>JAALOO010000596.1_pt1 | contig 30945 bp, 16 predicted proteins | sample 7257641 | NCBI WGS metagenome assembly JAALOO01 (sample SAMN14085613, study PRJNA598686) | mite metagenome | biome: ENVO:01001000; feature: ENVO:01001002; material: ENVO:01001226; isolation source: single female mite from University of Michigan culture on fish food culture... ...
CTCTCTCTCTCTCTCTCTCTCTCTCTCTCTCTCTCTCTCTCTCTCTCTCGTTTTCCCGCTCTCATTGACCGATGATAGATTAGCAAACATATAAAATGGCCACATAGATTGGAGTGTGTGTGTCCTCTAGTGCCCAATTGTTGCCGATGACTGGCCAGTGGGCACACTCAGTATGATTGCTCCCATTTATTCTGCTTTGATCAGTTTATTGACTCTCTTTTCCTCTTGCCGAGCTCACTTTGTCTCAGGTATGTGAAGTGAATGCAAATGGAGCCATCTAATCATCAAGTGTACTGTTTTCCCGGACGGGAATCGCTTTCTACCACGGTGATGATGGTGGACAGAGAGACACCGCACTGATTGTGCTCGTCATCTCACACTTTCCTCTCACTTCTTGCCTTTCGCCGACTGTTTTTCAGCTGCCTGCTGTCACTACTATTGCTGCTGCGGCTGTTTCGATGGTGACGACTTTGACTTTTTCTCTTGGACTTCAGAAGTGCAGTGCTCTTCTTGGATTGCTGAATTTTCGACAAACTGGCCGCTTTCAACAAAGTTGGCTGACTTGACTTAAAAACTGCCAAAGTTTTGCCGTCCTTTCTGCGTTTGACTTTTTGTTTGAGTGACATCCTGAAGGGACTTTGCGCGTACGTTCCAGCAGACTTTCTCTTGAGCGAATTTCTTCTGAATCTCATTTCTGGAGTAGTCCTCTTGTGAAAGATACTCTTGAGATTGTTGAGATTTCGTCGTATATAGTCACCATCGACATCATCGCTCAGGTCCTGTGGCAGTTTTCCTGATAGGCACTGATTGTACCGATTGAGCACTAGAGTAGAAGGGCAAATTAGTTTCACCTGGCGGCCTCTGCCATCCGCGTGGAGGAAATGAAACTTACAGAAAATAAGTCCAAAAACAAACTGAAGGTTGCCCAGAGTTACAATCAGCTCAGTAGTGCGGACGGGAGAGATGATGCAGAGCACCACGTCAAAGATAAAAGTAAGTATCACAAAAACTGACGAGTAGGCAATCTCGATGGCAAACCAAGGAAAGATGAATGAAAACTCGACAATGTGAAAAATGTAGAAAAAGAGGTGAAACAGCAGAAGAGAGGACAAACTGAAGTTGCTAATGGCATAGGCGGTCATGATGATGCAGCTCGGCAGATTCTCCTCAATTTCATTGTAATTACTTTTTTTGTTTTGAGCTAAACGCTTCAAAAAGATTTGGTGAGCACGATAGAGGCCGGAAGCAAGTGGTGAGAAGAATCGGATTGACGTATTACTTGAGGCAAGTGAATTGTTGATTGCTCTGTAGGCAGTTGATTCTTCAACCTTTTTGGCCAGCTGTTGGTCTCTGTGGTACATCAGTGGAGAACAGGGACCGCTAAGGTAAATGCCAAAAATGAGTACTGATGAGATCCAGATAATGAGGATTGCAATGGAAAAAAGGTGCAAAAACTCATTTAGATCAAACTTTATGCGTTTGTACCATTTCCTGCGAGCATGATCTTGTCCATTGTTTTCATTGTGCTTGAAATCAGATGGAAGGTACTCAATTTGAAGCCAACGGTCAAAGCTACTACTCGTCAAAGGTTTGTCTAGTCTCAAACTGAACGAACTTGTTGAACTAGGCGTATTAGTCATTGTTGAAGGTGTAATGGTATAATGGTGGTAAAACTACGAAAAGCAAAACCCAATCGTTTATAAAGCGAATTTAGCTGTTTTATACAGAAAATGAATAGAACTACTATTAGTGAAGAGAACAAAACCCGCCAAAATCGAATTGAGAATTACAGTAATGAAAATCTAGCAATCTAGCCGGGTAAATGGCCAAAAAAGACTGTGTGATCCGATCCACAGAGGCAGTAAAGCAAGTTTAATGGGAGCAAATGAAAAAACGGAGTGGAAGTGTAGAGTGTGTACAGGCCAACCGAGCATTCACAATGGGCGATCACATTGGTGGTAGTGGAAGGTGGAAGGTGCAGAGCAATAAATAACCGAACAAGATGTGTTTGTATGTGCAATTAAGAGAGGACAGTTTTTAAATTAAATCGATGCTTTTTACACATGGTACGCTGCCAGCAGACAGACGGACAGACGGAAAGAGAGAAAGAGAGAAGGGGAAAAAAGCGAGAGAGACTGGGCAGGCAGAGTCGTCGCCAAATCAACAGGTTTCGTTGCTATTTACAGTGTTGCGCGTGACTAATCGAGACGATCGGTTACTGTCGACAGGGACAGACAGACTCCATCTCTGCATCCCTACGGAGGTGTGCGAAAGTGTGCAGACGGGAAGACATTAGAGGAGATCCAGTCTGAGGAGCTGCTCACTCGGTGGTATATGCCCGGCTGGTACTGTTTGGCACAGGAGTAGCCCGCAGACACGACCCCGATGAGGTACCACACGCCGAACTCATTCAGCATCAACGGACCACCGCTATCACCCTAAAGAAAACAAATGAAGTTTGTAGTGGAGGACAGAAAAAAACACTGGGACTCTCAGTGACCAAAAATGGTCACTTCAAAGTGCTTTAATGCTTTACCTGACAAGCATCCTTTCCTCCGGTCTGATATCCAGCACAGCTCATTTCCTCTGTTAAAACGGAAGTTAAAGCAGACAGTGAGAAGAAAATTCAATACAACAGTTCGGTTGTAGCCAACTCACCAAATATCTTAATGTTGATGCCGCGCTGCTTATGCCAGCTCTCACAGATAGGATTATCAATCACAGGAACGGGTACATGCTGGAGCACCTTCGGTCGCAGCTTGGAGCCTAAAGGAGGGTTGTTTGTAGTAAATGTAGTCATTCGAATAGCTGTGCTAAAGACAGCGGACAGTGACTGTGCCTACCTGCCTGAAGAGCCCCCCAGCCGGCGACGTAGGCCATCCGTCCGAGGTAGATGGTGCCCTTGGGCGGCAGGCAGATGGGCATGATGTTCTCGCGGTACTGCACCGAACGGTCGAGCACCAGTACTGCCACATCGTAGCGATCTGCCTGCGGTGTGAAGCGAAAATTGGGATGCAACTTGACCTCGGCCACTGTGAACACTTCGTGCGGCAGACTCTCAATTTCCGAATGGAGGATGTAATCGCCCAAAGTTACCCGAATGCTTGAGGGGTTGTGCTGTGACCTTAATCGACCGAGAGAAAAGAAACGCAAAAAAGATGAAGAAAAGAAGAAGAAAACGGCGTGTGATTAGTGAGCGTGTGAGAACAGAGGAAATGTAGTGAAAGATAAGGACAGAAAAAAGTGATAAAAGAAACTGTGCAGTGTGAGTAGTAGTTACCTGGCGACGCAGTGTCCAGCGGTGACCACATGTGCTGGACCCACCAGGGCTCCTCCACATCGACTGCCACCAACTTGGACAAAGGCCTATGATAAAACGAGGAGGAGGAAAAAGGAGACAAGATAAATGGCACGTTAGTGGGTCGGCGACAGGTACTGCGCTCGGGAGCGAGGGTAAGTGTAAGGGCAATTCATGCGTGATGGTGGTGCCAGTGCTGCTGCTGTCGCTGCTGCTGGGGAAACGTTCGTGAAGCGGATTTTACTATTTAAATTTCCAATTTGTTTGCACATGCGATCAGGCTAAATTTGGGTCAAAATAAAGCAAATCCTAAAATAAGCAACAAATGAGTGCACATAAAGTGAGAGAGAGGCAGAGGCAGAGAGACAGCGGCAACAGCACCACCACCACCATCACTACGGCCACCACTGTCTGCAGTCTGAAGTGAAGGCGACGGTGAATGACTCCGAAAAAAGCCAAACTCGTCTGCTCTTCGAAGAAGGCACTACACTCGGTCAGTCAGCCAAGTGGCAACTTGTTGCCATTCACCGAGCATTCAGCTAGTCACGTAAAAGGCCGAGCAGTCGACTGTCAGTGATCGCTGTCTGCAGATGTCCAGCGGTTGATGAACATCGTCCATGTCATGATCCAATCCCGATGCAAACCCAGGCAAACGAGGTGTCAAAACAAACAAAAAGCGATTGCCAATTTAGCAACAGCAAAAGATAACTTACCTGCCAAGGCCACTGTCCAAATGAGGCGTCCGAGCCTCCGACAATTCGACTAATTCTTGTGGCACTTTTTCCACATTCTGTAGGAAAAGGGGAACAAAAACAAAGGTTGAAAGTTGATAGGGAGCCTCAAGTTGGCGTTGGCTTACGTGGATCATTGATGACTGGTCCCCAATACTGAGGCTGAATATCTTGACTACTTGGAGTGACGCAGCATGTATAAAGGGGACCACACGAGGCACCCAGCGAGCCACCCGACATCCAGCAGACGGCGAAAAACTGGCACTTCGTACCGCCGACGCATCCCTGGTTCTGGCGATGGCCGATGCGCATTGGGGGTAGGAAGCGAACCACATTATCTAGAGCCTTCGAGAAGAAGCCAGCCGATACTGGTGATGGGCGGAAAGAAAGAGGTTTGCAATGAGCATGGGGCACAGAGAAAACAGCTGTAAAAACAGCACAAAAAGGAAAACTTACTGTCGGGTGCTGTCCTCTCGTCGACTTCGCTCTCCGAAGAAATGTAGAGATGCCTACTGTCGGAGATGTTGCGGTACGGCGACAGTGAGGAGACGGAAACTCTCGGTGTTGATGCAGCCGCAGCAATTCCCGGACTATGTCGCAGCTGTACGGCAGCTGACCTCAGCAGCACTGCCTTGGTACTCCGCAGACGGGGCAGGTAGCGAACTGAAGGCTGCGACACGATCAGCTGCCGACGGGTGGAGGAAGCGCTGCCAGGGTCGGAGGCGGCTGATGTGATGTGAAAGCCAAAGTGATAGGGCAGCGGCTGCGACACCGGCGGAGGTAGTGCTGGTGGTGATGGTGGTAGCGGCGGCGGCAGTGGGAGTGCCCGAAATCGCAGCGAGAGCGCAGTACTACTGTGGTTAGCCTGCTTGGAGAGGGCCACTTGCGCGGGGATGCGCCGGTGCTCAGGGGCAAAGTGAAGGCGTCCGTATAGGAGGTGGTGGTGGTGCGGTTGCTGCGGTGGATCGACTGTCCTCACGACGATCAGAGTGGCCACTTGGATGAGCAACAAGGCATAGAGCATCCTCTTCGACACGAGGCCGCGGCGACTGCTGCATCGGGGACGCTGAGCGGCGGGGGCAGGTGGCAGGCCTACAGTGCACTGGCGCTATACAGGGGAAAGGACACAAGGGCGACGATGCGGACGGTCTGCTGAGGGTGGCTGGAGGTGAAGTGGTGGTTGTCGTACTCCTGACTGGTGCTGTCCTCTGGCATTCTACAATCAGATGATGGTGCTGTCAAGCGAGGAGGTGGTTGACAAACTGGTGGAGGGTCCAGAGGTGGGAGGTGGTAGGCAGAGACGAGAGAAGACTCTGCTGGGGCGCATTTGCTGTGGTACGTCCTGAAAAAGGCTCCAGGCGATGATGATGGTCTACTGGTGACGGAGGTGCTGCAGTGGTGTGTTAGCAGTGTACAGTCACAGCAGTGAGACAGCAGTGTTCGGCAGAGAGTGGCTCTGGTCGTTCACATCGTTCAGCGAAGCAGCGAACACAGCAAGTACCGAGGCAGCAGCAACAACCGTTCGTCGGCGGCGGCAGTCATTCTCAATCTGGTCTGGCCATTGCAGTGGTCCGTTATTTTTAAATGCCACTCTCTTTGCAGTGCTCCAACGCGCGCGAGAGTGCTTCACTTCGAAGAGGTGGAAACCAGTGCTCTAATCTGCTCTTTGCTGCGCTTCTCTCTCCTTCTCTTCTTGTTGCTGCTTTCTCGCCTTCTTTTCGCCTTCGTCTTCTCCACGAGCAAAGCAAACAAGTGCTTGGACCTCTTTTTGGCCTGTCATCGTCTACTAACCTAGAAATCGCTTTCGGCCAGTGTCGGCCAATACGGAGCGAAGAGAGCGCCTCTGCAGTGCTAGGTGTAACAGTACGAAGAGAAAGAACAGTGGCAGCAGTAAAAGCAGCTTTAGTCGACAATTCGACGGTAACGACGACAAGACCAGAGATGAGAGATGAGGAGAGAAACTAGTATGAAATTACCACTGCCCGCATAGTCAGCAGCAACAGCAGCAGCACTGGCCACCGAAAGACGTGAGCTCACTTATGGTCTCTCACCGAAAATCACTGACAATCTTACCACCTGCAGAGTGCTGGCATTGAGCAATCGGACTAGTGAACAGCACTGACACCTGATCTCCACTAACTAATCTCCACCAGGTATTTTTTCTTCTTCATGTATCAGGATGCACCAGAAAATGAGGAGAAAGGCGATTGGGTCATTAGACACATTTGGTACTCAAACAAAAAAAGTTAAGTTTGTGCTAAATGTTTTTCTTTTTTTTCTCTGCCTTCACCAATGCAAATACTCTGATCTCTGATCTGGCTTGCTGATCAACGCCTAACACGCCTAGTACAACAATTGCTATTTTAGGTGCTCCTTGAGGATGGTGCGCAGAATGGCGCAGCTTCTCTTTCACTCATTAAGTGGCGCCCAGGTAGAATCGCCCGTCGCAGTTTGTGTCACTGGCAGTCAGTCAACAGTGGAAGCAGACAGACAGGTAGGCAGGCAGCAATTGCAATTGCTGGCTGCTCAAAATAGGATTTCAGCGACTGCGGCAGTTTGGCATTATCTGCCAGTGTATAAATAATTGCAGGCAGCACTGATTGATCTTACTAATCGCACATTAGAAAATAAGTTGTAATTTTACCGTCAGCCCAAGCAGTGAAAGCGTATTGGACGCGCGGCAACGGGGCTAAATATGGCTGCAGCGACAGCAGCGAGAGTACGACGACCAAAACTGCTAGGTGCTTCTGACGACTGACGTCGGTGACGCTAGCTGAAGGCAGAGGTGTAAGGGACTGCCAGAAGACTTTAAATTCGATACAGCTCAATTGACAGAAAAAGAAGAAAAAGAAGAGGTAAAGAAGAGGTTTAAATTAAAATGAAGCCAAAGGTGGTGATTGTTGTCACCGTTCAGGTGAGATAAAGTGCGCTGCTGGTAGGACACATGCAATCAATAAAGGCGACCTAATGGCAGGACACTAATCAATGCAGCAAATTATAGCTGCTGTTCTGATGGCTTCAGACAGTGCCTCAAAGCCCCCTAGTGGTTATGCAGGTGATATACTGGTGGCGGTGGTGCTGCCTGCAAGCAACTTCCAAAACATCACAGTCACTCAGACTGACTGGCAACAGTCACCGGGAGAGCAAGTAGGCACTGAGGTGTTCCACTTTTGTTGCTCAACATTATAATATATCCAGTGGTAATGGTAGTGGTGGTGGTGGGCTGCATTGAACAGAGTGCATCTTCTGGTTACACACTTGGTGCCGGTATCACTCTAGGTCTCTCACTCACCTCAAACTGACTCACTCAACACTGCTGATTGACGAGGCTTTCTGAGTGAGACTGGGAGAGAGAGAGCGAGGCAGAGAGAGCGAGGCAGAGATTGTCTGCGCCCGTGACTGGGTGTCAATCACCGGACGATCGATTGGACTCACTCGCTGGCCAGCTACAACATCGCCCGTCTCTTACCTCATTCGCCAGGTTTTATTTGCTTAGCTCAGCGCCGTCCGTAAATTGGCGTCCAATCAAGTTGTCAAGCGGCAATCGGTGATCTTGTTCGATCGTGGCCATTATCATCGTCCACTGGCCAACGGCGAGCAGCAGCAACAGCAGCAGCAACTGCTCAAGTCATCGAAAGTAAAGTGTAGCGCCAGTGAAGCGCTGCTCACCTCTCGACAGGCAAAGAAAGAAAGGCAAGAAGAGCCAGAGCCAGAGCAGCAGCTATTTATAATACGTGCCATCTGTCATAGATAAGACAGACACACTGGCAGGTCGATTGTCGCACAAACAATTTAGCCGCCTTGCCATCCTATGCGGCTAGCTGCAGCGCATGGCTCAGAAAAGAAAAGTGACTCGATGCAAAGGAGACCAAATTGGCATTACGACTATGATTGGTAGATTAGCACACGGGCAATGCTTTGCAGTGGAAGTAGAACAGAGAACACAGCACTGCAGCACCGACCACTGCGAAGTAGACTGACTCAGACAACCTCTGAACCACTGAAACAATGGCTGGCAGCCTTTGGTGCGCCTGTGAAAGAGCTGCCTGATCGACTGTGAAAGATCGAGGTGGCAGACAATCACCAGCTAGAGCACTTTACCTCCTCAGCAAACCTTCGCTGCCTCTGCCTCTACCCATTGACATCACCTCCAGTGAAGGGGGCTCACAATACTAAATTTAACTAAACATAAACCCATCAGCGGTGAAGGTGGTGGTGGTGGCGGGGAAGGTGGTAAACGAAAGCGAGTTCACCCACTGTCAGACAATGGAAAGGACGAGTGCGTCAAGTGTGGAATAATTAGAACGAATTGCCGTGATCAAGGGGTGAACAGGGCAGCAGGGCAACTGCCAACGTACCTCGGTCTAATTGAAAACGACCAATCGTCGTGTGGCGCCAACACCTTCACACACACAGCAGAATTCTGCCAAACAGGCGACCTACCTAGAGGACCAGCAGTCAGTATGTCAGCCAGTCAGATTGCCATCGATCACGAAAGAGTACAGGCAAGTTCACAGGCAAATGCAAATTGAATGCAGACAAGCAGTGCGCTCACTGACAGGGTGCGAAACAAGTGCTGGTGGTGGTGATGCCCGTGTCGATGGTGCAATGCTGGGTCAATGGTGGTCGACTGGCAAGGATGCAACCATCACTACAGCAACCTGTTGCCCGGGTAAGGCAATGCTGAGATGCTCAGCTGAGCGGCTGTGTACTTCTCGAGTAGTCCTTCTGCTGCTGCTGCCGTACGACAGCAAGTGATGGTGGAAAGGGGGAAAGGAAGCAGTGACCTAAGCAAATTGGCCAATGGAGAAGTCACCAATTAGAAAGCACTTGAGCACACATACAAACACACTCCATTGACAATGACCAGACTGCGGTGGAAGCTGCTGCTGCTGCCGCTGTTGGCAGCTGGTACAGTCGGGCGTACAGACAAGCCATTATTAGTCAGCTTGTGTAGCTATTTTCGCACTTCTCACAGTGAACACTGCCAAGATGGAGTTGCTGCAAAACAAAGCCGCCTATAAATAAATGCAAATAGATACTAGTCGCCACTGACCAGCACACTGACCAACACTGGACACTCCGTGGAGTGAAGAAGAGAGAGAGGGAGAGAGAGAGAGAGTTATGCTGTGATGTCGCCTGCCTGCCTGCTTGCCCCATTGACCGTCGTGCAAAGCAGCAACGTCGAAGTTGAGAGACGAGCTGAAGATGACGCATTCTCTCAGCACAATCTCATCGTTTCCTAAATCAAATCCGACCTGATGAGTACGTCGAATGGCCGCTCGTTCGTCCTTCCGAGAAATTGTCACCAAAGCAACCGAAGGCACTGCAACTGAACCTGGGTTCAAGAGCAGATTAGTGTGCTCTAAATAAAGCTGCCACTTCGGTGATTGATCAGGCGCACACTGACCGCTCAGGATGACACTTACCAAGGCAGCACAGGCACATGTTCAGGTGGCTAGTCATCAGCAATGCTGATGTGGTAATTTCCATAAAATCAGTCGATTTACCAGTTTTTTCTACCATAAAGCAAAACAAATAGCCTTATGCTAAAACTCTAAATAAATTGTTGTTGCACAGTAAATAGCGGCTTTGTTTACAGGTTGAGGAACTGAAGAAAACGCAGCGTCGACAAGATTAACTCAGATGACGGGAGTAGACAAAAACGCCTTGGCGAGCGGCGCCTTTTTTGGTGCAAATGTGCCTTTCTCATAAAACATGTCTAAACGAGTAGTGTAGTAAAGTTTAATTGTGCTGCCAAAAGTAGCTTTTGTCAAATCTGAAATTTTCTCAGAAAATCGATGTTTGCTCACAAAACAATCTTTTTTACAACCGTGGAAATGTTAGTTTAGTTAGTTGGACATCTTAGTTAACCCGGAAGAAAACAGCGGCAAAGTGGCGACACAAACTAAAAAGAAAGAGAAAGAAAGATCATGAGTTGCCGTTTTGTCGTTTGTCACTAGCTAATTAGATTCCTTTCCTTTCGCTTTCTCCAAGTCGCACCTGTGTGTCCGAAAAAAGACGAAAAAGGCAAATGAGGAATCAAACAAAAGTAGTCAGTGACAAATGTAGTGAGCAACGAAAAAAAATGCCACCGCAACAGAAAACTCCAGCAAACAGTTCCTGTTTCCTCTGCTTTTGTTTTGCATATTTGGAAAAATCAATGCTTGGCACTTTCACTGGCCGAGGAGCTGTGAGCCAGCTGTTGGCTGGAAAAAGCCCACATCATTGCCCAGCTTGTTAACAGTCATCCGCCGTCGGGGCCGTCGCTGTCGTGTCACTGACAGCAGTGTCGACCATGGGACCTTATGCTCCTCACAGTTTCTGTACAGTCAAAAGACAGAGAGTAATGTAAAGTGACCTATCGTGAAAAGCATATTGAGAAAAAGTGTCGCACACAGGGAGCACATTATGCAGACACACGCACAGAGGCACCTGTCGCGCCATTGCATTGCTTGCTCAGGCAGCAACTGAAAAATCAGGCAAGTCGGTCAGCACGGACGCAACCAAATTAGCAGAGTGAACGATGTCGCCGTTGGAGACGCCAAACAAGGAAAGTGAGCACAGTCGGTCGGTCGGTCAACACTGTCCACAGAAAAAAGATCGCCCGTACTTCGCCGCACTACTGAACAGAGTGCCTGCAAACAAAGAAGCGCCCGCACACACATACACACGAAAACTTACATTCGTGAAAGACTAGAAAAAACGAGAGTAGTAAACAAAGTGGTGCTTTAAAGCCGTCCGGATAGGATCAACAATTGTCTCGAAGAGGAGATCAGCCTGCATGCGTGCAGTGCATTTGCACTCCGAAGCACTTCCCATCAGAGAGGAACACTGCTGTTGGGGCGATAAAACGCCCCAGTGAGTGCAATTGAATTCTAGTTAGGATAGTGCACTCCAGTGAGCACACATTGTTTTTGCAGACACAAAAGAAGTGAAGCGGCTGAGAATCAAGCCGAAAGTGAATTGTTTTGCTTGGCAGTCGTTCTCTCTTACTCTTTTAAACTTTGCATCTACTAATTGTCCAGCAGGAAGAGCTGCAGTAGCAGTGGAAGACAAGTGGAAGCATTTCGTGCTCTACTCCAATTATGCATGCTCAAGTGAGAGAGTTAACTGAGCGCGACCTGACTGGCGACCATCCGCACGTAATGCTCGCCCGCTCAAGAGCTGCTATTCTGAGTAGACACGCACGAGGTGTCAGGACAGTGACCACCACTGCTACCATCACCACCAGCTCAAGTGCCCATTTGCCTATACCGCAATAGATAGAGAGCAATCGGTGGCAGGTAGATGGTCAGCGGTCACCAGCAACATCAGCACTACATCTGCTGACACAGATGATTCCCTATCAGAGAAGACGATATTGATCTTTCGACTGTCCATCCATTCAGACAGAGAACCAGATTGTGCTCTAAATGAGACAAACAACGGTCTAAATAGCGTTGAACGAAACTGAAAGCAGAGAGAAGGAGAGCATTGTGCAAAAGAGGCAAAAGCTCAAAGATTTGCTCAGGGCCTGTTGGGTAGCTTGTGGTGTTAATTGTAGCCAAAAATAAGCTGCTCTTCAGTGTTTTTCACCTGGAAGAGTGACATCAACCGCAAACTGGAAGCAAAAACAGTTAGTTGCAGTAGTGAGCATTAGCATAATTGGTCATCAGTTAGTCGTCCAGTAGAACGGCAAATTGTCTCACTACAGCGTGGGCGTGTTGTTGCAATTGTCTGCGCACTGGCCACAACTGGCTACGCTCCGTGACCACCATCACCACCAGTCGCCACTTGGTGGACACTTGCGCAACCAGGTGCTTGTGTTTTGGCTGTTACTTGTTGCTGAATGTGCATGTCGTCTGATAATTTGCGGATTTAAATTTAATTTGCTACACTTATCAGTGGCCAGTTAAACTAGACGCTAAATATAGATGCACTGAAGCCACTGAAGTACGGCTGGTGCAGCAGCTTATCGAGACTGCTTCTGCAAAATTCGCTGATAACTGCTAATTGGCCAGATGGCTAGAATAGATTAGGTTAACAAGACTCGGGCTCGGCGATGCAACCCGTCCGCCATTACACAAGTGCTGATGCGTCCTGATAATGGCGCCATTTAATGTGCCAGCGCCATTTGCCATTGCCAATTGCAGACCTCTCGTTTTCCCTCTTTAGGAGGATATTTAGGCTTCTCTGCACAATAACTGCCAGTAATTGGCCAATCAAGCATGATTTATTGGAAATCAAGACTATTTGCTGATGGTCAACAGCTTTCAGCATCCACAGCAGCAGCAAAGCTTACTTTCCCAGTCATGACGAAGCTTGGTCCTGAAATAGAGTGAAACAAACAAACAAACAGTTACAGCACACGGCAACCGGTTAACTCATAAAAGAAGAAGTGTCATATAAACGGCACAGCTACACACTTCTGCTTACCTTCAACTTGACACCATACATCTCCATAAATGTGCGCGCCTGATCACATCTCGTGAGCATCTGCTGAGCATGCTCTCTCAACCGGGCAATGGATTCTCTCTGGCCTGCATCGGCGGCGCTCTTGTCCAACTCCTTCAGCACCCCCAAAGTGCCCAGAGCACTCTGCCGCATACTGTGGCGAAAGTCAGCCAGCTGCTCAATGAAAGCCGTCTGGTTGGCAGTGCTGCTCGACTGCTGCTGCTGCTGCGAGCCCAGTGCCCCGTACTGCAGACCGGTGGCGTTGAGCCAGCGGTGAAGCAGGAGACGCAGTCTAATGCAGCAGTGAAGAGTGGACGCATCAGCAGACTGAAGATTGGCTAGGGCGAGCAGCCGCGGCAGGCGCCTCCCCAGTTCGAGGATCGCTTCTAGGCCGCCATTTAAATCCAAGTCGTTGAGAATGCCGGCTATAATTTGGTGCTCCACTCGGTCGATTAGCGTGGATAAGCAGGCAGACTGGTCGTGGTCTTCGTGAGCACCGCCGTCCTGTTGCATGTCGGCAATTGGTGGTGCGGTGACGGCGCCGGCTAGCAAATCACCACCACTGCCGCTGAGCTTATAAATATAGAGATCGATCAAAGTGACCAATTCGAGGAGTTTCTCATCATAGGCGGACATTTCGTGCAACAGGCGCTCATCGAAATCGATTTCTGGAAGGTGGCAGAGGAAGAAGAAGGGAGAAGAAAATTCAATTATTGACAATGGATCAATCAGCTTTGGTGAGGAGCACATGAATAGCTAATTGGACGGACGCTTTCTCTCTCCCTCACTTTTCTATTCTCCCTCAGTGACTAGCAACACCAAAACAATCTCATCGCTCGGGCGCGCGGTCAGCTAATTATGATCCAATTTTAGCTCTTTAATTACCGCCTGCTTGGCCCGTTGCCACACGATAGTTCCACCGCTAATCACGGACACAGGCAGGCTGGCTAGGGAGAAAGGAGGAGGTGGTGGTGGTGGTGGGGAGAACTACAACTACAACTGCACCACGCGCTGGCAGGCATTTGTCATCGAGGCAATTGTGCAAGCAGGTAGAGAGAGACAGTCAGACTGAGCAACAGGTGAAATATGCACGACATCGCGCCATGGCCAGTGGGAAAAGACCAAGTGGAAAAAGGAAAAGAGAGGGGCAGCATGCACAACGACAACGACAAACCGCAAACCGCAGAAGGCAAACAATTAATGGGAAAGTGCAAGTTATTTGGCGGCGTCTGCCCCGAGAATGTGACTACAAGGCAGCACTGATGATGCCACTACACTCACTGGGGACGTTATAATTAGCGAGGAAGAGAAAGAGAAACCGTCAGCATCGACTAACGATGGCTGACTCTCTCTCTCTCCCCTCTCTCTCTCTCACTTACTCTTTCACTCTACCTGGCGACCACCATCAGGTACAACGACCAGTGGGCACTTTCAACTGAGCCCGCTGATGATGATCAGCTGCTGTTTGCAATAAGATAATTTAGCACTAATGTTCGACTGCCGCTAAGTGGACAAAAGTCAACCGCCAGCGCCATTCGATATGTCTGTAATGGGCAAATTATTCGGCTGGATCGATTAGGCGCCATGATGATAAAGCCATTTGGACTACGCACATTGACAAACAGAACGAGAGAAAGAGAGAGCAGGTGAGCTCTGGATGCAGCCATCGCAGTGAGCGGTCACTCTAAGCAGCAAACACAATGGACATTATTATTTATGGTAATGATTTGTCATCGCTCAATTGACTATAAATAAGTGGCCACACATGCCAAATGATATGAAATGAGAGAATGGATAGAGGAAAAGGGGAGAGAGAGAAAGAGATAGAGAGTACTGGAGGAAACAGCTGAGATCGGATGAAGATAGCGCACTGGCGGACTTGCACTGTGCGCCTCGCACCCGTCTCCGTTACCTGTCTTTCTCTCTGGGGCCAATTTGTTATTGTTGCTACGATGCCGTTGTCATTGACTGGCTGTGTTGAACATGGCCGCGACCACCACTTGCCTTCAAATGGCTAAATATAACGGCGCTCTCAGAGAAAGATAGAGAAAGAAGAAAAAGAAGCAATAAAGAAAGACACAAGACAGGCAGCAATTAGCGAAGATGTCAGGAGAGCACAGGACAGGACAGCACCAGTGGAATGGCTGAATGGCCACACAGACAGAGTGCACAGGTCGCTTAGGTGCTTTCGCTATCTCCCGCTCCATTGGGCACATCACTTTTCCTTGGCACACTGTGTGTGCACTTGCAGAAGGGGCGAGTGAGATTGGCATACAGAGAGCGGCACCACCACCAGGCCCACAAGAAGACAGTCAGTCACAGACAGAGAGACACACGACATCAGGTGTCAGATGTAATCAAAGGGCCAACGACATAAATGAGAGTTGATTAACGTCCTCCAACCTTCCATGTCTCCCAGACTGGCTGCTGATAATCATGATTAGCGATAAGATGAACTGATAATTTAAATGGCAAATAGCAGTGACGGAGTGGCCATGGCTGTGGTTATGCTGGTGGTGGTAATGAGGGTGATCGTGGCTCAACAAAGAGAAGGCAAGAAAGCAAACAGAGAGAAGGAGTGCAGCCTCCTCAGCCTCTGCACTCCTTATGCCCGAGACGACGGTGCGCGCTGTAACTGCGGTTGTTGGTGCACTACCATCATTGCGGTTACTACAGCACATTGTGTGTGTCGTGATCGATGGCAAGCACTGCTTTTGGGTCACTGATAGGTGCCCTCTTGAGCAAATACAGTCCGTGCAAATCATTGTGCCTCCAAGTCGGAGGAACACCGACGGACACACGCACTTACATTTGCACCACTTTTCCCTAATCACCGGCAAATATAACAAAATGGATGCTCCTCGAGAAGGCAGTTAGCAGTTGGCAAAACGATAACTGCAAATAGCCGCCTTTAAAAAGAATGGAAAGTCCCGTTTTAATGAGGCACAACAAAACCTACCTGATCTGTAGTGTGTCCGAATGCACAATAGGCGAAGCACATTTACAGAGTACTTCTGAATAAAATCTCTGATTAAAATTACGTTTCCTAGAGACTTGCTCATTTTCTGTAAAAACAAAAAAAATATTACATCCCAAACAATGCACTAATTACGTTGCATACTTCCGAGCGCAAAATAAGATGGCCTGAGTGGAGCCAAATTTTGGAAGATGAATACAGCGGTTTCTTTGCTGATGGCTCAAACTGGTATGCGTGACTGCAGCAAGATTCACAGTGATGGTGGGGAAAGATTAAATCGAATCCGCCAAAGTGAATGTCCAGATTGTTTCCGAAAATGTAATGAGACAAAGCGCTGCACTCGACATGCCAACCTAAAACAGAAAAAGGACATCTTTAGTTCAAAAGTGAAACAACATTACTAAATACTACACACCAGGTCTTCCTTTGATGGTGGAGTTTGTATTCAGGTGCATTGTCCATGCAGGTTCATTTTCTTTTGAAATTTTCCATAGAGCAAAATCTTTGGGCGACCTCTTGCCTTTTGATTTAGTGGTCTGCAAATTGCGTGCACTATTCATGTCGTTGGTGATGCCGAATGACTGGATGAACTTCTCGTAATCAAAGTTAACATCTCCCGTTTCAGGGCTGTAGTAGGCAAAGCCCTTGTCGTAGATTTGGCGAATATAATCACAGATAACGTCGACTTTGTCGGTCACTTTCAGATAAGCGTCAGCCGGAATGACACGCAGTGAGTTCATGTCGCTGAGAAACGATTGGTAATATTTATTTGACAGTTCAAGGTACGCTGTTTCCGTCTCTTTAGACTTGGCAATTATCTTGTCGTCAATATCAGTTATGTTCATTGCGAAGTAGATATTTAAATTGCCAAACGTTCTCAGAGTCCGGTTCACCATATCACAGCGAATGTACGAAATGGCGTGACCCAGGTGACTGTGATTGTACACCGTCGGTCCGCAGCAGTACATGTTGAGGTTGCTCTCGCTTCCACTGCTGGTCAACTTGGCGTTTATTGAACTGGAAAGAGTTTTCGTCTGTCGATTGAAGGTGGACGATAAATTAATGATTCCTTGGCTAGAGTGGCGCACTTCGGCAGCCAGTGACTCGCTGACATGAATGCCGCTTCTACTATCGGACGACGCATCGCAAGATTGCTGGCCAGTGATGTGCCTTCGAAATGTCTTAATTAACGGCCACACTGAAGTTGCCGGTCTTCTAGGCAGAGATTGCATCTTTCTCGGTGCACTCGGCGATATCCAGTTTGGAAACCACCTGATTTTTAGTTTTTGAAAATCAAAACATCGGCCACTGTTTCAACAGCTTTTGCAGCACCTCTTCGACAGAACCTCAAACGGACATCTCACCGAAACCTTTTCAAAGGCGGTTTTTGGCAATAACCAACTTTCAAATCGGTTTAGAAAGTTCCAATTCGAAGTTGAAATAATGTGCCACATCAGCAGTAGATTGCACAGTGGATTGTCTTTTGACAAAGCGCATCAGTTAACAATTTTCAATCTGTTGAACCATCAATTAGTCTCTCCCAAAGATGAGTCCCAGCCACAATCGGAAGCCATCTTCGCGCACCAGCCAAGCTTCAGCTGGCAGCGTGTCCAGCATCGGCATGGGCAATGTCGGCGGTCAGCAGCCATTGCCGAAGAAGCTGGAGGCGAAGTACATCAGTCTGCGGTCTCACAATGCCAGCCAGGAGCGCACCAAGGCCGCCTACGACTGCATCGTGTACATGCTGTACTGCACCCAGCACGACAGGATTGCCCTGAACCAGGTGGATGGGGAGACCTACTGGTTTCCCTTCATCACCCGAGACGGGCGCACCTGGAAGACGGCCATGAACGCCGGTCTGCAGTCGCTGCTGGAGAAGCGAGAAGGCGACGGAACGGTGGTCCGTGCCGCCAACACCGACGACACCAACCTCTACACGCTGGAGCTCTTTCGCCTGCAGTCGATCGACCAGAGCTGGAGCGAGCGCTGGACGCAGTTTGTCGCCATCCGACACTGCACCAACACCTGCGAACCGGGCGGCAGCTCGGCAAACCTGGTCTGGCTGAGTGCCACCGAGCTGATCAACAACTGCGACGGCGTCTTCTGGGGCCCAGAGTTTCGCCAGCACTTCACCCGCTTTCGGAACCAACCGGATGACCTGTACAAACTGCACGTCGTCGAGCAGAGCGTCGATCCGGTGGGGCACTACCTGTGCAACTGCAACAGCACCGACCTGATGGGTCTCCTCCTCTACAACATCACCCTCGATCAGCTGTACGAACTGTACGACGCCTTTCTCTGGCACAGCTACCCAGCCCACCACATGAGTCTGCCTAGCTTCCGCATCTTCCTCCTCAAGATGGGCTTCTCCGCGAAGGACGCCGGCGTCAAGTCGATGTTCTCCAGCAGTGATGAGACGGCGCCCGCCCTCACCGGGGCCATCTTTCGCGCCTGTCTGCACCGCCCGAAACGCAACGACAAGATCGTCGGCGAGTACATAGACTTCCACGATTTGGTGTACGCCCTGATGGCCATGGACCCCAACACTGCCACCGAGAAGCCACGCATTCGCTTTCTCTTTAGCCTCTATGATGAGGACGGCAATGGGACGCTCTCAGGCAGCAAGTTGGCCCGTTTCTCCTCTGATGTGGCCTACAGCGGCAGCAACCTGCCCCACTCGCTGTCTCTGTCGGACTTTACATCAGTCATCGAGTCGTACAAGGGCAACTACCCGGCCATCGAGAAGCTCTGCCGCCTGCCGCAGTCAGTCTTCACTGTGCTGGTCAATGCCAAGGCCAAGGCCTCCAGCGAACTGGCGTCGAACAGCGCCAAAGTAGCAAGCAGCAGCTCGGCGACGAACAACAAGGCGAAGAAGCGCCGAGAACGTTGTCTCTGCCCGACTTGTCGCGTGAAGAAGCTCGACTACAGCAAACACTGCGTCACCATCAACGCCTCAGGTCGCTGTGTCGAGCCGAAGATCATCCTCAACTGCGACAACCCAACGCTGCGCACCGACCTGAGGGGCCTGACACGCCACTCAATGGAGTGCGCTCTCAACACCAACTCAATTGGCAACCTCTTCTTCGACCACATTCGCGCCGGCCGCCCACTGGCGCTGGAGCAGGCAGCCGAGCAGCAGGACTTCTTCGACCGCTTCAAGGACCTCTGCGATCAGCTGGCGATGTTCGTGAAGAAGGAGCGGAAGATTGTGAAGAGCCAGTCGCCGGCTGTCATCGTCGGCGACCTGAACGGCCACCTGAGCAGTCTGCTGTCGCTGGAAAACAACTACTGGAAGACGATGCCCATTCTCGGCGACAACCTCATCTTCCTGGGCAACTACAGCGGCCACAACTTCAACACGACCACCTCCCTGGAGGTGCTTGCCTACCTCTTCTCCCTAAAGTACCTCAGTCCGAACAAGGTCATTTTGCTGCGTGGCGTCCAAGAGACGAAGGCCTTCAACGAGCGAACACTGCTGGTGGAGTGCCGTGCCCGGCTTGGAGAGGAGCTGGGCGTCACCGTGTGGAAGCTCATCAATGAGATCTTCCTGCAGCTGCCCGTGGTTGCCATCGTCAACGAGTGCATCTACTGCGCCTCCTCAGGCATTCCCAAAGACAGCGGGCGGATTCGTCTGGAGAACATGTTTGAGGGCCTCACAAAGGACAACATCCTCTTCGAGCAGGTGGGCAAGAACACGCCCGATCTGACCACTGACGGGGCAGCCGGTGCTCATCGCGGAAAGGACCCCCTCTTCAAGCACAACACACAGGTGCCCAATGCTTTCACCTTCTCGCAGGTGGCCTTCAAGGACTTCCTCAAGGTGAATCAGTTCCACTATATGATTCGCTCCAATGAGGCCATAGGAGACGGCTTTCGTGTCAATTTCGGCCGCAAGATGATCACCGTCGTCTCTGACAATCTCGCCGACGGAGAGACGGTGAACAAGACTGCCGTCGTCCTGGTCACTCATTCCCGAGGTCGCATTCAGATAGAGTACTTTAAAGTGACCCCCACCACCACTCAGTGATTCATTCGCCTACTCCAGGTAATTTTGCTTTTCAAGATGATTATTTTCACTGATCAAATTGGGTTTTTGTTTTTAGCGTTTTTTGTTCAATTTTCATCAGCTGGTATTTTTGTTAGTTGCCTTTTACCACATCTTTATTTGTTGAATTTAAATTATAATTGTAACTTTATTGCTTTTATTTTTAAAATTACAATTCATTTATTCTAACAAAACTATTCCTCCAAAACTTGACAGTCTAGTGGTTTTTCTGCAAAGGATCGGTTGATCGACAGTGTCCAGTAGAGTTTTTAGAGAAGAATCTGAAAAAATCAATACGTTTATGAGTAAAAAGAAACGATAAACATCAGTAAAAACTTACCGAAAACTGAGTTATTTTTTTGTAAATGACGATCTCAAGAATGCCACTTTGATTTGTATGAACATGGGTGCAAAGTTACAGCAATGTCGCTGCATTTCAATACTTTTAATTACAGTATTTATTTCTCTCATTACCTCAGATACAATTTTCAATTAATGTAGTATCAGCGTTTTAAAAATTTGCACAGAGTAACACAATAACTTACTTTACAATCGCTATCAGCTGCATTTCAAGTGTGTCCTAAATTGCCACTAGACTGCAGCTGCTGATTGAAGCAATCCCTTGATATGTGCTGATAAAATGCGGCAGAAGTTGGGCACTGTGGCTACATCGATCACTTTAAAAGGTCCACTCTGGTGCAGTGTCTACGCAGTGTCTGCAAACACATCACCGAACAGTCAACCAGCACTCTGCCAGATGACCATGGCTAACACTTTGCTGTCTTTCCTTATTCTAGCCTGTGGACTTTCAGTGGTTCTAGGTCAGATTCCTTCTAATTACAGCGTCAAATGGTACACACAAAAGGTAAGCAGTTTTTTGTTGTACAATCATTATTTCTATTCATCTCTTTACTTGATGAATAGGTTGATCACCAGAGCTACTCCAACAGTGATGTTTTCCAGCAGCGGTACATCATTTCAACGCAGCACTGGAAGCCAAACAGTCCCATCTGGTTCTATGCCGGAAATGAGGGGGACATCTTTGCCTTTGCCAACAACACCGGCTTCATGTGGGAGCACGCACACAAGTTTAATGCAATGATTATCTTCATGGAACACCGCTATTACGGAAAGTCTATGCCGTACGGCCAAAAATCATTCTCCGTAAGTTGATCTTTAGAGAACTGTGTTAATTTTTAATGTGCTTCTGATTAAAACAGGGTTTGGCCCATTTGGGCTACCTCACTGTTGAGCAAGCTCTCGCCGATTATGCACAGTTTCTGACTGACTTTAAGCTGCAAACTCCTGGAGCCGCTCAGAGTCCGGTGGTTGTCTTTGGTGGAAGTTATGGAGGCATGTTGGCCTCTTGGTTCAGAATGAAGTATCCACATGTGGTCATCGGGTAGGTGGATTTATTTGTGGAAATACTGTTCTAAACCCTTCTTGAATAGAGCACTGGCAGGTTCTGCACCGATTCTGCAATTTCCTGGCATCTACAAGTGCAACCAGTTTATGGACGTCGTCACAAAAGACTTCACTAACTACTCGCCGTCGTGCTCCAGTTCCATTCGAAACTCATGGAAGGCAATCCGTCACGTGGCAGAGAGCGAAGAAGGTCGTTCCTGGCTCAGTCACCAGTTTCAGTTGTGCAAACCACTGGCAAAGAAGGAGGATGTCAATGGATTGCTTGACTTTCTGAACAATGCCTGGGTCTCAATGGGTAAATGATTAAAATTGCAATGACAACATGATACTAAAACTATTTCTTAACTCCTGTGTAAGCAATGACCGATTACAGCAATGCAGCAAACTTCCTGAACCCACTGCCAGCATATCCAATCAAGCACTCTTGCAAATACCTCACCACACCAAATGCCGAAGAGCGAGCGCTAATTAAAACCATTTATGAAGGTATTCAATTCAGCAATGATAACAGTGGTTTTTTCAAAACTAATTCATCTCGCTTTTTTGTTTTTTCAGCATCTTCTGTCTACTACAACTTCACTGGTACGACTTTCTTGTATTTTCGCTAAACCTAATCTCTAAGTTTATCAGGCAAAACGAAATGCTATGATATCAGCTCTTCCGGAGATGGACTGGGAGATATCTCGGGCTGGAACTTTCAGGTTTGTGAACACTATAGTAATTGATGCCAATGACCAGCAAAGATGTTGATATCTTTTCTTAGGCTTGCACTGAAATGGTTCTGCCAATTTGCTCCAACGGAGTCACTGACATGTTTGAGCCTAGTCCATGGAACCTAACTAGTTACTCACAAAGTTGCAAGCAGCAGTTTGGCGTTCCCTCTGACATTGAGAAGGCGCTCATTCTCTTCGGCGGTGACCACATCAAGTCTGCCACCAACATCATCTTCAGCAATGGTGATCGTGATCCCTGGTCTGCTGGTGGCGTCTTGCAGACACTGAACCCCACTTTGCCGGCAATCAAGATTTCCGGTGCCTGTCACCACGAAGACCTCCGTGCATCAGGTCCCAACGACACACAAGCGATAAAAGATGCTCGAATCCAAGAACTGAACATTATCAAAGGCTGGCAAGACGCTTACTATAAGGAGAACAACATTGTTCATCATTTTTAATAACAAAAATTATACTGATTAGGAAAACATTTTGAATTTCAGTACTTGAGCAGAGTGTGTCGGACATTACAACTGAAAAAAAGTTTATTAGGAATAAAAGTAGACAATTTTTGAGTTTTGCAACCATTTTATTGATATTCACTTTATACAAAAACTTTGAAAATAATGACAATTAAATTGTCATATATAGAGTTTTTTAAATCAGTAAGGAAAAAAATTTTGAAATTGATTTAGTTTTTTACTTTTGCTTTTTATCATTCATTGTTTTTACTATTTTTTTAAAATTCAATTTCAAAATTCTCAATCATTCATTTAAAAGGGGGTCAAAAAAGCTTTCGCTTTTATAAGAGTGCATTTCAAAATAAAATATTGTGGTTGATGATCGTATTATTTTCTATTTAATCACTCACTTTTAGTAATCTTTTTCATCGTTCATTTTTTCAATCTTTTTCATTATTCATTTTTATCAATATTTTATGTTAATCTTTTTCTGGTTCATCTTTTGTCATCTTTTTAATCTTTTGTTTTCATTTTTTATCGATTATTAATTGATTAGGACAAATACTTGACAAATACAAACATACAAACAATCACAATACTTAGTTCTCAGTGTTCCTTAGTGCAAGTTTCATCAGCAACTCTGCTTTATCTGGACACAGCATTCGATGGTGCCTGAAAGGCAAGTGCATTATCGAGAAAAAGGGCACATGCAAAGGAGGATACAAAATGTACAGAGAACAACAATTCAACATGACACAATCATAAAATTAAGTAGTAAAGTAAGAAAATAGTCAGTAAACAAATTAATACAAGTCAGCAAAAATAAAAATTTAAAAATAAAAATGATGTCCCGGAAGTCTGGCTGTTGACTTCACTCCACCACCCGCCAATCGCAGTTTTGCAATCGGCACATCATTTTTAGAAGTTCATAAGAGGATGAACGACTCAGAAACAAAGCAATTTTCAATTTAAATTTTCATACGAACACATTTTCATCAATAGTGTTGTCTGCAACGAGAGAGGTGAGAGGTAAAACGACGACATAACACTCACGTAATCAGTAGTGGGTCAGTCTGGCTGAGGTAGTTTTTCAGATTCGCTCCTCGTGCGTTCAGGAGGCGAATCGCTCTCGCTCTCGACAGAAACAAAGCTAATTTGAGCAAAGTGTCCACAGTGTTGGACGAAAATAGTGCTTCTCCTGCCAATTAGACCTGCTAGGAGGAATAAAATGGAAAAGAACGGTGGACATTGATACATCTGCAAAGAAAGAAAAAGAACACCGGTGCTGGGCGCGGCTGTGTTCGTCGCCAACAGCTACTCGGTGACTGGAAACTGCATCGCTTGGTAAAAGTGGTAATATTTTCCTGCGCTCGGCTGCTGCTCAGAGAGAAGTGGTGATGATCAAATAGTGGTAGTAGTAAGTAAGCTGAACTGCAGTTGGGCAGTGCTGTGTCTGACTAGAGACAACGAAACGAATTCGATTAGACTGGAGGACTGCTGGTGTTACCTTTGATTCAGGCATGGTGAGAGTGGGCATTCATTCATTCATTCAGTGGGCATCTTCGATGCACACACTGACTAGCATCACTTGTGCTGCTACCAGCGAATGGTCCGCAGTTCACACGAGTGCTCGTTTGCTGTGCTGTGCGCTGTCTGTTTGACACGTTTAGCTTTCACGGCTTTCACTGGCTGCCGCCGCGCCATCAATCTCGTTCGCTAAGAGGTAATCGAAATGATAATCTTTGGGCATCATCGAAACACATACATGGGTGCGTATATCAGAGCAACTGGTACGGCATCGGGCCATTTTGGGTCAACACGCCAGTGTGAAGAGAGTCGGCCTATGGTGGGGAAAGCCATCAGTCTGGCTTGGCGGTGACTGGTCATGGATGCGTAGGTGGTAGTCACGACTTGTGAGAGACCTTCAAGTGACACGGAGAAACGACAAGTGCATAGAGGGGAGGACAGGTCGCCGCGAGGACAGACACTGCCTGGTTAGTTTACAAGACCGGCGGTCAGTAAATACCTGTTCAGTGTGCAACATATCGATAGGCAACAGCAACGGTATCAAGTGGTGAACATGGGAATGCCAATTCGGGTTAGAGAAGTGAGAGGCTAGGCAGTGGTGGCAGTGTGTGTAAGTGTGGTCTGCAAGTAAACATTTAGTGGGCTCAACTCTGGAGGTAATCCGACGAATGTGGTTGAGATATGAGGACTTTGACTTTTAAACTCTGGCAATTTATATGGCAACTCTGGTGCGAGAAATAGACTGGAATTAAAGCGAGGGTGGAGAGCAGCTGAGCTGGTGTGCTTGGGCAGCAGTTCAAGTAAAGAGACACAGCATTTGGCGTTTGAGTTGTTCGATCCGCACAAGTAACTCGGATGAGCTCATTTATTTTCAAGACGTAGACGTAGACACCGGAAGTAGTAGTAGTGTAAGTGTGTTTCAAGGCTAGTAAAGTAGAGAGACGGATTGTCATATTCGGACAGTGAGGCGCTTACATTCATCATCGCTTATTCGGCGGCATGGGCCGGCCAGATCCTCAGTGCAGGAGGTGCAGGTGCAGGGCACACTGCCTGGGCACTCTGCTGAGCTCTTTCGCTGTGATTGTCAGTAAAGAAGAAGAAGAAGAAGGAAAAGACTGTCGGCCAGTGAGAGTGGACTCCGTGTCCGTCACTTGGCGGTATTGCTAGGCAATTTGGGGTTAGCAAGCAACATCAACAAAGACATACGCGACTGGAGGTAGTGCTCTCTAGGTATTGCGCTCCGGTGGTCGGAGGAGTGAGAACTGCTGCGCTGCTGTGTGAATTAGGAGAAAAGGTAAACCCATGATGGGTTGTTCGCGACCACCAAACATTTGGCAAGATCGACTGCGATCTGATGAAAAGAAAGGAGCGCTGAGGTTAGGCGGTAGTCAGTGCTGACCTCAATACTGGAACTGAAATTGCGTGGCGCCAGTGATGTGCTTGCGTTTCCTTCCTTAAACGTCACATTGTACTTCGCTTCACAACTGCTCCGCTGAGCAGTGGGCTAAGAGAAAAAGAGAGAATAAAGCTCCACTTCTGCATCCTTAGGAAGGGAACTAGGCTGCTGCTGCTGCTCTACTGGTGTGTGCAAAGCACATTCATGCTCTGAAAAGTAAGAGAGAGAGAGAGAGAGAGAGAGACTTGCAAAGAGAACATATGAGCAGTGGTGGCCAGGAGAAATGCTGAAGCCATTCAGGCGGCAAAAGACAGTGTGTGTCTGTGTCTGGCAGGCTGCAAAAGACAATTTCAGAAGGACAATTCGGCAGGACATTAAAAGCCGGTCAAGTGAGGACATCAAGTAGTGAAGCTAGGAGAGAGATAAATCAACACATCTGAAGGGAGTGGCAGTAGTAGTAGTGATGGTGGTTGTGGCAAAACAGTGAGATAGAGAGAATTTGCATAAGCTCTGGTACAAGTAGTAATAAGTAGAAGTAGTAGTAGTAGATGTCGACAAGTAAACATGGTAAGCATGACTAGGACAAGTGAGAATTTAGGTGAGTGAGACACATTTTGCTGGTGGTAAATCAAATCTGGGTGTTTTGTACAAACACTACTAAAAGAAGCTTTCCAATAGACAACATATTTCAAGGGCGGTAAGCAAGAACGGGACAAACTGGAGGTGAGGCAAACTGGCAAGACTGGGGATCATCTGCAGTAGTAGTGGTAGTAGTAGCTCGCAAGTGAAGTTCGGGAAGCAAGTTCAAAACTGACTGGACAAAGGAGAATAGCAGAATAGTAAGAAGTGGGTGGAAGGCAGGTAGAGTGCCACACGTACACTGTACTTAAGGTTTGGACGTAGCTTTTCAAAGGGCACTTCAGGTCGGCAGTGGCCGAATAGGTAGTCGGGGTGTATTTTCTCACAGATAAACTCATCATCATCATCATCATCTTTGGACTGAACGCATCCTTTTGTAACACGAAACATCGGTGTGAAGTAGAATCAGTGGTTGTCATCTTTCAATCGCACAGGAACGCTTCAAAACTCCAACTCAAAAGTGCAAACAAGCAACTCAAACTGGAAACAGGAAATCTTCACACTCCTCATCAAGTGGGACACATCTTTTGAACACACGCTTAGTTGAAACAGTTGGTGGGAGACAAACTCGGATCTTAACGCTCAGTTGGTATCACAAAAGCAAACATCTTAAGGCTCTTTCAGAGTAGTAAGTTGAGGTGAGATGGAGTAAAACTGCTTTCAAGTAGCATCACAAGTGCTTCAATTCATAGACAAGCTCAATCATGTCAGAGATCATTTAGAGACTCTCTCGAGTTTGATGAGTGTAAACACAACAAAGTGTAGCGCAAGGCGCGTTTCAAACGAAGTTAGGTGATAGTCATTCATTCAATCATTCAGACTGCTGTGGTGAAACTCAACTTTGAGGATTAATTGGCTTTAGGTGCATGTAGGACTGGAACGTTTGCATCAGCTGTGATCAGACTGTGTTAGATTGCAGACATGATCTGTCAGTTAGTTGGTCAACGGTAGAACAATTTACAACTTCAATAGCATTTTGGTAGACAATTATGGAGTAAACGGGTTTCAGTTATAGCGTTAATCAGTAACGTAAAACGGGTAAAGTGCGGCTGAATTGGCATTATAAATGGCAATTGGTAAATGGTTTGAGATGAGGTAAGCAAATGATGAAAGACAATGAATTTGTCAGTAGTTGGTTAATTTCATTCCTGAAGCCGCGAGGATCAAAGTGAGATTGACTCGTATTTAGTTTGGAAGGTAGGCCCATTAGGCAAAGAGAAGGTCATAGCTGATCAGCGCATTGGAGTTATAGACAGTAGTGTGCTTGGAAAAGCTAGCTGTTTGCATGTGATTTGGTGTACGAGACCGGACAGAGACAAAACAGCTGCAGAACGTTATTAACGGCAATGGCTGGGTGTGTGTTTGGGAAGAGACAAGACTGGTGAAGACTACAGCCAGGTAGTAGGTGTGGCTGAATGGATATCAAGCTCAGAGACTGCATTGGAGGTGAGCAAGAGAGTAAGTGGAATGCATGTGCAAGGCCAAAGGAATGCCAAGGCACTGGAAGACTGGCGAAGTTATTTGAGCTCATCAGATAATCTGGAATCGGCTGTTAGAGGTAGTAGGTGAAACGGTTCTGGTCAAGTAATGCTTTGCCGTGAGCAAGCTTTGCAAACAAAAGTGTGTTGTCGAGTTATGCAAGAAGCAGAAGTACTGCGTACAATGGGCGTTAGCAGAGTGTGTTGTGGATTGGCTTGGAGAGTGTGAATTCGATCCGGAAATTGTCATAGAGTAAAGTGGACTGGTTAGTTTAGTCTGCAGCACACGGCGCGGTCTAGTCAGTGGTCACATGTCAGGCAGGTGGTCAGGTCAACAGGTCAAGAAAGAGAGTAGTCAGTACTGGTGCTGGTTATATGGTAACTGTGTCAGTAACTGAGATAAAGTCAGCAAAGTGGTAAGGACAGTAGAGTAGTAGAAGTCAGCAAATGAGTGGTGCAAAAGAAACTGAGACTGAGACAGAACTGAAGTGCCGTGTGCTGAGGAAGTGTCAGTGTACAGCAGCATTAGGAAGTGTGCACTTGGATCGATTCGCCGGTGAGAAAGGACATGTACTGGTCAGTAGGGCCGCATTGTGCAGATCTGCATTAGTCAATTATGTAGTAGTAGTAGTAGTAGTGTTTGGGTTGCAGGACTGTTACTCGAATTATTTGCTCTGGCAAGTTAGTCATCTGGTGAAGTATCAGCAATTTAGCTGGGCTGAGTGAGATTTGGGGCACTTGGAAGTCAGCAAATAGCAAGTAGTAGTGGACATCATGGACATTCAATTGTGTCTGATTTAGATTAGATTTTGTTTGGCCGCAGGTTGTTTAGTGGTAGAGTTTGCAATCAGTTATAAGAACAGGACTGGTGGTCAGGACAGTGATTTGCGAGATAGAGAGATAGAGCAACACGCTGCAGAGTTAAACTGCTCGGTAGAAAGTGGTACGAGTGGACAGGGAGAGTAAGCCAGAGAAGGCAGTCAAGTTATTAGGCAAGTTTGGATGAAGTGCTGCTGTTTGGTAGACAGTAATAGTGTACAGACTGGTGCAAGCGTGTGCAAAGAGTGTTGCAGGCCAAAGAGGACAGTTAGACCGAGTTATGAGCCAAGTGTAAGTTAATGGACCGGTTACTGCAAGGTTGTGTTAACGAAAGGTGTAAGCTGATGAGCAATTCAAGTGGGCATTTAAACATCTTCAAACATTCAATTGACAGAGTTTTGTAGCGTATCATCAGTGGCAGATAACGCAATTTGTGTAGAATGACTTTCAAACTTTCAAACTGGAATTAATGCATGTTGCAGTAAAAACTCTTCAATCAGTTCAAACTCAAGCTTTCAAACTTCACGTCACAGAATCAATGTGTAATCATCATGTGTACGACTGGGTAATGCGGGCAATCAGTTCATTCATTCAATCAGCGTTTCAAACTTCTCAAACTGGAGGTGTGGAGGTTCATCAAACTTAAACTCGTTGCTTAAACTGTTTCATTCACAACATCAACTTTTGACATGAGACTGAGCTTATATCGACTCATCTCCTTCGAAAGCAGAAAATGTGAGGAAAGTGTGGTAATGGGTACCGACTCAGTTCAAATCAGAGCAAACGAGATAGAGTGAGAGAGATAGACTTGCTAGGCATTTTTAGCCACGATGAGGAGGAGTAAGCGAGTGAGTGAGATGCAGGTTTAATAGGGACAGTTTCATTCAAGCATCAGAGATCGAGGTTTCAAAACTCAAGGTACGACTCATCGGACACTCAAGCAAAACTTAGGAGTTTGCATTTGGCTGTGCATTAGGTGAAGACTGGACTGGAGACATCCTTACTGGAAGCGAACTTTGTGAGTGTTGTGTTTGGACTGCCTCTGGGCTCAGTGGCCACTGGGTCAGCGTTGTGAGACTGCTTGGCAACTATCAGGCATTTCTGGACACACTTCAAATCTTCAAGTGATTTTCCGACAATAGGCTGGATAAAACTGCATAAAGCAACTGCTGATGTACTATCATGTACACGGATCTCACGCACACATCTTTCTTTCGGCCGCGACAATAAACAAATCTTCACGCTAGACCTGGTGTGGACAGTATCAATCTGGGCTGCGACAGCTGAGCTGGCAAACTGCGAATATCCGAGAAGAGTAGAGAGAGAATAGAAGAGAGAGAGACCCAATGACTGGCGCTAGCGATGGCAAAGGATGAGACTGCACTGGACTGTTCTGGAAACTGAAGCAGGGAACGACATCTAGAGGCATCAGGACGTACTGACTTGAGGAGATGAACGCTCGAGCACATTCAAGCTGCGGTTGAACTGTGCGATGGCCGATGGCCATATTTGCAGAGGCATGCCTACGTGACGCAATCGGTGGGCGCAAGATTTGCAAGGATTTGCAATTTCAGGATCACATCATCATCATCATCATTCGAACTCTGGGAAATCTGAAAACACTTCAAGTGTGGAGAGGAATCGCGACACCGATTTCTAAAAGCAGGTTTGCGTCTTCGTATGCAGCGCTCGCTAAACTGTGGGCAAATGAGAAAGGAAGAGAAAGAACTCCTGGACATCCCCTGGGCGCATTCGTGGTAATGGAACACCTCGCACTGGAATCAGCAAAGCAGACTCGGCAGAGGACAGAGAACGGCGGCAGCAGAGGTGCGCGCGCGTATCAGACCAAATGAGAGACAATGACTCTGCAAAATGGACACGAATGGCACTGGCGGCAATGATGTCGCAAATCGATCCTAGGAAATACTCTGGTATGAAGCCCAACTCCGCTAACTGGAAAACTGTTAAGGAACAAAACCTATTCTTTTACAAGAATTTACACAATGATACTTATCTGGTTTAAGTAGTAGTAGTGGTAGTAATTGTAAACCAAAAAACTGGTGCCAGCCAAGAAAGAGGCAAGAAATGCTAAACAACGGAAAGGGAGGAGGAGGAGGACCAGTGTAAGGCGACGGAAAGAAAGGTGGAAAAGAAGATGGCAAAACTTACCCAGAGATCGGCGGCAGGACGCAGGTCTTGAGGTGTCGACCGAGCGACATCAGAAAACATCAGGAACTCAGCAATCATCTCGAGAGAGCGAGCGATGCGAACCAACATTTGGGAACACTGGGCTTCAACCGAATCCGCCAGGAATGGACGGTACACCGCCGGCCGCCGCCATCTTAACCTTGAGCCACTCCGAGAGGAGTACTGCAGAAGGAGGAGGAGTAGGCGAGCCGAGCGGAGGATAAAGACACATCAAGAAAAGGACACGAAACGGACTGGAGGACATCAGAAAAGGGAATGCGTAGTTGGCCTGCTCGGGGATGGCTTATGTAGTTGCTGCTGCGCCTGTGCCTGTCTCGGTGTGCGCTGGCCACTAGCACTGCCTCTCTCTTTCTCTACAGTGGATCCTCTCCACCGAACACCGATCACGTATGCGCGACGTACTTGGCCAACGCAGAGGATACGACGGAGAGAGCACGTTCCAACGACGAGAGAGAGCTTCCACCTTCGGTGCTGTGCTTCCACTGTATCCGGTTGTGGAGAGAAAGAGAAGGCTGTGAGTGAGTGTGCGTGCGTGTGACGTCACTCCCTCCGTTTCTCGGTCGCTACGCAATCTACGAGAAATTTCCAGATGGTGCTTCGGTGCTCTGAGCCCTTAAAAAGCGCCAAAAACGGAGGGTGTGGCAAACAGTGAGGGCCGCGAAGCACAAGGGAAAGGTCATGGGGAATACAGACGGGCCTTAGGGGCCAGAGTGAGCTATTGGAGCAGCACTTTCATTAGTTCTCCTTCTCTCTCTCTCTCTCTCTCTCTCTCTCTCTCTCTCTCTCTCTCTC
>JAALOO010000203.1_pt2 | contig 30943 bp, 30 predicted proteins | sample 7257641 | NCBI WGS metagenome assembly JAALOO01 (sample SAMN14085613, study PRJNA598686) | mite metagenome | biome: ENVO:01001000; feature: ENVO:01001002; material: ENVO:01001226; isolation source: single female mite from University of Michigan culture on fish food culture... ...
AGCAGATAAAAGCACTTGATTTTCAAAGTTATTTTGCTGGCGGGTGAATTCGTGTTTATTAAGTTCTTTCAACAACGTTGCTCTTGTACTGATAAAGAATCTCGGTGCCGTATTTTACGTTGATGGTCTGCAAAGTAGAGTTACTTCTCTTCCAAGGCTCTATTAGTCGCTGCAGACAGGTCATCTTTTCCGATTTATTCGCCTCGCGGAAACTCTCCAGTCTACAAGCGGCGCAGGCGGTAATCAAACCGATGACTATTTGTAAGTGGGTCAGTTTGGGGAAGAGCCGGCCAAAGTGGACTGACTGCCCGTCCGTGTGCGAGTGGTCGAAGTACATCGAAAGGCTGAGCCTTCTGAGCAAACTCAAAGGGAATATCTCTTCCGCATTGGTCAGCTGATTCTCTGACAGCAACGAAGGTCGTTTTGACTCGGTAAAGTCAAGACTCAGCTCGAGGTCGGTCAGGTGGTGAAGATCAGCTAAAGACCGGCCCAAGCTCACTAGCGAAACTGACCGGTCCATGGGAAAGGTGAGCAGGCAGAGGTTGGGAAAGTGAAACGAAATCGAGCTCAGCACCGTCGGTGTTATCTCCTCTACGTTTTGAAGGTAGCTTTGGAAGCTGACATTCAAGGTGGTGAACTTGGATTTCACCAGTGGATCTAGCTGAAAGAAGATATTCAGTTCGGCTTGACTGAAAATTCTCTGTTTTACGGTAATTTTCTGCAAAGCTTCACTGTGTCCGTAGTTTCTCAGTGAGTCGAAGATAACCTTTGCACTGTCCAGTGAGTAAAAAGCAAAAGAGTTTAGTTGTCTGATAATCGGAAGGTCTATTCGAGCTGAGAGCTTGTAGTGGAAGTAGTCGAAGATTTGAAGTTTAAGGTGCTTCAGGTGTGGCAAAGTATTTAGTGCGTTGAGAAGGTCATACAGCTTAACCGAGATGATGTCTCGCTGGTCAGTGCTGACAATATTCGTGTAAAAGGCGGTGTTCAGAGATAGGGATTTAAGTTGTAAAGACCAGGAATCAAAAAGAGGAAGGACAAAGGTGGCAATGACAGAAGTAGATGTCATCAGCATCAAAGAGAGATGCTCAATTTTGGAAAATGCTTTTTTGAGGAGAAGAATAAGATTTTCTGGTGAAGAAGTGGTAAAAGGGTAGCTGAATGTCAAACAGGTGTGTTCTGCCGCGATGGAAAAATGATGTATAGGGGCGTAACCCGCATGGTAAGATAATGATCGTATCATCCGAGTATCAGGGACTTCAGTCAAATTCAATGTAAGCGATCGTCGTCGTTGTAAAGCAAACGGCTGAAGGTCAGCCCACCGGCGACAAACGAGCGGAACATCTGCTAACAGCTGAAGAGGTGGAAGGTAGTCGTAGATTGTCAGCAGACACAAGTCCGGAAGGAAGGATAAAGAGGCCATTTTGGAACGGAAACCAGAGCTACTTCGGATTTTGAGGAATTATAAAAAAATCATTGGTGTTTACGTTTTTCTGTTACAGTTTCTTTTATTGCGCATGTGTGCTTTTTTTTAAAATAAGCTGGCAGTTGTTATGTAAGAATTAAAAGGAAAACATTTCCGCGCGAATTCTGGCAAATCACTGCTCAACATTGGGGTGCAAATTAATGTACAGTTTATTCACTTTGGGAAACTCAGCTCGTATGTGGTTGCGCAGATCCACTCTACAGCGAGGGCAAGTGCTCAGCTTCAGCAGGAACATCTCTAGGCTACCTTTCAAGAATGGACTCTTAGCCGTCAGTTTGATCAGGTCAGCGACGTAGAATTTAGTGCTCTCTATGCCGAGTGCTTTGCAGCCCTGGCCAAGTTGACTGAGCAGCATCACCAGATCAGGTCCGTAGTAGCCGCAAATGGCAAACTTGTTCAGCTGACCTAGAATGGGCACGCTGTCAGGAATCTGCTGGTGCTCAAAGTTGATTAGAGTGAGTTGTTTCAGTTTGGATAATTTATTCATGGCGAGCCAAATTTCTGCTGTAATCAGATTTGGTGCGCCTAAAAGAGTTAAGCTGCTTAGAGAGCAAGCCCATGAGCTTAGCAGGGGTGGCAGCTGTAGCTGATTTGGAAAGTTGAATGTCAGAGTGTTCAAATTTGTATACAGATCACAAAGAAAGCTAATTGCTTGTGGGTGGTTAGGGCCGATAAAATGAATCAAATCTTTGCGAGGATTACTTAGAGTTTGCGTTTCATTCAAAATTAATTTCATCACAGCGTAGTCTGCCCAAAGGCAGCTGTACAGCTGACCAAAAAGTTTGAGTGATTTTTTAGAGCGAAACAGTACGCGCACCAGTTGGTTCATTCGGCAGCTGACCAATCTAATTGTGAGAAGACGGGCAATGGGTAGATTTCGCAGGATGGCCAACAGACAATCGTCAGAAAGATGGGTGATTTTCATTTTTTGGTGACCAAAGTCGGCAGCGTTTCTATTTGTTTTTGTTTTGAAAACGCCAACGGCCATGTGAGTGCGCAAATTCTCTCGAGTCTGGGGACTTTTCAATGATAAAGTTATGAAAAAGAAGAATCCCCAAAAAGTGAGCACATTTTTGGCAGTTATTCTTTACTCGTCTTCATCCTCTTCTTCCTCTTCTCCACTAGAGTACTCTAACGTTGGGTGCCATCGACCAGTTTTGACCGACTCCAGTGGCTCGCCTGTTTGTAGGGTGAACTTTTTCAGCATTGTCAGATTCTTTGCGGCTAAGGCTTTTACTTTCTTGAGAAATTCATCAGACATCAAGTTGGCTACTGGTGACCAAATTTTTAGGCAGTCTAGTTTAGGAAAGAGAGCAGCAAGCACTTCAAATAAGTTTAACTGAGTATCATCTGATTTGGACAACTTTTGAAATCGATAATTCTCCAATATTAAGTGATTGAGCTCAGTATATGGAGGATGTAAAGGAAATATCCTTTTGCTTCTGTTTGGAGACAGCCATGAATAGTTTGAGGGAACGCCTATTTGAAAAATGTCACTTGACAAACAAAGGCGTAGGGTTTTTAGTTGTGGAAGTTTGCGAATCTCAGCTTGGATTTCATCAATTTGAAGATGCTGTAAAAAACATACATAGATTAGCAAATTGCTTTTCAGAATGAACTTTTTTACCTCACAAGCAAATCTTGGATGAAAGTAATGCAAATTGACAAAGTTATCGCATATAACGGTTAAAGTCCTGTTAGCCTTATTTTTAGTGTAGTTATCTAGATCAATTAAGGTCAAACTGGTGATAAAATGACATTTTCCAGCAGTGACAAGAACATTCAACATGGGCTCGTCAAACCTTGAGCTTTCAAGATTAAGAGTATCACAGTTTGGGCCTAATCGAAGCAGAAGATACTGAAGTTGTTTACTGTGATAACCTTTGACTGAAAGTTGAGAAATGTTCTTCATTATTTGGCAGTCCTCGGGGACGTCAATGTTTGTAAAGTTCATCAGGCCTAGGTGACGCAAAGAATCGTGTTGACTGTGCATTGACACCCACATGTCCACCCAGTCTTCAGGGCTGCTAGGATCGCCCCAAATGATCACAGTTCGCAATTTGTTGGGCCATTGTAATAACAGTTTGTGTAACGGAAACTGTATGAAAATAAAGTTTATTTAGAATATTTAGCTTTAGTTTATGCTCACCTTACCTGATTTTTGTCAATGTTACAAAAAAAGAAGGTTTCCAGGTTGGGAAACAATTTTGGAAGTACCTCTTCAGCGTCTGACAGCTTCAATCCTTTCCAGCTGATCACATTGCTCATTATGTCGGTGTCGATATTTTGTCCACCAGTGATTTCTTCTTGCTGCAGGCGAACTAGTGCCGAGTGTTGCCAGAGGAAGCTATAAACTGAGCCGAAAAGCTTAAGACTTCGTCGGCTTCGAAGCATTGAACTGATCACATCGTTGAATTTTGTTCCAACAGAACGGAGTTCAAGTAAGCGATGAAGAGGCAAATGGTGACTGTTGAGAATCAACGACAAGTTCTCATCGGCAAGCTCAGTGATGTTCATCGTCGGTTGATGTTGCCGATTCTCAAGGTTATCTTGGCCCTGAATTGTAGAACTCTGAAGCTTTTGGTCTTCCATTTTGCAAGTGAAAGTGTTGTTGTTTGCAAATTTCAACATGTTGTTTGTTTCAGAGGCACTGTTATACCTTATAACTCGCTACGGTGGGCCTTAAGGTGGTCTTCTCTGCCACAAATGGTCTTTTCATAAAGTGAACAAATACTACAAAAATTTATTTTATTATGGGTGTCGCAGATTTTTGCAAACAAGAAGATAAGAGGGAACTGCACACGTTGGTCAAGAAGCAGCAGTTTTCCACCGTTTTCCTTGTCTTCAAACGTTTTCTTTAGCCTGCTTCTGCCTCTTCGCAGCCAGAGTTTGCATAGGAGCCCTTTGTGCTGCGCTCGATGAGATAAGGGCTTTGCGCGACTCTTGGGCGGGAGCCGACACAGAAGAAGCAAGCATCCAGCAAAACACAAAATAAAAAATCAATGTTTTTATAAAATTAAAAACGGTTTCTATTCACAAATATCAACTAATACGAAAACTGCCATCTGGACAACTTTGGAAAGACATCGGCTGTTAGGCATTCTTCCTGAAAGCTCATCCGTTCTGAGTCTTCAATGTCAATACGTAAAACCAGTTTTTCAACATTTGGGAATAAATTTCCAATCCAATAGCGAAACTGTTCTTTACTCAAATTGTAAACTTCCAACTTCAAATCGGTTACAGTTGTCAGCTGAGACAGACTGTACAGTCGGTCAGTGTCAGAGGGAAGCTCGGCTGAGCTCAGGTATAAGTACAGCTCAGTGAGGTGCTTGAGCTTGAACAGTTCAGGAATCAAAAGTACTAAAGGCAGCTGCAAAATTGAGTAAAAAACGATTAGCAAGATTAGAAAATGTTTTTAGCTAGCTACTCAACTCTATCAGTGAAGGTGATGTCAATGGACTGCAGATTGGTGAATCGGTCGCAAATGAGCTGAAAGAGGTTGTAGGAGTGCTTCAGGCGGTTGTTGTGACTGGTGGCTACAAAACCGTACACTAAATGGGTGACATTTCTCTCCAGATGAGGATTTATCTGCAACAAATGGACCATTTTCTCGGCGGTCAGGTTAACCCAGCAAAAACAGAGCTCACTGCAGCCAGGTCCAAGCTGAGCTAGCAAATCAACAATGTCCGCCACATAGTGAGCCACTGTGAAGTGATTCACTTGCTTGAGCACTGTCAAACCATCGGGAATTTTTGATCGAAAGAACTCAATCATGTACAGTCGCTGGAGGCCATTCAGTGAGTTGATTGTGCGTATCACATTTTCAGGTATTGGAATCATTCGGGCGCAGAGGGATAGGGATTTTAGACGCGGTGCGTAGCTGAGCAAAAACTGTGGAAAACAATCTGATTGTTGAAAAATTTGCTTTGCACAAATTAACAGTTTTGAGATGTTTGGGAACAGAAATGGAATTGCCAAACAGGCCGCATACCCACCGGTGTCCTTCAGTATGAGAATGTCATCAATGTTGCCTGAAAAAAATGCAATTTAAAATTTAAAACTGAGTTAAATAAAAATGTACTTACCATCAGAGCGAAGTTTCAAGTCTATATGCTCATTTATTCGATGATTACCGACTACCTCACCAAAATGGCGCATATCATATTTTGAGCCAAAAATCTTAAGCGAGTGTTTATGCTCAAAAAACATCTCCTCAATGAGTCCTTTCCAACGAGAGCAAATGCACCGAAGGTGTACTAGCTCAATGAGTGGACTTCGGCGAAGAACCAATCGAAGGCAATCGTCAGGGAAAGAGTTGATGTTCATGTTATGGCCAGTTTGAAGTTCATTCAAATAAAATAGTAAAATTTTTTCCTTAAAATATTTAAATGTAGTTTCTGACACTGGGATGAAGATGACCAAACAAATAAGGAAGCGCACAATTTGATCAGTTTCCTTAGTGATGACTGGTTTGTTGCCAGGTAAACGAAAGAGAGAGAGAGAGAGACAAACACAGCTGTCTTCGGCGACTACTGCCAGTCCTTGAAGTGCACTATTCAAGTGCGCCAGTGTCCAAATGTGCAAACGGCTCATTAAATACATTTGGGAAAACGAAAGTATTGAGAGAAGAAAAAGAAAAACAGCTGAAAAAGCAGAAACACTTACTCAACATTACTTTGCACTACTCATTTGTCAATCCATCACAACGCTATTGTTTATGCTGAGTGCCAGGAAGACACTTTTTGCCTTCAAAGAGCACATCTACCAAGATACAGTGTCTCAAGTATTTTAGGTACACTAAACAAACAATTCAAAGAAAAAACAATTTATTGTTTCCAATCTTTTTTTACATTTTTACTGGCTCTGAGAATTTGAAGTATACAACATGCATTTTTGTTAGAGGAGTAGTGTTTTTTTGTGGGAAGGGTCAGTCACATGACCTTTCAACTTTTTATCAAACGCCATAGCATGTCGGGTGACACTTTAATCTTGTACATAAAAATCTTCAATCCAAACTTACAACATGAGCTCTCTGCCTCAAATACAACTACCGCCGATAACGGTTCGCAGGCAAAACGACGACGTCTGCATTAGAAATGATAACACACTTTATCGTCAGTACTTGTATGCCAAAGCTTTTCTCCTTTTCTCAGTGTTTTTGCCACTTGAGAGAGGCTGCCAAGGCCACCGACACCACCACCACCGGTTTAGTAGTGGTGTCTTCTCTGTACAGACTGTACAGTGTACACACATTGGCTGCTCACGCTGACTGCAGTGGCGGTGCACTGTTGCCCCTTCTTCACGAGGCACTGATGATTGCTGATGATGTTTTGGTGTGCGGCAAAGAAAAGCATCAAGTATCAATTTCAATAAACAATATTGTTTTGAGCGCTACTTGCAGCACAATGGAGCCAACTAGTAACATCAACGACATTCTCAGCGAAGACTGTCTTCGTCTCATTTTCGTCTGCATTCCTCATCAACAGAAGCTCACCCTTCGCCTGGTCTGCACTCAGTGGAACAGTCTTCTCTGCTCCATCTTCACTTCAGTGTACTCTCTTAAGGTTTTTGGGTGTGAAGAGGACTATGTGCATCTTGTCAAAGGAATGAAAATTTACCGTGTGAAGCATACCTTTGAGGTGCAGGAGATTATGAACACTAAATTTCAGCAATGTGTGGATGACTTTCATCATGATGCACTCATGGTGAAAAATGATGCCTCTGCAGCCAGTTTAGCTTGCACAATGTTACCCAAACTATTTCCCAATGTACAGTACCTAGCACTGGCGTGCAAACAGCTGTACGACAGTGATCACTTGCCTGGTAAGTCAGTGTAAAAAGATTAAAAATTGGACAACTATAACTAACCCCTAAACACATTGCAGAAACTATAAACAAGTGGTCACATTCACTGGTGTCAGTACTCATTCCTAAGATGCCGGCTAATCCACCGACTAACTTCTGGCCAGCTCTCTCAACTTGCAGCAATCTTACCCGCCTTCATTTAGTTCACGCCTACAACAACAGCATTCCATCATCTGTACTTTCATCATTTTCAAATCTGAGGCATTTCTTTATAACGCATTATCTGTATGACACTGTAGACATTCTGGGATCACTACGTTCAGTTGAGAACATCAAAATGGCTATGGTCATTTTAAATGATGAGATGCTACAAAAGATCATTAGGCTCAACCCTCAAATCGTATTCAACCTGAGGTGTCTATCGTTAGGCACTATTTCACCACCTTCCTGCATTGATCGATACCTCAATTTAAAACAAGTGCTCAATTTTTTTTGTATGCACTTTAAAAATATTTTTTTCATTGATATGCTTTTTGCAGATCAACTCCCGCTGCAAGAGCTAATTCCCATTCTCAGCCAACTTTCAACACTCACTGAACTATGGATCTACGTTGGGCGACACATGCTACCTAATAACAGTAAATTTCAAATCAGCTCACTACCTCCCCTAACAAAAGTTACCTCTCTCTACATTGAAGTCCATGACATAAATCCGACACAACTGACTAAAATGCTCTCCTATCTTTTTCCAAATTTAAAAGCTCTCACGTTAAGAGTTGAAGCAGACTTTAACGAGAAGGAGTTGTTTCGAGAAAAAGTGAGCAAAGAGTTTATAAATATGGAAACCAAAAAATTTAAAATTGTTGAAAGTTGATGTAAACCTCAATTGAATGTAATAATGAGCATTTTAACTTTTCGTTGATATAAAAGTTCATTTACAGGTCTTTGTTAAACAGCGATTACTTTTAACTCCGGTTGAAAACCAAACATTTGTACAAGTTAAAACACTACTAATTAGTACTTAAGATATAATCATTTAACTTAATTGTAAAGCTACTTTATAAAAATTTAAATTAAAAGCTTCCACCTGTTGTACTGTGTTTATTACTAATTTGCAAAAAAATGAAATATTGTTTTTTAATAGTTGCAGTCCTTGCATTCTCTCTTTGTTCTACAAACTGCGCTGTCATAAATGCAGACGTTAAAAACAGCAAAGGAGAAACAATAGCCGACATCATTGAAGGCAACAAACTACGCTTCTTCAACCTTCACCGAGAGAAGAAACCGACCCTAAAGTTGTCACTGACTGGAGCAACCTTTGAGAAGGTGGCCAACCAGAGCAGCACCTCCTGGCAGCTCACACTCAAAGACACTAGTCAGCTGAAACTGAGCGAAGAAGTGGTGATCAACAGCAAAGGTAATGTCTCGCACTACTACGTTCATTGGCAAAGTGGCAGCCACTCTCCAGTTAAGTCCCGAGAAGTGTGCTTCTTCTATGGAGAGAATGGCGCCCACTGGTACGGCGGCTACCAGGGCGTCAATGTGAGCTGGCCTATGGACACGCAGAGACACATTCCAAAGCAGCAGTTTGGCTTTCTCTTTGACGCTGACTCACTGAACGACCGAGGTGACCCAGCCAAAGAGCACCTAATGGTGCTGGAACAGCTGTTTGTCGTCTCTGATGGGTTTGCACTGCTCCTCGACCACCAGGCGCCTTGGTTCATTAGACGACTGACAGTTGAGGGCAGCCCGCTGATGTGTCTTTCAGTGGCAGCCAGTGCGCCCTACTTCACCGCCGGCAAAGATTCCACCTACTTAGACCTTAAGTTTCACGTTTTTGCCTCAAACAACATCAAAACCGTTTCAGCGTTCGTGACCCACCAGTCAGGACTGATTGCCAAGCCTAGTCAGCTGCCTGATAAATCATTGTTCACCTCACCAACCTGGTTTGGCCACGCAATCTCGCAGATGAATGTCGGCCTGAAAGTGCGGGAGTTCACTGCTAAGTTGAAGCAAAATCATTTTCCAGTAAATAATAAAATTATCGTGATCGGCTACGATTTGAAAGCACTTGACCACCTTCTCCTGGCAATAGCCTTTCCTGATAAGGAGCTGGTGCAAACGGTGAACAACGGCAGCAATCAAATTGGGCTGCAGTTTTATCAACCAAACTTTGGAAATCACACTCTACTAAAAAAGTACTCCATCAATGGGACTTCAGAGTTTATCGATTTTAGCATCGGCAATGCCTCGAGTCTTCTTCAAACACAACTATTTCACGTGAAAGCAGAAAAGAAACTAGACGTGCTTCACTTTAGCGGAATTCGACAAAAACTGACCAACTTTGCCTTCCACGACAGTACCGTAGAGAGGTACCCTGGCCTCTACACTACTCGGTACATTGAAACAGTCAGCAAAGTCGGTGGTCCGATCATCACCGAGTTTGCCTACCGCTCCCAGCACCTTCCCGTGTGGACTAGGCTGACCAACTACAATTCAACAACTTATGATCAGCTTCTGCGCGATCTGATTCCCAACCTTCTCTCCGTCTCCCTGTCTGGTTACTCCTTTGTGCTGCCGTACAGTGCAGGCGGAATCTACGGCTTCACAAAGGGTGCACCAAAGGAAGAACTGTTCATTCGAATGCTGCAGGCAATCACCTTCATGCCGGCAATCTCCTTTGGACGAGCTCCCTGGGCCTACAGTGACAGGGCTGTCAACATCAGCAAAGCACTGCTCAACTTGCACGCAGAACACGCCTCGGTGATGATTGCCCTAGCAGAGAACCGCCTTAAAACAGGCGAGCCAATCATTCGACCGCTCTGGTACGCTGAACCAGAAGATGCCAGAGCTTACCGAGTCAATGATCAGTTTTTGCTTGGCGAGGACATTCTCGTGGCGCCGGTTGTGGTCAGAGGACAACGAGAGCGAACAGTGTACTTCCCACGGGGAACCTGGATTGACCAACACGGAAAAGAATACAGCGGACAGACTATAGTTAAAGTGGCAGCACCTCTAAATGAACTGCTATACTTTAAACGAAAACACTGATCATAACTGCGAATTAATAACACAATCTTTATTTTATCTTGCTCTTTTTAAATTGACAACTTTCCAATAATGAGCTAATGAAGCGTACAATCTACGCATATTCTGTTACCAGCGTTTGCACTTTTCACATGCATTCGGACATGTTACGCTTTAGTGGCTCAGATGTACTTCGGTGCGGACAAATGGTACAGTCAGTGCAGTAGTAAAGGTCACGTACCCACCACACAAGAGACAGTGAACTGGATTGCCCGGTCATCACCGAGTTGTTCTCCGAGCGAGCTAATCAGAGAAAGGGACGACTAATCTATAAAACTGCTAGAGGAATGATTTGATTAGATGTGCTGACAGGAAACATCATCTGCATCAAGTGAGCGCGTAGTTTGTTCTCTTTTATTTTTGAGATTTTCAAACACTATTCACCAAATATTTACAATATTTTCATCCATTTTTGGCTACAAAACAAAAAAACTTTTCCATATCATAAAAACACACTGCCGTACGGTGTTTTGCGCAAGCCAGCTGGACAATAAAAAGTCTTTGTTTGGTAAGACTCAAATGTAGCAGAAGACTGCTTCTTTATTATCCGCCAGTATTACCTTTGTATCCTGAGTATAAAAGACCACCATTTAAGCTATCTCTTCTGCTTCTGGTCGTTAGCAACAAAAGCTTAGACTATTTTTAATAGAAAACTAAATACATTTTCAGCTTCTCTTGTTTTGCCAAAATGGACGGCCTCTCTTCTGACTGCCTCTTTGCCATCTTTGCCCGTTTCCCCATGCCTGAACTGCTGTCACTTCGAGTGCTCAACAGCAACTGGAACTTTCTCATCAACGACCACTGCAGTAGAACGCATTCACTGCAACTCTTTGGCTCTCGGTACGACCAAAACCGCCACGAGATAACAATTGCCAAACGGCACTTTAGCTACATCATCGATTTCGGTGATTTGAAGGCGCGAAATGCTATGGCCATTCTTAAGTCAGCCGATTCAAAAAGAGAAGCAGAACTTCAGCCGTTTTGCATAATTCCCGACACCTTTCCCAACATTTACAATTTGATGATCAACAACTGTCAAGAGCTTTATGAGCTGCACCTTCCAGCTATGCTTAAAAGATGGCCAAAACTGACCACCCTTTCGCTGCACTCTATTCCTGGGCCTGAAAAGTTGCACCCACTGTTTTGGTCTTCCATCAACGCCTTAACGTGTCTTCGCAGTCTCAACCTTGTCCACATGTTTAGCTCTGTACTTCCGGCGGAGTTTCCTGCCTTGAAGTACCTTTCTCACTTTGCACTAGTTCACTATAGAGGGCCTGTGGCGCCTATTCTCGCCCAGCTAGGCCCCAACTGTCAATCAATCGTCCTCTGCTGGGTTTACCTGAACTTCAAGCACTTTGAATCCCTACTACGCATAAACCCACATCTAGCAAAAAGGCTAGAACACCTGACTCTCGAGTACATAAACAGCACTTTGTGCAGTAGAATGGAAAACTTTGAGCTGATCCTTCGTCTAGCTGCCGAGCACTTTACCAATCTCAGATCACTGAACATTATGCTGGCAGACAGTTTGCTGCTGTCCACCCTGATACCAATATTAGGCAAGTTTTCTCGCCTCACATCTGTGACCCTTTACATTTGCAAAGATCAACTTGATTGTCCAATTTCACAACTTGCTCCCCTTGTTCAGATAACCAAACTGTCAATTGAAATCTATGGCTTGACACTTGACCAATTCACCGAACTAATGTTAGTGTTTCCAAATTTAACAAAACTGTCAATCAAGTCTGATTTTGACAGTCAAAAAGAGATGTTTCGTCAAATACTAAAACGACATTTGGCCAATGTGCAAGTTGTAGAAATATGGGACTAGCTAAAAGTGTCCCACTTTTGGCTGGCTTCTACTAATAACGTCTGCCAAAGTTGTAATTTATTACACTTGTTCGCATTTGTTACAAACTCCTGTTTTCTTATCTAATCATTAACTTTCTTAAGGACTAAGTTAACTTAAAAATTTTGATAAAATTTTAACATTTTACAGTTAATAAAGTATTACTTTAAAATGCTGATAAAGGAAGTAATATCAACAGTAATTTAACATTAAACAATGAAAATCCATTTATGATGAGCTGCGATGCGGTAGTACCTGATCACAGACGATCATTATTGGGCTTACACTACCATTGGTCAGCTGCTTATCAAAGTCAAGATCATCTTGAGAAGAGATGATCAACAACATGTGAAGGACTCGGCTGTAGCAACTTGCTTCAACCTCAACAACGTCACTAGGGCAAAGCTCAATGATCACTATAGCTATTTTATCCATCGCAAGTAGACCAGTGTTTAGGCGGTGGTGCTGATGAGATAGACTGCACACTTTTGAAATTGCATTTCAGCGGCAAACTGTAACTTATTTTACCGCTGATTGACCTACAAAACTGCAATTGAGTTTTTATTTTAAAATCGTCTACTGATCAACGGAAAACTTGATTGCGCTTTGTGTTTGCAGTGATTTGACATTTCAACTTCCATCATGCTGGAAATAAACGCCCTTTCTGATGATGTCCTTCGACTTATTCTTCAGACTCTGCCAGTCCGTGAGCTCATTCGCCTGAAACCCTTAATCTGCACTCGTTGGAAGCTACTAATTGGCCAGATAATGCTCACAACAACTGAGCTGCATTTCTATGAGTTCCGTCACGAAGTGAAAGCCGTCAACCGTGCTATATCAGAAAGGAATTTCGATATCCGCCTCGATGAAACGGTTCTTTTGCTGAACAAAACCGACCCTGAAGGTTTCGACCCTTCCAAAGCTCTTTTGCTGCCTACACTGTTTCCTAATGTGAAAGTTTTTGGGTTTAGCTTTAAAGAGTCCATCGAGTCCAAAATTCCTCTGCTAATTGACCAATGGTCGGCAAACTTGACAGTTCTGATAATGTCTGAGCTACCCAAGTTAGAGGAAACTCTTCAGCAGTTTTGGAAGACACTCGTCACACTGTCCAAACTTACTAATCTAACCTTTATACGCACCTTTCGACATCCAATACCTTCCGCAATATACCCAATTTTAAATCAGCTGACAAACTTCAGTTTAGTTCACTACCTGTCTGATTTAGTGCCCATTTTAAGTCAGCTGACTACCATCAAAGAGCTAAGCATTCACTGGGTGTACCTGAGCGCTGAGCAAATGGCCAAAGCCATTGAGCAGAACAGCAATTTGAAGCAACTTGAGATGCTGTATATAGGCTTTATCTTCTCGCAAAACGGAGATCGGGAGAAAAACTACCAACACCTGTTCTGGTTCATCTGCCAGAACTTTAAAGCACTGAAGAAGCTGGACAACCAATATGGGGATCAGTTGGATCTATCCGACATTATTCACGGTCTCTCCGAGCTGACCTCTCTCGCAGAGCTTTGGATTTACGTGGGCCGTCACCAGCTAAAGCAAGCGGATCTCAGCTCTCTGCCACAGCTGCACTCAGTCAAAATCCTCCGACTTGAGATCTTTGAGCTGACAGTGGAGCAGTTTTTCACCTTTACATCTCGCACATTTCCCAACCTAGAGCAGCTAATCTTGCGCGCGCCAGACTTTGACGCCACCCAACAAAAGACAGTATTGTCCAGGCTCAGTGAGGCATTTCCCAATCTTAAAATGAAGAAAATTAAGTTTGCTTAGCAGTTTGACTAGCACGTCATGTGACTGACTGATGTAATGCGTACACAAAAAGTACAAATTATCAATAAAAAAGACCACTTGACCAGCAGAGACAAAGTGCCCCCCAAAAAATGTGGACAGTTTAGAGAGCACTTGAGACTCTCATTACTATCATCACAGAGTATCATGCACTCGCTGTCTCCAGCCATATCACTAGAAGTTTGCCGCCGCTCACCCACGTTCCTCTATCTCCACCTGACAACCAAATCAGCCAATCTTTCCAATGCCAGTTGGTGCTCACTTGCATCACGAGTACTTGCTGTCCCTGCAGCAGCATGAAAGTAGCCAAAATAGTAAATAAATAGTATTCAAAAACTTCAAAAATGGAATTTTTATCTCTACCCGACGACTGTCTGAGCATCATTCTCAGTCAATGTCCTCTTCAGCAGCTGTTTTCATTAAGGACTGTCTCACATCGATTTAACAATCTCATTCAGCATATTTTTGCCACAAAACGCATTTTAAAAATCTTTGGTTCCTATTACGAAATGAACCGGTTTGTGCAAAGCACCAAAGAGAGGTATGTGCCTGAAGACTTGCCTGAATTTGCCATACGTGAAAATACTGACGATGTCATTATAATCGGTAATCCAGATAGTGAAACACTCTATCAAATTCCTCAAAGGTATTCCCATTGAATTACTGATTCGACTCAGCAGTTCACTAACGCCCAAATATTTGTCTTTTACAGGCTTCCAAACGCCACCAGCATCTTCATAAACTGTACTTCTTTTAACAATCTAGACTTATCACAGTTTCTAGAACCCTGGCGCCCTAACCTGGTTTCGTTTGGTGCCTTTGATTTGCCTAAAAACAAAGCAAACCTAGATCAGCTGTGGAATACTGTCAACACAATGTCTTCGCTTCGTAAACTGCACCTCTTAATACCACCAAACTACCGTTTACCAGACAACTTTACAGTCGTTTCCCAATTGGAGCTATTTTGTTTGGCCTCATATGGCTTTGATCTAGTCCCTTTGTACACTCACATCAACAATGATATTACACTTCTCTTTTCATATACTCGTTTTGGACCTGAACAACTGGAAGAGCTTATTAAGCGACACCCAGTGGTTACCAAAAAAATAGTCGGTCTTGATTTAGGGTTTCTACTCTCGCCGGGAAACCGAATTGAAAACTTTTCAAAGCTGCTTCAGTTGTCTTGTGATAAGCTCAAAGAACTAAAGTTTATCGATTTGATGGTAATAAGTTTAAAATGCTTTGTTTAAATTGTATTCTAACAGTTGATATGATTTACAGTTTGGCGAACACCTTCCTATGGTGCAGATGATTCCAAGTCTTAGCAAGCTTACTAAACTGAAAAACCTGGCCATTTACATTGGAAGGAACCAGCTTCCACCAACCACTTCTGCCATCTACTCTTTACCAAGAGTTTCCACTGATCACTTGCATCTGGAAGTTAGTGGTTTAACTTTTAAGCAGTTCTGGCAAATCATAGGTCTCTTCACCTTTAAAAAACTTCAACTGAAGCATGACTTTGAGTTTGAGAAAAATCAAGAAAAAACTAACTTTATCGCTCGCCTAAAACGAGAGATACCAGAGTTGAAGACTGTTGTTATATAAAATATTAAACCATTCATTAGATTTCACAAAAATAAACTTCTTTACACTACGCTTATTTTGATGTATAGTGTTGTGTGATTTGTATCTCAGTCTATCCTATCAATTCTTATCGCCCAACACATGACAACTGAGGTATATCAGCATGTCTAGTTTGCTTAGTTGTGGTTAGCTTTCACTTGCATCAGAAAGAGTACTCTCGCCACAAAGACCTAAGCTTAGCACTCTGTCTGTGTTTTTACTTTCAAAATGGATTTTTTAGCCCTTCCTGACGACTGCCTTCGACTAATTCTACAACAACTAGAACTAGAACATCTGGTACCGTTAAAGGCGGTGTCCCAAAGGTTCCAAAATCTCATTGGCCACATCTTGACGACTAAGCGTACATTGAAAATATTTGGAAACTACTATGAGCTGCAGAGGTTTTTCCAAATGATGAAAGAGCACTATGTGGACCATGTGCCAGATTTCAACATGTCCGACAGAACTGATGTCCTCATCATTAAAAACTCAAACAGTGAAAGCGTTTACCAAATAGCTGAAAGGTATTACACAAAGTTAAGACTTTTCTAATAAACATTGACATCTTTTTCATTTGTAGTTTCCCAAAGGTAAGCATCGTGATGATAAACTGCCGTTCTTTCAGCACAATAGACATAGCTCGATTCCTTGAGCCATGGCGTGCTCAGCTGGTTTCCTACGGCATGTTTGCACTGCCGAAAAGCATTGACGACACAAACCGGCTCTGGGAGACAGTCAATCGGATGACCTCACTAAAAAAACTTCATCTAATAATTCCAACTCAATACCGCCTGCCGGATAACTTTCCCATCATATCGCAACTTCAAATTTTTGCGTTGATGAACTACCCGAACGACAATCTTGTTCGAGTGTTTGCACAAATATCCTCCAAAATACTGCTCATTCTCTCAAACGTTCTTTTTGGTCCTAGTCATCTGGAGGAACTGGTCAGGTGTAATCCATTAGTTACACAACGAGTTATTGGCTTTGATTATGGCTATATGTTGGCAAAAGAAAATCGAGTTGAAAACTATAAAAAACTGTTTCATCTCTCTTGTGAAAAATTTACAGAAATAGAGTTTTTAGACTTAATGGTAAGGTTTAAAAAATTGAAAGCTTACTTACCTGAAATTTCTCCAAACACAGTTCGGCGAGCACCTTCCCTTGATGGAAGTGATACCAAGCTTGAGCAAACTAAAAAAACTGACGTCGTTGGCAATTTACATTGGAAAAAGCCAGCTTCCAGCCACATTTTCTGCTATTTATTCTTTGCCACTTATTCTTTCACTTGAAAATCTTCACATTGAATTCTTTGACTTGACTTTTGAGCAGTTTTGGCAAGTTATTGGATTGTTCGGGAAAAACATCAAAGTTCTTGAGCTGAAACACGATTTTGTGTTTACCGAGCCACAAGAAAAGAAAGCTTTTGTTTCTAAATTAAAAAGCGAGTTTCCTAAATTAAAAAAGATTACTTTGTAAATTCACAAAATTTTTTTGAAATAAAAATACTTATTTTTATCACTTTCTTTGAAGTTTGATCATCCAACCATTTTTTGTGTATTTTTTCCAGTGACTCCATCTCTTGGCAATGATAGACACCGATGCACAGCTGAGGAACATGTGTTTTCAAAGTGCAACAAAAAATCCCACTTGCATTGTGTTTTGCATGATGCAACCTGCAACACAGCTTCAATAACTCATTTTATACCGGTGTCAAAGTACCTTTTTTCTCAAAAATTGTTCCGCATCCGGCCCCATCAAACTGTTTCAAGCCAGCACAATGTACCGATTACGGCAAAGGTTTGTTGACAGTGGTAGTCAATTCGGAGTTTACAAATCTCTAACTGAATCTTCTTTGAAAACAGTGTCAAACTGGGCAGCAGAGTTTTTAGGTCGACCCGACCGGTAGCAAGTCGATCAGTTCAAGTGGCGGTCAGACAGGCAGCCGTTCTTCGGCCTCAGTTGACCCGGTTGTTGCACTCTTCGGCGCCACATCGAGTCATTGCCGCCGCCGTCAATCCGAACACCTCTGCCTCGCTGAAAGTGGGCGATCAACTTCACGGCTACGCAGTGACCAGCGTCGAGGATGTGCCCGAGCTCTGCCTCACCGCCTACAAACTTCGACACACCCGGACCGGTGCGGAGCACCTGCACATTGCCCGTGAGGACAGCAACAACGTCTTCTCGGTGTCCTTCCGCACGACGCCCTCAAACAGCACCGGCGTGGCCCACATCCTGGAGCACCTGGCGCTTTGCGGCTCGGCGAAGTACCCGGTGCGAGATCCCTTCATGAAGATGCTCACTCGATCGCTGTCCACCTTCATGAACGCCTTCACCGGGCCCGACTACACGATGTACCCGTTCAGCACGCAGAACAGCCGTGACTTTTACAACCTTCTCTCCATCTACCTCGACGCCACTTTTCACCCGCGTCTCCGGCAGCTGGACTTTCTTCAAGAGGGCTGGCGACTGGAGCACGCCGACATTAATGACCGCAACAGTCCGCTCGTCTTTAAGGGTGTCGTTTTCAATGAAATGAAAGGCGTCTTTGTAAGTTATTTATACTTGTTTAGCTAACTGATTTACTAAAAGGAGTTTCTATTTTATAGTCGAGCCCTTCGGCAATCTACACCCGTGCTCTCATCAACAAGCTCTTTCCCGACAATACCTACGCTAATGAATCTGGCGGTGACCCGCTGGTCATCCCCTCACTGAGCTACGAAGAGCTGAAGGACTTTCACGCTCAGCACTACCACCCAAGCAATTCTCGCTTTTTCACCTACGGTAACTTTCCCCTGGAGCAGCACCTGGAGGCGATTGACAAGGTGATTGGCAACTTTGAGGAGAACAGCAAACTGGCAGAGGGTAGTTTCGTCAATGAGCAGACTCGCTGGAAGTCGGCAGTGCACGACAAGCTGAGCTGCCAGAATGATCCACTGGCGCCCTTTCCCGACAAGCAGACCACCCTCGGCGTGACGTACATGCTCGAGTCGCTCACTGACACACATGAGAACTTTACGCTGGCCATACTGGGCTCTCTGCTCACCGACGGACCCAGTTCGCCCTTCTACGAGGCCCTCATCGACAGCGGCCTCGGCTCTGACTACGCGCCCTTCAGCGGCGTGCAGAAGTTCACCAAGCAGAGTCTGTTCTCCATTGGCCTGCAGGGCATTGCGCCGGATCAGTCGGGTGCGGTGCAGAAGGCCATCAACATGGCGCTGAAGAACGCCTACACCGAGGGATTTCCAATGGAGCGAGTGGACGCCATCCTGCATCGAATTGAACTGGGCACGAAGCACCAGAGCTCCAACTTTGGCCTCGGTTTGGCGATGAATCTCAACACCTACTGGAACCATGGCGTCGATCCAATTCAGTGTCTGCGGGTATGTGCCACAGCTTGATGGACACTTTGAATATCATTTTTTTATTTTCCTTTCAGGTAAACGAGCATGTTGAGCAGTTTAAGCGATCTCTGGCCGCTGATCCAAAGTATCTGCAGAAGAAGGTGAGGGAGCACTTTATTGACAACTCCCACAAGTTGGTCATTGAAATGAGCCCGAGCGACTCGTACGAGAGCAAGCTGGCTGAAGCGGAGAAGACACTGCTGGAGAAGAAGATTGCCAAGCTGACGGACGGTGACCGGGCGGTGATTTACGAGAACGGCAAGCAGCTGCTGGCCGCACAGGAGGCCACCGAGGATCTGTCCATTCTGCCGACGCTGAACGTGCACCGAGACATCTCTCGCAGCTTCAAGGCCACCGCCATTGAGAAGGACAAGGTGGGCGGTGTGCCGGTGCAGTGGAGTGCCCAGCCGACGAACGGCATCGTCTACTTCAACGCTGTCACCAGTTTGCAGACGGAAACCTTTCCCATGAAGTTAATTCCCTTTCTGCCGCTGTTCAGCTCGGTGATGACCAAACTGGGCGCCGGTCCCTGGGACCGAAAGAAGCTCGACCAGGAAGTGTCAATGAGGACCGATGGGCTGGGAGTGGGCGTGCACATTGCCGACCACCACACGGTATTTGGCAGCTTCGAGCAGGGGCTCACCTTCAGCAGCCACTGTTTGGAGCGCAATGTCGAGGCGATGTTCGCCCTGTGGACGGAGCTCTTCAGGCGCATTCGCTTTGACGACGACCACGAGCACCTGAAGCAGCTGATTCGCATTGCCTCTGCTGAGCTGGCCGCCTCAGTGCCGCACAATGGCCACCGGTACGCAATGACGAGAGCCGCCTCCAGCTTTGGCGGCGCCATGAAGATGCGCGAGCTGGTCAGTGGAATGTCCAGTCTGGCGTACTTTCGCCTGGTGGCCGCCAGTCCGGAGAAGGTGCAGGAAGTGGTGGCCAATCTGAAGCAGATTGCCGAGCTGCTGCTCAACGGCAAGCGGCTGCGAATTGCCATCAACGGCGAGGCGGCGGCCATTCGCAGCTCGCTGGCCACCGTGGAGAGCTTTGTGAGCAACATTGGCGGCTCGGGCGAGAAGGCGAAGGTGGGCGAGGCGGAATCGACGACCTCTGCCATCGTCATGCCCACGCTCAACGCCAGCACCTCCAATGAGCACTTTATCTTTCCCTTCAGCACCAACTACCTCTCCCGGGGCGTCTTCTGTGCGCCCTTCTCCCACCCTGACTTTGCGCGGCTGCGAATCGCCTCCAGTCTGGTGTCGGCCAAGTTTCTCCACCGGGAGATTCGCGAGAAGGGCGGCGCCTACGGCGGTGGCGCCAAGTTTGATTCGAGCGGCGTCTTCAGCTACTTTAGCTACCGCGACCCGCAGGTCACCGGGACGATGGAGGCCTTTGACCGGGCGGGCGAGTGGCTTCTGCGCACCGACAACTACACCGATGCGGAGATTGACGAGGCGAAGCTGCAGGTCTTCCAGAGCGTCGACGCGCCGGTGGTGCCCGGCGAGGCCGGTCTGGAGCAGTTTCTCATTGGACGCACCGATGAGATGCGCCAGGAGTACCGGCTCAGACTGCTCGAGGTGGGCAAGGCCGACATTCAAGAGGTGGCTGAACGGTAAGTGTAGTGTGGGGCTCGCCTGCTGATCATCCGCCCTGATTGTTTACATGTTTGTTGTTCTTTTTGTTTGCAGATATCTCATTGGAAGTCCGGCACTGCAGTCTGGCGTCTGTCTGATTGGTCCCAGCTCGGAGGTGACCGCCAATAATGACAAGTGGAAGGTTCGCATTGTCTCGCAGTAGGCTTGAAATTCTTATGGTGAGGAAACTTCATCCTGGTATCTACTGTATCATTTTTGTTTTTGTAAATGTTAGATTCGTATGTACATCTTTCAATAAAGATTCATTATAAGTTGTTTTCAAGACTGTACAGAATGTTTAGATACTTTAGGATGGAATGAGTATTGAAAAGTAGAGAAAACTGATTCCTTATTTGATCAATGAGCAATTCAAGCCTTTCCTTCATATCCTTCAAAGTACTTCTGGTGACTGAGTTTCAGGTGAAGCAGGGCTAGACTGATTTTGTGGGACGGTCGCCAGCAAACGTCACACAGGAACGTTTCACGCTTTTCTTCACTTTTCTTCTCCTCTTGAGACTCATTTTCCATTTTCAGCACTGTATTTGGTGGATATCCATGGGACGGGGAGAATAAGTAAATCTTGAAGCCATCACATAAGATAGGGATTCTTACGGGACCGACTGGAACTGGCGATGTAACTTGGTTCAACTCATTTTCAATTTCACTTTTCAAAGTTTTCAACGGTTGATCTAAAGTACAACAAAGCAATTAGAAAAACAAGCGAGAAATCGATAAATAAAATGTACCAGAAACGAGATTCTCGTTTGATAGCCGTCGTTTTCTTGTTGACCATTTTTGCAGCTTCAAAGTGTCAACTTCGTAGACGTTCTTTGTTGAAAGCGATTCTTCCATTGTAATCTTGAGATTTAGAATAATTCAAGTGTGGCAAATTGTGTTCGAGAGAGAAAAATAATCCCTGTAAGATGAACTTGTTGCAAAAAAACTACCAGTGATGAACTACCGACTATTATAACCTAAAACGAACAACAGCAGATGACTTATCAAGGTAGATTAGGGGTTTCAAATATTGTTTTCAAAGTTACAATTTGTAACTTACAAAACCAGGTTAATCTAATTTGATGTGGTAATTTGATTCTTTGACGAGTTTTGAAACATATCCAAACTTTTGCCCCCATTGCATAAAAGCTAAGGTTCGACGTGGTTGTAAGTAACTGGTAGCTAGCCTCATGTCAGTGTCGTATGCCTTTCGTCCAGTAACGCATTACAAATTATAGTTTCCAAAGTTGAACTGCAGTTAATAAAACATTTTAAAGGTTTTTCTAGAATACTCAAAGTTAGACCATGAGCTTTTCTCGTTATCTCGTGCTTTTCAGTTTACTTCTGGGCAGCAACAAGTAATTAGTGGTGCTCTGCGAACTTTGGCTTTATCTTTCCTCTCCACAACCAGCGCATACTAGTTACCAGTGTTTCTCTACATTCATTTCTCTCACTCTTTTACCCAGATTCATTAATTAGTTTGCCAAAACGAATATAAAACGACAGAGATTGACATTTGCCATTTTCATAAAGCGCAACTTGAACTTTAGATCGCCTTTTCAATCTCTCCAACATACGAATCAGAAAAAGACAGCTTGCAGGACGATTCATAGTCTACTTCCGAAGCAAAAGTATAAATTCGAGTCGATCAACACGACTGAGTCGCAGTCTAAAATCAGCAAACGAGCAGTCATCAACTTCATTTCAGCTTGTGGTCAGCGTCCAACGATAGTTCCTCTTATCGTTAAGTTGTTATCCACTCGAAGTTTATTTATGTATTCTCTCAAAAATTTCCATAAGCTTCCTGTGGGTAACTACTTTACGGTAGAGAGAATACTTCGACCATCATCATCATTGTCTGATCAGTCCTGAGGATTGGTAGAACTGTCCTGACTAAGTTTTTTATTTGTTTAGCAACTCAACTCAGTCGGGCGGTTCTTCCATTTCTCGGCAGTCTCATGAAACACCGATGCAACTTTCCCCAGTTTGGATTCTTCAAAATCTTGCCTACTGATAATCGAACTGAACTTCACGACTGATATAGGTTTTCACTGCCGGTAGATATCAGTCTGTAGGTCAGTTCGGTTATCGGTAGATAGCTGCAAACACGAAAATAAGACCCTATCAGCCACTTGGATTTGTTTTAGTGTAATAACATGGAAAAACTTGAGTAAACATCTCTTGTAATGACAATTATCTATTAAAAATTAATAAAACTGTTACCTTATAAATGAAACTTTAATTGTTCAAAGTAAAAAAGAAGCGGAATTACAAGAATTTGCTTAGCATCAAATGCAAAATTTTGATGGTGCATTGTTGTGCTTTGTTGTCGTCACCTTAGCACAATTGATGAGAGGAATCCGTCAGGGGATCATTTCTTACCGCTTTTCTTAATCCCTCCTCCAGCTAAGGGACCCTTTTGGCCGGCCTTGGCGGCGAGTTCCTTCAACTTCTTCGCCTCTTCTTGTTGCTTCTTCTTAAACTCCAAATCAGATTCGTCGAGAACTTTTTCTCCCTTCTTCGGGGCCTTCAGCGGCTTCTTCTTGCCTCCGTCACGAGATGACATGGTCGATGGTGTGCGATTCAAAGGGATTCCCAAACCTGGAGTCGACTGGTACGCTGGAACGCCGATTACAAAATGAAAACTTCGGTTGTACACAATGTGGCTTTTGAAACAATAGTGTGTTGTTGGGCAAACGGTTTGCCAGCTGCAGGGGGTAGTGCATCGTTTGCTTACACGGCAAAATGGGAGGAGCGCTAAGCACTGTCAAAGGTGTACGCGACACAAGCTCTTCACAGTCTAAACTGATGGTGGCAGTACCCTCCCTCAAATGGCAACCAGCACCGGGTGCACCTCCTTTTGCAGTGCGATGCAGTGGATGCTCCGCCTTTGTCTTTATTTTGAAATGTTGTCCTTTTGATGTGCTGATCATCATCAGCTGATGAATTCACTCTGAATGGATTGGAAGCTCACCAAGTACTCATCCTCAATGTGCTCTTGAATTAAAAACACTAGTTATTATCAAGTTATTATCTTACGATCTAACAATGGGTGAACCGGCCGGAAATCCGAATCTTTTAGGCAGAAGGCTACATGTGTTCTATGAGGATAGTGATTCAACTGATTCCTCTGACAGCTCTAATTCCTTTGATTCTAACTCATCTGACTCATCTTCTGAATATATATCTTCTTCTGATGATTGGACTAAAAGGAAGCGTTCAAGGAAACGATTCTTAAAAAATTCTTTAACAAAGCAATTTTGTAAAACTAAACTGGTTCCTTGCAGCCAAACTTGGACTATTGACAAGTTTGATACGTTTTTATCCAATACAAGCTCCTATTGTGGCCAATATCCCAAGGCAGGTTTTCTCTGATTGCTGTTTTATTGAAATTATGTAAATCTAACTTTCTTTTATCTTCATATCTTTAGATAACGTCGCTTAAGTTCTCTTCTCCAAAATGTGTGCCAAGCCTATAGTTTCGATTGGATGTTCTCCCTTGAGGAGAAGGTTTCAAAGATCGCAGATTTGTCTCTCTGTATCTCGCTACTGAAGGCGACGGAAAACGTGTGATCAATGCCGAGATGTCGTTGTTAGATGTCTTTGGTCAAAAGCATTTTACTAAATGCTTCTTTCGAAAAGAAGAACAAAATTCTTCTGATTTTGGGTGGCACCATTTTGTGAGTCACAAAGATCTATTGAATCTATTGAATCTATTGAATAACAGTCCGCTGTTGCCAAAAGGAAAGTTGACAATTAAAGTTGAGGTGAGAAGCTAAAACTTTTCTATTTTGAAAATGTTTTTGACAGAATACCTTTTTTCAGGTGAACATTCTCATTAGTGAAACAAAACAAGACAGGGAACCATCACTTAAGCAGATGTATAAACAGGAGGAAAAGATTTGCCCAATCTTCTTGAGTCAGCCTACGAGTCGGGAGAAAATTCCAATGTCAAGCTGATTTGTGGACATCACGTCATAAATGCTCACAAGTTCATTTTGCAATTACGATCACCCGTTTTTTAAAGCCATGTTTCAGAATGACATGATAGAGACGAACGACGGCGAAGTGATCATCAATGAGGTGCCCATCGAAGTTTTCAAGCTGCTGGTCCGGTACATGTACTGTGGCAAGTTGAATGACTCAGAGATACGGAAGTACTGTCTGGACCTCTATGATGCCGCTGTCATGGCAAGTTGACGTGAAATTCTGGAATTTTGAGAATATCGTTTAACAACTCGTTTACTCTTCTTTTACACATTTCAGTATCAATTGGACAGTCTCAAGACAATTTGCGAGAAAGTTCTCTGTTCTGAGGCTGAAAAGCCTGGGCTGGCCAGGCTAATGCTAACAGTATCGGAGCTGTACAACTTTCCAAAACTTGGCAAAATAGCTTCCAAGGCGGCTCGAAAGTAGGTGTTTCACACACAAGTTATTTTGTTGTTTTCTATTTATCTTTTATATCTTTCTCTCCTCAGGCGATTTATTGCAAATGTGTCGACTCTGAACGCTGAAGTATCGGTTGAATTTGATAACTTTTTCGACAGATGTTCTAAGGGTTCCAATATTTCTGCAGAAATGGGACACTATCTACTTGGCCTAGATAAGCCCTCTACTTCTGCAAACAATTCCACAGCTGGTCCAGGTCCAGCTCACAAGTCAAAGCGAAGTCGTCGATATGCTTAGGTTGTTCATTGTTTTGAACACGTTTAACTATTCAAGTTTGTTTTTGTGCATACACAACCACACACACTTTGTTGTCCCTTCAAGATCTAATTTTCCATACTTTAATACAATACTTGTTTTTACTTTTGTAGTTATACAGTCAAAACTATTTTAGCCAATGACCATATCCTGTTCACGCTACTGCACGCGCATATGGTTCAGTCGCCTGCCATAAGAGCTGCCACTCTGTCCATTGAATGAACACTCCGGCGCCAGGCTCCACGTCTCCAGGTTGGGGAAGATGACGGGAATCCAGAACTTCCAAAAGGTGTCCTGCGCCGCCTTGGCGGTGGTGCACTCCAGAAAGAGTCGCCGCACCGATGTGAGGCACTGCAGCGTCCTCCTGTCTGGCTCAGTCCGGGGGTTGTTGGATCCAATCTGCGCCAGTCGCAGCTCGGTGAGGGCGGGCAGTCGGCCTAGCTCCGCCACCAGCCGGCCGAGGGGAATCTGCAGCGCAAAGCGCACCTGAAGTGAGGTGACCTGCGTGAAGTGCCGACAGAAGAAGGCGAGGAAGTGGGTGATCTTCTCCACATAGCCCTTGGCGCAGACCATGCCCGTGTTGAGGGAGCCGATGGAGAGGTGGCGCACACCGGCCGCCCACTGACGGCACTGGGCGCTTTCTCGGAGCAGCGTCTCCAGCCGACTGACCGGCAGCGACAGGCGGTCGAGGAGGAGGTGCCGAAGCCGCGGGCCGAACTGCCCCACAACTGGCACCAGGTCGTCTGAGTAGCCGCTGAGGGAGAAGAGCTCCAGTCGGGAGAGGGCCTGCAGGCGCAGGGGCAGGCGGTTGTCGAAGAGGCCGAAGAGGGACAGGCTGCGCAGACGGTCGATGTCGTCGATCCAGGACCACAGCTTGGCGGCGATCTCCGTGGAGCGACGCTTGGAGACAATGGTGAGGGAGGTGAGCGAGGGCGGTGGCGGCCGCTCGGTGAGCGTGAGGCAGGCGTGGCTGTACAGCAGCAGCAGACTGCTCACGTTGGGGAAGAGGTCGGCGAGGTGGCGCAGGAGGACGCCGCCACCGCCGATGATCAGCACACTGTCGCCGGCGGCGAAGCTCCTCGCCCTCTGCCCCTCCCCGGCGGCGGCAGCATTCTCGAGGAAGTAGTATCGCATGGAGCTGAACTCTAGCTGGTCCTGGAGGCACTCAAAGACCGCCAGCGAGCGACGGCGGCGGCACATCTGCTCGATGACCAGTCGCCAGCGGCTGCAGACGAGTCGCAGTGAGAGCAGCTCCATTAGGGTGACCTTCTCCAGAATCAGTCGCAGGCAGTCCTCGGGCAGGGCGTTCAGGTGGAAGGTCATCAGCATCTTGAGGAGGAGGAGAAGGAGGAGATAGTGCTGAGGAAAAAACAGATGACGCTGGTGTTGGTAAAGCACAACAAACTCGTGATTTGGCTGGCGGCTGTTGCTGTATCAGCAGGCTTCAGCATCAGTTATCGAATGATGGACTGACTGACGACGACAGTTGCCAACAACAGCTGCTCTGATGCTGCTGCTGTACAGCTGCCAAAAGTAGTCTGTGCTTGCATCAAAACAACTCGGAGGAAGCCGCTTTCTCCGTCTCTAGGTTAGCAAGGAGAAGGAGGCATCGCTATCACCAACGAAGGAAAGATGCGCACCTCTATCAAGGTCTGCTGCTGGAAAGTAAAGGTAGTGCTGCAGAGGAAGGGGAAGAAGAAGAAGAAAAAGGGGAAAGCAACCGTCTGTCTGTCTGGCGGAAAAAACTCCTGTTAGTGTACGATTGCACCATCTCGTAATCGATCGACTTGTTACACTTGGAGGCAGCTAGCTCTTCTGTGAAAGTAAAGTACGGGCGTTACGGAGAAAACAGGTACAACTAGTAGTAGTGCAGTGACTAATTGGGGACAATTCTAAATTCTATTATCTATACTCTGAAAAAATGCCATTCAACTTTTGCGTACTTGAGCTTTCAAAAAAGTTTAGGCGCATCAGTCAATCGCATGAGAATGAGTGTACCAACAGTGCCTTCCACCACCACTATCCCCAATGACTCGACCACTCCGTCGAATTCGGATGGAGCTCAACATCTGCTGTTCATCGTTTGCATATCCGCCTTCCTCGCGCTGCTCTTCATCTTCATACTGGTCACCGTCTACTGCCTTTGCTACTCAAAGAAACTAGGCAGCACCGCTGCCACTAAATGCTGCACAAACGTGCCCACCAAGCGGACGGCATCATCGTCGAGGAAGAAGCCTAAGACTAAGAAGACGGCGCCCATTTCCAAGTCGGTCAGTGGGAAAACAGAGGCGGCGGAGAATCAAGTTCTGGAGGTGGTGGCGGTGGCCAGCAGCAGCAGTACGCCGGTAGCTCAGACGAGTCCCTTCCTCAAAACGGGTAAGGTGACGGGTAACGGTAAGGCTCTGCCCGCCAAAGCTGGGCCCCAGGAGCTTCCCTCGACGTCGGACTACGAGACGACGGTGACGCAGTTCACCAACCTCAATGCGACTCATCCCTATGCAGCCGCTGCTGCTCTTAAGAGCAGTGTCAAAGTGTCAAAGGCTGCAAAGGCGGGCAAAGCGGTGAAGGAATTGGCTAAAAGAAACACCAGCAGCACCAGCAGCAAAGGCTCCAAAGTGAGCTCCAGCAGCCGCAAAAAGTAGTAGAGCTGCAGTGAGCTGCAAAGCACTTTAGCGCCCACTTTAGCGTATTCTCATAATTTATTAAACACTGTAAGCAAACTCATCATCCACAACACTGACAATGTGCAAGTTTGGTGAAATAAATAGGGCGGGCGAGTTACTTGAGCCTTTTTCTCTCTTTCTCCTCCTTCAATGATGATAAGTTGGAGTGACCTCTGGTAACACTACAAGAAAAGTTAATAAAAAGGAGTGTCCAGTACCAGAACTTCAACAGTGGGAAAAATTCGTTTCCGAAACAGATCGACACCTCCGGGAGGCATCTGACTAGTGTAGAGTTGGAGCTTCTTAACTGCCGGAAAGGTGTACGGCAGAAAGATGTAGTTCAGTTTGAGGGGAGTGAGAAAGTGGCTGTCAGTGGCGATCAGCCGAAGTTCAGTCAGCTTTCGGCAGTGGAAGATGCTGGCAAAAAGGTCATAGCTTTTTACCTGAAAAAAAGATTTAAAGAGATTGAAAACAAACTTCTGAATGAATGAAACTTGGAACAAGCAAACCGCCGCTTACCCCGTGCTCGACGCCGATGTCCAGGTACTCGAGGTGCGGAAACTTCTGTATGAAAAAGTCCAGCAGGTCGCAGTTGAGTGAATCGACCGTCAGGTGAGTGAGTTGCTGGCAAATCTGGGCGCTGGCCACTGCCTTCAGCGCCCGACCCGACGTGAGCTGCTTGGGGGCGAACCGCGACAGTTTCAGCCGCTTCAGGGCAATCTTCTCGCCGGCGCCCACCTCAAGCAGCAGCTCCCAGAGGCAGTACTTGCCGAGGAAGACGCCGTCCAGTGTCAGCTCTTCAAGGTGATCCAGGGCACGCGTGTAGAGGTAGCGGTACGAGGCGCTGATGTCCTCGTGGGCGGGTCGAAATGAAAACTGCGTCGCTCGTTCGTTGCTCAGACCGTTAGCCCAGAACCGGGGGCCGGAGCTTTCACCGAAGGTGGCGTTCTTCTCGTACATCTCCAGGCTCTTCAGCGAGGGCATGCGAAAGGGCAGGCGAAAGTAGCGCTCACTGAAGCAGCCAATGTGGTAGATCACCAGGCGCTCCACTGCGGGGAAGAGTTGCAACAGCAGGTTGACCGCCTTGGTGCTGTACGGCGTGAAGAACAGGTAATCATCTTCGGGCAGCTTACAGCCGCGAGAGAACTTTAGGTCAGACATAGCAGGCAGGTCTTTAAACGCACACAAGTTCTTTATGTTCAGCACTTGTTGATTGCCTTGGAGAGGCTTCTTCTTCTTCACGACGATATGCCGATTAACTTCAACTGGAATACCCTTTTTTGTTTGGAAGGGAGTGAGTGTTAGTGGTTAAACACAATAAGACACAAAAGCACAACAACAAACCTGCAGGCTGTACTCCCGAGTGATGGCCATCTGGTAGTAGTCGAGCATTGCCTTCACCGAGCCGAAGAGCTTCAGGGACTTCTTCTCCTTGCAAATCTTCGTCTCGATGATCGCCTTCCACTTGGTGTTGACCGCCCGCAGCGGCAGGACCTCTCGCAGGGGCAACTCCTTCAGTATGCGCAGCAGTAGGACGTCGGCCACGTTCTCCGTTCCGGCGGCGGCAGTGGTCATGGCTGTGGCTGTGTCGAGAAGGGGGTGACAAGGGATGATGCGGTGATGAAAAGAGACTGACGGCGAGCTTGACGAGCGAAGTCTCAACCAGCAAATATATCATGTGTGAGGGCACCGGCACTTCTTCTTGAAGTCGTGAACGCTCATCACCACATGACCGATTAGAGTTGCTTTGTTGTTAGTGTGCTGCTGATGCGGTGGCTGCTGCTGCCGCCGCCACCTGTGTTGCTCTTCGCTTCAGCTTGCTACCAGGACAACGTCATTCAGGTCAACATCATCACGTGGCATCATCTCACTCGATTGTTCAAGTTCAAATGCGGCAAAGAGAAAGGTGTTTCTATTATCAAGTTTTATACACAAAATGAAAAAAAAATTCAACAGAGATAGAATAGAGGACATAGAGTAGGGTCCAGAGATTGCCTTCTATTTTTTGGTGGTGGAAGCGACACGAGCGGCCGTCTTTTTGTTTGCAGCTGCTTCGGCCGCCTTGCGATTCTGTTCCTCTTTACGTTTAGCCGCCTCTTGCTCCCGACGGGCACGAATCAGAGCTAGGCGTTCCAAATCGGCTTTTGACTCCTCCGTTTTGCCCTCCGCAATCAAGCGGTCGCGCTCCTGGAGCTTTCGCTGACGCTCCAGCTCTTCGCGCTCTCGACGAGTCAGCTCCACCTTTTCAGAAGTGTCCAACTTTTTGGGAAAACGATTGGGATTTTCAATCTCGTCTGCAATCAGCGAGGATACTCCTTTTGCTTTCTTTTCTGATTCTTCCTCCTCGTCCGATGAGTCGCCAGAGTTGCTGTCGTCTGAGGTGCTTTTCTCGTCGTCCGAGCTGCTTTCCTCATCGTCCGAGCTGGTTTCCTCGTCCTCGGCTTCCTTCAACTTCAGCTCTTCGAGTTGAGCTTCAATCTCTTCCGGAGATGAAAAGGCCCGATTCTTGCCCTTCTTGTTCGGCTTGTTTGACGAACGGCGTGATTTGGAACTGTCAATTGGTGGCATTTTGGAGCAATTGTTGGCGATCGGAGAATGAGAATGAGATGGAGCAAGGCAACGTGAAGTGCAGTTTTGGTGGTAGAAAAATACAGCGATTGCTCGGCCTGGCTACTGCTACCCAAGTCAGGAGCGGAGGCATGATAATCTGGCGCCCTACGTAACACTAAAGTCAATATAGCTTTTTTTAGGAATGATGCAAAATGTTCAGAAAAGATGTCTGAAAGGTGTGTGTAAATCTTGTGAATAAAATATTTTTAATAACATGAAAATAAATGCAACAAAAATCAACTTAAAATCTCAATATAAGAACTCATCGTAAGAACTCATTGTAA
>JAALOO010000597.1_pt1 | contig 30938 bp, 34 predicted proteins | sample 7257641 | NCBI WGS metagenome assembly JAALOO01 (sample SAMN14085613, study PRJNA598686) | mite metagenome | biome: ENVO:01001000; feature: ENVO:01001002; material: ENVO:01001226; isolation source: single female mite from University of Michigan culture on fish food culture... ...
ACACTGCCAAAGCGCTTCGCGCTTTGGCAGTGTTTACGTTCGCTCCAGCCAACTAGAATCTCTATTGTTATCCTGCTGCTGCTGCTGCTACAGTTAACTGCTCTCTTCTTGCTGTCAACTGGTAAAGCTGCCGACCAAACACTGTTGTAAGTGCTTGCTTCCTTTGAAAAGCAAAGTTTTTTCTATTTGGACAAACTAATTGAAATGTTCAGCTGCAAACATTAAGACAAATGCCCTTGCCTTGCTTGCAACGTGCCAGACTGATCTCAACGAGGCGAGTAATGCTCGCAGACTGGAGTCAAAGAAAAAAACAGACAAAGTTTTTTATCACACACACACACACACATAGAAAGTATATCACTGCAATATTAATTATTCCACAGAGGTAGTGCCAGCACAGAGGGGCACACACACAGACATACGATTCAGCAGTGAACCAATTCTGCCAGCATCTCTTACCATCATCACTTTTTAATCTGCCCTTTTTAATGTGATCGCCACTTTTTCTTTTTTTCTGGTCTAGTACTACTATTCATTTCAGTGGTAGCGGTTGCCTCTTTCACTAACCACCAACTGTGGACGTCAAAGAAAAGACCAAATATTCCCTTTTTTTAGACTGAATTGCTTTCTTTGGCCGTTTGCTGATGTGCACTTGTGATATACTCAAATCAATCAAGTGCGCTACTGTTGCTGAGCACTTGGAGGAAACTTTAGACGACTTTAGCTCATCAACTGCAGCCACAACTTTGCAATTAATTACCCAGTTGGTGACTGAGCTTGAGTTTGAAAGATTTTTTGTCTACGACTTTTCAGAATACGAAGCACTACTTTTTTGCTATTTATCTCCATTTTACTGAGCACTTCTTGTTGGCCTTTGGTGGCCTTCATCATTACTACAACTACAGTTGAATATGAAAACCTGATAGTAGCCAAACTATGCAAAAAACAAAGAGCTACCCAAAAGGGCACTGTTTTTAGTCAGTGAATGTGTGCGTGTTTTTTTCACTTTTTAGTTTTACCAGCAGCAGCACAGATTCGATTGCATAGACAATTTGTTGCCATAAGTCCTTGCCTAATGAATCGTCATTGGGGCAGCAGCAGCAAGAGCAACGGCTACTACACTAATGTGAAACTACAAGATGCAGCGAGATGTCACCCAAATTATCTCTCCGCAACTTTGCCCAGCAACTGAGTTTGCAGAAAGAAAAAAGCAGAGTCTCTTCCGTTTCGTTTCCTCTTTCACTCTCTCTTTTTCTTTCCACTGTTGTGTGTTTTGTTCTTTTTCAGTTTTGTCCTTCTTCTTTGTCCCCACTTTCTCTGACCGTTCGTTGTCGCATTCTTGTCCGCTTTTCAGCCAGGCAGGCAGCACGCCGTTGCTGGACACACTCTTTCTCCTGAGCGCTCGAAGTCACTGCTGCCGTACAGTAGACTTTGTACAACAGTAGCAGGCCCCCACACTACTGCGATATGGACATTAGCATTAGAGAGAGAGAGAGAGAGAGAGAGTAGAAGAAGCTGCAATGGTGATGCCCCACTGATGCTACTACAGCACTCTCCATCATCATCTGAGCAATGAAGTTGGTCAGTGAAAGCATTCACACACATGCACACACAGGCAAGAAGGCAGGCAGACTATTAGGGCACGATTGTTATCGGCAGTAGTGATGGATAAATTGGCAAGTTTATTCGCCGCGGCCGTCGCCGCCGCTGCCGCCATTGCTATCATGAGAGCGGTTAGCTAATGAGCACTGGCCCACTGTCTGTCTGTCTGTCTGTCTGTCGGTGGCCTGTGCAGCACACTGTACAGCACAGTGGGCCACAGAATGTTCCGGGGAGCACACCACCACCAGTCTGCACAAGTCCATTATCGCCAGCAACCTCACCACCACAGTTTCAGGCACATTTTCTCTCAGCACGGCGTCCACTGCAAAGAAAAGGGAAAGAGAGAGAGAGAGAGAGAGAGAGAATGAGCATCACATTTAAATTGCACCGTAGCACGTAGACTACTACTTCACTGACTACTACTTCTAACTACCTTGCAGCAGCGTACTACTACTACCGCCATCAACTACCATCACTAAACGACCGACCAGATTATCAATAAGTAATGCAGTTTCAGAGTGAAGGAGAAAGCTTCAATATTGGAGATTCCTGTGCGTGAGTGCGTCTGTCTGCCTGTCTGCCTGTCTGCAATGAGACGAATAATTGCCCACTTTGCACTTTTGGCACAAAAGGGGTCATGAAGAAGAAGAAGAAGCTTATTGCTGTTTTGTAATGGTAAAAAATGAAAGTTGTTTGTGTGGATGGATGGATTGTGTTGTTGGCTGCCTGTGCTGGTTGTTGAGCATCTACAACTAGAACTTCAGAGGTCAAAGAATAAAAATTATTTCGGCCAGCTTTGGCACCCACTCGGACGACTGAACTCGCGTTATTTGTCGGAGACTGCCGTACAAAACTTGGCATCACTTTGAATGCAGTTTGTAGAGAGTGTTCTTCTTTTTCATCTTCTTCTTTTGTTTGCCTCACTTGAGTGGCGCCGTTTTTTTCTCGCCGCTTGACTCGTTTAGCCACACATACACAAACACTCGCAGTGAGTTTTGAAGCTTGTTCACAAGAAGAAGAAGAACACACTTCTCACTGCTGACCACACTGTCAGTGGTTCAGCTCACAGTACAGTGGTCAGTTTGTATTGGTTCTACATTGGCTATTGGCCTGTCTGAACATGTCGTAAGCAAATCAGACAAAGCGCATTCATGTGCTGCTTCGTTAGGTGTGTGATTGATGGTGATGGACACGGACAGCTGGTCGATTCCTTCCTTCGAGATCGATGGCTACGCTCGTTTTGTGTGTTTATGTGTTTGCTCAGACATGTTCTCACATGGAAAACAAAACAAAACAAAATTCAGAACTTGGAGGATTCACAGAGAAACTAATCACAGAGTCACTCGCTTGAGTCTACACAGTATTCAATCTCTCTTTGCCCGAAAAAAACTTGGTGACCACTGTCAAAATGCGGCGCCCTAAATCGATCAATGCGAATTTATCGGTGGTAGCGGTAAACAAATAAGAGATGGCAGATGGCCTAATTTTGCTTTGAACGATTGCAGCTCAGCTGATGACTAATACATTTTTTTTGTTTTTTCTCTTTCTCTCTCTCCATTTTTCCACCAGGGTACGACACCGATTACTCTGAGCTGTACAAAGGCCTCGCCGTGGTCATCGGCTTCTTTCTCTTCCTCGTACTGCTGCTGCTCATCTTCATCCTCATCTCCTACCTTCGCAAGTGGTGGCGCCTGAAGAAGCACGGCAGCTCCAGCGCTGATGCCGCCACCTCCTCTCAGCAGAATGCCACATCTCAACTTCAACAACAGCAAATAGTCTCCTCAGTAAAGAGCTCCGGGGGCATTATCGACGATGGTGTGGGTGTGGGCCTGGGCGTTGTCGGCGGCGGGAAGTACCCAAAGAGGTACAGCAAGAGCGGACTGGTGCAGCCGGCCACGCCCCCGGTGAAGAGCAGCATGGCCAAGGGCGGCGGCGGCGGCGGCGGCTCGCTCTCGTCGACGCCTCTCGGCGGCAGTGCCGGCGGCAACGGACCGGGCGGCCTGGTGGTGGCCCACAACCACAATCAACACATGAACAGTCACCAGCAGCAGCATCAGCAGCAACAGCAGTACCACCAGAACCTCGCCTACCACGCCCAGCAGCAGCAGCAGCAACAGCAGGGACACTATCAGGAGTTTCCACCTACTGCACCGGGGGGCGTAGTCCACTTTGCGCCTCCTCCTCTTCCGCACGGCGGCCACAGCAATCACAGCGGCAGCAACCACAGCAGCGGCGGCAGCACCGGCGTCTCCGGCAAGGAGAACAATCAGAACATGGTGAACGTTGGCCAGCGAACGTGTCGGCCGAGCTTGGCCACCATCACACTGACGTGATGGGTGCGACAGTGTGTGACAGTGTGAACAACAACGAAAATTGCAGAACAGATTACCGCGAAGAAGCCGAAGAAGACGATGACGATGACCCCCCAGATCAGCACTAAGACCACCCGTCGACAGCGCAAAGCACCGAACAATTGTTTTTCCATTCATTCATTCATTCATTCATTTCCCTCTTTCTCTTCCGTTTACGTGGGCTGAGCTCAGGTCGAGGCGTCAGTCGGTATTGTTGCCCAAATCCCTTTTCCCCTCTTGAACGCCTCTGTCACTCGCCTTGAGCCCGAAACTTGCGCGCGCTGCTCTAATCAATCGTCTCTGCTGCTTCGCTGGAAATTTTCTCGTTCCTGCAGTTTTCGGTCTCTACACACTTCTCAGCACACACCATTCGTTAATCCCAACACTTGGCTTTCGCCAGCTTGGTTGTCAGCAGCCAGCAGCAGCAGTCGAGACCATCCGTCTGCAGCATCCGCCTCTTTCTTTCCTTCTTTCTCCTTCTTTCCCCTCAATGCCTACTTTCTCTCTCTCTCTCTCTTTCTTTCCTTCTCTTTTCCCCGTCTGCATCATCACATCATCTACGCTACATCATCACCACGCCGATGCTACCGAACCGAGCACCAGTCAGAGCATATGTTGTCGGCGGTGGTGGTGTTGGTGTTGTCCTTCTCCTTCCCTTCCTCCTCCTGTTCTTTCCTTCCTTTCCCGCTCTTCCTTCCTTCTTCTTCTCCACCTCCACCACTGTTCTTCACTATCAAATATTTATGTCGACTAGTTGCATTATTTATTATCGTTATTACCGTTCGCCATTCTTCATCGCCGCCGCCACTTCTTCTTCCTTTCATTCTCTGGCTTTCTGGACCTCATTCTCCATTGCTTCCTTCTCTTCCTTCTCCACTTTCCTCTACAACCGCCTCACCTCCTCGCTTTGGCTAACCGTTGAGCCACTGCTGCTGCTGCTAATCGAATTGGCCGTCGTACAGCAGCAGCAACAGCAGCAGCTAGCCAGCAAGCAGCCAGCCAGCCAGTCAGCCAGCCTGCCTCGAATCGGTTCAGGTTGCTGATTTTCCTGTTGATTTATTAATCCTCCGTTTTCAGCTGGAGCGGGGGAGAGGAAGAAAGGCGAAGGAACTGCTGCTCGAAAAGGGACGCCGCTGTACCCATCATCATCATCATCGTCATCGTCAAGCAGTGCATTCAGTTCACAGCGAGTTCTGCTACTGCTTCAGTGCATCACTCCACTCCCAATGCAGTTCTTCATCTTCCTCCCTCTTTTTTCTTTTTTCTTTTTTTATTGTTGAAACCATTATCATCGGCCATTAGCAGCTATTAGCTATATTAGTCAGCTCTCTCTCTCCCTCTCTCTTTCTAGTCAGCTCTTTCACACACACGCACACCACCAAAACCTACAGTCATCGATGAGGATGCACCAGTGAGAGCTATTCTATCTAGACTTTTAGAGCTACCAGAGCCACTAAAACGAAAACCACATGCATTCACACACACAGACACATTGAAAGCAGTCCACTTCTTTTTTCCATCTTCTTACCCCTTCTTATATTTCACCCCTTTGTACTTGATTTTTTTTCTGTCAGTTCCAAACTCCTTTTTGCAAAAATCTGAATTTATATACACTGAACATCGCAATTTCCTATTGCAATCATTTGCACAGGCACACGCCGCCGCCATACCGCTACAAAAGAAAACAGTAGTACTACCTTTTTGCTACGAATCAACCTCTTCACACACCTTCAGACACCTGGCACTGGTTCATTGTCCTGTAAATATTATGCCGACAACAGCAACAACAACACAAACACATGACATTCTCATGACTCTGTCGCTTCCTCCTTTTCTTGTGAAAAACAAAACACTTTGCCTACTTTTTTTTTCTTTCTCTCTAACTTAATTCTCTAACTTCACTCCATTTCCTTCTCCCCTCCTTTTTCGCTCTCCAATTGAGTTGTCAATATAAATATTATATAAATATTATTACATCTCTGGAACCCAGAACTCTATCTCTGTTTAGTTTTATCTTTATTATCATACCCACTTTCTTTTGCATACAACAAACTCTCTCCTCTTTTTCCTTTTCTAACACAATCTCTTATCCTTCTCCTTCTCTACATTCTTCTCTCGATTGAGCTGACGGGCTGGGACGAAAGCTAAACTGTACTCTCTTTTCTTTTTCTCTCTCAGGCTGGCTAGCAATGATGGCATCTCTGTATCCTCCCCAACAATTTTGACAAATAAAAACACTTTCTCTCCAGGACAATATTCACACATGTGCACACTTCTTGAATTGCTGATTTCTTCGCCTTCATTGGGCGCCCAGACGTGTCAGTTTGACTACAGATGATGGGCGCAATCAATATCGATTGAATGGGCACGCATCTACGTTTCAGTTCGCTTGTACGGGAAACAATGAATTATTCAGTGATAACAAAGGAAAAATGTGTAACGCTTCTGTTCGCTTGACTTTTTTTTGAGTCCATCAAGTATTACCTAAGGAGGGCGCTACAACAAACAAAAAACGAACCAACGCCTTAGAAACATCAAACGCTGCATTAACATCACTTTTTTTCTAGAAAAAAAACGGTTTTGGAAATGTTAATGATGCGAGCTGATGGTGGCAAAACCAGGTGATGATGCGTCTGTTGTGGTGGAGTTTGAACTAAACTTGGAGTGCAAATGCCTAAACTGAAGCAACCCTTTGTTGCAAATTGTGTTTTACTTAAATTGACCTTTGTAAAGTAATGAAAAGGTTGCCTAGGTCGAGAAAAACTAGGTAACAGACATCATTTACAAAAAGTGCTGATTCTGTATTACTCTATTTTAAAGTTTTCAATCATTTAAAAAGTTTTGAAATGTAGAAATGTTTAATTCATTTGGCCAAATGACAACCGCAGGCAGACAGACAAAAAAGACTTATAGTATGCTTTTAGCATGAAAATGCTTTTCAGCGTTTTCTAACTTCTTTTGTATCATTACTTTTAAATTAAATTTTATAGAAAACTTTGTTACGATTTAGCAGGAATCGTGACCTGTGCATTTTAATCAAATCATCAATTGTTCTAATCAATCGAACATGTTGAAAACTCATCGAACTTAAATGAGAATGAGAATCAAAAAGAAACAAAATTGAATTTCTTAAAAAGTGTACTCAAATAGTATTCTAAATGATAGAAAAGTAGTAGATTCTCTCTTTTACCGAAAATTGAATTATACAATTTAATTAAAGCTAAATCATTTAAAATTTAAATTAAAACTTTTTACAAAATAGAAGTAAATAGCGACTGTAGAAAATGATTAAAAAATAAAAACTTTTTGCTGTTTTTGCACTAGATAACACAAAAACTGATACAACGAGTTATCAAAAAAGTGAAGTTAGAGATCACCTTTTCACGATGATAGACAGAAGCGCTGCTTTTCTAAGCAAAGCGACACACAAAAAACACGATACGACCATGTCTTCTTCCTACTACTTTTCCAAGCAAAGTAAAGTTCCAAATCAGTGAGACAAGTGGGTGCCATAAAAGCAACATGATAAGAGAAGTCCCATCCACACTCCAACTCTGACGTGTAAGTTAAACAAGCTCATACTCTGAATGCCAATGACAAGGCCTCTCATTACGGGTTTGTGGGTGACAAGAGGGAAGGAAGAGTTTTGCCAGTTTGTAAAGAGCAAAGAGTAAGCATGGCAGCCTCCCTAGCCCACCACTCTCCATCTTTTATTGCCTGTACCAGTAAATGGCCCAGCAGCAGCTAACTAGAGGAAATCTTGAGCAGCAGCACCGACAGCTCACACACTCTCTCCTAATGGTGCGTCTCATTTGCGGCTGTGATCTTTTGTCGTACTTTTTGTCTTTCTTTCTTTCCTTTCCCTCTTTGTTGTAACGAAAATTGCAGCAATCTGCAGTCTGACGGCTTGTTAACACTAACACTGTCCGGTGGCCAGCAGTGCATATACAGGATAGGACAGCAGACCTCAGGTGCACAGAGTGCTCGGTTGGATGGATGGATGGTTGGATGGTGGGGAACAATATGTGTCACGTTTTATGGTCATTTGCAGTTAGCCTAACGGTGACTGTGTGTGAGTGCCTTTGTGTCACCAGAGACGGATGACGACTTGGCTTGCTCTTGCTGCTGCTCCCGTTGCTGTTGTTACCAGTCACCATCATCGTCATCATCATCATCGTCATCGTCATCGCCATCATCATCACCACCACACGGCCGCCGAGTCGTTTACAGTCCGTCAACGCCTGCACAACCGCTCAACGCATGGCAACTCTGCAAATAAACTCTGTGTTGATCGGAGAGAGAACTTGCGATGAAATGAAACTGCAAAACATAGAAAAAAAATACTCTTTTACCTTCTAAGAAGAAGGTGAATTCCTTCCAGATTGGGCTAGTTAGACACCATCATCAGTTGGAAAAATCACCGCAGCAGCAGCAGCAAAAAAGGCTCCAGGGTCAACTTGAGGACAGTACCTCCGGTGTACAGTGCTGCTGCTGGCCACCATCACCACCACCACCACTACCTTTGGCGGGGAAACCAATTACATTGAAGGCTCTCTCTTTCTCATTCACACAAAGGTGGTGAGGCAATTAGATCAGCAGACACAGTGGCGGCAGTTGCAAGAGCAGCAGCAGCAGCAGGAGAAGCGGCAGTGGAAAAAAGAGTGTGCCCGCAATAGTCTCTCTCTCTCTCTCTCAACAGTCAACCTCCTCCTGCAGAAGTGAACAACACAGAAGAGCAACAGCACCAGCAGCAGTCGTCGTCGAAGTCTGCCGCGGACACACTTGAAGTGGCACGCTTCCAGTCATAGGCCACTGCGCTTCTGTCAGCAGGTAGCAGAAAGGTGCACTCCACACTGTCTCTCTCACTCTTTTTGTGGTACAGTGGGTTTCAGTCTGACGACGACATCAGACAGAGAAGAGCAGCAGCAGCAGCCCAAACATCACAACTACCACCTCCAGCACTAGCACCAGCATTAGCACTGGCAGCAACCACCTGCCAGCAAGAACTACTTCAGTGCTCATTCGATTGCATTTTGCTATCTTTTTTCTCATTTGCATGTGTCTCCAACTGTGTGTGCCGCTGTGATTCTACTACTCCACTCTTTGATTATATTTTCCATTCGGCTTACCTCACTGCAGCAGGAACAGCAACAGCAGCAGTCACAACAGTGGCACTCGCCCAGCTCAACTCAGCTTAGACTCTGAAAGGAAGATCGATACTCACAACTGCCGCCACCTAAATCTTTTTACCGCTAATCTAAATTTATTGCCTCTCAGTCTGCAGTCTGCAGCAAAAACAAGAAGTAGAAGAAGCTTCCCCCATTCTTGAATTAGTTTTTGTCTGTTCTTTTTTGCCTCCTCTTTTTCTTCTTACTCTTTTTTCATTGTTCGCCTCAAACGAAAAATCTCCATTGCGTGTGTGTGTGTGTGTGTGTGTGTTCACCGTGAGCACCACCAAAGAGTTGTCTCCATTGTTGTGTTGTTCGTCTCCACCACTTTGGCGATCATCCAGTCAGCACTCTTGGCCAAATATCAATTCTTCCTCCCTTCTTTGTCTCAACTGTGTACTAAATGTCCGCAGTCAACTCGCTGGTCAGTCACTACGGTGGTGGCGGTGTTGGTAGTGGTGCCGGCGGCGTCGGCGGCGTCGGTGTCTCAACAACAGGAATCCGGAATCACGGGAACATGCACAACAGCAGCAGCAGCCTCCTCAGCAACGGCCACTCCACCTATCCTCGACAGGCCCACCACCTGATTGAGCAGCAGCAGCAGCCTCGGCTGCCACTCATTCCGCCAGTACTGTGCTCACCGAATGAGCCAGTGAGCTTCGAGTTTGGCGTCCACCTCGCCGAGGGCAGCAAAATGTGCTCTGTGTCCAACTTTTCCAGCATGGTGGAGCTGTACGAGAAGATCGCCCAGTGCTTTGACATTTCACCCAAAGAGGTAAGAGAGGGGGTGGGGTGGGGAGAAGAGGAGGAAGATGGAAAGACAGCTTGGGTATGACAAAACAAACTAAAAGTCAGATTAAGTCATACGTTCCAAACGGGTGACAACAGCAGAAAAAAAGTTTTTAGCGGCTGCCAACAACACCAGCAGAGTTAACCAACAGAAGAAGGGGGGACATTAACTGCTGCAGCTGCCAACTCTGCAATTAAGCTCCCATTAAGGCCTGACAGACAGGCGGACACTGGACTGAGTCGAGTTGATTGAGAGAGGCGGCTCAATCAACACAGCGCTAATTAGTAGGCAAACACGGCGCTAGAGTTGCTCAAGAGTTTAGTCTACAGCTTAAGAGGAGGGGGAGAGGGCACAGTAGTGCACACACACGACACCGAAATCTCCGAAATCACAGAGAAGGTCAGAGAAGGTTTGCCTGCGCTGCGCTGTGTCTACGCTTGACACACAGTGTGTTTGCCTGCAATGTCTGTCTCAATTGATCGATTATTATTTAATTTCCCAATTGGCCGCCAGTGTTTGTATGTCGTTGTGTGCTTGTGCCGGGTGTTCAATTAGACCGGGCATAGATGCGCGACGGGCAAATCTGTTGGCTCGGTTGTCATTGTACGCTAATTATCAATTAGATGTTCACTGGAACAAGAGGGAGAAAGAAAGAAGGAGAGGAAAGGGAAAGGGCAAAAGGGCCGAAGGCAAAAAGGACTGCAACAACAACCATGAGTGCTCACTCTCACTATTTTTCTTTTTTTTAACCGTACACTACTACTACTTCTACTTCCTTTCAGATCATGTACTGCACCCTGAACACGGAGAAGGTGGACATGGAGCGCATCCTCGGCGGGCAGATTGGCCTGGAGGACACGATCTACGTGCACCGGAAGGGCGATCGCAAGGAGGTGGAGGTGACCAAGACGGAGCGCTTCCTGGGGCTGACCATTGCCGACAACAGCAACGGCGTCTCCTACATCAAGAAGATCAAGGAGGACAGTACCGCCTCGAGGGTGCCCTTCATCAAAGTAAGTCATCGCTGTGCAAGTGATCCTGCCTCAAAACAGAAGGAGGAGAAGGAAGAAGATATGCGTCTGTGTCTGTGTGTTTGCTTGTCTCTGATGTTATACTTTAGAGTATACAAAATGCCTTCAGAGTTTCATAATAGCGCTCCTCGTCGTCATCATCATCATCATCATCACAGTTAGCAATAGTAATTAATTTTAAATTAAATCTCAACAGCAAAGTCGGACACAGTCTCAGCGAGAGAGATACGAGGACAATGGCACTGCTGGCTGGCTGGCTGGCACGCTGGAGTCATAAGATGAAGGCGATGAAGCCGGGCGAGGGCGGCAATATGGCTGCTGCTGAGACAATACAAAAGCAGAAGTAGAAAAGGGAGAAAGAGAATTGAGTCAAGCAAAAGAAACGATTCTTTCCGTGAATGCCTTTCACCACAACTGGCGACCCTTTTCACAGCTCTAACTAGCTCAGCAGTCGCAGCAGTGCCTTACAATGGCGCCATTTGGGTGTTGCACCTAATTACACACACACACATAGACACATAGGCACACAAAACGAGTGAGCAGAACTCGCTCAACTGGCTTTGTCTCACTGCTCGTTTAGCTGTAGCAGCGTCGGGTTGCATGTGACTGGTGCTCTCAGCGTCCCAGTCAGTCGCCGTCCTCATCTTCATCTTTGTCGTAGTTGTCAACAAAAGGCGACACAGCAACAACAAGTTTGAGGGCAGCAGGCAAGAATAGAGCAGAAAAGAGGAAGAGGAGGAGGCGGAAAAGACCACTGGCTAGCATTTTTGGCTAGTGATGATGTCTTGTGAAGCAGAGAGGGAGAAAGAGGGAGAAATGTAGTGCGACAGCCGAAATGCGCTTTCTGGCTTTTGCTGCCAATTTGCCCATTTGCAATTTGGAAATTTTGCGCGCTGGGCCCCTTAAAAGTAATAGTCGTAGTCATTTGAAACTTGAGCAGTACGACTCTTAATTTAATTTGTTCATGCTGACTGCTGCTGCTGCTGCTGCTGATGTCCAGTAGTAGAGAGCGCTTTTAGTGCACATCCCTTTCTCTTGAATTCTATCTCTTCTTTCTTCTTCTTCTTCTTCTTCTTTTTAAGGAAATAACTGCTCAAATTGCCAGTTCTTTTTGTTCATTTTTTTGCTCTTCCCCCCCCCCCTGTGTCTAGGTCGGCGATCACATAGAGTCCATCATGAACCAAAGTATGGTCGGCTGTCGACACTACGAGGTGGCACGCTTCCTCAAGAACATTCCACTGAATGAAATTTTCAGAATAACTCTCATCGAGCCAAAAAGAAGCGGCTACAGTAAGTGTGAACACTGTGAACACCATTTTTTTGGTAAACTTCTAACTCAATCTCCCCTTTCCCTTTCTTCACAGTATCTGATATCATCAAGCCAAGTGGTCACCACCACCACCAGCATCAGCTGCAGAGAAACACCGATGCCTTCAACTGCGAGGCAGTCTTCAACAGTGGTTCGAACATGCTCGGCACCAAAAACTTTGGCACCGGAACCATTCGAATACGAGGTGGTCTTCTCGCCAGTCTGGAAAACACCACCACCACCACCACAACAACAGCTGCTGCTGCTGCTGCGTTTTTCGATCCCGAGTCGGCGGAAGCGGCTTCGGCTGCGGCGGCGCAAATGTCGCTCGCCCTGGGGCACATCAACAAGCAGCTGGAGCAGTTCATCGGCATCAACGACGACGAGCTGGCGGAGGAGCTGTGGCGGCTGGCGGTGGCCGCCCAGCAAAGTTCGCACCAGTTCATCCTCTTCGTCGCCGACTCTGAGCTGAATGACTTCAAGTTCACCGACAAGTTCCTCTTTGACGTCTGGGCGGTGGTGAACGACGTGGCCAACGGTCGACTGTAGTCGAATGTACAAAAAATAGTTTGAAGCTGTTGTGGCGTAGGAGACCAAAACAAAAAATAAAGATAACAAATTGCACTATAGAAGTGATTGTGAAGTAAAGTAGTGAATGAGGAGCAGTAGTTTGCAGAGTTGGTAGAGTTGGTGTAATGCCATTTTGATTGCCCAGTAGCGGCCATTTTTTATTAGTGCCTAGCCATGTTCTGTGCCAGCGTGTGAGCTTCCATCAACTTCGACTTTAGGGCTTTTTCAACTTCATCTTCTTTTTCTTCTTCTTCATCTTCTGAAAGCGCAATGATGCACAACTCTTCTGGCCAGACAGCATCATCATCATCATCATCATCATCAAGTTCTGTGGCCAAATTGAATTATGCATTTTAATTTAGCTTCCTCTTTGAATTGCTGCATTTTAGGCTTTTTGAAAAAGGAAAAAGCTTGTTATTGTTGTTGTTGTTGCTGCTGCTGCTGCTGCCAAAGGCTCCAAGTTTGCAGTCAGTCAGTCGCCTCGATAGTCTATTAATCACTGATGGCTATTTAATTAGCCGGTCGGTGGCAAAGTAGTACAGAGCAGAACAACGGCTGCTGCTGCTGCTGTTTTATTATTTTATCAAATCAGTAATACTCTTTTCCGATGCACTGTTTGCCTACTACAAGTCCACTTTCCATTGTCAGATTTTGTCTTCAGCATTTCTAATTTACTGCCACTTCTAATTTCCAGCAGTGGTTGCTGCTGCTGCTGCTGTTGCTGTTGTTTCCTCTCCTAAATGACTTTTCATGCTACTACTACTATTCCACCTCATCTATTCGTGGACAAACAACAATGAGTAAAGAAGTATTACCAAGTCCACAGTGGTAACTAGCACTGTTGGTGGAAGTGGTGGAAGTTCAGATGACTGAAGCAGTGCACACTGCAGCAAGCTGTATACAAACAGCAGTCAATCAATTGAAGGCAAATCGATGGCAGGCAGTAGCAGCAGCAGCAGCAATGGCAGTAGTCCACTAATGAAGATTAATAATGATGGACAATTAGAGAAGAGACGATGGATGCTGCTGCTGCTGCTGGCACAGAGTGCCCTCTGCACTTCAGGCTTTGTTATCGAGGTTTGGGCCAGTGGAGAAACGGCATCAAAATGCGGCCACAGTTCTGGGGATCTCCATTACCATTGGCTCCACCACCACCACCACCTCATGCTCATTTTCTTTATTTCCCAGCAGTTCCTAATGAGGACAAATGGTGCCAAGTGCAAAGTCATCAACGTGAGCCATAAAGGTTGATTGAACTTCGAAAAAGCATGTAAATTCTTGGGCAAATTCTTTTTCACTCAGTAATTAGCCATTACCCAGATACTACTTGATCTTCGACCTTCCACCCGTTTATAACCACTATTTTTGAGCCCGAAATAAGAGTGGGAGTTCTTTGTTTGCAGGTTTTGACTCTCGTCAATGGAGGGCAAAGGAGGCGAGATTTTCATTAAGCTTTCACTGCAGATCGATTAATCTTCATTACCGGAGTCTCAACTCGAGTCACCACGACTAGTACCACCACCACTAGCTTTCATTAATCTTCATCCCCAGTTTTTTTGTTTCGTCTGAAAATGTCTAAAGACCAGTTCCAGAAAGCATGCAAAAACGACGTGATATCAGATAAATAGAACACTTACCGCTTCTATACAAAAAGAACTTGTGAACTTGCCATCAAAATTTTGAGACTTCTCTTTTGTCGTCTTCAATCATCTTCAGACGATGGTGCTTATAAACAGATATTGTTTGCATTTTGCGAATGAATAAGATCATATCAAGAGAACACCTGAAAAGGACGTGAGTTCAAAAGATGATGATGAAATTCGTTATAATGCTCGCCGACACTAGCGCCACCGCTAAACACAGTCTCAGCAAAAAACGTTCTTATTACCGCCCTCTTATCATTTACTCTGTCACCTTTGGTGAATGCAGACAATCTTTCTACATCTTTCTACTTTTCAACTTTCAATTTCGATTTCTACTTTCACTATCAAGTCATGGCAGTAAATCTCTTTCCCGTTGAAGACTACGAATATGAACTCCACGAAGCCCTCCTGGTCGCGGATGGACTCATTCGAGAAAGCCTCGGCAAGGATAGCTCCATCAAGCTGAAGAGCTGCATTTTGAAGCTTGAAGAGCTGGTTAGCGAGCTGAAAGAAGACGGTTTGTACACTGCCTTTTGGCGCAAGCATCTTGCTCAACGTTGGCAGCAGTACTCGGATATTATCAAGCCCAGCTCGAAGGCTGAAGTGAAAGACGCCCAATTGCGAAAAATTTTGGCAGAAAACGAAGATTTTCATCCTGATCATAACTACATTCTACGAAAACCACCGGCAAGAAAGAGTCCAATCATAGAGCGAGTCGAAAAGGTATACAGCTTGATAAACAACATCAAAGATTTAGACGATTTCGAAAACATGCGAATTTGGCTGTCTGACACTGCTCACAAGGTTTTCCCACTGGTTCCGCCACAGCTGAAAAATCCTTTTCTGCAACGAGACGCCTACATGTTGGCTTTGGCCAAGTTTCCACCTGGAGTATGTCACATGTTTAATGCGTTGTACGATGTTCACTCGCTGTACACGCTTTTCGATTTCATCCGCACCGAAGTTGAGTTCTACACCGAGAACAATCGCCATCTGTCACCCAATCGCGGCATTTCACTGCAAGAGATAAACCGCAAAGAGAAGAAAAGCAGAGACGATTATGGAAACCAAATTTCTCCGTGCAGCAACTGCAATCAGCCTGATCACACCATCAAGTACTGTACTACGCTCAACTTGAGCTTTTGCCTCACATGCTACAGGTAAGTGATCAACTAGAATTTTCTTTAGAATTAACGAGATTTCTCTTTTAGATTTGGACATATTTTTCAACACTGCTACAGAGGTCCTATTTTCAAAGAATAACTTTATGTAAGGTTTCTGTAGTTTCCTGTTATATAACTCGTTCGTATGCATTTTACACTTCAACTGTTTCATCACTATTCTATCAACAACAAAAACTGCCTTTAGATTTTCTATCAAGAGCCGTATGATGGTGTACTGTATCTTGAACGCACTAGTTTACCTGTAAATTTTATCTCACATATTATCTTCATTAAAGTTTCTTTCGGCTTCACGTTTCTTCATCTGCCTGAAATAATTCCCCCTATGAGACACTTTCATTTCAGGAAAAAAGTAAACAGATTGAGTATAAGTTAACTTGATAATTGAACATGATATACCATCTAGATGAGAATGAAGGAGAAAGAGAGAAAGAGAATACAAAACAATACTACTAAAACAGACTCACAACACAACGAGAAAGAGAGAGAGAGAATAAGAAAAGAGAGCACATTTACAGAGTTGAGGGCCATTCTGATGACGTGGTGGTGATGACGATGGGCAATGGGCGATGATGATGATGATAAAGAGTGAGAGAAAGAGAGAAAGAGATAACAAGAGAAAGAGTGACTATGTTTTGTGTGTTGACCGAGAAAGAAAGAGAGGTTGATTGAACAATTCAACAACAGACTACACACCTTGCACTGGCAGCAGCAGCAGCAGCACTGCTACAGCCATTCTCAGCCACTCACTCAATTCATTCGGATCTGTACCCGTGGCTGGCCGCCGCCGTTTCGAGCATTCGGATTGTTGTTCTGGTCTGAAGGGTGCTGGTTCGGAAAAAGACCTCCACCAGCATCTCCATTGCCGGCGTGTCCATTTCTGCCACCACCACCACCGGCACTGCCATTGCTGGGATGCATTACCGTGCCATTTGAGCTGCCGCCGCCGCCGCCCACTCCGTTGGCCGTCCCATTATTGTGGTTCTGCTCCTGCAGCTGAATGCCTCCGTTCTGCTCCTCCAGACTGTAGGCGTGATTCTCAAAGGAGACGCCCAGACTGTCGGTGCAGCTGGAGTTGGCGCCGCGGAACTTGGCGAAGAGCTCCGGCGAGCGGCGGTAGGTGAGGTAGGCGACCAGGCCGACGGTGCTGAAGAGGAGCAGCAGGAGGAAGAGGGTGAAGAAGGCGCTGCCCAGCATCGCCCCCTCAGCCGAGCCGCGGAGGGAGGCGGCGGCGGCGCGGCGCAGCGAGCCGAGGTTGATCACCAGCGGCTCGGAGAGGATGCTGGTGCCGTGGTAGTTGCTCGTCTTCACCACAAACTCGTAGGTGGCGTCCGGCTCGAGGGTGGCCAGCTGGTAGGCGTTGCCCTCCACGCGGTCGCGGTCCATCTCATTGGTGCCCACCTTCTTCCAGTAGACCCAGTACCAGTGGGTCGCCTCGCGGTTCTTCTCCGCGTCCTCCCACTCGACGGTCACGTGGTTGTCGCTGAAGATCGTCTGGACGCGCACGTTGACGGGCGGCGAGGGGAGGAACTTGTTGCCCTCCCTGAAGCAGCTCATGATGTCCCGGGCCGAGCTCACCAGGCAGTAGTCCATCTTCTGGATCTTGTAGCCGGCGCACCAGTGGAGGCACTCGGGCGCCACTTCGCGGAACATGCAGCACCGCCGGTGGTCGCTTCCGTCTGCAGAAGAAAGAATAGAAAGAGATGAAGTGGTTTGGGTATTTAGTTTTTGTTTGCTGTTATTTTTGAAAGGAAAGAGAAGGAAGGAAAGAAGGAAAGAAGGAGGAACTGGCGCCTGAGCTGATCAGGACTGATTGGCGGGAGGCAGCTTACCGGCAGCACAAGTGATGTACTTGTTCAGATGTTCGAGGCACTTTTGATTCTTGTACACGTCAAAGAGATTGATGTCCTTCTTCGTGCAGACGAACATGCACTCAGCTGGAATGCCCTTCTCCTGGCAGCACTCTGTTTTCGGAAATGAAAGGCACAAATGGTGTTTGTTTAGAGAGAAAGAGAGAGAGAGAATGGGCAAATAAAGCTAATGTACACAGCAAGTCTTTCTCTTCAGTGGGTGTCATCTGACACCCGAGTCCTCATCACTAAGATTAAGAGAGAAAGAGAAAAGCTCAATTACCGGTATGATTCTTCGGAACATGTTCAGTGTCCTCGATCATCAACCGAAGTGTCTTCTTCTCCTCGCCGTAGTCGTTTCTGCAGAAAAAAGTGTGTTGGAGAAAAGTAAGTAAGTAAATGTGAGCGACGGAAACATGAGTGAGTGAACAATTTGAAAGAGCAGCGTTTCACATTTAGTTGGCTTCTACTTCTTTTTCAAGTAGAGCAAACTTCGGTCATCGCCTGTGAGCATACCTTGCAATGCAGTCGTAGTTGCCGGCCGCTGTCTGGTCGACGTTGTGCAACACCAGAGTGGCCACCCAGGTTTTCGGTTTCTATTTTGGGTGAAAGAAAGAGTAGTTTATACATTTTCGAAACAAAAATAGAAACAAAAATGTTTTTCAGTGAATTAAATTCTGACTAATGTTTTGCAACAGCAGCACAGCACATACCTTGAGATGCGGAAAGACGCGACTGTTGTTGAAGCGACTGACCAGGGCGTTGTCCCTGAGGAAGCGCGTCTTTGGCTTCGGGTAGCCGCTGAACTCGCACTCCAGCATGACAATGCTGAACTTCTGCGCAATCTTCGTCTCCTTGTACAGTGTGATTGTCGGGGCGACTGGTTGAAATGTTTGAATGCAACAAAAAACGGTTAGCATCCACTTGAGAAGAGCAAATAAATAAATCCCCTTTTTTCGCTTACAGTGAACATTAACCTCGCGGAAGCTCTGCACCGGGTGGCGACTTTCCTCGTTGACCGCCTGGCAGGCGATTGCCGTCAGATTGCGCTCCACGTAGTCGATGCTGTAGTGGACGATGCGCGTCCGTTCGCTCTTCGTCTTCAGGCCGTTGATGTAGATGGTCATGTTGGGCACCGGGTAGCCGATGGACTCGCAGCGAATCGTCACCATGCTGCCCTCGATGACGGGGAAAGGGTGGATGAAGGGCTGGCTGATCTCCAGCGGCAGCGACGGGTCGGTCCAGGCGAGCACCGTCTCGGAGATGGGACTCAGCTGGCCGGTGGAGGTACGGGCGCGGACGGCAATGGCGTACTGCGTGTTTCGGGTTAGATTTTGAATGGCAATCACATTGGTGTTGCTGTTCATCATGATCCAGGCGGAGTGGTTGGCCGGCGAGTTGTTGTTGCTGTTCCCGCCAGCGTTTTGCTGATCCTTGCCGGTCAGCGTCTTCACCTTTTGGAAGAAGATCTGAAGAGAAGGAAGAAAAGGGAGAAATAAAGGCGTTAGAAATGTACAAAAGACTACAAAACTTTGACTGATTTTACATTGTAGGTAAAGGTGACATCCGGCGCCGAGTAGTGCGGCTCTGACCAGCGAAAGACCAGCACGGTAATGGACTTTCGAATGAGCTCCAGCCCGTGCGGCGGCCCAATGGAGGCGGCGGTGATGCTGCCGTTCACAGACTCAGAGGACGTGCCGGCGGCGGCAGTGCTGACCAGGAGCACCTGCGAGGGCGCCGAGTTGCCGTACTGGTTGCTGGACACCACGTAGATGCTGTAGCTGGTGTTCGGCTTCAGGTTGGTCAGCGTGAAGCGGGTGTTGCTCACATTGAGCTTCGTGGAGTACTTGTCGTCGAAGGGGTGCGGCGGAATGGTGGTGTTGGCGGGCAGCGGGGCGTAGCGGATCTGATAGGTGGTCGGGTCGGTGACCGGGAGCTCGTCCAGCGACCGGTTCCAGGCGATGCCGATGGAGGTGGCGGTGATGTTGGCGGCGTGCAGCGCCAGCGGCATGCCCGGCAGCGTGTCCGCCCCCTCGGCCATGCACTGGAAGATCTTGCCGTCGTACTTGGAGCACTTGGCGGCGACGTCCCGCGAGGTGAAGGTGATCATGCCGTTGCAGAGGTCGAAGCACTCGGCGTCGATGCCGCGCCGCTCGCAGCACGGGCGGTGGTCACGGCCACCGGCCAGACAGCGCAGAATGGACCGGGCGGTCTTCGGCTCGGCGCAGAAGAGCGACAGCTTGAAGAGGTCCTTCATCTTCAGGTGGTAGTCGCAGAGGGGAAGGCAGGTCGGCTGAACGCCCGCCTTCTCGCAGCACATCGTCTCATTGTAGCCGAGGCTGGTGTCGGGCATGTCTAGATTCTGGTCGAGGAGCGGGTCCGGCTCGGCGGAGGTGGTGTTGCTGAGGTGTGTGTTGGGAGAAAAAAAGGGTGGTGGATCGTGTATTAAATGTTGATGTCGTGTGATAGCTGTGACTGCTGTAGAAAACATCCTAATATCTGCTTCTAAAGTACCTTAAAGTCCTGTTATCCGTACTTTTCTCCTCTCATCTGCGCTACACCATTATTCTCTCCAATACTTTTTCACCCAATTTCTAATTCTAATTCTAAACTTCTCTCTTGCTGCACTACCATTTCCTTTTTGGTAATAAACTATTGATGTAGCTGAATCAGGTTAACACTTACAAGAGGATTCGCGTCGAGCCGCGACTGACGCCGTACTTGTTGACGGCGGTGACGAAGACCTCGTAGCGCGTGCTGGAGCGCAGCTTGTCCACGAGGAAGGGCGACTTGGTGGCCACCTCGACGAAGTAGAAGTCGTCCGCCTCCTCCGACAGCTCCCGGTAGTGGACCTGGTACTTGGTGACCGTGTCCGCCTGCTTCTTCGGCGGCTTCCACATCACCAGCGCCCAGTCGGTGTGCACGCTGGAGACGGCGACGGAGGTCGGCTCGGTGGTGACGTAGCCCTTGCGCTCGAGGACGCAGCTGACGAGGGAGGACATGTAGGGCAGGCACTGGAACTGCGACTGAAAGTCGTAGAGGAGGGCGGTCTTTCCGGAGCAGAAGTGCTTGCAGAAGGCGCTGACGCCCTCCTCCTCGCAGCAGGTTCTGGGGTAACACACACAAACAAAATGAGTCATCACTGTAAACAAACACACACAAACACTGGGCACTCACTCGTAGTCGGTGTTGTCGCGAATCTCCTCAATGCACTTGTAGGAGGTGTTCATGTACTAGGGGGTAGGGGAAAGAAAAAGGTAATTTGTGATGTAAAGAGAGATTAATCTGACAACAGCTTTCCTCAAAAGTGCTTACCTTCATGCACATGATCGACTCCTCCACCTCAACGGGCTCAATGATAAAGGGCTCACAGAGCTGCTTCAGACAGGCATCACTCTTGACGCCCTTTGCTGAACAGCACCGACGCAGATTGGGCACCTGAGCGGGGTCGCCGGCTTTGCCGTTGTCCAGATCGTCGACCACCTTCTTCCGTGAGGAGCTGCCACTACTACCTTCTTCACCTGCTTCACCGGTCATTGATGATGTTGAGGAGGAGGAGGAGGAGGAAGATGGCGACGGCGGTGAATGGGTCACCACGCGGATCTCATTTGTGGGCATACTTTCGCCGAACTTGTTGCGAGCAATCATCTTTATTTCGTACCTTGTTTATGTAGTATAAAGTTAGATAGGCCTTTTCTTAAAAATAGCTTAAAAACTTACATTGTACTCTTCTTCAACGGGCCTAGCAGCTTTTCAGTCGCATTACCCGATACAATAAGCGTCTCAATTTTTGGAGGGTCTATTCGGAGAGTCACATTTGCCTTCTTCCAGTTCTCATCAAAGGTGGCCAGCTCTTTGAGGGTTATTTTGTACTCCGTACCACTTGGAACGCTTTCCTTAGGACTGGACCATTTGAGGGAGATCTACCAACAAAGGGTGTTTAATTTTGCCCTTTTTGCATAGCATCAAAACCCGACAATCACACTTACAAAGGTAAAGTTGACCGTCTCTGCGGAGACGTCCTGCGGCTGTTCCGGCAGCACCTGCAGCCCGTCGGCAATGCAGAAGAGAATGGTCTTGGAGTGCTCATGGCAGATGGCGTGGTCGAGGGCCTTCTCCAGCGAGTACCGCCCGGTGCAGCTCGGCTGGCAGAGCGTCGGCACCAGCTGCCGCTGGCAGCAGGGCAGGTGATTGCGGCCGTCGGCGATGCAGCGGAAGATGTGCGCCATGTAGTTGTAGCAGAGGGTGTACATGTACGGCTTCGTCTGGTCGCTGATCATGGCGTTGAGGTTGCAGAGGGGCCGACAGAGAATGGGCACGCCCTCCGTCTGGCAGCACTCGTAGAAGGAGCGGTCGGTGATGGAGGTGGTGCCATTGCTGTTGCCCCCACTGCCGGCCATGCCGCCGCCGGTGGTCGCCGCCTTGAGCACGTCAGCGTAGGTCTTTCTCACGCTCACCATGACCATTCGCGTCTCGTAGACGTTTGGATTGGAGTTCACCACACACCGGTAGATGCCGGTGTCCTGCAGCCGGGCGTACTTGATCTGCAGCACCCACCGTTCGCTGGCTGGAGTGGGAAAAGAGGTTTGGGTGTTAATAGCTAACTACTGGCTGGTATTGGCTGGTACTGTTGATGAAAAAAGCAAGCACCAAACACTTACCACTGTCATGGGTGACGGACACTCGCTTGTCATCTGTGACGATGACCTAATGAACGGTTGGAGTGAGTGTAAGAGAAGTCAGCAAAAAGTCATGCAAATGAGAAGCGGGGCAGAAGACCACACACAGTGCTAACAAGTGTGCTAACAAGTGTGTGGCAATGCCTCTATCCCGTTACTGTACCATGTTAGCGGAGATAAGCGTATCCTGGGTGCCATTGACGTACTTCCACAGTATGGTCAGATTGTTGCGGTTCTTCACCACGCAGTCGATGTTAATGTCGTCGCCCACCTGAACGCGGATCGGCTTGCTCGACGTTTCAGAGAGGTCGGGTAGGTTTTGCCGCTGTCCATCAGCTGATGTGGTGGTTGTTGTTGTTATTGTTGGGAAAAAATGGAAAAAAGGGGAAAAGGAGGAAAAAGATGGAGAGAAAAAGAGCTCATCAGTAAGCGGCTTTTTTGTCCTTTTTACGCAGCAAATGCTAGGCAGCACTTTGGTGGCAGGGGGCAAGTGCTATTAGTGGCATTTACACAGCCGATTTACACATTTGATGAGCTTCTTCTTCTTCTTCTTTTTATCCTTCAGCAGCTACTGGAGTACTAAAGCACTCAAAGTACTAAGCTAAAGTACTAAATGATGATCAGCAGAAAGAGTGGAGAGATTGAAAAAGATGTCTGCCAGTCTCGAATCGAAGTGCCATTGTCTTCAGTCAGCGCTATCTTTGTCTACCGTGTCAACGGGGGAGAAATTGGCCTCAACAATAATCTCATTAGTGTCAACTGGTTGAGTTCAATTCTGAGCACCAAACTCTCAGCTCCAACTTTCTGAGCAGCAGCAGCAGCAGCAAATGGAGATTGGCTAATTGAACCGTCAGAAAATCGACTGAAATCAAAATCGGCACTCGGCAATTGAAAAAATGTTTCCCTGTTGCACAGTTGTAGAACAACAAGAAGCCCGATGTTACTTTCCCGTGTTACTTTTGTTCTTCTGGTGATAAAAATAAACCACCGAAAAGTGTAGAGTAGTAGTAGTAGTAGTGACCACTGCTACTACGGGCTCACACCGTAACAATAATAATGCAGAGTGGAGTTAATGTTGAATGTTCTACCTGTGTGCCACCACCACCAACAGCAGCAGCAAAGTCCACTTTGGAAAAGAAGAAGCGATAGCGGTTGTTGTTTTTATTTATAACTTTTAACTGTTTTAAAGACAGTTTCTCTTGTTAGTTTGTTGTTGCTGCATTTTGCCTTTTACCGCTTCTTTTAATTGAAACCTCTCACCAATCATCGGACAGGGCACAGTTTCATTGTGAGGTTGAGGCCGCGCACAGAGGTTGTGACTATGCAGACGATGCCAATGACGAATGTGGCCACCACCACCACCACCACTGTGATGAGCTGCTGATCGCGTGTCCAAACGCTAGCTTTGTTGGTCAAGGAGAAACAAATTTTTGCTTCTTCTTCTTCTTTCCAATCAGCAGCAAAGATAGCGGCAGCCTGCCTGCCTGCACTGCAGCAGTGCACTGACAGGCGTCAAATTCAAATTAAATTACGCAACCAAATCAGTTGTCGCCATCACCTCTGATGTGTGTGGGGGGGGGGAGGATGATTGAGGCTGAACGCTGGACAGATGCTGTGGATGCTTACTGGTGATGGTGATGGCCACTTATTTACCTTCAGCAGCAGCAAACACAACAAGTGATGGTGAAGCTTTGCACCTTTGTGCACCTTGTGCCTGCCTGGGAAACGCATGGCATCATCAACAGCCAGTCTTCCCTTCTCTTTCTCTTGCGTAGTAATCAGCTACTACTCGTTTGCACACACACTGCAGTGCTCTTTCCTGCTGTCTCTACTGCTGTCTGGATCAATTACATCGTATCATTATAATTAGCTGGTTACGTCTCTGTTGACTCAGGCGGCAGGTTTTTGGGCAGAGACAACAGGCCAACAGCAGCAGCAGCCAGCTAGCTAGTTGGGCATTATTCATTTTTGTTAGCATTACTTCAGCCAACAGATAGTTGGAGAGGAAAAAGAACACAACGGTGGTTGCGGCTGCTGCTGCTGCTGCTGTAGCAGGAAACGATAGTGAAAGTGAGAGATTGAAGTGCCTCGTGGGCGAGTGACATATTTGCCCTCCGATCGATGGCCTCTAATTGCAATCTCTATTGCCGTGTCCACCAACAGCATCACCGCCACTCGATCGATTGCCAATTAGCTTTTGAGTGAGTGAGTGAGTGAGTGAAAGATCGACGACTAAGTGGCCAGAGTAGAGTGAAGTGGACGATGGAAAAGGAAAAGAAAATTTCAAATTCAGAGAGAGTGGACGGTGGTGGTCAACTGCCACGGAACAGTCGACAGAGAAAGAAAAAGAGAAAGACAGACAGGAGAAACGGAAAACAGAAATCTGCAGACGGCAGAGTGAAGATGAAGAGTCACTGAAGAGGACTCGTGCTCTGAAGAAACCTGGTGACTCGTGAACACTAGTGCACACACACACAGAGTGAACAGGGCAATTGTGCCCTTTCAGTGCCTCTGTTGATGCTCACAGTGCCCCCATCATCACCATCATCACCAGTGAAGCGAATGAATGCAATTAGCACATGACTGCTAGGTGAGAGAGAGAGAGAGAGAGAGAGAGAGAGAGAGAAAGTCAGAGAGGATGCTCACTGATCCTCACAGAAAGAGGTGCTGGTGCAAGTGAAGAGGGGGAGGGCAGACAAGCGAAAGCTAAACGAGAAGACCTGCGAGACAGCCCGCAAATCACACACACACACAACAGTTACGAAAGTAACAGTGCAGCAGAAAACTGGCTGGCTCCTTACCGGAAGAGAAGAGAACGAGCAGCGAGACGAAGACGGCAAGGGAGAAGAATGTGCCGTGGCGGGTGCTGCTGCTGCTGAAGGAGGACAATGCTGCTGATGCGCAATTGTTGCTGTTGCCTCTGCTTCTGCTCTGAGAGGTGAACAATGACAACGCCGATCGGGAGGAGGAGGAGGACGACGACGACGACGGTGTTGCCTCTGAGAGTTTATTGACACTGCAGCCTTCTCCTCTGCAGTCATCCTCAGAATGAGAACGGACGACAGGTGAGGAGGAGGAGGAGAAGTCCAGCTCAGACGGTGACGACAGCCGTTGACGTTGCCGTTGTCCCCTTTGTCGCCTTTGACTTCTGTCATCACCGTCGAGGCACCACCGTCTTCTCACACCGGCTGCCGCTGACATGATCATCGTGTGTGTGTGTGTGTGTGTGTCTTTGTGATGTCTGTGACTGCGTTGACTGGTGAACTCGGAAGATACGACTCGGAAGAGGTGGTGATAGGAGAAGAAAACAAAGAAGAAGATGATGAAGAAGTTGGGAGAACACTACTGCTGCAGATATGCGCGAAGAGTCGTGAAAAGGTGATATTTGACGAAACGAGGTGTAACACCAAAGGAAGAGTAAAAGAAAGTTTAAACTAGCGGAGTTTGAGGTGAAAACGAGTCGGAGAGTTGAGTACAGGTGGTCTTGGTCGTGGTGAGGTGGATTTGTGTTTTAAGTTAAAGTGGTGATAGTGCAGCAGGCGTTGCAGGCGCAAGTAGAATAGAAAGGAAGTGGAAAGGAAGAAAAGAAGGAGAAAAAGAGGGGAAGCACTCACTGGGGCAGATCACAGATAATTTGCAGTAGAGGAAGGAATAGATAGAATATTGAAATTGAACAACAAGAACAACATTAAGTGATTGACCGATATTTATGGTAGTGGTGGTGGTAGTGGACTAAGGTAGACTGGTACTGGACTACGACAACAAAGAGGAGGAAGTTGAGATGGAAATTGAGACATTGGGTGGCCCTGATTTGGACACACCGCTTCTACTAATAGGAACAAGCCTGATTTTCTACCGCGGCCTTCGATCTGTTTTACTGCCGCACGCGCACACAGTTGTGCACACAGGTGGTGACGGCAGCTCGATAATTGGCCAGCAGTATTCGTGGAAGCCAATTTTTTTGCGGCAACAACGACGATGGTGGCGGCGGTGTTGCTGCTGATGTTGGCCAACAGGTACAGCGCAGTAATATCTGTCAGTGGGGAACACACACAGAGAAAGAGATAGAGATAGAGCGCACTTCAACGACTGCCGCAGAACGCAAGAAGGCAAGAATATAAACTGGTTTTCTTCCTATCTTGTACTACTACTGTACAGCTAGTGTACGCTGCTGTCTGGGCGCTGGTGACACAGTGCCGCACTGACGGAGTCGGAGTCGGTGTCTTTTAGCAGTACTCTCGCCTGTGCCAGTGCCTCTAACTTTCTCCCCTTGATTGTGTTGTTGTTGTTGTTGTCGTCGTCGTCGTCGTTGCCGGACAGTTAGCCTTGGCGGCCACAAGCTCTGCTGGACGAAGCTGCTCACAGTCGACAGCAAAAAAAACTTTAAGATTCTTGGAGCATTCGGCAATGTAGGGGCAATTAGTGGTCCACTGAGTTGAGTTGAGTGGATTTCAAGCAGGGGAAAAGCAGGGGATTGTACTGGTGAGCTTGGTGAGATCAACTGGAATCAGGGTGAATATTTTTGTGAAATGCCAAAGGATGATTTGTACACTGGTGATGATGATAAACTGGTGATCACACTGGTAGGAAAAAAGTAGGGAAAATGTCAGCGATGCTGGCAGAGAGCGTAAATGTCATCCGACACACACACAGACACTACCAATAATCACGACGCACGATGTCTCGAACACAGTAGACACAACACCGCGCCGCAGCAGCAGTGCACAGCACAGAACAGGCAACAAAACTGCGACTAAAAAGGACGTCGTCGACGATGCTGAAAACGAAGACGACACATTCGACCAGTGGTTGACACTGAACACGGAGAGAAAGCAGAAAGGAGAAAGGAGAAGAGGGGAAGAGATCTTGCGCCTTCTCCGCAGAGCGTCGGCAATCGAAGAAAACGAAGAAGATGAAGAAGAAGAAGAAGTTGCCAGCTATTGTCGGTATGGCAGACAATGCTGCTGCTGCTGCTGCTGCCACTACAGTGATGGCTGTGCCAACTTGCCAGTGGCGAGGTGATGTGCCAGTGGTGATGGACACTGCTGCTGCTGCTGCATCAACAGAGCTTCTCCTTTGCCGATGAAGCTGATGGCGATGGTGCTCGATGACGACAAAGTCATCGACAACTCACACTGCACTCGTGCACAGACGCCGAGGTAGGCTGGCTGGCTGGCAAACAGACAGAGTTGTACAACTGAAAAATATAAGAGGCAAAGAGAAAGAGAAGAAGAAAGTTGTGGAAGTTTGCAGTGAACGACGACGACAACGACGCTGTAGTGGCTAACCACTGGCCACCGACACACACACACAACCACTGGCCACCAGCAGCAGCAGTTCGGCGAAGAAGAAGAAGAAGGTGAAGTGAACAACAACAACAACAGACGCAAGAAAGAAGAAAGAGAGAAAGTGGAGAAAGTTGAAGTTAAGGTGGATAGCAACAACTGGCAACTGCCGAAGAAAGCAGAGTCCTGGAGAGTATTATTACTGCCGCTGAAGAACTGCTGCTGCTGTTGCTGCTGTAGTGTCTTGTCTGTTTTCTGTCCACAGTACGACAGTGTCTCCACTTTTTTTCCCTCTCTCAGTTCGTACAGTTTGTCTCTTTTGGTAGTGCCTACAACAACAACAACCACCGACTCTGTTTCTCTAAGAAGTGCCAGTCGCCAGAGAAGAAAAAAGAGTACGATCAGGAGTCTAAATATTAGAAAGTGTGTAAGAGTAAAATATTACTGACACATCGTCGTCAAAAACTGACAGACGCCGACCAGCGGAGCAGCAGCAGCAGCCACTTTTCATCATCGATGCTTATGTCCATTTTATGTCCATTATTTTCGAAATGCTCGCCTGGCTGTTCGTTCAGATAAACGCTCAGACATGCCTTTGCTTTTACTGCTGAGCTCTCTTCTGCCAGTCTTCCACAATCTTCAAACACACTTTAGCCAAAGACAACTCTTCAGTTGCATACGGCACTGTTTTCTTAGCGTCTGAGACGTCGAAAGTTGCAGTCAGTCAGTGGTGGAAGTTATATGTTAGAATAATATAATAAAGTAATGGCATATAAAAGCGATATTAAAATGAATAATCGTCTAATTGATGGACGGAGAGAAGGAGTAGAAGAGGGGGAAAGTTGCGATGAGTGCTTGGTGTGTGTGTGTGTGTGTGTGTGTGTGTGTAAAGAAGAAAAATCTCGGAGTCTGGCTTGTGAATGATACTGTGACTTTCTCTGTACAGCAAAGTAAGAAGTTCAAATGAGCACAACTGCAGACAACCTGACACTCTGTGCTCTGTGCTCGGAAGCGCTCAAGTGGAAATTGGATGCCTACCACTTTTATTACTGGGAAGTAAAGGGGGGATAACCCAAGATGAATTCTATTGCCTGTGCTGTAGACAAAACAGTCTTTGGTGATGATCATTATCACCACCAGCCACTGGAATATGCCACTGCACTGCTGCTAATCCAGATTGCAGTCAGTCAGTCAGTCAGGCGGTTGCACCACCAACTTGCACGCGAACGCCTACAAACCAGTACACACTGTGTGAAGCAAGTGGATGTTTGCATAAGAGCAGTTGTACAGTTGTCAACAACTTGTCGAACATTGTGCACACACACATTTACCGGTTTTCACTAGCTTCAAAGCTTGTCGTCCTAGTGCGAGTGCAAATCAGCGAGTCAGCACAGATCAAATGGCTACCATTGAACCTGATTGAGTGCTGCTGCTATCGCGCTGATCGTCATCAGTTCAGTTCAGTTCAGTTCAGCAGTGTGGTGATCAGTTAGCTCGGTCATTTGTCATCACCTCCACCACCACCACTACCACCAGTCAGAATGTAGGATAATGGATATACACTTTCACTTTTACTTGAGAAAGAGATAGAGTGCTGAAACACAAAACTACTACTACTACAACTTGTGGTGGTGGTGGTGGTGGAGGTGGGAGAGGAAAGGGGAAAGGAGCAGTGAATGGAGCAAATCAATGAGAGGCGATGATTTGGGACAAGATAACAGAGAAAGAAAACAGAAAATCGGCCGCGCTGCAGCACACTCGAGTGTTCTGCTGGAAAGGCATTGTCGGCGGACTCATTGGCTACACTGGCTGCTGTCTTTTCCAACTATGTTAGGTGGTGGTGGTGGTGGTCGTGGTGGTGATTTGAACTATTTGCAACTCAGCAGCAGCAGCAGGCCAAATACGATGTTGGCGATCTTGGCAATCTCTGAACACGCAGGAGCAAAACTTCGAAGAGTGATGGATGCAAATTTTGATCGACCAATGGCGTCTTGGCGAAGAAGAAAACTGTGTGTGCGTTCATTTGTCCCAGAAAGTATGACAAAAGTCACTCGCAGTTTTGCTTTTCAGTCCGCTTCTTCAGTCAACCAGCCAGTCAGCCGGCCAGCCAGCCAGCCAACAAATCGCAACCAATCGACGCAAATGACTTGAGTCAGCAAAAGTAAGCAAAGAAAGTTAAAAAGCAAAAGTGGTCAGTGGACCTTGTCAAGTGAAGTGCTCCGCGCGGCACAGACGACAACTAATCGCCAGTCAGTCAGTTAGATAGACAATCACCGACAATCACAGTCAAAGAGTCAGTCAGTCAGTCAGTGTGGCAGCACTAACCCTGAATTTTTGAAGAGTCTCACAGTGAAAAGTGCAAACGAGTTGAATGAATGAATGAACGGCAGGCAGGCAAAGAGAGGCAGTCAGGCAGCAGATGGTAGGGAGATGGTAACAGAGATCAGTGAGATGTTTCCCCGAGGGCAGAAATGAAACGAAGTTGACTTTGACTGTAGATGACAGCAGCAGCCGAAACAGAGATAGAGGCAGCAAAAGATGAATTTAAGCTCAAATATTACATGTCCCCTGATCGTTGAATCCCATTGATCATTTGAGAACGCCTGATTGCACTTTGCCATGATTACTTTGCTAATGGCAGTGCTGATGGAATTATCTGACCAGATTGTTTTTATTCAATGCAAATTTTTATTATTGCAATGCACTCTCCCCCATTCTTGTGGTGGACAACAGGCGCCGATAAATCAATTTGTCAGTTTTGCACAGTTGTACTTCTTCACGGCTGCAGACGACTACATCAGCGGCGTTTGCAACACACAAAGTAGTCAGCAAATACTCAAAACAACACAGTTCACAAACATTTTAGCAAACTGTTCAGATGTACTCAAACGCTGAAGAACAACAAACACCAACAGGTAGAAAAAGGTACGGTGATTATCTACGGTAACAGACAGTCAGACAGTCAGAAAGTGCTCATCAGTCATCATCATCTATCAATTTGTTTGCTCAACATTTCTTTCTCCTCTGCTCAACAATTACCTTTACCTCTTTCACTCCTCCAGTGTACACCTCCACAGTGCCACAGTCAACCTTTCTGCAAAGTGTAAGGTGATACTTTGGCAATTAAAAAGGTGGCCCCAGACTCGATGATTAGAGGAGATAGTCGCGCAGTCGGCGATTTTGAACGCCCGAAGTGTGGCAGCAGCAGCAGCAGCAGCAGCAGTGTTCCCGCCGTTTGTGGTGACGGTGCTTGCCCCCGTTTAGGCCGTAAATGGGCGCCAGGCAGTTTAGAGAGCTTAGTTGAAAAGGGCAGAAAAGAAAGAAAGAAAGACAGAGCAGCGGCAAATTGTTGTCACTGCATGATTGACTCCACTGGTCGGCAGTGTCTGTCCGACAATCGAGTCAATCAGTCGTAAGGAGAGAAAGAGAGAGAGAGAGAGAGAGAGAGAGAGAGAGAGAGAGAGAGAGAGCCAAATTGA
>JAALOO010000378.1_pt2 | contig 30928 bp, 23 predicted proteins | sample 7257641 | NCBI WGS metagenome assembly JAALOO01 (sample SAMN14085613, study PRJNA598686) | mite metagenome | biome: ENVO:01001000; feature: ENVO:01001002; material: ENVO:01001226; isolation source: single female mite from University of Michigan culture on fish food culture... ...
GCCGGGTCATTTGAGAATTTGGAACACTATTGAGTTATTTAACAAAAACAACTGCCGGGTCATTTGAGAATTTGGAACACTATTGAGTTATTTAACAAAAACAACTGCGAGTATCCTTGCCGATATGTCCATTGTGCCCCTGCTGTACTACCCTCCACCTCGCCAGGCATTCACTGTTGGCCACTTGTCGATTTTCGTCGTCGAAACACGTCCTCTGCGAGAGTGCCTCGTTTCGAATTTCTACGCTTGTTTACTCGTTTTGTTTGCCACAGTGTGAGAGGCAGAGAGAGAGAGAGAGAAGGAGATTGTAGCCAGGCGAGGAGAGGGAGAGAGTCGGCAACAGTGGGAAAGAGAGAGAGAGAGAGAGAGACGGCCGCCGCCACAAGTGAGCAGCAGCAGCTTGGCAGACTCTTGATGCAACTCTTACGCCAGCTTGTTGCACTGTGAAGAGTGGCCAAGAAAGAGAAAGATGCAAAGGCCAGCGAGATGCGTCTGAAGTGTGTGCTTCACTGTCTATGACTGTGTTTGGGTGAGTGTCTGCTGTACGGTGACCACCACCACCACCACCGATTCTGACTGACCCAATCGGCACCTGAGAAGGTGCACTGCAGCAGCCGCCCTCTTCTTCACTTGTCGGTGATGATCCTCATCACATCAGCTCATCATCATCTTCGCCATTGAATGAAGCCTCCTCCATCTTTATCTATCTCGGTGGTGGTGTTCTACTACTCGCTCCATCCTATCCTATCTGGCTCTCACACCTAACCGCCGCCGCCAACTGACTGCTGTCGCCTCGCCTCGACTCGACTCTCGCATTGCACTCCATCGTGGACACCGCCGTTGTTGGCACTGACACTCCATCACGGCCATCACCACCACCACCACCACCACCAGCAGCCGTACCAGCTGTAACACCAGCAACAGCAGCGTCACCCGAACACTGGCGAACCAGAACTGGAGTACTCGTACACTGTGCCTTCACTTCACTTTATTTCTTCTCACCGACGAGCCCTCGTGCACCACCGTGTCCTCGCTATTTCTCTCCAGGCTCACCAGAGACAAGCGCTGCTTTTTGTACACGACAACCACGAATCAAAACAAAGCTAACCTTGTCTGCTCTGCCTTAGCTTCTTCTTCTCTCAGTTAGACTGTCTTCTCTCTCACTCACTCCTCTGCCTTGACGGTCTTAACCCGAAAACTCATCAGCTCAACTTGTGCCCCTTCCCTCTCTGCTCTGGTAAGCTTTCAGCTCTCATTGCCGCACTTGGCATCTGCCAAGCCACTTGAAGCGCTAATTTCTCAGTAATTTTTCTCTTTCTTTTCTCTCCGTTTTAGCCTTTCTCCAATCTGGTGCTAATCACGTCGCTCTTTGATATAACTTAAGTTTTTGGTGCCGAACACAGCCTTCTCTGACGCCAATCTCACCGTAAACGATAATCAAAAACACAGTGAAACTCTCCTCAAATCAAAATCACTAAATCTCAGCATCGTCAACTGGGCTTCGTCCGCAATTACTCCCTTCTCTCTCACCTGTGATACACTAGCCTATCAACACCTGTTAAAATTGATACACCTTCCATATTCTTCCCATCTCATCCATTCAGCAATCCTCTTCCAACGTAAGTTCTTAGGCTTCAACACTGGTAGCCACTTGTAGCCGTCACTGGCAGTCGTCGTCGCAAAATGCAATGCATTAAGAATGGGACAAACTCGTCTCCATTTCGCTGTACTCGTCATATGACCCATTCTCGCCCACTTCACTGCTATCACCTAGTCGTCATCGTGACTTGCACCATTTTTTGGCTTTGCCACCACTGACACTTTTTATTATTGATTTTCCATCTTCCACTTGGTGCACGTTTTCTCTTGTCTCTCGATCTCGGAGTGTGATCTTCTAAACTCTGTAGCCACTGACACCGTTGCCACTGTTTACTTTGGGTATTTTTAGGGTGGTGAACCAAATTTAGGAAGCTGTACGGCAACTTTTTTCTAACGGCTGTGTACAGGAATTAATGTGAGTGCATTGTGGGTACACCAGGTGCAACACATCTGTACAGCAGCTATTGGTGGTAAAGGAAGTGCTGCTGCCGAAGTGTTGTTGCAAATAATTACCAGCAGTTTACCAAAAAGCCAGTTCATATCTCTCTGTCTTTGCAACAACAGTCTTTCCCTTTTTATGATTTGTAAGCTGATTTACTTCGATCCACCTTTCCCTTTGAATCATATCAGCGGCTACTCTTTGCCCTTTTGCCACCACTCAGTGAGTCAGTCAGTCAGCCAGGTGTGACCAATTGCTCCATAAATCAGCTTTAAGAGGTGTTACAGGTCGGACAGATTGCCCTATCTAGTTAGCGCATGTTGCCTCATTTGCCTTCATAACGCGCAATGATGATGTCCTCGTGGCTCTTTGTGCATCGATGCCACAAAGCAGATTAGCGAACACTATTACGTTTTCAGCCTCTGTCAACTAAAACTTTCCCCTGACACTGAGGCTGTGTCATTTGTCGTCGTGTCTCTCTCTCTCCCCTTGTGCCATGACCCGTTAATGAGCGCATCGCCTCCCACGCAATGCTGTGTGCCCAAACATTCCAGGCACTCTTTCTCTCTTGGCCGCTAATGATGTATTCTGCTCCGTTCCTTTAAAATTCCATCTATTTTTGCCGCTTTGAGATCAACAAATAAGCCATAAACCAGGATGGCTCCCTTCACACACACACATCCGCTCTTTTTGAGTTCATTGCATTGCTCTCTGTGGTTTCACCGCTGTACAGCCATCACCACCATTATCCAGGCAAGCAGTCAATCAGCAGGCAATTGCCTTTGAGCACACACACACACACAGCAACCAGTATGTGCCTGTCTGCCTGCCATTTGTTTAGGGATCACTGGCATCGATCGTCGGTTAGGAGGGGTGCACTGTGCGCTTCATCGAGATTCTTCTTCTTCATCATCGTTTTCAGCTTTGTCTTCCGATCGACCTTCTATATAGAACGTGCTCTGGTGCCTTATCCTAATTTCACACTGGCAAACTCCCTGTCGTCGCCGCTGCCGCAGCCGCCGTCAGATCGCCGAATGATCACCCCGGAAATTAGAGAAAACGCCGATAGTTATGACTGTTGCACTGATGGTGGTGGGGATGAACGTGTCAGCTTGAGCTCTGGTGCTGCTGATTTGTTGGTTTTGCCTGGCTCGAGTGAAGCGCCAGCGAGGCCACTTTTTCACTTTGCCACCGCTGACTGCGCTCATATGGTTGTGTTTTGTTCATTTCACCAATGCCGCTAAAATTTGAGAAGGGGAGCACATTTTTTTTCAAATAGCTGTACGGTTTTCCGGCATCACAGCACTACTAGATTGGCATTCTTCTGCTATTCACACATTGTTGCCAGCTCAGCGTTCCTGCAATTGACTTTCGATGAAAACAAACAAATCTTGGTCATTTAGTTGCGCACCACTTTTCAGCTTCAAATTAGGTCGTGTGAGACCGTTCTTCTGATGTCAATCTGTCTTAACGCGGATACGCTTAATGTTGATTTGGGTGATTGGGCAAGTGTTTGGTGGGAATGTGTGTGATTGTAAACACGCTAATAATTAACACCATTACATCGATTTGTAGTCAGTTTTAGGCTGTTGTGGTCACTAAAAACTGATCAAAAAACATTGGTGCACTGATTTCGCACTGCTCACTTTCTGATTATTCCGCCGGAATTGTCCTTCCTAGTCACATCATGTGTTCATTGACGTCTGTCGTCACCGGAATTGCGATGGTTGACTGACTTGTCTGCGCCAGTTTAAACACAAAGTAGCAGCTAACACAGACTGCGTGTTTGGGTTTTTTCTTGAACTTTCTCACTTTCAAACGAACACTTCGGTTGCAGCCAGTCAGCTAGACACAGATACCTCTTCTCTTCTCTCGCAGACGCCCAATGGCATACAATGTGAGAAACTCTCTCTTTCCCCCTCTCACTCTCTTTATCCTTTCTAATGTTTGCCACCTCAAATATTTACCATCAGCAACAACAGCAGCCCCCATCATTACTTACGGCGAGGGCACCAACGACGACGTTCACCTCGTTCACTCGTTTGCTCGTTTGTTCGTTAGCTGTACGTTGGTGGCGGCAGGCGTACACTGCACTTCTACTACTTTACGTGAAGTATACACACGGCGCGTCGTCGGCGGCGGCGGCCACTTTCGTTGAACACTTGAAGATTCAAGAGAAGCACAGGCAGACAGACAGACAGACAAGTGAGAGGTGTTGTGTGTAGCATTGAACACACACATTTGCGAGCATTATATTTTCGTTCTCTCCACTTGGCTTCACCAACAGAAGCTCTTCGTTATCCGTTTCTTCACCAGTTTGTGTTTGTGGGAACAGATTCTGAGCTTGAGTGGAGCTCGATTCATTCATTGTACGGTGGTATTGAGCAAAGTTGTGTTTATGTGTGTTTGTTGATGATCATGGCCTCTTCCTCCTCTTCCTTCTCCTCCTCTTGCCCATCCTTGGGAGGCCACGTTTCTCCTCAACCGTTCAATCCCAGTGATTATTTGTCTTGGCAGCTGATCTGCACTTTCCGTTGTTTTCTCCTCCTCCTTCTCAGCTAAAGCATCACCGCCAGATGAGAGCTAGCTTTCTGAACTGTTCCCGATTGCTGCTTTGCACTTTCTTTCTAGGTTGAATTTACCAACAAACATCTTTTTCAGGCAAAAGACATTAAAAACACATTGCGCTTATTGATTAGCCAGTGCACTGTACATCTTCCTCCCTTTCTCTGACTTCAATATTCACTTCAGTTCTACGATCTACGATTCAGGAAAGTTCCTCTCTTGCCAAGTCGAATTGGGGAATACTTGTTTGACAACGACTTTATTTATGGAAGAATGTGCTGCATTACTTTTTCTGTGTACCAAATATTTGACTGTAAGAAAATGAGAGAGAAAGACGGAATAGCTCGCTGGTGATTGATTCAGATTCGAAGACTTTCTCGAAGTTTCCGTGATTTTAATTAACAGTGACTTATATATTTGGCATATTTTGGCAGTCTAGCTGGCACTTGTGATGAAGACGCATCTCTGTTTCTCATGCAGCAAATATTACTGTGAGTTGTTTTTATCTCAGAAAAAATGTGTTTGATTTTTGGCTGTTGCTGTTGCTTTTGCCCATCTTCAAGTGTTGGCACCCCTTTTATGGCGATCAGTTGAGCTTGTCTGTGTGGATGCTTCACTGTGATTGTGTCGTCATGTCACCAGTGTGTTTGATGTGCTCTGATCTTGACTTTAATTACGCCACTTTCAATGTCTGCAGCACACAGCAGTACTCGACGACATTTCCTTAACCGTTATCACCAATCACTTATCACTATTTTATGTTGTGTTTTTGTTGCTTCGATCTTATCGACAAGTGGAAAAGAGGGAAGAAATTGTGTTGTAAGAGAGCTGTTGACTCAAGAGGGGAAGTTGGGTTTGAAGTAAAGTATAGATTGGATTTATCGTCTTTTTTGTTCTTCAGCACAATCATCCCCCTTTGTGGGCCCCTTTCTTTTGTTTTCACTGGTGCCAAAAACTGATGGAAGGAAGGAAAACGATATTTGGACGCACCATGTCGCTCTATCGCTGTGACATTCAGCGCTGCTCTGCTTTTTCTTCTTCTGATGACGAACAAATTAGCTAATTTGTTCAGTGCTTATCACTTTCTCTAGCATATGTCACCTCTCTCTTCTGTCTTCTCCTCTAGCAACAGCATTTGCTGACTACCATTCCCTCTCCTTCTCCGTTGTCGTCATCGTGCACTTTCTCACTGTACCGACTGTACACCTACAGCCGCCGATTTCAGTGTACAGCAGAGATTGAGTGTGAGTGTGAGTTTATGAGCATCATCATCATCAGATTTTCCCCTCTGCTGCCAATAAGTGCTGTGATTGAAGTGAGCTAAGGCATTCTTTTTCACGAGCCTGTAAAACCCAACGCCTAAGGTGACCTCATCCGTTTCCCTCGGCTCACATTTCACCGCCAACTTCTCTCTATTTGACTCGTGTGTGTGTGTGTGTGTGTGTGTGTGTGTGTGTGTGGTGCTTTCTGGATCGCCTGCCGATCAGCCAGCCCCTGTTCTCTGTTCTTCAGCACTGTGCACTCTCATTTTACTTTGTGTTGTTTGTCACATGTGTGTGTTTACCTGTGACGCAAAGTGTGCTATCGTGTACTGCTGCTGCTGTTTCTGCCTTGACATCTGCGACCATTACTGCTGTTTCCCGTGACTATCCTGGTGTAGAAGAGCACGTTCTGAACACTGCACCAGTAGAGTGCACAACAGCCGTTTGTTTGGGTCTGTTTACTCGATGACAGCAGCAGCCCGGGAAATGTCAATTTGGTGCTCAGGCTGCTAACCTAATCTACACCCTGTTTCAAACCGTTTTGTCTACTCTCCTTTGGTGAGTTTTACTAGTCACTAGCTTCCCTCGAGTGTCTTCATTTCATTGCAAGAGGTGCCACTGCTAAACATTGCTGAGCCATTGCAATTAGGCAAAAAGGATTAGCCTTTTTAGGTTCTTGCTTTAGTTTTGGAGTTGCACTTGCTGCTTCGATTGATGTCAGCTTAGCGAGTGCACACATTTTTGCATGTAAATTGGATTTGCTACGCATCGGCAGTAAGTGAGAGCGGCACATTTATTTAACCGTAAATTCCAAGTTCATGCAGGAGAATTTCAAGATCACATCGCTCGCTGCAGTTGCAGCTATAAAAGTGCTCTGTTAGTGAAGGGAGATGAGATGTTGCCAGCTGGAGGAGAAGAAGCCTTGCAGTTTTTTTTATTATCACTTGCCTTCAGTGTTGCCTCACCAGCATAACGGTCTGTCAAATATGCGACAGATTTGCCTTTTTTTATCATTTCTAATTTTGATCTCCATTTGTTGTTGTTTTCCTATCCCACCACCACAACCTCAACCTCTGCTGTTGATTAATGGGCAAACATGGTCATCTGATGCTGTTGCTATTGCTGACCTTCTCCCCGTCTGTTCTTCATTTGCCAATTACTGGCGTACACTTAGTTCACACTACATTCTCTCCCCCTTCTCCATCTTCCCCACTTCTGTTTGCACTCTGTTTTCCTTGCTGCTTACATATCTATCAACTGCCAGCTAATTACGTCAATTACCGGCACCGATCGGCGGCCGATGACGGACGTAGCAGCAGAAGGCTCATTCACCGCTTGTGCGTATGTTAGCAGTGTTTTACACACACTGTGTCTTGAAGAGTACAAGAGCTTTTGCCTGTTTGGTTGGGAATTTTGCAGCCACTTCACAGAAGCTAAGGGAGAGAGGGAGAAAGAGGTTGCCCTCTGTGTGAAGTTAGGGAAATTTTAATATCAAAAAGCACATGTGAGAGCGGGAGGTGTTTGGGTTATTTATTGTGTCGCTCGTTTTTGTTTGGAACGCCCTAAACATTTTTTCCTGGAAACGAGAAAACAAAACGACAGTTTTGTTGTGGCTGGTGTTCTAACCGTTGTTCATTGGATCCAATGGTTCCCAATCTATCCGTTGATTATTATTACAATTTTAGCTGATTGAGTTTCATTATCGAAGATGGCGTGGAATTTAGCCATTGATACGATGTGCTGTTGATTTACGACCCAGTGTGCTCCCTTGCCTTGCACAACGCAGCACAGCACTCACATCAACCCCACTCTACACTAATTATATTTACTACCTCCAATTTTTTTCCTAGCAACTCATCACCTGGACAGGTGTGCACACTCGATTAGGGATATTGATACTCTGTAGATAGAGAGAAAGAAAGAAGAGGATAGTCAAGAAGAGAGAAGGAAGCAAATTTTGTGATGCTCAGGCAAACCGTTGCCGTTGCCTTTGCGTCGCTTTTGTTGGTGGCGGATTAGAGCTGATGATATGCTGCTGGTGGTGGAGATGATGATACCTGGTGGTTGGCAATAATGAGTGCCAGTCTCTAAAGCAGCAGTGGTCGATAGAGGATAACTTGCGCATGTCTGTTCATTGGAGGTTGTGCAGGCATTGGTGTGCATTGCCTGCATTCCAACTGCATTCCAAACTCTTTCTCTAATGGTAGTCAGCTGATTGTTCTGATGTTGGTGTGCACACAAATGTCAAACTGGCTGAACTTTGGATGCAGTGCATTTGGAAGATCCGCTTTCAAAGGTGATGCTGGTGCTGTTCATTTCTGCTACCTAATGAAATGCTAGTAGGGCAATCGGGTTGACTTTAATATTAGACTGACACACAGTCAGTTGAACTAGATTCGGCACTTTTAGTTGGAAGCAATTAAAACACTGCTAATGTGCTAATTCTGCCCTTTTGCCGATATTTCAACAGTTCAGAGCAATTCTGATCTGCTGCCGTCTACTCCGTTTTCCCCTTGCCTTTATTTGCCAAATCACTACCACTTTTTGAGAGTTCTCTGTCCTTGAAGTGGATAGCTCCTCTTTTTTCCTTCTCGTGGTGCGATGTCCCTTTCTTGTAGCATTTGTTTTGGTGGCACTTTCTATTTTTCTTCTCAATACACTCAATCACCTGATCACCCTGCAGCGGCCGCATCTCTTTTTAAAGTTGTGGTGTGTATAAGTGTGCTGCCGCCGTCGCTGCTGTCTTGAGACAGTGTACATGTTGACTCGGTGTTAACTGTGCGACTGGTGTTCCACTGTGTGTGTGTTGAGTATCAAATATCAGCCTGTGTAAAGGTGCCATGCAGCTGATCCATGGCAACTGCCACCACCACCACCATCTGCCTCTGTGTACTGTCTTTCTGACTCTGCGCGCTATAGCGTAATCTGTGTTTAGCAATTTATATGACCAGCAGATTAATTAACGAGAAACAGACTCTGACTGCTCAGCTCGGCTCAGCTCAGCTCAACTCTGTCACCTAGACCGACTGAGTGAGTGAGTGAGTGGCTGCACCGGGTGGCACACCGGTACAAGTGCTCCATATGTTTCCTCCGCAGCGCGCAGTGTGTGTGTGTGTGTGACGTGGTCACCGCCGCTGTGTTGTTGGACAGCTGTCTTTTCGGTAGTTTCTGTTTAGCTTTCTCTTGTGTTTGTTGTTGGTCTGCGCACCCTGTGCTGACGCTGTGACTAGTCGATAGAGAAGTGCTAACTGCTCCTCTCTGAGAGGTATCATACCTATCTCAGCTGTGGATTCCGCGAATGGTACTGTTGTAGTGGTTGCTGGTGTACGGCGAGGTGATACAGGAGGAGACACTCAAAGACCACACACTTACCTATCTATCTGCCCATTACTGCGCTAGTAGTCGGTTTATGTTTTTTCTCTTTATACTAATCCTCTCTCTTTCTCTCCTACCAATTATCACCCCTACAGGATGGTCTTTACTAGCTGAAAGTGCTCATCGTTTGGTTTAACAAAACAACAAAAGACTGGGTGATTCAGCACATCCCCTGCGTTGATGCGGTCCCGCACCCCTTGATGACACACCCCCGAACAGCTGAGCCACGATGACCGCTCGTCCTTGTTCGCCTTCTCACCTTATCACCCTTAGTTTCCCCTCTCTTCCTCCAGTAGACCATCTTCTTCTGCTCAGCACCAGTTCCCTTCTCTACCATGAGTGCGTCCCCCATCCCTGCCGCAGCGAATGAGCCCCCGTGCAGCATCAGCAGCAGCACCGTCCCGTCACTGTTAGCCTATCAACAAAGTCAAGTGTCGACCGATAGTGTTCGCAGCCAACAGCATCAGCATCATCAGCAGCACCAACACCACCAAAACCATCACCACGACCATCACCAGCCACAGGCATCGCACAAAGCGCAACAGCAGCAACAGGCTCACCGTCACTCCTCAGTGCTGCATCCACTCGCCTCGTCCTCCTTCTCCATCTTTCGTTCCGCCGTTCCACACGATCCCTTTGCCTCCAACAACTCAGCAGCCACCGCCACCGGTCCTGCTGTCGCAGCAGCAGCTGAAGCACAAGCACATCAGCAGCAACTGCTGCTCAGCGGCCTCGGCATCAATCGCCTCGACATTGACCGCTCTCAGTCCCTGGGCGGCGATCCTTCCGCCTACTCGCTGCTCTTCAAGTCGGACCGCCTGCGACGGAAGAAGAACCTGAAGAAGGAAAACAAGGCGAAGCGCAACTCGCTGCACATCTTCGACACGGTGACCATCGCCAATGTCGCCAGTCAGTCTCAGCAGCAGCAGCAACAGCATCAGTCACTAGGATCAGTAACCACAACTAGCAACAACAGCACATCCACTGCACCTGCACCTGCACTGTCCAATGGTCTGTCAGCGACAGTAGTTGGCAGCAGCAGTGCAGATCCACCGGCATCAGTAGACTCAATGTTACCTACGTACAATACGCCCACAAGTACAACCAATTCAATGGACATTGCCACGGCGGCAATGGCACCGGTTGGCGCCATTCCAATGGTGGACGCCAATCACCACCGGGGACCACCAGAGTGAGTACTACTACTGCTCTTCTTGTTTACTCTTTTTTTTGAGGATGTTTTGGGTGTTCAGAAGTGTCAGAGAGAAGTGTGCATATTAATTTCCGTATCGATTTCTTTCACTACCCAGTCAATTGTGCACTTTGCATGTAATCGACTACTACTAGTTTTGATTTATTAGTAGCCCCTTTGTTTCCAGACAGGCAGACACTGCTGTTGCTGTTGGCACCTTAGTCATCCTTTCTGTTGTTAGTCGAAGAAAAAGTGAAAGTGCAGCAGTATTTTGAATCTCCGAGTTGCTTTGCTTTCTTTCAGCGCTGTTTATCTAAATGAGCCATCGAAACATGCATGTCTGTTTTGATTAGATTTTCTCCACTCTCTCTTTCTCTCTTTCCTTCAGATCTAGCCACTTGTCGACAGACCGCGACTATGCGGTGATTTATGGCGCATCAGGCGCCTAAAGTTGAAGTTGAGGTTGAAGCTGACTCTGACTGTCTCTGGCCACAAAGAGGTTCTTTTGTTTAGACTCCCAGCGCGGTGTGGGTGGCTTAGTGGCGCCTGTTTTGTTTAGAACACACTGTTTTTGCAGGCTAAAGAATCAACTAATCACACAATGTGTTTTGAGGCAACTGCTGCTGTTGAGGAGACCATCTCCATTCTCTCGGCTGTTGCGACGTCAGCTACGGTTTGTGGCATTTACTGCCTCTGTCGTGACATATTTCTCTATCTCCTTCCAGTGACCCAATTACACAATGGCAGTATCTCTGTAATGAATGCCTTGCTTACATCTACTACTCCCTCCTTCTCTCCCTTTCTCCAGAGCCACTGTGCCCATGCCGCAAGTGACACCGCTAGTGCAGCCCGTCAAGAGGAATGTCATCATTCAGCGAGACTCAAGAGGCTACGGCATTCGCATCTCGGGTGACAAACCAGTCTCAATTGAGTCGGTCAATCCGGGTAAGTGTGCTAACCAAAAGACACTTTTTTTTATTTATTTAAAAATGTTTTTTATGTTAGATGGCGCCGCCTACAAAGCGGGCGTCCGCAATGGCGACCTCATCATCAAGGTGAACGGCACCCTGGTGACCAAGCTGAGCCACGCCGACGTGGTGCGCCTCATTCAGAACTGCGGCTCCTATGTCGGCCTGACGTTGGCCTACCCGAACGCCGGTCTGCAGTCGATGGGCAACATTGAGCTGAGCACCTCGCCGCAGGCCCACTCGCCCACGCCGCCCATGCAGCTGCCTTCGGGAGCTGGCGGCGCCATCTCGCCCAACCCGACGACGCCCAGCACTAGTCTGATGTCGCAGCACTCCATCTCGGGCACGCTGAACAGCTACCAGATCACCTCGCCGCAGAAGGCGCCCGACTCGACGGTGCAGTCCTACCAGAACAACCAGATACTGACGCTGCGGAAGATGATCGAGGCGCAGGAGGGGCTGATGAAGTCGACCATCTCCGAGAAGGAGAAGACCGACGCCGCCCGGGTCATTGAGGAGCTGAAGAAGAAGCTGAACGGCCTCATTGCCTACCACAACAACAACAACAACTACAATGAGAGCAGCAACAGCAGCATCATCAGCACCACCACCAGCAGCATCAGCGGAAGCAGTGCCCTCGGCTCGAGTACGCTTCCAGTGCGGTCGACCATCATGACGGTCGACTCGGACTACGAGGACAATGTGCCCAGCTACCAGGCCACCATCGGCTCCGATGGGTCATCATCAGTGCTGATGGGCAGCGACCTGCTGCTGGGAGGAGGGCACTCTGAGGACGACCTGCACCTCTTCTCCAGCCAGGCGTCCAAGTCGCCGCCGTCGAAGATCTCCTCGTCCTTTCTCAGCAAGATTCCCGGAGCCTCTAAACGTGATTCAAAAGTATTCAACCTGGCCGCAGCCGGCGGCATGTTGGCCTCGCCTGTGATGACCGCCTTCAACAACTCTGGAACAATGGGTCCGGTGTCTCCCAACTCACTCTCATCCTCCTCCTCATCGAACCAGATCACAATTGAGAACCTGCCGGTGCACTCTCTTCGCTTTGCGCGCTACCTCATCACCAACACGGACTTTGCGCCCAACCCAATGCTTTTCTACGTCATCACCAAGTACATCTTTCCGAGGGTGGTCGCTCAGGCCACCTCCATCGTCGTCAACAGCCACAGTCACAACCACCAACAGCGCAATGCAGGCATCCTCGACACCACCGGCTTGAGGACGCTCATTCACCGGTGGGCCAATCAGATCATGGCCACCTGGGTGTGCAACGAAACGCCCCTCTACTTTTACGACTTTAATAACCTGGAGGCGTTTGACTCTAAGCTGGGCTCCTTCATTGCCACCGTGTCCGCCGTCGGTCCGCCCACCGCTCAGCCGGTCCTCGCGGCGAATCCCTTTGAGACGCCCTTCCTCGAGAAGTCGGCGGAGATTGTCTTGAGGCAGCTGAAGGATTTTCAGAAGTTGGTCGCGGCGAAACCTGAGCTGCTAAACACCACCGCTCGGGCTGACCTGCAGGCGACGGTGGAGCACCTGCTGCTGGGCCCGCCCGGCCCGGGCGGCAGTGGCGCCGCCGGCCTGAAGCTGGACCTCAACCAGGTGGACTTCACCGTGGACCAGTTCATCAGCAGCGCGCAGATGCAGGACAACGGGAAGACGATGGTGAGCACGATGGCGGTCATCAGCTCGCTGCTCACCATTGGCCACTACGTCTTCAACATTCCCAGCAAGCACCTGCTGCTCTCTGATCCGCAGAACTGCAACGCCCTCCTCCTGCACAGCGGCTCGGCGGCGCTCTTGGGCACTGCTGGGCTGCTGAGCCTGGCCAGTGGCTCTCCGGCGGCGGCGGCGGTGAACAGTCCGCTGGCCACCAATCCAGTGCTGAAGCTCAGCTCAGAGTCGACCTCCTCGGGGAAGGGCAAACACAAGCGGATGACCTCGTTGCCGGCACAGTCGAAGCCATCGATGAATGGCGGTGGAACCAGTGCCGCTGGCAGCACTTCCGGCGCTGACCTGCTGGCAATGGCCGCCGCCACGGGGACTGGCATCAGCGAGAACGGGCACCTCTTTGTGCAGGTGAACGAGATGACTTCGGTCATCTACTGCTCGGGCTGTCAGGTCTCCCTCTGGGGCGACCTCTACAACTACCGCTGTCCGAAGTGTCTGATGTTTGTGCACCTGTGGTGCATCAAGAGCACGGCGCCGTTGAATCCGTGTGAGAACCTGGAGGGCACCGCGACGCTGCCCTCGGGGGTGATGCTCCGCCCGACGGCCAGCACCCGTGAGCCCAGTCGGAAGAAGTCGAAGCTGCGCGACAACAAGAAGTTGTCCATGATTGATCGGATTGCCGGCAAGGCGCTGAAGCGGCCCTCGGCGGCGGAGATGATTGCCACGTCGAACCTGAATCGCAGCACCAGCTCGCTGACCAGCTCCAGCTCCTCGAGCTTTGGCGCCGACTCCATCTCCTGCTCCAGCTCGAGTGACTTTGATGAGGACCACAGCTCGGGGCTGGCCACCAGCAACTCGGGGGCGCTCGACGATGAGGGCAAGTCGGTGGCTGGCGGCTCCATGATGATGACATCGCCCGTTCAGGGTGGGTTTAGTGCTGCGGGTGGAGCAATTGCCGCAATCACAGGTAGGGCGCCGCTGCCCGTCAACAGGAGTGGATCTTTCAATCAAAGGGTAAGTAGTAGGGTGATTTTTTATACCGAGTCTGACTTTTGCTTTTTGTGTAGAAAAAGACCAAAAACTCTGGCAGCGGCTCTACGCCTCGAAAGCGCAGCGACCCGGCCCTCACATCCCGCAACGTCATGTCCACCATCACCGGCGCCATCTCCGGCTCCATTGACTCGCCCACGCCGCCCACGTTGACCTCTGCCCAGAGCAGCGGTGCTCTTCTCAACTACTCCACCTCGATGCCGCAGGGCAGTTTCGCACCTGCTGACCCGAACTCAGCAGGAGGAGCTGGTGCCTCCGGTGGTCTGCAGCACCAAACCTCAGTGCCCTCCGGAGGCGGACAGCAGTTTCGGCCGCTGAACAAGTGCCAGGCGGCGAAGAAGATGACCGCCTCTGACTCCTCGCTCATGTCCACCACCTCCTCGGCGATGGCCGTGGCTGCGAACAACTTTGCCAACCAGTCGAGCATCAACTTGTCCAGTGGTGGTGCACAGCAGCACCAGCAACATCAGCAGCAGGCAACCTCCAGTCCGCGTCGTGCCCGTCGAGATAGAAAAGACCGCCAGAAGACGGGCGATTCGGCCATCGTCTGCAACACCTCAGAGTCGGACGCCGATGATACGACGCCGCTGACGGTCAAGTCACCCGACGAGCCCTTTGGCTACGACAATGAGACCGTCAATGCGGGCAGCATCGACGAGACGGGCAATCCCTTTAACCGCGGGACCAATCTGGACGGAGCATCTGGGGGGCCGCCGCCGCCCCTGCCGCCGCGACCCGTGAGCACCAAACGGCGGCAGATCAAGAGCGAACTGCTGGACACTGAGCTGAATCACATTGAGACGCTCCGCTTCATCTACTACTCCCACCAGAAGCCAGTGAAGAAGGAGAATGTCTTTACGCACGAGCAGCTTGAGGCCATCTTTGGAAACATTAAACCGCTCAAGTCGACGCACAAGAAGATCTTCAAGACGATGAAAACCAACTCGACGCCGGACGTGGACAACTACGACACGGGGCGGCTGGAGAAAGCACTTGCTGACATCTTTTGCGGTGACCTAGGGCGGACGCTGGCGACGCAGGCGGCTGAGTTTATGATCAACCACAAGCTGAATGGCGGCATGGAAATCTTCAATCAGCGAAAGAAGGACTCGCGGCTGAAGGCGCTCTTTGATAATGACCTGAAGGCCACCACCATGCCTGACTGCCGATGGGCAAAACTGAGTCTGCAGGACCTGCTTGGGTCGGTCTTTCAGCGGCCGCTGAGGTATCCGCTGCTGCTGGAGCGCCTCCTCAAGGATACGCCCAAGGACACGCCTGCTCATAATCACCTCGAACGGGCGCTTCAGGGCGCCAGAGAAATCGGCAACCAGATCAACAAGGACATGGGCCGCGCCGTGCTGGACCGCAGACTGAAGGAGATTATCAAAAACACCGACTGGTTCAGTCACTACCAGTCACAGCAGGGATCTCGCGAAATACTGACCACCATTTCCAACTCCGTTTTAATCCACGAAGGGCTGCTGATGTGGCGACTGACGAAGACGAAGTGCATCGAGGTGTTGCTGGTGCTCACCAACTCGATGCTGGTCGTGCTCACAAAGGACGGCAGTGACAAGTACTCACTGCGCAAGTTGACCAATCCCTCGAACAAGCGACAGCACTCGGTTCCGCAGCGACTGGACGTGCTGATTCGCATGCACGACCTGCAGTGCCGAGACGTGGCCATCGACCCGACGGCCTTCTTTCTGGTGTCCAACTCGCAGGAGATCTTCTACGAGTTTGCCGCCGCTGCGCCCTCTGAGGCTCGCTTCTGGAGTGAGTCCATCCAGAAGGCCATTGACGAGTACCAGCGACTCAACCCTAGTCTGGCCAACTCGGCCCTCTCCAAGTCCAGCTCACGGCTGCAGGACCACCGCAGCACCAAAACAAGCGAATCGATGGGCTCCAACTCGAATCTGTACACTACACCGCCGGCGTCACTGCGCAACCGACCACTTCCTCAGCCACCGACAGAGCCGCCTACAAGTGAACCGCCGCCACCACCCCCTCCTCCGCCGCCACCTCCTCCAGTTAAACCGGCGGGAACCATTCAGAAGGTCACACAACTTGATGAGATGGTGGAGTTTAAGGAGGTGAAGATTGTCAACAATGACACGAAGCAGTTCTTTGCCGGCGGCTTCCAGCGGACCGACTCGCAGGAGAGGGATCAGCTGTACAATGAGCGATGGAAGACGATTGGAGCACAAATTTCAGGTATGTTCACCCCAGATTGGAGTGTTATATAATCTTTTGTGACTAATGCTAATCACTTAATCCATCACCAGCTCTCAAAAGTGAAGTCACCGAGCTGATGACCCTCTGCGACATGGACAGGCATAATGACTCGGACGTGACCAACTTGAAACACCGACTGGTGACTGATTTAGTAGAGTTGGGTAAGTTTATTCGTGATTTTTAAGTATTTTAGCCTAATGCTTTTTCCCTTCCTCTTTAGCCATCAAAGTGGACCACAACAACCGCCCAACCATAGAGCCCTTTGAGACGTTGATTGGCAAAGTGCAGACATATCTGCAGACGCTAAACACCGACAACACCAGTCCGAATGCTAGCCTGAATCACTTCAGTGAAGAGCCTCAGGAAATAGCACCAGTCGAAGGTAGTGGTAGTGGTAGTAGTGCCCTCCGAACAGAGGAAGTTGTGACGAGTGCTGATGCACTGCCTGATACACTGCCGGAGGAGGATGACCGGCGATCTGCTCGCAGTGCTCGCAGTGCCAGCGGAAGCAGCTCCAAGTCACAAGATGAGATCATTGAGGTGCGTTGCAGTCAACAACGGCAAACAAAACTGTTTGCTCTGTACTGTTTGAAAGTAAACTAAATTCTATTTATACCCTTAACAGGAGCTCGCGCAGTTGAACATCTCCGAGTACTCAGCCAGTACTACATCGAAGCCCCCCTCAAAGGCCACCACCAACACTACCACATCAACCTCATCAGGGTCGACCTCATCAGGGGCATCCTCCCTCATCACCACCACCTCCACCTCCTCCTTTGAGACCTTCTCCACGACGGTCGTCTCCCAGGAGGTGACCACATCTGCAACTAAACTCGCCGCCTCCTCATCACTCAATCCATTTGACGCCGTTCCTGAGCTTCCCACTTCTGCAGCGCCGCTTTCTGAAGGTGCTGCAGTTGTCTTCTCCGATTCATCAAATCCATTCACCAGCACTGTATTTGAGCAGTCAGTACCCATCCTCTCATCGATGCACATCAGCGCGAGCAGTAGCAGCGTCGTCACCTCCTCCTCCACCACCACCATCACCACTGACCTGTACGAGGTCAGCAGCACCACCGGCAGCCTGCAGGCCACCGCCTCGGCCACTGTCTTTGATGCACTGATCGGCGGTGCTGAAGACCCGCAACTGCTGCAAATGGTGGATGACACCATTGACTTGAATGATGTCAGTCCGCCGCTTCCCTCCATTCCCCCGCCACAACAGCAGCAGCAGCAGTCTGGCGCACAGTCCAACATAACCACCACCACCACAAATTTTAGCTCTTTGGAGAATCCTCACCCGACAGCTGATTCAGCAGTCCCCAAAGCGCCAGCTGAAGCGCCCAAAAGTGAAATGTTTACCCTTTGAGAGAAGGGCGCCCTTGATTTTCGAGCCTTCTCCCATTTGCCTTACTTCATTTGAGAACATTAATTTATTGCCCCTTCGCCTTTTATTTATTCTACTCAATTTTTATCTTTTATTAATTGATGCATGAGTAATTTGATACTATTTATTGTGGCGCTCACTTCACAAGTGAGTGCCTTCTTCTACTTTTTTTCTATCTTTGCCATGCACTGTACATGTTATCCTATCTGATATATTACTATTTTTTTCCAGTGAAAACTTTACATTGAATTCTTCATATTTTTATTTGCTCTACTTTACCACACTTCACCTCTAAAGTGCCCTACTGTTTTGGATTTTGAACACAATAATTTTTATAAAACGTTTAACAAAAAGTAAAAATGTCCACTCTACAAAACTTTCCAATGTTTATTCGTTGTTTGAAACGAGCTACGAGCACATGACCATCACTTTGCAGTGATGAGTGATGACCACTCCGAAGTGATCGTAGTGAACATCAAAACACTTCTCAAAAGCGCACATGATCTCTCCGACGTCGAGGGTGACGTGCTCTCTCCCGGTTAATTGTCCTGTTTTGGCAAACTCACTACTTTGGTTGTCATAATGCCATCTAGTCAGCCAGGCTAGTGTTTGCCAGTGCCGGAAACCTGACAAACACTGGCGATGGCCGGGCTTGAATGGAAGCGAAACACAGCCAAACAAGTGTCTCCGTCCACTAACAGGGAACAACCGTTGAACACTCTGCCCTTTCCGATAACACAGTGTGTGATAGGGAGAGAGAGTAAGTGGAAAATGGAGAAAAGCAAATAGGGTGATGACGAGAGAGTGAAAAGAGCAAGAAAAGAAGAGAGGAAAAGCGACCGTCTCGAGTGGGCTTCTCTCTCACTCTCCTGATTCCATTCTTCAGAGGCTGACCCAACTGCGTCACTGACAATCGATTTCATTCATCTGAAGAGCTGACAATGGCAAAGTGGCAGTACTGATGCCAGTACCCCGAACAACCTGTACACTTCAGAGAGAATGAGAGGACAGCTCCACTTTTGGCCAACTCCACACACTCATTCTGCCGGCGATTCCACCTCACTGCACACACACTTTCTACCCAAACTTAATCCGAATTTGATGACTTTTTGACTTTTCCACTATTGATTCTTCAGATGAGGTTGCCCGGTGAAACGATGATCATGCTGCGTAGGGCACTACTTCTCCTCACCTTCACCGTCTTTCTTCTCTTCCTCATTACCCTTTATCTGGCCGTCAACCAGGAAGTTGATTTTGCCCAGGCTGACCGTGTCACCACTCTGCCTGACCTTCCGCATGCTCTTGAACTTCCCTTCCGCCACTATGCCGGCTACTTGACACCGGCTAATAACACCAACATTTTCTATTGGTTTTTTGAGTCGCAGGGCGAGCCAACTGATCCGGTGGTGGTTTTTCTGAACGGTGGTCCAGGTAAGTTTTAGCATTTTTACCTGATATTTTTATTTACTTTAAATTGTAGGCTGTAGCTCTCTTCTAGGTGCTTTTGGTGAGGTAGGACCGATTAGCATAAGCGTCAATGGACGACTGGCGCTGAACCCGTTTTCCTGGAACACCCGTGCACACTTGCTTTTTCTGGAATCTCCCGAAGGAGTTGGTTTCTCGCACATTTCTACTCAAAAGCAATACGATACTGATGACTTTAGAGCAGCGCAGCTAAATTTTTCTGTTCTTCGAAGTTTCTTTGAAAAGTTTCCTCATCTGCTGGCAAATAGTTTTTACCTGACAGGTGATGACGATTTTAATATGTTGAGTTGTTTAGTAAGTCAAACTAAATGTCCACCATTTACAGGAGAAGCATATGCTGGCCGGTACATTGCCCTTCTGGCCTCGCTAATCCTCGAGCACTCTTTCCCGCCTAAATTCAAAGGCATTGCTCTGGGCAATCCGTACCTTCTTGAATCTGCTGATACTGCTCATTCATCACAGCTTGAGTTCATAAAACTGCATGGCATTGCCCGGTACTCTCCGGAACCAATTCCGAACGCCACTCGAGCTTGGCTGTACAACATTCACCGCCAGTGCAGAGATGACTACTTTCCCCTTTCCTTTGGGTACTTCCTCAACTACACCAACTTTCACAGTACTGTGCCGCAGAGGAACCTGCCCAACTGCTGGGTTGACAGCTCCCTCAACTGGTGGCTCAACAAGGCCACAGTCCAGCAGGCGATTCATGCAAAGACCGCCAGTACCGCACAGCAGCCCATTCGATGGGAGCCTTGCAACCAGAACAAATACCTCTTCAACTTCATCCAACTGGGCGAGAAGGAGCTCAACTTGAAGCATCGGTTTAGACTCTTCAATGGGGCAATCAAGGTTCTACTTTTTAGCGGAGATGCAGACTTTTACAATAACTTGGTTCGAGTAAAGTGGTACGTTGTTGTTGTTGTTGCCCTCAAAAGCAAAACTAAAAGTTTAACCTCTTTTGGTTGTGCTCAGGTTTGTAGACGATCTAAATCTGGAGCTGCTTTCTAAGAATGAGCCACTGTACTTTGAAGGCCGCCAGGCGGGACTAGTGTACCGCTACAAGGGCAACTTTACATTTGTGCACCTGTTCAATGCCGGCGGCATGGCTCCAGCCGACCAGCCGGGACCGACTTTGAAAATGTTACACAAGTTTCTTTTGGATGAACACAAATAAATTCTTGTTTTGAAAATCACGTGTACAGCATTTTTTTGTTTTAGCAACACAATGAGTCACTGTCAGTTTACCTTTTGACCGTTTTGCCCTCTGAGTCAGGGCCTGCTTATCTGATGGTTTCATTTAGAAAGGCCGCCCCTTCGAATTGCAGTCGCTGTCATTTTCGCGTCGGCTGCCAAAGGACAAACACACTTTCTCGCCTCTTTCAACTTTGCACCACCTCTCAGCAGAATTTCTATTTCTCAATCTTATTCTCGATGGTAAAGTATTTTGAATAGTTTGACAAAGAAAACATTTCCAACTCAAACCTGCTGTCCCATAGTGTGAACAACGCAACAACGAGGATCCTTCTCACATCTTTCTGGAGAGTATTTTCGAAATTGGGACTCAAAACACCAAGACAGCAACCATGGATGCTCCTCAATCTAAGCCATGTGAGTACTGTCGTTGATTTGTTTTTGTTTTTATACTTTTATCGTGACAACTGTACGATATTTCCAACCAGTAACTGAACCTGGCACAAACTCATATGATGATTTACTCTCTCTTCTGAATAACATGAATGACAACTTGAAGGCAATTGCCTGTGATCATCTACTGCATGTTGCCAAGGACTTTCTCAAGTCACAGTCAACGACTGGAGTTTCGGCAACCGTCATTTCTCAGGTCAATCTGAGTTTTGAAGAGGCAATTGAAGAGGAATATCATGAAGCGGTCACTGAGATAGTGAACGAGAAAAGTGGAGAGTTTAAATCTGTGAGTAAACTTCAAGTTCATTGCAGCCAGGCAGCTGACACTACTTCTCCTAAGCGGACTTCCTTCAATGCTGACCAAACATTGAACATTTCGAAAGCTAGTGAGAACGAGGCCAACAACAAATGTGACAAGTCCAACTTGCATTCAGAAAATGACTTGGTCAACGTGGAGTCTGTCAAAGGTGTGCCCATTGATAATTCTCAGCCTGAAGCCGATAAAAACATGGAAGAGGACATTGCAATTGAAAAGGTGAAGGCTTTCCATGAGCGCATTGGCTACTCACCCATTTGGTTTGCAAATAGACCAAGCTCTAGCGGCGAAACCAGTTTCTCCACAGCTAAAAACATCCCCTCATTTGAGAGTGCAAAGTCGCAAGAAAAGCCTCAAATTGAACCATTGGTGTCAACTAACTGCCCATCAACCTCAGCGGATGGTCAAACACCTGTCAAACCGATTGAAAAGTCGGAAGAAGTCTGTCAGTCTCCTAAGCCCAAAAGAAGTGTTGTCAGCAAACCTATTGACTTTAAGACCGACAGCATTTTCTCATCAACAGAGTTTGTTAACTTTTTCAGTGACCTGAACTTCAGCTTTACTCAATCTTGGCCAACCTCTGGTCCTTGAAGCACTGTACTGTACTCAATTTTACTGCATGACAACTCAACTGAACGACTGTTGAAAAAACTGCTTTTCACAAACTTTAACTAGTATTTAGAAACACATGCACTGTTACCTCTTCACCAACTGTACCTTATTTCGAAACATAAACCATCACACTCATGTCCACCATGTCTGTTTATTGAGTTTGACATTTTTAACGCCCGAAAAGCTCTTCATTGAGCAGTTTGAGCACTCCTTTCGGCTCATCAATGGGCACCATGTGTGATGCATCCTTGAAGACGACCAGTTTGAGGTTGCCTTCATACCGCTGCATAGTCCCGTACGTCCGATTGCCCTCTCTGAGCGTCTCCTTGGGGCCGACCGTTTTCAGCTTGAGTTGCTTCCGCACAAAAGACCGGGCGGTGACGTAGCTGCAGACGGTGTCGGCATCGCCGTTGTAGAGGACGACGGTGATGTTGCGCCGAAGGAGCACCTGAAAGTGCGGCGCCGTCGAGTCGTAGGTGTAGTCGTACTGCAGGTAACCGGGCTTCATTGCCGAACACAGGCGCCAGTCGTCGGCAAAGTTGGGGTCCACATGAATGGCCAGTCGAACCTCGGGCCTGTTCAGGTACTCGTACAGGGGGTAGTGGTTCACGCAAGGAGTGCTCGGTTCCGGTGGGACGGGCGATCGTGTCTCGGGCACGTAGATGTACGGGTCAGGGGTGGTGGCGTTGCACTCTCGGTTGATGTCGTAGATCCACAGTCGTCGAGAAAATTTGGGCGACGGTTCAAGGGAAAAGCTGTCGAAGCCTTTGATTTTCATGTAGTGCTTCATGAGAAAGTCATTCAGCAGGTAGAACACCTCACCATTGCCCAAAAAGACGCCTTTGAGGGTGGGTGGAAACTGGTGCTCCAGAATCTGGGCGCCGAGTCGTGGGAGGTAGTGGGCGGCGTAACTTTGACCACTTAGGTACAGGGGCGACTGTGTGTACTGCGGAAACTTGCTGTAGAAAGATTTTAGAGCGTGGTAGTTGATCAGCGCAGTTTCGTTGTCATTGGTGTCGTATTTGGTGAAGTTGGTTCGGTAGGAGAAGCCGGTGCCGGCTGGGGATTCAATGAAGAGGACATTTGCATTTCTGTTCCATGCGTACGCGTTTGAGGTAAGAGTTCCATTGGCATCAAATAAAATTGGACCAATCTCGCCGAATGAGCCAAAGAGACTGCTGCAGCCAGGGCCACCGGATAGCCAGAGAAGTAGTGGATCATTTTGAGGGTCAGACTGAGACTCGACAAACCAGTAAAAGAGATAAGTGGAGTTGAGTGAGGAGAGGTAGCCGGAAAAATGACGAGATTTGAGGGGAAATAGAAGGGATGGAAGAGAGGTGATAAGGTCCTGTGATGATGATGACAAATAATCTTTTTCTTGTCGTCGAATCTTAGCTGTGAATGACCCAGAAATGATGTTTGTAAATAAGAAAAAACTAAGTAGTTGATTTAATAAAAACATGTTTTGAAGCGATGTTTTTCCACATTAAACAAAGATAAAAATCAATTAAGAGGCTGTAAAAACATTCAACTCTCATTAAAATGTAGAAACTTTCTGCACAAAAAAGCTGAAAAGCGGCATCATATGAATGGATGCTATCACGTTTCATTATCTTTCGCTTTTTTGTTAATTTATGTCAGCACTTTTCTAAACTGAAAGTTTGTGACTGAGGAAAGAGCATCATTAATTAAGCAAACTTCAGTTGTGAATTTGAAGAGTTCTCATTCAAGGACAATGATGTGACAGCAAACACTTGCACAGGAGCTGCAGTCTGCTGAATTGAACCCTCCCAACTAATGAATATGAATTAGGTTTGCTAGTTTTATCAAAAGTGACAGTACTAGAAAAAAATAATTATAATTGCCCAATCAAACTACCAAGCAGTAATGAGAAAGAAAAAAGCCGAATTTATAAATGAAAAACGAAACTAATTTAAAAACAAACTGCTCTTCAAACAGCCAAAAGCCAATTTCGCAACATGTTCAGAAAAAAGAAAAAGGGCAAACAGACAAATATTTTATCATTACGGGTACAATCAATAAACTTAATGGCTACCGCTGATACTACTACACAGAACTGTGATTGAATGGGAGAAAAAATTAGGGAAGAGGAAAAACGAATGACAGAAGAAGGCGAAAACCGTCTCCAGTTGCTAAAGTGGAAACATCTCGTTCCGATGACAATCGGCCAATTCAAGTGCACAATCCAAGGCACCAAGGCCAATGGGACAGAGCGTATATAGCAGCGATGCTACTTTGGCAGTGACTTCTCGCCGTGGTGGCCACTCGCCCGGCGAAATGCAAACTCGACACTATTTTTGCTGCCCGCGCACCAACAGCAGCCAGTCGACCAGGGCATCATCAGATTCGGAGTAAACAGAGACTGGTAGAGCGAACAAAAGTGATACCATTAGCTAGAAGCAGCCCTCGGCCTCTTCGTCGTCGTTTTCGGCGGCGTGGAAAGAAGTTTAGATCAAAGTGGCCTGTGCCCCCTTCTGCACGGACAATGGGCACCGGCAAATATTGACTTTAAATCATCACCATCACCGCCACCACTACCGCCACTACCACCAACTCCCTCCGCCACTTCAGCCATTTGCAATTTGGTGCCTTAATACCTCTTCACGCTAAGATTGCACTACCACAGTCCCTCCAGTACGACCTTCCACTCTTCACTGGTGCTTTTTCTTCTCATTCTCATTCTCCTTCTCCTTCTTCTTCTTCTTCGACAACTTTTCACTTTTCTCCTTCTGTAGTGCCATCAAAGCAAAGATATCTGTCAGACAATCGTGCGCCCTGATCTCCAGGCCTTTTGCCGCTTTCCTCGCCTTCAGCAGGGCAACTACCACCGGTCAGCATTATTAGTATATTCATTATTATTTGCACAGCGACAGAACCGAAATCAAAACTGAGCCAAACTTGCCTCCACACTTTGTGATAGCCTCCCACACTTGAACGTGTGCACCGACAGCAGACTGCAAAAGTGCAGAGTTGAAGTTGACAATTGAAAGTCGGAAAAAAATTGAGCAGTCGTTTCCAAGTGCTTCCATTTGCCGCCAAGTTCACTTGCCGTCAAGATGTCACTGCGACGTTTGCTGCTCGGCGTGATCCTCTCGCTTCTGCTCGGTGTCATGGCCGTCATCTTTATCTTCATCTACCGCGAGTACGGTAAATACAGCAAAGATCGACAGCTGGACCACTTTGCGCCGACCAACTTTGACAGCCATCGAGATCGGGTCACCGTCGTGCCCGGCTTCACCGAGACACTTGGAGTGGCGCACTACTCCGGTTACCTGGAGGCCCTGGACAGAGATAAGCTCTTCTACTGGTTCTTTGAGTCGCAGTCGGCCAATCCGGCCGGTGATCCAGTCGTTCTCTGGCTCAACGGTGGTCCGGGTAACTTTTTTTCTGTTTTAACTTTTTTTCACATTAAAAATAGTTTTTAATGAGCACTCATCCACTCATCTAGGCTGCAGCTCACTGTTTGGACTGTTTTCTGAGCTAGGGCCGATTCGCGTCAACTTGAACGGCTCTCTCAGCAAGCACCCGTACTCGTGGAATCAGAAGGCAAATTTGCTCTTTCTCGAATCACCCGCCGGAACGGGCTTCTCCTATCGGCCAGGCACAATCAAGTACCGTACCAATGATTTGGACACCGCCAAGGCAAACTTTGCAGCAGTGAGGAGCTTCTTTGCAAAGTTTCCCCATCTACAGAATAACGACTTTTACATCACGGGTATGAATAGGACTAGAAAGAGTTGATGTAAAGAAGTGGTGTGCTAATCCAAATCATCCCAGGCGAGTCATACGCCGGCCGCTACATTCCCGAGCTTGGCACTGAGGTGGTCCGGCGGAAGTACCCGCCCAACTTTAAGGGTATCGCCGTGGGCAACGCCTACCTTGACCCGTACCTGGAGAAGAGCACCACGCTGAACTACATTCTGCAGAACAATCTGAAAGGCTTCACGCGCACGGTCAGTCTGAACGTGGACCTCCGGTCGAACAACACCATCTACAAGTACCACATTCGCAAGCAGTGCGTCGCCACCTATCCCTCGCAGGTGGGCACCGTCGATGACGGGGTGGTCGTGCGGACGGTGCCCGTCGACCAGCTGCCGCCGTGCGGCAATGAGGTCGTCCTCACGGAGTACCTCAACCGAGCCGACGTCCAGGAGGCGATTCACGTGCAGAAGGACAGCGGCGTAGGCAATTGGACCATCTGCTCGTTGCTGAAAAGCGACTACATGGACTACGATGAGCAGGACAGCCAGGGGAAGAACATGTCCGTCGAGGTGAAGTTTCTGGTTAACTCGGGCGTCAAGGTGAAGGAGGCTGTTATTCTTAATGCTATTATTATTATCTCAACTGTTCCAATTGATCATCAGGTTATCATCTACAGCGGTGATCAGGACATTGTTTGCAATTGGATTGCAGCACAGCAGTGAGTGTTTTATACTTTGGGGCTTCACTTTCTTTGTGATCTCCTAACAATTTTTCGTTGTTGGCAGATTTGTCGATCAGTTAGGCTTTCGAAATCTTGCGTTTGAGGAAAACTGGTACCTAAATGGCACCGCAGTGGGCACTCTGTATCGATACGAGAAGAATCTTACTTTTATTCGCATCTTTGATGCCGGACACATGTCTCCAAGTGGTAATCATAGACTAATTTCAAAACTGCAAACTGTTTGACAACAAGTTTTGTTTACCGTTTTCAGATAAGCCAGAAGTGTCACTGGAAATGTTCAACTCAATGGTGCTGGGAAGATAATCAAATGTTATTATATTTTATAAATTACTTAAAAGGTGATGTCGCTCTTTCTCTGCTTGTACATTTTTCGTTCTAGAGAATAAACTACATAAGAACTACTTTGTTGTTATTTTCTTTGCTGCAAAGATGCCAAATGCACCATTTTCTCAATTGAAGTTTTTTTTATTCCTAAACAACAGAAAACATTTATTTAACTTTTACTAAACAACCTCGGATAGATCAAGGCGGTGTTGATGCCGATGAGAATTCCGACAATGATGGTCAGAGCACCGAGCATGCCAGCAGTGGCTGCGAGGCTTTTTGGAACCGCCTTTGGCGCGTAGATCATCGTCAGACTGCTGAGGTAGCCGCTGCTCCAGCTGAGCGCCACAATGCCCAGAATGTACATCCAGTCATGCTTGAAGAGCACCGGTACCGTTCTCACCAACGTATCACTCGGCTGGTAGTTGCAGTAGAGGAAGAAGGGAATGAAGGCAACTCGCAGCAGCACTGGCAGCACCAGCCACCGAGGCCCCGGCCACTGCACAAACTGCGCCGTGGCGCTGCCCACAGTGACGAAGACGTTGAAGAAGAGAAAGCAGAAAACCGAGGAGTAGTAGCGCTCATTGAGCAGACCATCGGTGGAGGGTATTCGGGCGGCCACCGCCGGGAAGATGGACAACGAAACGATGTAGATGAGCAAAATGTTCAGTAGTTGGGGCCAAATGCAGCGAATGACGAAGAGGTACTTGGAAAGGGGAGGAAGATTTTCGGGCTTCAGCTCAGAAACACTGATTTCAATTGTCTCTTTTGGCTCCTCTCCCTCCCGAAACTCAACGGCAGACTGATCAGTTTTCTTGAAATGAGCGTAAAACTGGTAAAAGTTCTGTTTAAAATGTACAAGTCAATTTTAAATAAAAATGGTCAAACTAAACCGTCAACTTTTTAGCTTACACTTTTGATAATGAAAAACTCTGCCACCAGGCATACTGCCAGGAGGACAACTGCAAATGAGAAGAATACGATGGCCTCCATTTGAGAATTATGACTGACGGAAATTGAGATCAACATCAGAACACTGGCAATCATTCCACTGAGATTCATTCCAATGGTGATTGCGTTGATGTAAGTTCCTGGGAATCGACTGGCAATACCGTAGATACAGCCTGAAGTAAACAGTTAGTCGTCAAAAAAATGTTTTTGTATAAAAAAACCATTACCTTGGTAAACGCCGTTGGCCGTGTTGATTGCCGCTGCCGAACCCATAGTCAACCAGAAGAAGAGTCCTGGCCAAGAAGTAGAGTTTACGGCTGCAGTGCCGATGATGAACAGAAAGACGCCTATTTGAAGGGCAAGTGTGATGATGATGCGAAGACTGAAGTTGGCGCCTTCTGCATTGATGAACAAGTTCAGCAACTGAAGAAAGATGTTCGGCGCTTTAGAGGCGATTCCGAGATAGCTTAGAAAGTGGTTTCGGTAGTCGGTGACTGCCTCTGACGGGACAGTGACGTTTAACTTGAAGTTGACAAAGTACTAAAAGTAAAAACGATAAAAAATTTGTAAAAGAATTTGTATAAAGACTCACATTATCTGCATTAATGAGCATGTTCCAGGGAAAAAGTGTGCCAATTCCATTAATTAGAAAGATGATGAAAACGAAATTCCATCTGAAACGACAAAAAAGTTAAGTTTTGAAAAAATATTTTACTTTGCACTTACTTGTCTTTCGGAACCATCGACTTTGCCAAACTTTCAATGCTCATGTTTGCTATTGTTTTGAAGTACTGTTGTTGACAGTTAAAACGCTGGTTCAGTTACCAGAAAAGTTAGAAAAGTAGTAACTTTAGTTTTTTCTCATTGACATGCAAATTGTGCTAACTTGTGGATGATTTTACGCACAAAAAGTAAGTGCAATGACAGTGATGATGAGCATCACTTGCCGGTAGAATTCCAATCGCACTGGGAGTCACTGGTGACTGGTAGTTTTGGCAATGGAGAGGCATCCTCAACTGAGGATTATTTACAGTCAATGATTTATGGCCACCTGCGGTGAGACAGTGACATAGACGATCGTGCCGACAGATTATCCATCAGATTTTGGCCAGCTGAGATTGCCTAAAGGAGAGACCATTATTAGGGGCCTCAATGTGCGAAGGTAGAGAAGACACGCGAGTCTTTTTGGTACTCTTTCTGTTCGTAGAGCAGCCTATCAAATCAATGTGCTATGACAGATTAGTTGACTTTGCTCACTTATCTATTGGAAATGTAGACGATGCACAAATACGCACACTTGAGATGGCAGACACAACAGAGGATTGCGAGCAAAGAAGATATACTGGACTAATCAATTGGTGAAAAGCAACAAATCCTCTCCTAATCATTGACAATTAATGTTTAAGTAATGCCAATTAGTATTTTTAGTATGCAGAGTAAAAAAGCAATGTCAAAGTTTAAAGTTCAAAAACCAAAGTATTCAAGTTTTAAAACTATTTTGTATTATGTTTCTCAAACAAATACTTTTAAACTTGATCATTTTTAAAAAGATCACAAACGCTAAAAAATGTTCAAATGTTATCTAACGAATGTTATCTAACAATGTAAAAATAAATAAATTTACATGAATTTTAGTGCTCTCATCTGATCAAAAACAAGTTGCCATTGTACTTTAGTTGGCAAATTAGTTCAAAAATAGTTTGTCTTTATCTACTTTTCCCCTCGACGCAAATCAATTGAAACAATCTGTCGTTTTTGTTTCTTCTAATCATTGCTGATAACATCAAGTTTATACAAAACATGTGATGCTACTGTTCAATTGTAGACATCTAGAAACACAATGACGTTAAATAAAATGACAAGTACTTAAACTTGTTTTGCATACATTTACGGTTAACACAACCTTCCCTTGTGAAGAGGACTCAATCGAGCCCAGTTACAAACTGAGTTTTTACTTTTGCGGTGTTGTGCTGGGCAACCAATCAGCCGGGGGAGTTGTGGCAGATGGCCGACCCAACGAAACCTAAACGTACTTTTCTATTATAAATAGAGGCTGAGATGAAATACTTTACCTGAAGATATTGTTTGGTAGACAACTAAAAACATGTGAGTTTATCAGCAGCGCACTTAAACTAGATAATATTCGCCAGATAACAGAGACTCTGTGCAATACTCTGTGAAAGGCTACAGCTGTTTGCCCAGAAGTCAGTCTGTCAACAGACGCCAAAATCTCACGTCTTTTCAGTCATATAAAAAAGCACATCCAGCAAATAATCACTTGTAGCGCTATTCAAAATACCCAAACACAGAAGACAGCCAACACACAATGAAGCTCCAACTTTGCCTATTTTTTGCCTTGCTCGGTGCTCTGAGCGCTAAATCGATTTTGTCGGAGTCCAAGCCGCCGCTGATTTCGCTGTACTACGAGTCCCTCTGCCCTGGCTGCCATGATTTCATCACCGGGCAGCTAGTGCCGACGTACCAAAAGCTGGACACTCTGGTGAACGTTGAGCTGGTGCCGTACGGCAACGCCATGGAGGTCAACGGAACGATTGAGTGTCAACACGGTCCGGAAGAGTGCTACGGTAACGTCGTCCAGGCCTGTTTGCTGTTTGCCAACGGTGGTGATGCGAAGCAGTCGCTCACCTTCATCACCTGCATGATTGAACAGCCCAACTCTGATGACACCCACTCGGCAGCGAAGAAGTGTGCCGATGACCTGAAACTCGACTGGAGCTCACTGTCTGCCTGTGCTAATGGGCCTCAGGGCGCTAAACTGATTGCCGCCAACAAGGCCAAGACGGACGCCTTAAACCCTGCTCACCAGTACGTGCCCTGGATTCTAATCAATGGAGGTAAATTGATTTTTCCACTTGAGTAGTTTCTTTTTTTAACTTTGATTAAAAATTTAGTGCACACTGAGGATCTAGAGAACAAGTGCCTGGCAAACTTGCTTGGTTACCTGTGCAAGAACTATCTGCCTAAAAATCAGCCCGAATGCAAGCAGGCTGATCTGGGTTTGTCTATGCCAGCTGAAAAGTGCTTCAAGAAGCTTCCGTTCTTTTAATTGTTGCTGCTGATGACTGAATTTCTAATAAAGTACACGTGTAAACTTTTTTTGCAATATAATGGCATTGGATAACTTTCCATTTGAGCAGTAAGCAATTAAAGCTAGAAATACTTTGCTTGCTCTAAGATACCATTTAAAATCATCATGTAGCTTGTAAAAAGTTTGGCGACCAATCCAAGGACACGAATGCTAAACAAAATACCTAATTATACTTTTAGCTGACTGTCTAGGTAATGTCAAGCAAAATTAACAATTTAAGGCAACCGTCACTCGAACTTTTTAGTTTTTCATGTCTTTAATAGTTTCCAT
>JAALOO010000599.1_pt1 | contig 30893 bp, 28 predicted proteins | sample 7257641 | NCBI WGS metagenome assembly JAALOO01 (sample SAMN14085613, study PRJNA598686) | mite metagenome | biome: ENVO:01001000; feature: ENVO:01001002; material: ENVO:01001226; isolation source: single female mite from University of Michigan culture on fish food culture... ...
GAGAGAGAGAGAGAGAGAGAGAGAGAGAGAGAGAGAGAGAGAGAGAGAGAGAAGTTATCTAGGTTTGTTAGCCACTGAAGTAGGCTACCTACAGTTTGCTTCACTTAGGGTACTGGTGTGGTTTATTTACGAAAGTGAAAGGCAATCGATACGGCAGTTCAATAAAAGCAAAAATAGGGAGAGAGAGATGGAGATATCAATTGTTGATGAAGAGAGTCTGTGTGATCAAGGTAGTGAAAGGAGATGACAAATAAATCATAACTTGCGGTAAGTGGAACAATGCAGTACAAAGCATAAAGAGGACAAATATGAAATAGAAATATAAAATTGAGATAACAAGTGAGAAGCAATTGAGACTGAAAGAAGACGGAAAGTGCTTTATTGCTATTTACCTGTAAACATTGTCAAACTTGTTGAATTGAGTTTTTTTTGTTTTGAGTTTGGAATCATGAGCTGCATTTTACATCTGCATTTTGGCAAATGTTAAAGTGCGTTCATCAAAATGCATTAAATGATAAATTCGTTTTGTTTTTTGGTGCTATTTTTAGTTGCTATTTAGTATTCTTTAGCCTGTTTACATTTTTTTCACACCATTTTCAGTGTATTTTCGTTTCAATTGCATTACTTATGAGTCAAGCCTTAATTTAAGTTTGTCTGTCTGTCTGGCCTTACTTGCCACTGAAATCTAGGTCACAGCGAGGAAGTGAACAGACTACGCTAGATAAGGGGTTCTAAATACAAAAAAGGAGGGAAATGAGGAGAGGATTAAAATACGTTATGTAAAAAACTGGTGCAATAAAAAAGTGTAAAATAAAACATAAATCATCAACGATGCAAAGTAAAATTAAAAGTAGATCGAAAAGCGGAGCACTTCCGAATGATTGCATATGGTCATGTAACCGACGCACAAACACACATCACATTACATTAGTCTTCCGCCACTCCCAGTCTCACTTTTGCTTCTCTTCAAAAAAAAGTTGCCCTTGTCACGTGCTGGCTGTGACGGTAGCTGAAAGTGGTCAGTGGAGCGAGCAGAAGGTCAAGACCAACAAAGTCTGAACGTGTCTGTGAGTGAGTGAGACCATGTGTGTCCGCCCACGACCGTCGGGACCGGTTGTTCGTGTTAGTGTGAGTGTCAGTGTGAGCTCGTGTCGACCTAGTGAGTGTTCACTGCAGCCCAGCTCTGTCTGTGCCCTTTGCACATAACAGAGCAGAGAAGGCGACAGTGACCGACTTTGCAGAGCAGACTCTTCTGAGGGTTGCGTCAGGAGCTTACGTGAAGGAGGCAATCAGCACTGAGGAAGTCAACGAGAGAGACGGACTGACGCAGGCCACAATCGAAGCAGCCGTGACCTCAACTGCGAGGGAGCCCTACCACCACCACCACCACCACCTCTGGCACCCTCTTTGTCCACTTTGCACAATGTCCCGTTTGAGCAGAAAGCGCAAATTGCCTGCAGCTGTAGGCTAGTGGGCAATATGGTTCGCTTCGGTATGTGATCATGTTAGATTATCTAACATTGGAAGGCAATAAAACAATAAAAGAAGTTTTGTTTTGAAAAAAAAGAAATTCATCAAACTAGATCATATTACTAAGGTAATCAATTTATTGCTGCTGTTGTTTTTGTTCGTAATTCAAACTCTTGTTTTTAACTCAATAACAGTTGTTGCAGATTGCATAAATTATTGTTTTTTTGTGTTTTTGATGACAACAAGGTTAAAAAGTCCATTTTTAATACGTTGTGACAATCCAAAAAGAATATAACACAAATGATAGTTGAAGTATTTGCAATTGAAATGTATCTAACAAGATCAAATGTTGGTAGAATTTATGGTTGACCTAAACGAAAGATAAGAAAAAGAAAAAAGTAGGTCAAAATTGTTTGTTTTGAAGTAAAGTGCAAAAGAGAAAAAGGGGTCGAGAATTGTAACTGATTAGAGATGAAGGAAATAGAACTGACTGGTAGCAATAAACTTTTCGGCTCCAAAAGTGTTTTGCCATCAGATGATGATGTGGAAAGCAATAAAAATAAATATTTAGAGAATTTTTTCACTCTGTTTTGAAGTATTTTCTGTGGTGCAAAAACAGCTATTGCACATTTATTAATTAAATTACCGCACAACTTTACAAGATTTTTCTCCTACCCTTAATTCAATTGTTAGTTCATTCAGTTTTTTGAGCCGAAAAAAAACGTCTGAAGGAAGGTCACCTCACCTAAAAGTAAGTACTGGAAGATTATATTTTTTGTCTGTAGTGTTTCGTCAATGCTCGCCCCTTCTCTTCTCTTGTGAGGTCAGCTCGGACCGACAGTCTGTCTGCTAGATCGTCTAGACGGGTGAACATGACACCAAAGAGAGGAAAAGGGGAGAGAATGACTGCCAAATAATAAATCAAAACCGAGGCAGAATAAACCACAGAGAGGGAAGGCAAGGGAAGACCAGTTCAGTGCAGGCACACATGCTCGACCTTTCAATTGGTCTCACTTGAGTGAGGTGTAGTGCTGCTGCACCAGTCCACTCACTAGGGGCCCACTAGCCTAACCTTTGAAGCTACTGGTGTCAAAGGTCATTGCAGCAGTGTACTTGCTGCAGTCCCTCTTTCTCTCCTTGTTTCGGTGTGTTCCTAACTTCCTGCAACTCACTCTATTTATTTCTCCTTCTTTCCTTTTCTTTTTTTCTCCACAAATCTCCTCTATTTTCTATCATTTTCTTCTCTTTCTTCAACTGCGTTTAAATCGCACTGGCTTTGCATTTCACATTTCATTGTTTTCATCTGCAGTTCATCTGCAGATGCAATGATGCTTTCCATTTGAAGTTTAGTGAACTGCTGCTGCTGCTTAGCAGAGATTTGCAGAGGTAAGTGCAGTACTTTTTGGTGGTAATCGAGGGAAATAGATGTGCAGGGAAAAGGGCAACATGCATGGGAGTGAGTGAGTGAGTGAGCGAGTGAAACAAATAGAAAGGAGAAGGGGGCAGCAAAAGAGAAGATAAAAGGAGGCCTGTGTGGTAATGGACAGGAAATGAAAAAAGGCAAATATACTTTTGGGCAGATAGTGCGGCCAGTGTGTGTGTGACTGTGTCTCAATGTGTGTGTGAGTTTTAAAACAATATTTTGTTTTCCCTCTGTCAGTTGTTCCCACTGCTGTCATCGGTTTGACCAGCAGAAGCAGCAGCACCACTTCTACCATTTCTCAATCTTCTACTTTGTTTCATCTCCTAGCTTACCTGTACGTAGGCGTACCATTGTCGTTCTGTTTCAGTGCGATCTGAGCACATCAAAAAGTAGGACTCATCAAGCCTAAAGGAAAAGAGGAGAGGACAGCTTTGCAAAGGACAAGGACACCTACAGGTTAATGGACATTCGTCGGTTACATAATAGTGCCTTGTAAAAAAGAAGTACAGACGGCTACTGTAAAATGCTAAATGCGCATGTTTGCAGTGATTAGTGTTGAACTTGAAAACAAGGTGGACAATGAATTGAGCAAAAAGGAAAAAACAGCGGTGAGCGGGGATAGACTAGAAGGAGGCGAAAAGGGTGACAAATATACACACACATAATGGTGGACATCAAGTTTTTGTCTCTGTTTCATTTTGTTTAGTCATGCCAATTTGTATCTCTTTCTCTTTGTGTGTTGTTTCTTGTTGCCTAAAATACAAAATATGCAAATTAAAGTGCTTGCATTAAATTAAAGCTATAAATTGCAAACGGCTTAAATATGCTAAAAAGAGACTTTTATCGCTTAAAACACTACAAATAAAATAGACTTTAAAATACAAATTATCTTGCTTGTACATCACATATTCAATGGCACATGTAAATGGTAGTTTTACTAAAGTACAGAGAATCCGGGAGCAGAATCTGAATGACATTCAAATTGGAGTTCAGTGCCTACTCAGTTTCCTCCTGGCCCGCCAACCCACAGAGGTCGCCCATCACCCTTCAATCCTCTCTCCTCGATTGCAGTGCTGAGCACTCGCCCTCTGCTCTCTCTCTCTCTCTCTTTCTCCTCTTGCTCTTGTACATCTCATTCCCATTTACTGCTGTACACAGTGAGAGTGAGACGCAATGTGGTGAGTCTGCCTGCCTGCCTGCCTGCCTATGTCTGCACGTCCACGTCGCGAAATGAGGCCAAATGTGAATGAACCGAGCCAAGGAAGCAGTCTGCCGCGAGGATGACGAGTTTCGCTCTCTGCCTAGTTCTCAGCCTGTGCCTGTGCCTGCCACTCTCGGTGCCCTGTGCACACACACACAGTGCGAGTGGCAGAGGGCGCGAGGACGTCACCAAAATGGACACAATGTGAGGGTCTCCGGGTGGAATTGAGAGAAGGCGAAAGGCAAAAGAGAAAGACATGGAGAGAAAAAGTATAAAGACGCATAAGACGCGCCTTTGAACAGAGTGCAACTCTGTAGCACTCTGAGCCCCTCACTGTACAATCACTCAATACATTTTGGAGTATGTTTTCACGTTTAATTTCCCATATTTTTACTTCCCATAGCTTTTCTATTTATTGCGCCAAAGAGTGCAGTACTGTGTGGCAGTACCTGGCCGCTGGCAAACAACGAAAAAAGTGTAATTATTTTTAATGCCTGGATTTAATGAGGAAATTCTGCATGATAGTCAAAGTCAGGTGAAACAATGATGAGGGCAAAGGACGACAAGAGGCAAGAGGAAAAAGAAGATAAAGTAAAAATAGTTTGCATAAGCTTTTACTTTAGCTTTATACCTTTTCAATTTGTATGCATTTAATTAAGACATTGCAAATTAAAGACCAAGTCGCTTTGAGTAAATTGATGTGACAAAATGCTGCCAAAGCAAAGCAAACTATATTTAGGTGCCACCTTTAATGTCTGTGTGTGTTTGTGTGTTATGAAATGCTCATTTTTGTTGTCTCCTCTGCATCTTTCTTTTGCACACACTTTCCACTGATATGATCAGCATACAATTTCAACAGGCTTTCTCAAGACATTGCTCAAGAATTATCAGTACCTTGATATTTTGTTTTCCAAAAAAATGCAGTGCACTTTTTTAATGAGTGCACTCAAAACATTGTTTTCAGTAGTAGCAGTAGTAAAAAACTAACGAAAAATAGTTCGACGGTCGGCTATTGTTTGAAAAAAATTTAAATTGTACTCACTCGTAAAACTTTTTGCTACATTCAAGGGCTAAAGAATGAAAAAAGAAAAAAGGTGAGTAGGAAGCGAATGCAAAAAGGGGACAAAATTTAGTCTATTTAAACAGGCACTAATGCATCTCACTGCTGCACTGGGAAATTTCCATCTCTCAAAATTGTTATTTACTGCTTTTGCAGATTGAAATTGCACAAAAACATGTGCTGTTTTAAAATTTCAATTAACAACTGACAAACAACAGTACTGCTATTCATGCTGTGAAGGGATGCATTAAAATCAATTCTGACTAACCTCCTACTCCACCTTCAAATTACAGTAGTCCCAACAATAGAGTACCTCTGGGGACCACATTGTCGACTATAAATAGTAATGCTTGCTGCATGTTGACTGCCGCTGCTGCTCAATGAGGTGACTTGTTGAGAATTCCCCATTGCCATCGTCATCAGAACTGCCATCACCATCATTTACCACCACCATCTCTTCATTTCTTGTTCCCACTCCCGCTCTCCCTCTCCCTTTCGCTCCGCTACCCCGGAACACGGAACTTGTCTATTGCAGTGGCAGTCCTGTACGACGGCAACAACAGCGACAGCAGCCAAGTACGGTACAGCTGCTGCCGTACATAGCTCTCTTGCCAAGTGGAGGTCGTCTGGAGTCATTGCTCTCATCGGGCGCTGTGCTCTACTTTTGCCAATCAGGCACTGTGGTAGAGGAGGAGAAGGAGGAAGAGGAGGAAAATGAGAGGAGAGGAAGAGGAGGAGGGAGAAAAGGCAGTAAAAGAAGGCTCGGAGAAGACGTCAGAGCAAACCAGCAGAGAAAGTGAGGCGGCCAAGTTTAAGTTTACGAGAGCTACAGATATAGAAACACACAGAGCAGAGAGCACACAAACACACTAAATCGGTGTGGAGATTTCTAGAAGGAGCTCATTCTGATTCAACTGAGGAAGTCAGGCATTAGGCTGAACCTACTCTACTACAGCATGACACCGGCAGTAATGGCCGCCTGAACTGTAATCAATAGTGTAAAGCTGGCTTCCATTTGAGTTTAGGTTCAGTTCAAAATTATAAAGTAAAATGTTATCTCGGAAGTAGAATAATAATTAAGAAAAGCATTACTTTAGAAAACCAAATAGCTTTTAGGAGGTCATCTTTTGAACGCAGAATTAATCTTTGCTTTTGGTGGAGGAAACCCATCAACGCACAAAGCAAAAAAGTTCAGCTCATTGTTGGAAAAAGAAAAAGCAAAGAAACCAACTTTTTTCAACCCAGTATCAATTCAGCACAACCTTTTCATACGTAAATTAGGTCTTTCTGGTGTAATTAAAATTCATAACCACAGTTTGGATCATGGTAGTAATGAAACAAGAAAAAGAAAAACAGGGACAATTAAAAAGGTCCTGCTAGGGAGTGGGAGAATGGTACAAAAATTTGCCATTGCCTAGAGTCTTCAACGACCACGACCACCACCACTGCTGTAGATTAGCACAGACTGCAGCAACAGCAGCAGCAGCAGTGTCGCCCATCCCGCTGGCACCGAACTTGGTTAGCCTTGGAATAGATTTGCCTGGCACAACTGGAAACACCACAAGCAACTACCAGCACCACCGCCATCAACACCAGCCTCATAACCATCAGCAGTATGTGTGTGTGTGTGTGTGTGTGTGTTTGTGCCGCCTTTGATTGTATGTGTGTCTACAGCAAAAATAGGCAGCAGCAGCAGCAGCAGCAGCAGCCATCATCGAGGACTGCTTCACTTCCCGTTGATGTGTTTCTGGTGCTGCTCTCCAGCAGCACTGCCGTACAGCCACCGCTGTACTGCAGTGGTAACTCTGTTGTCGCTGCTTTCTGGCCGGCAATGGAGCGGCTGTGTGGAGTTTGCATTGCCAGTGCCAGTGCCAGTGTGCCGGCAGTGTGTTTGCCGTAGTCCTCTAGTCTCTTTCTCTCTGTTGCCTAAGCACAGTGTAGCCACAGTGCCGAAATGGTGTCAAGTGCCGTCCGAATGTGAATGACCTGCCGAGGAGACCAATCTTCGAAGCTGTGGCGTTCGAAGATGAAGAAGGAGGGCGCATGCGCCCATTCGAACGACACTTTTACTTTTTTCGAATTTAGAAACTTGCCCGCGGTTTGTTTGCTCGGCGTTTGTGTTCGATGCCTTGCCGTTTTCATTTACAACGACACCAAAAACAACGACAACGACAACAACAACAACAACTCCAGCAAACAAAACGGGCAGAAAGTGCAGGAGTTAATGATGGGTGAAACGATGTGTGCCCATATTTTTGCATTTACTTTTTCTCCGAGAGTGCTTTCCTATCTGCCACTATTGTAGGGCGCTATTTTTAAAAGAAAAGCTTCATTCCCTTTGTTTGTTTAATAATTTGGGCCAAATAATGACAGATAAGAAGCAGCAAAACAACAAGCAGCAGAGCGTTTGTAAGTGTTTGCAGTTGAAGACGAAAAACAAATGGGTGCAATTAAAAATGAATTTACCAGCCGACTTGGCGGAGACGATATCGATTTCACCCAATTCAGGGGCCGCGCAATTAATCATGTCATGAGGTTTCGTAGAAAAAATTCTTTTCTAACCCGTTCTTTTCGTTTCTTCATCTCGTTTCCCTACCCAAATCTGTGCTTATCTCCTTGTCTTCATCTCGACACATCATCATCATCATCATTTCTTCCAAACCGCTCATCCCTTTTTTGTTGTTGTTGTTGTGGTAGTATTTAAAAATCAGCCTAGTCAGCGAGGCAAGCCAACAGCCAGCCAAGAAGAGACTCGGCCAGTCTGTGAAGCCAGTGCAGTTCCAGTTTTTTACGTGAGTGAGGCATTGGACTTCACCTAGACAGGCTGCTGTTGCTGTTGTCAGTCAGTCAGCCAGAAAGAGCAGTAGATAGACAACAGCAAAGCAGATCTCCCTCTCCCTCTCTTTCTGGCAGCAATGGCAGCAGGAGCAGCCTCGCTGCCAAAAGTCGTCGGTACGAGTTCGGAGTAGTACAACAGCAGCAGCAGCAGAGTAGTGCAAAGTGAGCTGGCTGGTTGTTGTGCCCCTTCTTCAACAACAGCGGTGGCGGCTAAAATAAGGTCAACAGGCAACAACTGGAGAAACAAAGTCGGCGATGGTCGCGACCGAAAAGACGAAAATACACACACTCACTCACTAGCTAAAATGAGGGAGACTCTTTTGGCTGAAGAAGAAGAAGACGGGGCTGCTGTGGCAAAGGTGTTTTCGTGGCAGCAGCAACAGCAACGGCAAAGTTCGCTGTGTGTCAGCTGACGATGACGAAGATCATGAGCAGCTGCAAAGAAAAAGGCACCGGTGCCTGGGTTCCTAGCTGGAACACTACCACCACCACCATCATCATCAGCTGTACAGCAGCTGATGGGGATGATCACGTAGCGAGGGTTCAAGGATGAATGTGTTGCAGAGAGGGAAGAACGGAGGAAAAACGGTCAAATGTAATTCTGTATATAGCCTAGAGAAGGAAAGGGAGAGAAGAGCAGTGGCGCCTACAATGGCGTCATTAGACGCCCTGACCTCCTTTTCGTCCGACGAACCCAAGCCTAACTCCCTGCTCGCCCTTTTGTGCGTGCCCTGGTTCTGGAGCACACACATTTGGAGATACTCTCTCGCTCAGGTCACTCGTCAGGATAATGGAACTGCTACGTCAGAGTAGAAGAGAACTCTGCGGTTATATATTGGCTGCTGAAGCTAAATGTCAATTCAATTCAAGTGAGGGTTCCAATGGTTTGACTTCCTTTATTCCAGAAAAGAGAGAGAAGGAAGAATAAAAGTAAAGTACTCCCAGGAGGTTGACTGAATTGATTGGCTGCAGAGCCACTCTGGCAGCTGCTTTGTTTCTGAATTGAATTTCTTTTAATGAGAAGAAAAATGCCCAAATTAAAAATAGCTTATTGTAGCGTATTGTACTAAGCAAGTTTTTCTTTCAAACTGTAAGCTCTTCCATAGGCTGTTTCTGTTTACTGACTTACATCACACAGCCAAGAGTTTATCAGCCCAATCAGAAGGGCTCACAATATATCTGGCAGCCAGTCGCCTATGTGTGCTACTTTAGCCTAAAAATGGGCTGTTGAGTTCACCGGCAATTGTTAAGGTGTTGGATGAAACGAGAAAATGACTATCGACTGATTTCGCAGAATTTTGTTTCAAAGTTGAAAACAGCAGCAGCAGCTGTTGTTGCTGGCTGGCAGCACAGTTTGCACTGTGTGCACTGTGCAATTTCCATCGGTGTGTGCCCTATGCTTTGTCCCTGAAATCGGCCATCTTTCTGCAGTGTTTTGCAGCTACTGCTGTGTTAGCCTTTCACAGTGGTCGCTGTAGCTGTTGTTGTTGAGTAGCAGGAGTATTAGCCAACAGCAGCCGCAGCAGCATTTGCCACATTCATTTCATTGAATTACCGTGTGTCTGCTCAATCCCAATGTCAATCGATTGCGGCAATTGCCGCGCAGCAGCAATTTATGTTTTTTATTTTTATTTTATGCCAGCGTTGCGTTGAGCTTTCTTCGTTCTCACACTGCAATGGTAGCTGCTGCTGCATCGAACAGAAGTGAGTGTGTTGTAAGCAACAACAAATGAGCGAAATGCAGAGAGAAAGAAAGACTTTGTGTGTTTGTTTGGCGAGAATTAATTAGCTAATTGAGTTGACAAATCTGCGCCTGGAAGATGCGGTTGTGGCTGCAATTTTTTGGGGTGAAAAGACGTGAGGCTGAGGGCGAACAGGTGCTAGGAGATGAAATGCGCTATCAACGCTCAATGAAAAGAAGATGTGTAACTTGAGCTTGATTAGTCGAGAAGCTTCCATTACGCAAATTGGTTGTCGAAGCTCACAAACGTACAACCAATATTCCTGAATATCGTCCTCAAATAAATGCTTCAAGTTGCTCTCTACTTGGAGCTGCACCAGCTCCACTTGGTGATCTCTGACTTCCCTTGACACCTCATCAAGCTCGTCATCTCCATCTCATCTGAGTAGTGGTAGTCATGTGCCCCTTTCCATCATTCATTCCTCTTCATCTCCATTGTCAGGGCGCTGGTGGAGTTTTTCTCTCCTCCCCAGAGCTGCAGCAGCAGATTGTCCCCTTTTCTTCCCTCCTTCACTCACCCACTTCGTCTTCATTTCCATGCACTCTTCTGTTCTCTGTTCATATGGCGCCATAGACCCCAAAAAAGCCTCTTCTCTTCTCTCTTCAAGCAGCCAAATCATCATCATCATCGTCGTCGGCAGCAGCGGCGCTATATGGCAACAGTGCCAGCGGCGTACTGCGGCACCGGCAGCTTTTTCTTTTGCTTCACACACAGACAGAGTGAGGCCCACACCATCAGGGAAAGAAAAAGAGAGAGAGACAGGCAGGCACTCACACACACATGCACATGCACATTTGTTGCCGCCGTCCTCAGTCTTCGGTATCGTCGTCGGTGCACACATACACACTAGCAAGCAGGCAGGCAGGCAGCAAACGAAAGTTACATGACCTCGAACTGGGTCACTGTGACGTTCGAGTCTGCGCTGTCCAGATGGAGCAGTGGAGTGCTACTGCAGCAACGGCAGATCCAATGGTGCTCTCTCACTGTGCATTGGATCTGCCGTCGTCATCGGCAGCTGCAGAGTGTGTGCACTTCACTGGAATCTACCACCACCACCACCACTACTACCACCACTACCTCTGCCACCAGTGCTGCCATTTAGCCGCTGACCTTTGGATCGATCCAGAGCACCAAACAACAGCAGCGGCAGTGTTGAAAAGGAGGAGCAAGAAGAAGAGGGTGAAAGAGGGAGGAGGGGGTGGAAGGGGATGAAGTGCACTACAGCTTAGAGTACTCGGTTTCAAGAGCATCCAAAAAACAAAATTAAAATGCTTTTGCTACAAACTTAACTTGAAAAAGTTTTAGTTTTTCCAAAACACGTATCAGCATGTTTATCAACTCCTCACAGGAATGTGCAATTATTTTCAGCTGTTTTTACTTTTTGCAAACACCCAATTCCCCAATCCAAAAAATGGCGACCACTTAAGGGCAGACAGTGCATCAGCATCGGCAGTGATGGCAATGCACTCAAAGGACTCATATAATTCGCTAGGCAGCACTAGTGTGGTAGTTTCATCTCTCTTCCTGATTCCTGCAGCGTAAACAAACTCCCTGGCGGCGGCAGTAGGGGCATCACCATCGCAGCCATCACCACCACCACCACGACTACCATCATCTGCCACCTCTATCCATTTCGACAACCACGACCACAACCACAATCACCACCATTTCTCTCTCTCTCCCTTTCGATTCTACTGCTTTCCTCGCAACTCTCTCCTTCCAAAAGCAGTCTTTAAAATAACGTAATCCCAGTCACCGAGTCTCTCTGCGAAGACAATCGTCAGTTCCCTTCTCTTTCTTTCTCCCACTCCTGCTCTTTCTTCAGCTTCTACTACTGAAAGGGGAAACAAGGCCAGCATTGCTACAGTCTCGAGGTAGCGGCTGCGTGTACGACGGCAGCATGCATCAACATCAACATCAACATCAGCGGCAGTGGCATTTCTCCAGCTAGCTCAGCCTTGTCTCTTTCCCTGCCGTTGTGCTGCTGGAGGAGCAGGAGCACGACGACTACCGCGCGACCACGAGAGAACGGCGGCGGCGGACGTTGAACTTTTGGTCGTTGACCTTCACTCCATGTGCGCTCCAGTGGTGGTGTGGTGGTGGTGGTAGCGGCAGTGGTTGCTCGGGGTAGTGGTGCTGATCTGTGCAGTAGTGCTCGTAGTGTGTGAGTATGTGTGCTTTGTATCCTCAATGCTGCGTCCGTCCATCCGTCGTTGAGGATGCTTGTGGTGATTGTGTTCAGGTGTGTGAGTGCACACGCATGCACCGGACCACACGGAAGCAAGAAAGGAAGGATACCCCAGTGGAGGGGGTGGAGGGGGAGGCAGAGGGTCACTTTGGTTGCGTAATACTTTAATAGGTTTGTCGCTAAGCTAACCGTCTTTTGGTCAATTACCTGCAGTTTAGTTTTATTTATAGTAAATTCCATTTTTTCTAATTGCTAATTACTGGTATGCAAAGCTGTTGTTCCCATTGAGATCTTGCTGTTTTCCCTTTCAAGCGGTGGCCTACTAACTGCTTCTGTGCTGGACCCTTTTACCTCAATGAGCTCTCTTCACTATACTCATTTCAGTTCAGCAGTGTTGACCCTCAGCAGTAAAAGACTGCATCTGCAAACGGTGCACTGTGCACAGCTGACCACCACCACCAGCATTTTAGGGTAGGCAGTAGTGCATTGGCACATCTGAACTACCATAACCACCACCACCACCACCACCACCACCATCATCATCATCATCATCATCCTCATCAGTAGCACTCATTTGGCAGTGCACATTGTCCTCGGTTGTCCTGCGGTTGAGTCTCGTCCCCATTTCTTTTCGCTGCGGAGACGGGTGCCTGGCAGTGGCTGGCGGCACTGAGACTGTGTCACGGAATGCCTGCCGTTTCCAGCTGAGAGAGACTGCCGTTGCTGCTGCTGCTGATCAGCCAGGCAACGCTACACTCACTAAGGAGAGAGAGAGAAGTACTGAGAAGAAGAAGAAAGACCTGAAGAGATCCATCGCCGTAGACAAAGTGGCCATTGGGCAAATGCATGCATGCCTGCATGTGAGTGACTGAGTATCTTCAATTCCAAGGGTTATGGTGGTAGTAGTGGCCAGACGAAGAGAAAGAAAGAAAGAGAGACAAACCGACTGACTGACTGACTTGCACTCCACACTCCACTACTGCCTCCAGCACCATTTATCCCCCCTCTTGGACTTCTCTTTCTTCTTCTCTTCAAGCCATCATCGGTGACCGACGGGGCGCGATGGTCGTCGGCTTGGTTCGTCGGCGACGACGTTCCACCGAGTGGTGTAAGCAAGCAGGCGAGTGAGCATTGCCAGAAGCAGCAGCAGCTCTGCGACCACTACACCACCACACCACTACCACAGCACCTCATCTTCCTCGGCAGTGGCACACGATCAACGACAGCCACGACCACGTCAGGCCTGATCTGCGTGCCACTACTCGCTCTCTCTCTCTCTCTTTCTCTCTCTTTCTCTCTTCAGTGTCTCTCTCCTTCTCTCTCTTTCTCTCTGCAGTGTCTCTCTCCTTCTCTCTCTCCGTTTCGGTGGCTCTCGAGATCCCAGTCAGCGAGCATTCACTTCAGTCTCAGGCCTCGTCCAGTGCACAGACACCGACACCGACACACACACAGCGACTGTGCGTCTGTCTTCCGACACCACTCTGTGCGCTGTCTGTTCGCTCGTCGTTCGTCGCTGTTTGGCTGCTGCCAGACATACACACTTTTCAATGAGTGCTGATGGTTCATCATCATCATCTGTCCCATAACCATAACCATTTTTGTCTTTATCTTCGGTAGCACCGACTTCAGCAGCAGTTTACTTCTTCTTCTTCTTCTTCTTGATCTTCGAACGTACTTCACCGATGACTTTGTACTGATGTGTGCTCTTGCACGGTTGCTCTAGTGTGTGCAGCATCAGCAGCAGTGTTTGCTCTTCTTCATCTGCCAGTCAGATCTCAACCTTTCAACTCTATCGTCATCGTCGCCAGACCCACTATACTGCACCACCAACAACAACGGCGGCGTCAGCAGCGGCATTTTCTCAATATTCGTTGTGACCCAACACTGCCCTTTCTTTCATTTGCTCTCCTCAATCACATCGATCCAGGAACTGCTGCTGATTCTTGCTATTTCTCTCTCGCTCTCAATTTCTCCGCCAACGTCGCACAACGAAGGAGCGTGGCGTAACCTCTGGCACCAAGTGCGCAGGTTCAGCGACCTTTCGCAGTGAAGGTCGACTCAAACACACCACCACCATCACCACAACACAACCAGCAAAGCTACCTACGATATCTTTGTCCTCTTCTTTTGCTTCCCCTGAACCAAACTTTTCAACAACAACAACAACAGCAGTTTGTGATATAGTAATCTCATCTCAGCGACCAAATACCACCACCGCAACAATGAATCTGACATAAGTTCTCTTTTTCACCTTTTAAGTACAAATTCAGCAAATTTCTTGCCTTTGAGCAAGCGGGTTCTAAACTTGCTTCTTCACCATAACTACTTTGTTTCTTAACCACTTTGAGACTGAAACAGCCGAAGTAAAAGACAAAATGTCTTTAATCTACTACAAACTTAAGCGAAGAAAGGTGGACGAGGAGAAGGAACGGGCAGCGGCGGCTGCGGCCCTGGCTGCAGCCGGTGGCCTCACCCCTGAAGCCGCCGAGCAACTCCTCCTCAATGGCCACGCCGAACGGGCCTCTCCACCACCGGACAGCGGTGACGCCGGCTCCGGTGGCTCTCGGTCGCCTCTCTCAGCAGCCTCCTCCTCTTCGGCGCCCTCTTCAGAGGGCGAAGAGGACCACCGACCGCACTCTCCGGGCAGTCCCGGCAGGGAAGGAGTGGTGGCGGCCACTGCTGCAAACAGCAACACTTTACCACCCTCAGGTTGTGATTTGAAGGCAGCAGCACCGACACCGGCAGAATCATCAGCCACAACCCCACCGACCACTTCTACGGCAGCTGGAACAGCAGCAGCAGTACTGCTGCCCACGACGACACTGTCGACCTCAGCCAGCGGCGAGTCGACGACCACCTCCTCCTCGAGCTCTTCAAATGGATCAGGGTCGTCGGTGATGACGATAAAGGCAGCCACTGATGGGGCAGCACCTTCAACTGGCGGCGGTGCAGCACCGATGGTCAATGGGAACGGCGGCGGCAGCTCTTCCAGCGCCTCCTCGCCTCAGTCCTCACCACAGTCTTCGGGTTCCAACTCCAATTCCAATTCGAACGCGCCCAGTCCTGATGCGAACAACAACACCAACGGCAATGATGACCACCACCACCATCACGGCTGTCTGGACCTGTCGAAGAAGAGCAGCCGTCTGAACTCGCCCACAGCCAGCACCGAGTCACTGCACCGAACCAGCTCCATCAGCAGCACCGGCAGTTCCAGCAGCTCCAATGGAGTGGGCGGCGGAGTTGGTGGTCATCATCACCATCACCAGCACCACCTTCCCGGACACCTGCTCTCCAACGGACCGACGTCCATGACAGGCAGTCTTCTGCACCACACACTGAACGGCTTCATCACCACCTCCTCCTCGACGTCCTCCTCCATCACGCACTCATCCTCACCCTCCTCCTGCTCCACCTCATCCTCCACCTCCTCATCGCCGCTTCACCTCAGCTCCCTCTCCACCACCTCATCGCCGCCCTCCAGCATGGAGTCCGCCGTCAGCAGTCCACCCTCGGCGACGGGCAGTCACTCCAGTCTCGACTCGGCCATCATCAACGGCGGCCTGGCCGCGGTCTGCCTCAACGGCGACAGTCCGGCGAAGGCCATTCAGACGTCGGCCAATTCACAACAACAAACACAACCACAGGGTGCACCACCGGCCATCGGCTCGCTGATTCTCTCATCGGCGCTCCTCAACGGAGGCGTCTCGGCGGCGGCGGCAGCAGCAGCTGCCGCGGCTGCAGCGGCCGCTCAGCAGGCACAGCAACAACAACAACAACAGCAGCAGAATGTCGTTTCAAACGGCCCTAACCAACAGCTACAGCAACTGAACGCCCTGGATACCCACCACGGTCAGCAGGCGCCACCGCCCTCGTACCTGTCGGCGTACCAGGCCCAGCTGCGAGACCAGCAGCAGGCGGCCCAGGCGGCGCATTCAGCGGCAGCAGCAGCGGCGGCTGCGGCAGCGGCCGCCGCGGCCAACGCCGACAACCAGCAGATGATCTGCATGATCTGCGAAGACCGCGCCACCGGCCTCCACTACGGCATCATCACCTGCGAGGGTTGCAAGGGCTTCTTCAAGCGGACGGTGCAGAACAAGCGCGTGTACACCTGCGTCGCCGACGGGCAGTGTCTGATTACGAAGCAGCAGCGAAACCGCTGTCAGTACTGTCGCTTTCAGAAGTGCCTCCGCCAGGGAATGGTGCTGGCGGCGGTGAGGGAGGATCGCATGCCTGGTGGACGCAATTCGGGCGCCGTGTACAACCTCTACAAGGTCAAGTACCGGAAACACAAAAAGCCCGGACAGGGCAGCGGAGGTGGAGGTGGCGGACAGATGAACGGCAATGGCTGCAGCAACGGCATCGGCGGACCCAATGGCACCAACGGCTCAGTGGTCACCGTCAACGGCGGTGGTGGAGTTTCGGCCAATGGCAACAATTCGGTGGCTGCAGCCGTCGCCGCCGCCGGTCTTCTCATGCAGACGGGCGGCTCTGGGGCGCAGCTGAACGGCAGTTCTGTAAACCAACAACAGTCCAACAGCAGCCTGGCGGGCAACCCGTTCGCCAACGTACCGGGCAGTCTGGTCAATGGACACGGCCACCGATCGCCGATGACCAACGGCGGTGGCGGTAGCAACAGCAGCGGCAGCATCAGTCCCCCGCCCTCTGGCATCCTCAAGTCGGCGCTGACGATGCCCCACCGTCACCACCAGCTGGGCAATCACCAGCAGCACCAGCCCAGTCATCAGTCACCGGCTGCGCACAGCCTGGGCGGCCCTCACAGTCAACTGAACGGCGGCAGCAGCAGTGCCTACGTCAACGGCAACGGACCCTCGGCTGGGGCCGGGGCGCCCAACGGCGGCGGCAGCAGCTCTGCCAGCGATCTGTACCGACATCTGAACGGCGCTGGAAGCAGCGGCGGCGCCTCCTCGTACCTGCCCAGCTCTGCCGCCTCGAGCGGCGTCACTGTGAAGCTGGAGCCCAGTTCGGCGGCTGGAGCCAGTTCGGGCTCGAGTGGCTCGAGCGCGGCGACGGCGGCGATGAGCCAGCTGCTGGGCAGCTTCATGCAGGCGTCCAACACGACGGTGGCGTCCATCGCCCGACAGATGCACCACATGGTGGCAGGAGGCAGTGCCGAGCTGATGGGCAGAGAGGAGAGTGACCAGCTGCTCAGTGCACTCATTGACTGCGATGATTTCGCAGAGTTTGGGTAAGTGTACAGTGTGGAGGACAGTGCTCTGACCTCTGACCTTGGACTGATCGAACTGAATGCTTGTGTAATCACCGATGGCTAATCACTTCCACCCTCCTCCTCTTCCCTTCACCTAATCATCACCAGGTCATTATCATCGCTTGAACTGACGGAAACCTCGACCGCATCCAACGACCGCAGCACCGAACTCAGTGATCGATTGTAAGTAGCGAAATGCGAAACTTCTTTTTGCGTCTTGAGATTGTGCGAGAGTGCATTATTGCCAATATTTGTTTGCTGAACAGTTTTTGCAGGGAACTTTCCTTATTTGTGCAGCTCCAAGTGAGTAGTGAGCTTAGAGCTCCCATGGGTGAGCATTGCACTCTTTGTCGTACACTTTTTTCTCTATTTCGTATCCTCGAACTTTACCTTGTATGGTAAATCACGGCAGCAACAGCAGCAGTAGTTGAAAATGACATTGAGGCGCCTGAAACACAGAGGTGAAGGTTTGAAGACCTCCAGAATCGTGAGGTTACCAGGGAGACAACAGCAGAGAGCGAGAGACATTAGTTGCCAGCAGCTCTGCTGAACTTTCCCCATCGGTCTTCCTTTCATTCCCTGGTTGCCTCAAGAGGAGTACACACACACTCCACTTCCTTATCGGCACTAAATTTAGTCAATTGCGCAACCAATTTAGGCGTCAGCCAAGAGCACTCCAAACAGACAGAAAATGTCCTCTTCTGGCAAAGACACTCGCTTTCTCTTTGCCCTCCTCCTCTTCCCTCAGCTTTGTGTCCTTGACGTTGGCCGTGACTTTCCACACTGCACTTGCAGTCAGAGTTCAGGCAGAGAGTCACCATCGGCAACGACGCATGCAGGCAAGCTCAGGCAGGCAGGGTCAGCGATCGGAGAGGTCATGATCTCCTCCTCCTCCTCCTCACTCCACTCAAAGGTCATGACCAGCTAGTGAGGCGGTAGAGGCAATACTGTCTGGTGCTGGTAATAGCCAGTCTAATCCCCTCATATGGTACCAGAGAGTGGTGGGCTGATCGTGTGCTCGCCACTTCCTTGAAGTGCTGCTCTTATTACTCATAGCTATGAGTCAACCCAAACCTAGAGGGCAAGCTCTTTCCGTGTGTGCGCAACCTCGACGACGACGATGACGGTACCTCATCCCCCCCCCTCCATCTCTGTCTTCATCTAATGCCGATGGTGATGGTGATGGGTCGATTTGGTGGCTGATGCTGTGATGATATGCCTCGACAGGCCCGCAACGATCACCACCAGAGTTGCACTTCCCTGCTTCTGCTGCTACGGCTGCTAAAGGTCTTTGTCCTCTTTGCTGTGTTGTGCTGTGTGCTCTGGTTTAGGCGCGCATGCTGCAGTACGGCAACCAGAGAGTGAGGAGCACGCACACATGCCCACTACCAGCCGCTCTCTTTCCTCACTCCATTTATCTTCTCCTCTACTACACACATGCTGCCACTGCGAGCACCGGCATTTGCCATTATTTGTGCTGGTGCTGCTGCTGTACAGTGCTCATGCTCAGGCCGTTGTCAGCGGCGGCGGCGGCGGTTGTGTTAGGGTTCCCTGACCAGAAAGAGAAAAGTCAGAAGCAGAGGTCTTTGGTCTCGGCAAGCAGAAGCAGAGGTGGAGAAGGGTTTCCTGACCTTTTCACACACAGCTATTCAGACGCCAGCTGCACTGTACGACGACGTCGGTTGCAGAGACACACAATTTAAATTCCAAACGTTGCGAGTCGTTAGTAGTAGTTTTAGTGTGGTGTGTGTTGTTGAACCTGTGCTATCACTATGGTAAACAAGCCCAGTTTAATGAGTGCTGCAGAGGGGTGAGAGAACTGCTGCCAGAAGAAGGCTCACCAACTACTACTGCTCAAAATATCTCTTCAGTGGTCTTGCCTGCCTTCCTCTCCCCCTCTTCTTTTTCTTCGATGAGGGCAATATCTGCAGTGGGTGCAGGGGAATCTCTTTTTCTCCCTCTCTCCCCTTCCTGCTGATATGGCCCCCAGAAATAATAGCCCTCAAATTGGTTGTTGTTGTTGTTGTTGTTGTCTTGTCTTGTCATGTTCTGTCTCATCATCCCCAGCAATGTGCACTCTGATTGCCCTCTCTCTCTCTTCAAAGGATGATGATGAAGATGAGCACTCACTCTTTTGGCAGGCAGGAGGAGATGCTCTACTGCCGTCATTTTTCTCCCTCTTTCTTTTTCTGAACTTCCTCATAGCGTTGACTGACACGTACAGCACTTGCTGTACAACGCCTGCTGAAACAACTCTGCTGAGTGTTTGAGGAAGTTCAAGATAACTGGGCAGACACTGGTTGCCTCGACTACCCTACAAATACCACAACTGCTGCCCAGTTGATCTGATTAGTGGTGAAGTGCTCTAGTGTTAATGTAGGACGCTTTGAGTGGTGATGTGTGTTCTGCCCTTTTCATCATTTGGTTTTCGTCATTAATTCACCCTGACATTATCAGCAGTAGCAGCAGGTGTTGTCCAATAGTTTAGAACTGTGCACTGCCGCCGCCGTCGCCGTTGTACTGTCTTTCACCGAAATCGACCTCATTTGCATTTACGTTCACATTCCATGTTGAGGCATTGCGCAGTACTGCAGCAGCAGCAGAATCAGCGTCATTGCCTTCTGACGCTCAACAGGTTGGCAGCAGCAGCAGCAGCACTGAACAAGAGTGCAAACAATAGGTCAACTTTAGTAGCGTCATCAAACTACTAAGCTAGTAACGTAGTAGTTGGAAAAGTGCAGCAGCAACCCATTGAGAAGAATCAGTCGTAGTGTCTTCGTCTTGATCAGCCAGTTTCATAATCGTCCTGTGCGTGTGTCTAAATTTAGTGCTCACTTCTGACTTCTTCAGCTGAGGTGTAGCCCTCTCTGTCTCTCTTTTTATCTGACTTTAGTAGTGGTAGTAGTAGTCCGCACAGTCGAACATGTTGTTTACGTTCGTTCGTTGTGTTCGTTCGTGAGACATCAGTTGAAGGATTGGCGGTGTGTGCTTTTAGCTTTTCTCCTTCTCCTTCTTCATCATGACATGAGTTCTCTTGGCCTGTCCAGTCGAGGAGGAAAAGGTCATCGCGTTGGCGTCGTCGCCATCGTCTTCACCTCAGTCCTGAGGAGCCAACTTATTTCAGCCGTCTTCTCCAGTGTGTACTACCACTCGCTCATTCAGAGCCAGGAGATACACCAACTTCTGCTGCCTACTTGTGCACCTACTGCCAACCGTCGCCCCTCACAGTGGCAGCCATCCATTTCTCTGACCTCTTCGTTAGGCTTCACCGTCTGTCTGTCTGCCTGTTGGTTGTCATCTCCCTCTTTCTCCTCTTCTTCTTACTATTCTTCTCTCTCTTTCAGTGAGCAAGTATGTAGGTCAGGTAGTATCGTTCTGCTACGGGGTAAACCGGTAGATTCGCCCCCTGCAAAATACACACACACACACACACACACACACTAGTTCACTGTCTCGGTGCCGTCTGCTCGAAGATCACTGCACCAGCACAACAACAGTCGGTCAGTAAGTCAGCAGTGAGCAGACGGTGGCAGTGAGGACAGGTTCATTACATCACTCGCTACTACCACTGCTCGCCTGACCGGTTGTTCTTCGGAGAGGATCAGTGGCGAGTGGTTCTGCTCGCTCACTCCACCACCACCACCACTCTTCGCTCTATTAATAGCAGCTAAGAAAGTGGTCAGTGCACTTGTCTGTGTTCTTGTCTTCTGTTCTCCTCTGTCTTGTGCACCGTGCACGACCGATGTTGAACTCAGAGGTGAGGTTTTTCCAGCACAGACAGCAGTAAGGTGGGAGCCATCAGCAGCAAGTGACTTGGCACTGGGTCATCGTCACTCGGTCAGCAGTGACGGTGAACCCAAACAGGTGACCTACTCTCTTGCACAGTGCAGACCTTTGCCGTAGAAGATCACTGTTGCTGGCCTCTCTTTCTCTCTGTGTGTGGGTTCGATGTTCAGCTCCTGATGAGAAGTGCAGCTCCTAAAGGAGAAGAAGGAGAGGGCGCCTGTCTATCTTTAGGTTGTCCAAGTCAGCACTGCTGCTGCTGCTGATTCACTGACTGGTATTTTTAGTTTCTTTCTTCTCTCTTTGAAGCTAAGGTGTTTCTCCTTCTCTTTCGTCTGGATGACCTCATCTGAGCTAAAGCAGAGTCAAGAGCTCTTCTCCCCTCTTCTAGCCTCTTAATTGCCTAATTGTTCAAGCTCTGGCTCGATTCTCGAACAATTGACTACGCTGAAAGCGAGACTGCCTGATTAGATAACTGCTCGTTCGGTGTGTTCGGTAGTGCAACCAAAGCTCTGCTGCTTTGCTGACGATTTGTAGGTGCATTGTTGTTGATGTCGTTGTTTCTGTACTTGCAGTTGCTGCTAAAGTACGACCTCGAGGTCGAGAAGAATGGTAATGGGCTCATTTGGCGTAGTGCTTGAACTCTTTAGGCTTCACTCCTCCTCAGCTCTGAAGATCTTTTCGGTTGAAAGAATCTGAAGTGTGTCGTGTAGTGTTTCTGTGTTTTTATTGTTTATAAAATATGTTAGAGCTGTCATGCTTGAGCTGTAACAAAAAACTTAAAAAAGAATAATTTTTGTTCTAAAAAGTTTTCATCTACCGAAACTGATTTTCTCTACTTATAAAAAGCTCATTACTTTTGGCCTAAAATTAGCAATTTAGATAGACACAGAAGTGCGTGTGTAGACAGTGCCTGGACTGCAGACATTGATGAACCATCCACCCCATCAATTCGTGATCATCTTACGCCAAGTTGAAAACTGTTTTTCAGTCATACCTTTTAATCTTTTCACTAACAAGCTCTGATCTTCATTACTGTTGACAGCTGACAAATTGCGGCTCACCTGTCAGCAGCAGCAGCAGCTGTCTCTCCATCTTGACCGGTCGGCGGTTAGACCAAAAAATTGTTTACTTTTCCAAACCTTTTCTTGGACTGGAGATGACTTGAGAGAAGTGAAGAGGAGCCCTCTTGATTAGATGAAGAAGATGAACTGAGGAGACGACTAACTGGCCCACTGACTGACACTAAAAAGTCGTGCTATTTACATAGAAGGCTCTTTTCTAGGTGGGCTGCCTTTGTGCTTAGATTTTATACACTCCGTTTAAAAGGAGGATCACACGAAGAAGTGTGTCTGGGTTTAAAATTAATACATCTCTTCAGCTATTAATAGTGGCAATTAAAAGTGTGTGCACTTAGCTTTTTGGGCATTACTTCTAGTACTTCATTGTGTGTTACATTCTACCATTCAGAAGAAGCCTATTCTGTTTGCTACTTTAGCGACACTTCTCAACTTGTAAATCAGCTATTGTACTGCAACTACCACTACTACTATAATCGTAAAACGATGTCAATGTACGAGAGCTACCTATATTTTGTTTGGAGGACACTTATGAGGAGGCAGCAGCTTTTAATTGCCATATTTTTGTGCTGGCTGCTGCAGCAGATCAGCAACATTGCAACACCAGCACTTGTAAATATTACTACCACTTTGTCTCATTGCTGCAGTGGAAGTAGGGAGAAAGATAGATTAAGAGAAAGAGATACAAAAATAGGGAGTCAAAAAGAAAAGAGTGTGCTGAAGCACCACGCAGCTTATCAGTGAGATATGGGAAAGCTTGCAACCGTTTAGGAAGAAGTGGGTTTCGGTTGGAAGTTTGCTTACAGACTTGCAGCAGCAGCAGTAGTAGTAGTAAACACGCTGCACTGCACCTAATCTTTATGAAAGTTGTTAAACTGTTATCATAGTTGCTGTTTTGATGATGACGAAGAAGATGAAGGAGTTTGCTGGAGTTTGCAGTAAAAAATGACCAACTCCACTGCATCAGCCTAGTGCATTGTGTCATCCTCCTAGTCTCTTCTGTCCTTCATCCTTCCTCAGCTTCATTTGAACTTCAAACACGGATGTGCCCCCATCCGGTGTTCACTGTATAGGAGAGAGAGTGCATCCCTCCCATTGCGCTTGGCCTACTCTTGGTTCTGACTCTGATGGCACATCGTGTGTGCAGTGGTGCACTGGTCGCTGCAACACTGTTTCAGCAGCACTGAAGCAGGCAAACACTGACACAGGCCTGCACTCATGCGCCTCGTCAAGCGGCAGACTGTGTGTGTGTTTGTGAGGACCTTAACCTTTATTTGGTTGGCAGTAGTAGTAGCAGCAGCTGGCTCTAGTGGGCACCGCTTGCTTGGTGTTCCTGGTTCGATGGGCGCCAAGTGAGAGTGAGAGGAGCAGGGTCGCCGGCGGTTTGTTCACACTCCGCTTTCCTTTGTTATGAGATGGAGTTGATGGATCAGCAGTTTAACTGCTGCTGCTGCTATATACGATCTGGTCGCGGGCGCCAGGTTCTTGGAACGTCGTCGGGCCACATCTGCCCTTGATGGCGTTCTGGGGTGGGCAGCTAGAAGGAGGACACTGACTTTTGGACCAATGGTAGGGGAAACAGGAATAGAAACACAGTGTCAAGTTCTCCAGCAGCAGCAGCAGCTCCCACTCGGCCGATATTTGGCCGCACTATATAGTGCCCTAGAAGAGTGCTGTGCTGGTGTACCAGAAGACACCACGGCAGCCCTATCAGTGCCCCTTATCACGTTCCTCCTGCTGTGTCGAGTGCCTGCTGGTGCTGCTGCTGCTGCTGCTGCTGTTGTACGTGGTGCCCCAGAGAAATGAGGACGAGGAGACATTGAACTCGAGCAACCGAGTTGGCAGCCAATACTGCTGCAGCAGCAACGGTGGCGGCACTTCCACTACCAGCTGCTGATACAGTATTGCACAGTACAGCACCTAAATTGAACCAGGCAGCAGCAGAAGCAGCGGTAGACAAGCCAGCTTCGAGTGTGTGTGTGTGTGTGTGTGTGTGCTCTTGGCAGTGTGCGTGTGCAGGCAAGGAGAGTGCAGTTCCGTGTTTGGGTGCGCTCGGTGAGCAGGAGTAGGAAGGCGGAAGAGGAAGGAGGAAGATTCTGCTTCTAATTCAGCAGCAGCTGGATCGATGGACTGCGCGCTGAGGTGCACTGCCCACGAAAGCGACAGTAGTGGCTATCTTTAGAAGCTTCCAGTCCTTTCCTAGTACACTTCACTGTGTGCTTATGCCACCTGGCTTAGGCTGCTGCTGCTGCTAATAGCTGTTTTTCATTTTATGGCCACGTATTTACTTTGCACTCTCAAAGTATATTCGGCTTTCACTCCTAAGATAGATTTTATAAGATCTAGTGGGCAGACGAAAACACCGAGTGCCCAACCAAGCAAATGTCTCTAGGTCAGCTACAGAAGGCAGGAATATTCTTCCATCCATACAGTAGAACTCTCTTATGCTCACTGCATTCGAGATCGCATATTTCAGTAGGAGTATTGTGGTGGCTAACCTCTATTCCTCGCCGATTAACCTAAACCCCGAGATGGAGGCCACTTGACACACTCACAATGCTCAATTCTCATCGACGCTGTTGTCGCCGTCGTTGTCGCCGTCGTCGTCGTCGTCGCCAATCACCGCCAAAGGCTAACGTCCTCACTTGTCCCTGTCCTCCTTTTTTCCTGCCGCACACTCACTCGTACATTTCCACTGCTGCTGCTGCCGTACAGTCGCTGCCGTACAGCGGGTGGTTTAATTGCGCCCAGAGAGAGTAGAGTGGTGGAGACTCTAGGCCGGCGTTGCTTTTGCTGCTGCTGCCTCCGATCGACACACTGTGTGAGGCTTGTTCCCCACCGCAAAGTACTCTAATTATTCTGGAAAAGGGGAGAGAGAATGAAGAATGGAGAATGAGATGGCAACGTGAGCGAGATCAGGAAGGCTCCGCCGGTGCAACTTGTACTTTAGTGTGTACTCTAATGTTTTCTTTTCTCTTTCTCTCTTTTTCTTTCTTTTTCTTGCTCTCTTCTTTGGAGCCTAAAGATTCTTAATTTGCCCAGTTGTTGGCAACTTTTTTATGAGGCCACTTTTCTGCTTGATTGTTTACTTTTCTGGTTGTTGAAGCTGCTGCTTCTGCTGAAACTGTGTCACCAACTGAGGAAAAAACTGTAAACACACAATTCTGTTTACGCTTACTTACTGCAGTCAATTTATTTACCCGGTTTGCAGAATATTCAGTGAGCAATACTCTTTACCGTTGTCGAAGGCAATTAAAGTCAGTGCCAACAAATGGGGGAATTTCTTTCTATCTCTCAATTAGTGGCGGTTCATTTTGTTTTTCTTGAGACGTCTTCTTGCAAAATGCACTGCTTGCTCTTATTACTTTAATTTGGCTAAATGAAGGCTAATTTTGTTGTTGTTGTTCAAATCCCTAATCTAATTCCTTTTCCTCTTTTCCTTTTGCAGATGTTCAATCGGCGACTCCATCGTCTACCGACTGGTGCAATGGACCAAGCGTCTTCCCTTCTACGTAGAGCTTCCCGTGCACACGCACACCCAGGTAAGTGTACAAATCAAAATTTTCAATTTAAGTTTAAACACACGAACCAGTTAGACTAGCCGTTTCCTGCATGACCCTCTTCAAGAGTGATAGAGTTTTCTCCGATTTTTCCTAGCGAACTTTGAGCTGAAGTGATTGAGGAAGTGCAGTTCTGCACAGACAGTCGGTTGAGTTGCGCTGGAGTGAGCTTTGTCGGCAGGCACCCAATTCTCGGTCACTAGTCTTTCTCCCCAAAGCGCCTCTCTTATCTCTTTTCCCTGTCTCTTCTGCACTTATCACTTTACCCTTAATCCTGAAGCGTTGTCTCCCTCTCTTCTTTTTGCTTATCAGCCTTCTTCTTTTTTCTTCTTTTCAATGCTCGCCAGCGGCGACCACCTTATCACCGTGTTTGCCCCTTCATATTTCCCTCTCGCTCTCAAACACTTGCACTTTTTGTTTTCTGGTGCTCCTCAGCTGCTGTCTGTCTATCTGTTTGGCTGGCTGATCTCTACTTTGCTACGTAGCCGTCGTCGTCGGTCGCAGCGATAATGAGGCTGACCTAGATCGATTGATGGATTGGGTTTGCTTGCAGCCGCTCAGATCGGTGCTTGGTTGGCTCACTGGCTGGCTGGTTAGCCCCCTCGCTGCCTGCTTTTTTGGAGGACTTTGCTGTGCATTGACCTTTTGCTGATTAGATTCAGAGAGGCGTACAACTGGACATTGAGCGTGTTGATGGTAGTGGTAATGCTCGTGGTAGTGGGAATGATGGTACATTCGAGAAGAAAGTAGTCGTAGTGTACTCTGTCCACTAGCGAAAGTGACTAGTGAAAGAAAAAGTTCTATTGCTTTTACAAAGCAAAAAGACACGTCATCATCATCATCAATTTAAAATGTAAAATTAGGGACAGCGTAATTGAAACTAATTGAGCAGCTGAACTCATTCTACTCGGTCAAGGAAGACGGAATATACCCTTTGTGTGCCGCTTTCTCGAAGTTTCAGCCAGTTTGTTAGTTTTCAAAGTCGTTTTTTCATTTTCTGCTCTACCAGAAACCTCCTCAACCAACCAGCCAACTAGGTTTACTGCTTTAGTCAGCGGAGCTTTTGCCTAGCTCACGCCACCAAATATCTGTTGTCTGCTCCGTTTCTGGAATTAACAACAACTGCAGCAGGCGGAGAAGGCAATAGCAGCAGAAAGCAGGCGTCAGGCAGCAGCGCGATCTCGCGCCAAGGCGAAAGCGTGTATGACCTGAATTGAGGTCACCTGGCGACGATCATGACGCCCGATGACGCCGAGGCTGCTGGCAAACAGCAGCAGCAGCAGTGGCGCGAAAGAGCGTCTGTTCACGACTCATTTGACGAGGGAAACAGAGAGACAGACGACGCCAAAACGCCGCCACAGAATTGGCAATTGTGTCTTACCTCCTCCTGCTGGCACTAGCGATGATGACGAGGATGATGTGCCACTGCTGCTGAGGCAGACGACACCATCACACTGCTTCTTCAACGCACAGTACTTTTCCATTCTCTCCCTCCCTTCCTCTTTATCGCTATCTGGTGCGAGAGCGGGGCGCATTCTCTGAATTCTCTTGCCTTTGCTGGCAAAACAACACTTTGGGATGATCTCTAAAGTGTAGGAGTTTAGGAGAAGAAAGAGAAAAAGAGAGGAGAAGATTAGTTTGAGGAAGAAAGACAATCTAATTTGCGCTGCCAAGAGCAGTGCACTTGATTGAAAAGCTTTGTTTTCCTTGCTATCTCGCCATTTCACGCGTTGAAGTTCTCTTTTAGCAGGGAATTCCTTTTCTGAGAAAGGACTGCTTCAAACTTCAACTCCAATTGTGGTTTTGCTGTAGATATTCTTCAAAGTTGACTTCAGACTAATCAGAAATACTACTAGTAATGAGAAAGAGAAGTCTCCAACTTTCTCACAGCAAAACAGCACTTCAAATCATTCCCAAAAAAGTCCCAACCACTGATCAGAGCTGAGCGCTGAAGTGGCGGCGTATCCTTCAACTTGTTGTGTGTGTTATTCATCACACTCACAATTACCACCACCAGTTGTAAAGAGTAAACACAGACCACCACCACCACCAGCATCCACTGCAGCAGCAGCAGGACTTGTTTACCTCGATGAAGCAGGAGTGTGGTGGTGGTCGTCGTCGTCGTTGCTGTCGTCATCGTTGTCGGCACTCTAGCTCAGTTGGCTCAGTGCCTCGCACTTGCAAACACTCACAGGCACTACTCCTTGACGCCTTCCCGCCCTTGGTGGACACTGCTGCTGCTGCTGCTGCCGCCGCTGCTAATTAAGTTCACCAACTGTGCAGTCCAAAGAGTGTAGCCAGTGCTGTGCGCCAACTTTCTGAACCAAGTCGGCGCCACTGCCGCCGTCGTGGACTGCCACTTCGAGCGGGATTGCGTGTTGGACTTCTCTGTACAATGCAGACGTACAAAGCTGCAGCAGCGGCAGGGATGACGGCAACATTGCTCGTGTCCTCGTCTCTGCAGCGGCAGCTCGCCTGGGATCAACAATCGCTTTGTAGGTCACCGGCAGCAGCAGCAGCAGCAGCAGCAGCACTACTCTCCGAGTGCAGAGAGTAGAAAGATAGTAGCAGTGCTGCAACAACTGTACAGCCTGGACTACTACTCGTCGACTGTTCCGAACCGATCGCTGTCGAGAAGAAAGCTGCTGCTGCAGACACTCCACCGATTTGGCACAATGGCCGGCCATTTTTGTATCTATTTTTATATCACCGTAAAGAAGTGAAAAGTGAAGGGAAAGAAGAAGAAGGAGATGACTGGCACTGACTGAGACTCTTTCTGCACTGCCGTTCACTGCTGTACGACAGCAGATTATGGACCGATGTGGTTTTTGTTGTTTTGTTTGTTTTGCTTTGCTTCAAAGTAGAAAGAGAGAAAGTGATTGTTGTGCAGGCTTCAAAAGTGATGGTGGCGGAAAAGGTGAAGGAAAGGGTCAAAGGTCAAAGACACCGCTAGTGGTGCTCAGGTGAGTCGGTGTGTTGCCGTGGTGATGATGCTCATTTCCCACTGACTATCATTTCACCTTCTTTTGCACCACCCCTCATAAAGACTCATGCAAACTGTCTCTAAATTTCCTTTCCCCTGAAAGTAGCAGCAACACTTTCAAATCGATACCCTTGTCCTTACTCAGGCACTCTGGCACGAACACATTTACTTGCACAGACTATCGATCTCTGCTGCCTTTCTCCACTTAATTTTTTTTGTTTCGGTGTAAGACTATTTCTATCACCTAGAAAAAACATTTCCTTCTCCTGCTTTCTCCTGCGTTTGTTGTTGTTTGTTTCAGCAATCGATCTACTACTTCTGCTGCTATTGATAGCCCTTTTTAGTTGTGTTTGTTCGATCCTCGATGTTCGATGCTGTACGGCATTACCAGCATCAGCATCACCATCATCATCAACGTCCACAATCATCAGCACAGCACCTGCATCTGTAATTGAGCTTCACAGCAGCAGCAGCAGCGGTGGAGAAAACACACACAATTTTTGTGTGCTGTGAGCCAAAAAGCGCCAGTTTGATTTACTGCTCCGCGTTCGTGACTTCAACACGTTCACTTCACCGTTCGACCCTCACAGTTCGTTGACTAGTAGTACTCAATGGTGCTCGAATGGCTTTGGCTTTGAATGTAGTCCTCATGATGGTGGTGGTGGTGGTGGTGGTAGTGCACACATGTCTTTTCCAGCAAAATCGACCGTAGAGTCGAATGAGCGGTGCTGCTGAAGAAGTAGTAGTGTTGCCAAATCAGCGAAAGCACTGTACACAGTCGATTGTGTTTGTACGGTGGTGAAAAAAGAGGCAGCAGCAAATAGTTTGGCTGCTGCTACTGCTGCTGCACGGCCGCTGCCTCGGTTGATAGTAGTTCAAGATCACGGGGAGCGAGACACTGCCGTTGCTGCTGTTGCTGCCACTGCTTCGAATGGACAGTCAGAAGTGTGTTGAACACACGAGCGAGTGACCTTCCCAGTGGACGTTCCACTGTTGAAGTGAAGAAGGCGAAACGTAACAGCAGCAACAGCAGACGAAGAGCACTGCGAGATTGAGACATAGACGCTGGTTGACATTGAAATTTATGGAAATGAAGCAAGTGCGCGCGCTCGGCTGACGAGGGAAAAGACTGAGACAGAGAGGGAAGGGGAGAAAAGGTATTGTTTTTGCGGCTGAAAAGCGATGCTGAAAAGAGCAGCAAAAGAAGACGACACCGCAACTACAAAAGAAACAAAAACTGGGGGAAGCTATATTCAGTGAGCACCAATTCAATGGGCGCAACGGAACTTCATTACCAGTTGCCTGTCTTTTTTGGTGAATTCATACAGGTGGCAGCCTTAGGAGTGAAGCACCCAATTGAGCACCATTCTCAGGCACTTCATCCTTTTTGCCCATCTGATCATTGTCTGCCGTAGTCTGCTGCAGTGCCTCCTTCCTCTGCTTTCTCATCAGTAGTAGTTGCCTTATCGCCCGCAGCGGCTGATCATCCTCCGCGTGCGGCATTGCCGTTCTTGCACAGTCGTTGTGGTGGTGGTGGTGGTGCACCGTGCACGCACACTGCCTGCACCGTCGTCGTCGTTGCTGAGTAAACCTCGCCAGAGTTTATTCGCCCCTGTTGCGTTAGCTGCCGCTGTCCAATCTAGGTCACGTTTAATTTAATTTGAACAGCAGTGAGCTTACTACTACACCTCAGCAGCGAGAGCTACTCGCTCACTCTCTGCTACTCGCACTTCCACCACCACTGCTTGCTTGCTTGTGCCTCTGTGGCTGTGTTACCATCTATTATTACACCATCCACAGCAGAAAGAGAGTCCGTGAAGGCCTTTAAGGGCCGGGTGCAGGCAGCAGATGAGATGAGCTATTGCGCCAATGTCCAATTGCTCGCAGTGAGCAGTGGCAGCACTGGCTTACGATGGCTTGCTGCAATCGACACTCATTCATTTGAAGAGTTAGTGAGTGAGTGAGTGAGCCTACCTTGAGATACTGATCTGAATTTAATGCCGGAGAACACACACAAACAGAGACAGATACAAACAGACAGGCAGATTGAGGGATACTGTACCTGATTTTCACCTGTTGGCAGCAGGATCCACGGTGCACGGTGCAATCACTTCACTGCTGGAAGCTATCCCTATCCTCACTCTCCTGCACTCACCTGTCAAATCCTATTGACAAATGCACTTGGCGGTCTGTGTGTCCGGTGTGCCTTCACTGACCACTGACTAGTGAATAAGCTATTTTTGGTACAGCATCTTCAATACTCCTCAGATGGAGATGACTGACACACACACACACAGAGAGAGAGAGAGAGAGAGAGAGAGAGAGAGAGAGAGAGA
>JAALOO010000600.1_pt1 | contig 30888 bp, 25 predicted proteins | sample 7257641 | NCBI WGS metagenome assembly JAALOO01 (sample SAMN14085613, study PRJNA598686) | mite metagenome | biome: ENVO:01001000; feature: ENVO:01001002; material: ENVO:01001226; isolation source: single female mite from University of Michigan culture on fish food culture... ...
TCTCTCTCTCTCTCTCTCTCTCTCTCTCTCTCTCTCTCTCTCTCTCTTTTCCTTTAACTAGTGGCCAATTTGCCTCCTCGCCTTCTGCTGCCGCTGTCCGGCGTCGTACAAAGAAGTGCCCGAAAATATGAGTAAGTGTGTGTGCTTTGATTCGCTTTGCAGTGCAGTGCAGTGGCATGCATACCAGGGCAGTCAGCAAGTGTACCGTACCGCAACCGCCACCACCACCGCAACCGCCACCACCACCACCGCTGTCGCCAACCGTCCAATGATGCATTATTAATGACAGACAACAGTGCGTGAGAGTGATGCTCACCGGGAAGGGAACAAAGTGTGTGTGAGTGTGTGTGTGCAGGAAGAACAACAGCAACTACCGTGGCAATAATTCAATTTGCCACCATCCGATGTTGGGTTGTCGAGCAGTGCCTTCATACTCCTGTCTCACTGTCTCATTGTGCACGGGCAACACTGTGGTACCAGCATCGACGGCGGTGTTGTTCGATTTAAGCAACAAAAATGTGAATTTGTGATGGCAAAAGCAAATTGCAAAGTGAAGAAAACTAGGTAGGAGATGTCAATGCAAATGGTGAATAGATTTGATTTCTTTTTTTCTTGCAGTTGTAGAAGTTGTTGCCAGATGCATTTTGTCCAATTGAAATTTTAGTTTTTTAAACTTGCATAGAAACAAAATCAACCTTTTTTAGCTTGTGCTGTTCAAAAGCAATAAAAAAGGTTACCTGCTTTCAGACTGGTAAAAGTATCCTAAAGTTAAATTTTATTGCAAAAACTCAATTTAAAAGCAATCACACAACTGACACTTTTAGTTATACTAGAAATTGGAAAAAAATTGTACATTTGAAACTGCAAATTGGCCAAAAACCATCTTGTTTACGCTTCACAAAGTTTTGCAGGCCAAATGTATGTTCTGGTGGCATTGTTTTTGTAGTTTGAAATTTAATCTCTAAAAGCAAAAACAATACAAGCCAAGCTTACATGTCACCTGATGTGCTTGCTTCTAGTAAATTCTAACACGCTGTTGCTTAACACAAAAAACGCGTCATGTTTATTAGAATTAACACAGTTTTGCAGTTCCTCTTGTTCCCAGACTACTACTACTACTACAAGGTTTTAACTTAACATGCTAAAAGCACAACATTGGTAAACATTCTAAAATGCAGCCGATAGTTTGGCATCACAGTGTCCCAGAGAGGCTGAGTAAGTAAATCATTTACCTTTCAAACCACAAACACACACTGTTTGACTGAACACACACACAAAGTGCTAGCTAGTTTGACATTGACTTCTAATGTGGCAGTAATCGACAGGCACAAACACACAACCCAGAGGAAACCAGTGCACCAGAGATAGAATGTGTGTGTGTGTTGTTTGAGCGAGTGTCGGCGAAAGCCCATGAGATCGATTGTCGATTGCCGTTCTCCATTTGTCGGCGGCGGCAGCGGCAAAGCACAAGCTAAACAAGGGGTTTGCCAAAAAAACCTAATCTAATTTGCTGCTCGGCACAGAAAAACATACATTCTTTCACTGTGGTGGCAGGAGCAATTGGATTTCAATTTTGTGATCTCTCCTTTTTCTTTCTCCTTTCTTCTCCCAACGGCCTGTTGTTTCTGCGCTGCAGTAGTTGTGATCTGAGCGGGAGCAAGCTTTGCAGCTTTATCCCACTGACACACTGCTCTAGTTGACTGCGTACTAACTCTCACTCTCTCTCTTTCTCTCTTTCTCTCCCTCCCCCACACTACCTTTTTCATTTGCCCCGTTGTCTGGATCACCCGACTCGATTGCAAATTGAATCACTGGCGGCATTTGGGAGCAGACGTTGTGTGCTAGTAGTGTATTTATTGGCAGTATTGATCCTCTCAACAGTGGATGCACTGCTGCTGATTTGTGCTGCTTTCATTTTAGAACCTCCATCACCGGCATTCGCCAAATGTACTAATGCCCCGTTCAGTAAATCGTCCCTTCTAGCCATTTTGTGGCCAATCTGCTTCTTTTTTCAAACTGTCGCCTCTCTCTTTTTTTCTAAACAACTTTGTTGTTTTATTTTTTTTTGCGTCCTATGCTAGTGCTAAAAAAGGCAACACTAGCATCAACAACAACAACAACTCTAGAAGGGGGGATTAGTTGTTCAACGAAAATGGCAAACTGATGGCAACTAGGGACATTAAACTTAAAAAAGAAGAGGAACTGCAAATCTTTTGAGCCAGAAACACATGGCACGACTATTAGAAAAAAACCATACGCACACATCCTGAAGAGAGTGTCAGTTTGTTTTTGTATCATTAGATGTTGAGTAGGCAAAAAGTGTACGTTTTAAAAAGTTTGAACAATCACGAAAAATGCCGCAATCGAAATTCTATTATTATTAATAGGTAAACTACTGCTAATACGTGCTCCTGGTTTTGTTCTTTTTTTCAGTGTATGAGAGTGTGTGAATGTGTATGTGTGTATTGCGCTATTTTTGCTTTTTATCGTTTATTATCTGCGCACTCATTCAAAAGAAAAAAGGAGCAAAACCTCTTTTTCTCTCGCCCTCTCTTTATCTGTTATTGGCAATTACGACAATTGTCTGTGTCTGTGCCCTTTGTAATCGAGTCTGGGCACACAATAGCGGCTAGTAACATTTGCTGTTGCTGATTTATCTGTGCACTCCAAGACACAGCCCCCCTTCGACACTGAAACATTAGCGCCAATGCCCGGGAAAATGTGTTCCTTTTCTTCTCTTTTTATTTAGACAGTTAGCAAATTGCCTAGATTGGAATTTCGAAAGCTTCCTATTGTGATCCTCAATGAACTTTGCCTCTGCTGCCGTTGAACCTTCACTTGGCGAGGCTAAATTTGGTAACACGGCATTTGCATAGTGACAATAAACACATATGCACACACACACATTCAAGGAATGCCATGTTGTAGCAAACGATCGTTTTTGAAAAAAAAACTTTTTAGGATGAATTAAACACTTGATCACATTGAATCAATTATTTTTTATCTTTTAAATGGAAAAAGGCAAGTATGTGTGTGCTTTTATACACACAGTTGCAAACGCTGACGTTTTACAAAAATAAAAATGTCCTCTGCATCACTGTTTAAGAACGGCATTGAGCGTCATTATACCTGAATGCAAAAGTAAAGGTGCAACTGTTCGTTTGTGCATTTTTACTTTTACTAGAGCAATTCCTAGAAAAAAGCTATTTTAAAATACTTTTTTGTCGACAAGTACTACAAACTCACTAAAAAGTGCATGCGACAGTCGGCGGAGCAAAGGTGGTAAAATGAAATTAATAATTTTAGAAATGTTCGGTTTTTTGCCATTTCAATTGCTGGGAACTGAACTCACTTGAAAGGTTACAGCAAACTCAAAACGACATTTTGCAGCACACTACTTGCGACCTGGCTTGTTAAAAATAAAAGCTTTGTTTCTCTTGCGCACCTGTTTATTATACTCGACAGTTTTTCTATTTTATTTTTTGATCATCTTTATCACAACTATTCAATTCTTCAACTCATTTTTTTCAATTGAATTTTTTGTTCTCAAAATGTACTTTTTTCTTCTTCTTTTTTCACTCAATCATGATTTTACTATTTGTCAATCACAGTGACATTGGCAGTGTCAGTGGCAATCTGTGCGAATTGTCACTGAAAACTACAGCAACAGCAGCAGCATCGATGCACGACCACTACCACCAACGTTCGATCCTCTCCTTTTCGCTCCTTGTCAGTAAGACCCCCTTTTACACCATCCTTTTCCTTTTTCACCTTTACCTCCTTTTCTCCTCCTCTTCCTCTTTTCGTTCACTTTTTTGGTGGAGCAACAACAACAGCAGCAGCAGCAGCAGCATTACCGATCAGCAATCGAGGAAGCATCGGTTCGGTAGCAGCAGCATCAGTCCTGAGGAGCCTAGAGAAGCCTAGCCTACCGAAGGGGGCTTTTCATTGCTGCCAATGCTGAATCTCCGCTTCTTCAAGCTTCTGCTCTGCCCCTTCTCTCTCTCTCTCTCTCTCTCTATCTTTTTGGTCGTCTCTCAGTCAGTGTCAGTCAGCGAATGTTTGCACTCACTCTACCTCTCTCATTTTCTTTCTCTCATTTCTTGCCCAGCTATCATTCTCGCTGGTCACAGCGAAGACCCCATTGTACATCAGCACACACACACACAACACTACCACGTTCTTTCTCTCTCTTTCTCTCATCTATTTTTCACACTTGCACAGACACACGCGACCCTGCATGTGCACACCGTGCATGTGTGTGTGTGTGGGAATCTGAAAGAGTGTGAAACTTTGCCCCGCAAATTTTGCGACACCGAAGCACCTGCCATTGCTTGCGTCAACTTTCAATTGTTGCCGCAATTGTGTGCTCTCTGTGTGTCTGTTTGCTTCCTTGCAAGCCACCGTTTGACAAATTTCGTGTGACAAATGAAAAAATAAAACTGGCTCGCAACATCTTTTGACACCCAGCGAGAAAACTTTTCAGCAGTTCTTTTAATTTGTTGGAATGTTAAATGTAATTTATTTTTCTGTGCAAAAAACAAGTTAAAATTAAAATTTTAAATTTTTTTACGCATAAAATGCTTAAAATTCAGCAATTTAAATTTTAACCGTCTTGAAATATTTGTTAAACCATATCAATTTGTTGGTTTAATTTAATTCTATGAGACAAAATGTGTTACCGTTTCAGTTTGCTGCGCGATTTTTTGCACGGTCGTTCATTTAACTAAAATCCGTTTGCACTCAAATTCGAATATTTTTTTTCTTTGCTTTGACTTCGTTTTTACCAGGAAACACCGGTAATGATGGTAACCGGCCATTTTGCAACACTTCGACCTCTTTCCTTCTTTCACTCTCTTTGTCCCCTTCTTCTCTGTCAATGAGCGAATAAATGATTCAACAGAGTGGCCCGTTCACGGGGAAGACTCATCACTTATTAATTCGCTCATTACCGGTCTTGTCAGGGGCCAGCCAAATGTGGCAGGCAAAGTCAATTATTAGTAAAAGCACGAGATCTTTGCTTCGCTACCCGTAATGGATAGATGGCGCTACAGACAAATACCACTCGCAGCAGCAGAGAAATGCACTAACTTTTTTGTAGCATTTGCACTGCAAGAATTATGATCAGTTAAAATTCGTTCGACAGCCAGTTTTTTGTTATTCTAAGTCCTGAAAAAACAGCATTCTGATCCGCTTGGGTTAATATAAAAAAGACAACGAGCAGTCAGCGGCAAGGAAGTGCGTGAAAACAATGCAATCTTTTTCGCATGTGATAAGAATATTTTAGAATATTTTATATCTTTATCATTTTAATTTTTAAAAATTAATTTGTTTTTTCAGCTGTTTTTGCACAAATAGTGTCAAAACGCGATTATAATTCTTGCAGTGCAAATGCTACAGAAAAGTTAGAGCATTTTTCTTAGCTTCTGCGAGTAGTATTTGTCTGTAGCGCCATCTATCCATTACGGGTGGCGTAGCAAAGATCTCGTGCTTTTACTAATACGTGAAGAGCCTAATCAGTCGGTAGCGGTAGATTTGGTCGGTCGGCCGGCTTGTCTGAACACTGTTGCCAACGTTGTTGTCAGTCAAACTGACAAACAGCACTTTGCTGATGTTGTCGCTCACTTTGACCGCTCATCTATTGTTATCATCATCATCATCTTCCTCACCACTTGAAGACAGCCATCGATGTTTACTTTATCTGAATGACACCACCACCTCTGTCACTTCCTCCTCCTCTTTTTTTTGTTCTTTTATTTTACTTTATCGATGATCATTAAGTTGGTTGACAGTGCCGTTTATAATGACCCTCGTCTGATGATAGAACAGTGTTCATCAATAAAAGTTGCGGCATCACGGGATTTTCTCTAATTACTTTTTCAACAGTATCGGCCACCACAACAACCCCTGAAAGAATACGACCGCATCGACAAAAACCCCACAATCGGTACAACAGTAGTATTAAGTGTACGTAATTAATTGATAGTTTCATCGACTGCATTTTTCCTTTTTTCAGTGTTAATACTTGAGCTTAAAATAATAGGTGACCACAAAATTGTTTTGCAGTTTAAATGCTTTCTATTCGTTGATTGACCAAGGCTACCTAAGCACTTACTGATAAGGTGGCGAAACACTTGTTCACGCTTCACTTCATCCACTTTTTTATCCTTCTTTTTCTCGTTTTTTGTCTCTTCATTCACACGCAATTGCCCCATTTGTTGGCCCCTACCGACTGACCATTAGATGAAAACCTCTTCAAAGTCGTTGTAATTAATATTTTGAATGCAGTCGATTGGCGACACTTTACTAGCACTTAGCTGCAGCATTTGCAGCAGTACCTGCACCGAGCACACTTCCCAGCAAGAAATCACCATCATCACCATCACCATCACCATCACCCCCCTCAATCAGCAATGAATCTCTGCAAATCAGGTCTGATCAGTGCGCGCACCAAGTCGCTGCGCGAGAAGTTCAGTCGCAATCGCAGCTACTCTGAGCTGTCCTTCAAGGACTCCAACACCACCTCGTCGCTGGTGTCCACACCTACTGAAAACTGTTCCGGCTCGCTGGCGGAGCGCTCCAGCTCGCAGACCAACTTTGCCCTGTGCTCCGGCAAAAAGTCCTCCGCCCCTGCTGGCGGACATGTCCCCGGTCATGGCCACAGTCACAGTCATGGCCACAGTCACAGTCATGGCCCCTCCTCGGTCATCGACCAGCACCACCGATCGGCGGCCGACTCGTACTACAGCGCCGATCCGTACTGCAGCGCCCTCGATCTGTCAGTGCCAGGCAGCGCCTTTGACGAACCTCGCTTTCCCTGGCAACGAGACGTCGCCATTCAGTGTGATCTCATCAGTGCGCCCGTCGTCTGGCCCCTGCCACCGACACAGCCACAGTCACAGCCCCCGTTTCCAACTAAACGAGCTGGTGGAGCCAGTAGTGCTATGGGCGGAGGAACGTGGAACAACAGAGGAGAACAACAGGGGGGCGGCACAGGCACCAAGAAGAAGACCTCATCATCGTCGACCTCTTCGGCGGCGTCGACGCTGATCAACGCCGCCGCGGCCACGCTCCGAATGACCGGAATTGGAGGAGGAGGAGGAGGAGGTAACAGTGAAGGCGTAGGTGGGAGTGGCTGTCACAGCAGCAGTGGTGGCAATCGCTTTTGGAAGAGCTCCCTCCTCCTGCCCAGTCTGAACGTCTCTTCGGTGGCGGAAAACGCCCACATGTTGGGCCACGCTGAAGGTGGTGGCAACTTTGTGGGGGACTCCTCAGCCACCGACTCGCCGTTGCGTCGGCAAAAGTCCAGTCGATGGGCGTCCGCCTCGGCGGTCCGCCGTCCGGTGATGCTGAAACGAGCGGCCAGTTTTGACTCCCGCGGCGGGTACGCCCGTCTAGTGCAGAGCACCTCCTCGCCCAGCTCCCCACCGGAAAATCTGAATGACTTTGAGGCGCCCCTTTCGGCGCTGCCCATCCTCACCACGACACGAGATGAGGTGGAGAACAGCAGCAGCAATCACAACTACCACAGTGGACAAAGTGGACAACTGGCAAGTGGTGGGGGCGCATTTCCGGGCAGCTTTTCCGCACGAGGGGGCGGCGGTGGGGGCACACTGTCGGTGGAGTCTCAGTCGCACCAGTCACACAGTACTTCTCACCTTGCATCAGGGAGCGGTGGTGGTGGTCATGACAACTTCTTCTTCAGCTCGCACCACTCGTTGAGCAATGCTTTTCGAACGACGGCACTGTTGGGTGCCAGTGCCGCTATGACGGCCGCCGCCCCCTTCACCACCTCTCTGCTCTCATCGCCTAAAACCTCAGATAACAGCTCAGCTGCTCGAGGTGGTGGTGGTCAACCGTCCAACCATCCTCATCATTACCAGGGTGCAAATTTTTCCTCCTCTTCATCTTCGACCACCGCAACCACCGGTGGCAACTTGTCTAATAATAACGCAAACAACAACGCCAGCAGCAGCAGCAGCAGTAATGGCCGCCGCAAGTTGAGCTCTAATGAAATTTCGCTGAAAGAGCTACGCCGTAAGCAGTTTATGACCACGCGAAAGCAGCCCAGCTCGGCGCCCGATTCTTTTGATGATGACAGTCCTTTTTCGGTATGTAGTGTTAATAATAGTGACATAATTTTGACTAAAATGGGCACAATTAATTATCACAAACACACCAAAAACCGAAAACTGCAGCCTAGAGAGAAAAGCTTTCACGCGGCAAATGCCTCCACCTCATCAGGCGAAAATGAGCTTTTTAACTTCAACACCGTGCATCGGTAATTTGAACTTTACAATAGCCTAACTACTAATTTAGTAAAAACAACAACACAACTTAAAATGAATTTGATAAAATTGCAGACTCTTAAACATATCGCTGAGTGCATCAAACACCGATAGCGTAGTGAAGCCGTTTCTGCTAGAGCTGCCTGACAGCAACACCGCCTGCCATCCTAATCTTCCCTCGCCCAATGTCCAGTCAGAGGTAAGTGGCGGTGGCAAAAACAGTTTTAGTTATTTACTAGTCACTTAACTTCTGTCCAACCAACAACACACTAAAACACATTTATAGGAGGTGAATCCGGTGCTGCGAAAGATGTCACTGCTGAGTCGGGCGCCGCACAAAGCGCTCGCCTCTCGACACTCCGACTCGGGCGCCGGCGACAAGCGGCACAAGGGCCTGTACCTCGACCTGGACGATGACTACCTCTTCGATGACGAGGAAGAGGAGACGCTCTCTGAGGAGCCGCCGGCGGCGGCGCTGCAGCGGCGAAGACGCCGACGAGCCCTCGTTCCACCGAAGCTGATCACCGACGGCTACGAGAGCTGCACCGAGTTTGACGAGGGCTCCAAGTCACGCCTCAGGGGATCCTCCTCTTCCGGGCGGCTCAGCCCGGGTGCTCGCAGCGGAAGCGTCAACAACATCTCCACGGAGGCGGACAACGCCTCTGACCAGGACCAGATCACCGTGCTAGGCGGCAGTCTGACGCCCAACAGCAAGTCTGCCGCTGGCAGCAAGCTGGACATGGAGGCGGCCATGGGTGGTGAGGGTCAGGGTGCTCAGCGCCACCTGACGCCCAACGTCACCATTGAGGGCATTGAGGCTGGCGAGGCCGGCGATGGAAAGCTGGTCGATCTGTCTACTACCACGGAAGGTGGTGGTGGTGGTGGTGGCCAGGCGGCGGTGAGAAGTGCCCGGCTGAGCTCTCCGAAGTCACCTCGTCCGGTGCGCACTAGCAACAGTGGCTCAAGTGGGAGTGGCGGCAGCGCCACCAACAGCCACCACCACCTGGGCGTGAACCAGGGAAACTCGAGAAATCGCCGCCGCAGCTCGGTGGTGGTCATTCCGCCCATGCAAATCTGCCCTGGCGATCTGCTGGTCTACAGTAAGGTCCTCTCACAGCGTTCCAACATGATTGGTAAGTCAGTTGGGGCTATTTTTGGTTAGACCTATTTGTTGTGGTTTGTTGTGCAGTAACAAGTGTTACATTTACAACTTATTCTTTGTTGGTTTATTGCAGATAACTTAGAAGGCAATTTTTCCACTGCTCTGCTAAGTGAATCAGGCAAGTTTTTAGTCATTTAGATAATGTGTTTGTTTTTCTTGATTATAGTAAACTAACTTTGCGTATTATGTGAAATTTTTACATTTTTAGAGCACAATCGTAAGCATAAGAACACCTGGTCGCTGCTCCGGTTGGTAAGTCTTTCCTCTAGCTCTCAATTCGAATAGTCACAAACAGTACGGTTGTGTGTGTTGATCGGTTGGCTCTCTCTATCTCAGTTTTGCCTTTCCACTGACCTCTTCAACAACCACAAAAACACCTTTTTCTTGAATTGTTTGCATCTAGTTGACCTTTTAGATGTTTGTTGCATCTGGTCTATTGTCCACTGTTCACTGTTCGGCACTGTACACTGTACACCTGTCACCTAAGTGATCACTTGAATGATGCTGTTTGGAGTGTGTGGTCGCTACTACTTTGTCACCCTGTCGAGCACCCTTACCTAGTTTGTATTGTTCCTAGTTTGGGTAGAGTACTTATTCAAAGTCTGCCTGTTACTGCAACCACCACCACCACCACCAAGTTCCTTTCTCTCTTGCCAGCCCGTCTCTGTGCCAATGAAACGCTTTTCTGTCCTCCCAAATGTGCGTTCAGTTTGACAGGTCCACCAGTCGCAACAAGGCGGCCGCCGACCAGATACTCTGCGGCCTGGAGGAGGTCCTCTCGCAGATGCAGCCCACCAACTCCTTCGTAGACGAGGCTATGCTCAGATACCGGGTACGTACTTTACGCACTTATCCAGAGAACAGCCAGATTACCAATATCATCTCTTCATTTCAATCCCCCCTGAGCAGAGCATCGGCTGGAATGAGTTTCTGATGCAGCAGGAGGAGCGTCGCATCTCCAACGCCTCCTCCTTCGCCTCGGCCGCCTCCTCGCTGGTCAACTCGGCGTCGGCAGCGGCGGCAGCGGCGGCCTCTGCCGGCATCGGCATCGGATGCTCCCGTTTCTTCAACAATGCCCGCTTCAGCTCACTGCAGTCAAACGCCCTCGACGCGAATGCAGCAGCAGGCGGCGGTGCTGGTGGTGCTGGCGGCGGCGGAAGCGGAAGTGGCGTCAGCGGGCACGTCTGCAAGAAGATCAGTCTGCCTTGCGGCGGCATCATCACCCGCACCATGCAGCAGAACCTGGAGAAGCTGCAGAAGTTGCGACAGGAAGCCGGTGGTTCAGCCGGCGGTGAAAAGCAGTCGGCCACCGGCGAGCTGCCGGCCTTCTCGCTGGCCAGCGGCCTCTTCAGCAGCCTGCCCGAGGGCAGCAAGCCTCGACTGCAGCGAACCGAGTCGGCGAGCACCGTCTCCGACGTGGAGAGCATCAACGAGCACGTTTTCAATGAGACATCGCCCACCTCAACCAGGCGGAAGCCAACTGAGGCGCCGGAGCTGTCGCACGCGACGGCCATTGGAGCTGGTGGAGGAGGGGGCGGTGGCGCCCACTCCGCCGCCTCCAAGTCGCCTCGAGGCAGCGAGTCCCATGTGACGGAGGAGGAGCTGGGCGGCGACCGGTACGTGGACAGTGACAGCTACTGCTGCAGCTGCATGCACATCACCAAACGGGAGCAGCGCCGTCGCGAGGCCCTCTGGGAGCTCTTTCAGTCCGACCTGCTCTTCCTCACCGAGCACCTCATGGTCCTCAAGAACGTCTTCATGGAGCCGCTGAAGAAGATCCAGGTGGAGGGCTACGCGATGTTCGCCGAGCCAGAAGTTCTCTTCGGCAACCTCGACGAGCTCTGTCTGGTCACGTACGCCTTCTGTCGGGAGTTTCTCAACATTCTCCTCAGCCAGACGTCGGGCAATGAGATCAGCGTGACGACCATTCTTGTCAAGGTCTTTCAGCAGAGTGGACGGGCGGCGGCGTTGACGCAAGCCTACCACCGGTACACGCTCAACTACATCAATGCACTTAACTACCTGGAGACACTTAGACGGCAGATTGAGTTTACCGAGTTTGAAAAGGTATTTTGGTAAACCTATTTAATGATTTTGTTTTGTAAAAACTTTGCACTTTTTAAACCTTTTTTCTCAAGTGGTGCAATCGAGATCCTCGTTGTAAGAAGCTTCAGTTGACCGACTTGTTGGTTGCTCCGGTGCAGCATGTGATGCGTGTTCCGCTGCTCCTGAAGGAGATTGAGACTCGAACGGTGGACGCCTTGGAGAAGACCTCCATTCAGACGATCATTCAAGAGCAAGAGCACTCACTGCGAGAACTGGACGACAAGATGCGTTGGCTGAAAAACTTTGAACGCCTGCTGGAGATTCAACGCAACATTCAGTGGCCTTCAGTTCTGGACATGGACCCCAAAGTATACGTTCCTGAGGTACAGTTTGAAGGTGTTGTGTTTTGTGTGTTTTCTTTGATAAATGATACATTCTTTTTGGGTTGTTCAGTTTTTGAAAAGTCTGCTCGCCAAACAGCCTTGCGAGCGGCTGATTGTCAGTCCACGGCGGCAGATTGTACTGGAGGGGCCGCTAATGGTGCATGACAGCGGCAAACCGGTGGAGATGTACGTTTTTCTCTTTGACGACCTGCTCCTCATCAGCCGACGCAAAAAGGGCTTAGGAAAGAAGGTTCGTTCGTTTGTTTGTCTGTTTATTCAACTTTTTAGTAGTTCAACAGAACAACAGAATTGCATAACAAAACATTTGCCTTCCTTTTAGCAATCAACGCTGACCGAGCGTTTCGTTTCCAACTGCAGCGGTCGCAACTCCAGCTTCAGTTCGGTGGTCAGCGTCGGGGGCGGGGCGGCCCCGGCTCGGGAAACAGCCACCGGCTCAGTGTCGACCACCAGCTCGGCGGTCAACTCTGCAGTGGTGAATGCCGCCAGTGCGACGACCACTGCGGGAGGCGTGGCAGTGGGCGCCACCGGCGGTGAACCGACGCACGGGCCCCTCTCTGGGGGCGGTGGGGGCGCCAGTGGTCTTTTTAAGTACGTCGTCTACAAGCAGCCCCTCTCGTTGGATCGTTTCTACATTCACGATATACTGCCCACTACGGAGGGAGCAGGTAAGATTAGATGGTGATAACAAATGTCTATTCAAGTGTTATTACTTTTTTAACCCTTTTCTATTTGGGTGTGTTTAGCAAACTTGAAAAACGGTTTTGTTCTCGTGTGTCTGAATCGTTTTCAGCAGGTAATCACCTTGCACACCTTTCAAGCAGCATCAGAATCGGCTAAAGTAAGTTTTTTATTGCCTTTACTGATTTCACATCTAAAATGTAATCATCTTGTGCGTGTGTGTGTGTGTATCAGAATGTTTGGCTTTCTAAGTTGCGCGACACTTCAGACCGGTGGAAGCGAACACTGCAGAATAACACCTTCCGCAACAACCAGCAGACACCGCACGGTCACAAGGACGTCTCCTCGGGAAGAGGTGGTGGTGGTCATCATGATGATCACCACAAGGGACACACGACGCACTCCTCTTCCACCAGTTCAGCTGCTGACGCAACTGCAGCAGCTTCCGGCGGTGTCGGTGGTGGTGGCGGTGGAAATAGTGGCGGAGGAGGCCACCCCTCCTCCTCATCAGCATTTGGCCATCGACTGAACTTGAGCAATTTTCAACAGCTGGGCCCAGGTGCTAGTCGGTCGGCGTACTCGAAGAACAAGTCGCCCCCGCCGCGTAACCTCGAGGTGGGCGCAAACCAGCGCCTCTCTTCAGGCAGTGTCTCCATCAACAGCAGTCTTCGGGACAATGCCTCGTGCAGTTACATGTTTGATGACAGTATTATCACCACGTCCACATTTACTTAATTTCACACAATTAAAAACTCATTTTTTTTTGTTTTATGACTGTCCTTTTCACAACTCCCGCTTCCCATCTAATGTTGTCATTTCTATCTCCTCTGCTCATCATCATCACTGAACTTTGCGACCCAAACCCTTGTTAGTGTTACAGTTTTTTTCATTCATTTAACATTCTAATACTATACCATTTTCCACTGCTCTATTTTTTTTCACCAAAACATTTATGAGTTTTAACTTTATCTATTGTCAATTTTTATCCTGTCTTTTGTCCACTTTTACACTATCAAAGTTTTTCCTCGTTTTTGCTCCGAATATTCGCCCTTTTCTCATTATTTTTTATCCAATCATTAACAAAAATGTGACCTGATCTTATTGCACAAACCCTTTTTTCTGTATCAATTAAAGATTCTATTTATGTCATGTTTTTAAATATATCTATTTACTTGTTTTCATTCCTTTTGTTCTTCATTTTTTTATTTTTTCTTTGTGGACAATGCTGTTTCACATAACAACTTTACTGACACCCTCAAACCTGTGTTACAAAAATTGCATTTTACATTTTTTTCAACTCCATTTGTTCACTATATGATTTAATAAAGTTGCTTTTTTTAACTTTTTCTAAATCAATACTGGCAACAAAAGCACATACGGCGACACATTTAGTTAAAGTTTTTAATAAACAACAGTAGCAACACAAATATAACAAAAAGAAACAAGTGTATACTGCAATGTTGATCAACTACAAATGACTGCTAATTAAAAAAATAAGTGTATAAATATTTGCAAAAATGAGAATGCAAAATGAGATGAATAGGTAAACTAACAGTTTCAAACTGCAATTTTACCAATGAAGTAGAAAAACTAGAACGAATTACATGAAATCTTTGATGAAAAATGTGTGCAATGATTAGAAAAAACAAATCTCAAGAAAACTTGACTTGAGCAAGAGAGATTGAAAATATAAAAATTTCTGCTGTAAGTTTGTACAAAAATGTCTTGAAAAAAGATGAAATTTTCAAGTAGTTACAGGTGTTCAGTAGCCGCCTTTTCCTGTTTAGTGATAAACGCCAAAAAAACAAAAGTTAGTAACATTTTGTTTACTATATGATAAGCATTACCTCGACCACCACCACCACCTCCGTATGATTGCTGAGGGCCACCACCACCTCCTCCTCCTCTCGATGGACCACCATATCCACCTTGATTGCCACCGCCCCTGATTGCTCCTCCATTTTGAGTGAACGACTGTGAGCCGCTCATTCCACCGCCGCCACCACCGCCATACGATTGCTGTCCTCCACTACCTCCGGCACCGCCTCCTGAATATCCTCCTCCTCCTCCTAATCCACTTGGAGCATTGAATGCTATTGGTTGTCCTCCACCACCGTAAGCACCGTTGATGACACCACTAAATCCACCGCCGCCTCCTCCAATAAAACCTGTTAAAAATTCAGTTAACTGTGTTTTTGCAGCTTTTAAAATCACTTCAGTTCTTACCACCGCCTGATGATCCACCATAACCGCCGCCACCACCGCCGTTGCCGCCGCCATTGCCAAATGATTGTTTTCCACCACTTCCGTAGCCTCCTCCTCCACCAGCACTACCGCCAAAGTTACCGCCGCCACCACCAGCATTTCCGCCAGCATTGTAGCCGCCAAAGTTGCCGCCATTTCCACCCCCAAATCCTCCACCGAATCCGCCCATGCTCATGCCTAGATTAGCGAACGCCTGGCCGAGGTTGTAGCCGGCATTGGCACTCTGCTTTCCGGCGCCGCCAGCAGATGGTCCGGCAAATCCAAAGCCACTTCCGCTGCCAAAGCCTGAGGACATGGCCATTCCGTATCCTCCTCCTGAAGAGCCGAATCCGCCTCCTCCTGAGGGGCCAAATCCTCCTCCAAAGCCTCCGGATGGGCCTCCATTGCTGTATCCTCCGCCTGATGATGGTCCCGATGATGACTGAACATTTCCGTAGCCACTGGAGAAGCCTGATGAGCCACTACTGCCACCACCTCCACTGCCAAAGTTTCCACCGCCAAATCCGCCCGATCCGCTGTAACCGCCTGTTTGTGCAAAACAACGTTTATCAGTATTTAGTTTTTGTAAATTCGAGTTCATCAGAACTTACCACCGCCACCACCACCTCCAGATGAAAATCCTCCACCAAATCCTATTTTACATAATGTTAATGTGTGAGTTACCAAAAACTACATGTATAGCAATAAACTTACCACCTCCTCCGCCTGAAGAGCTTCCACCGTAGCCGCCTAGACAAAAAAATTCGATTAAACTTTAAGAAACGAAAATCTCACTACCCAAACATTTACCTCCTCCATTTGCACTACCGCTAAATCCTCCGCCGCCATAACCACTTCCACCATTTCCACCGCCGACGTTTCCTCCGCCATTAGAGTATCCACCACCACCAGCACCTCCTCCTGCTGATTTAGCTGAGTCATCGCTCTTCTGAATGATAATCACCGGAATAACTGGTGAGTCATCGGAGGAGTGTAGGCCACCAGACAGTCCACCACTTCCACCGCCGCCCCCGCTGTAGTCTCCTGTTTGTCACCGAACCAAAACATGGTCATTATCATTAGTTGTAGCAGAAACATTTTCAATCAAAAATCTCTTACCAGATCCTCCTACTCTTCCTCCGCCATTTCCGCCTCCACCTGAGTGACCACTGTATCCACCTGCTGATCCACCGGCAGACTCGATGTTGTTGCCTCCACTGTAACCACCAGCACTGCCGCCACCACCAACAGAGCCACTACCTCCTGATGAGCCATAGTTGTCTGAATGTCCTGAATGTCCCGAGGCTGGACCGTCATAGCCACCCGATCCACCACCACCGCTGCTGGCTGCTGCGTAGTCGCCATTGACATTGCCACCACCACCACCACCGTGTCCACCATTGGAGTAATCACCACCACCACCACCACCACCGGCAACAGCACCTGAGGGTGAATGATGTCCACCAGATGAGGAGCCACTGTAGCCGCCGGCACTGTGACCACCACCACCGCCACCACCACCACCACCGCTCTTGGCCGATTTGACGGGGATCACTGGTAAGTAGAGGACTTTGTAAGAAGGGCGCTTTCCACTGGAACCGCCGCCGCCGTTTCCGCCTCCGCCGCCTCCGCCAGAGTGTCCGCCGTAAGAGTTTCCTCCGTTCTCACCTCCTCCGGCACCTCCCCCTCCTCCTCCTCCTCCATAGGCAGCTGGACCACCGTGACCACCACCGCCGCCGCTGCTCCCTCCTCCTCCTCCACCTCTTCCTCCGTAGCCGCTGTTTCCGCCATTGCCATTGTTTCCCAGAGCACTACCGTGCTCTGCAGCACTGTAGAGGAGCACTAGCAGGCCTAGAAGCACTATTTGCGAGTGCATCTGCGTTTGCCAGACAAAATGAAAACAGCAGTTACAAAAAAGTCGCCATAAAATATTGTATAGTTGATCGTTTTATCAAGTTATCTCACTTGTCATTATTTACGTCAAACACTAACGTGCTAGTTGTTTGAGCTTAATTAAGGCAAGACAAGGAGGCAGGCGGCGCTGCACGCGCTCCCATGCATTCTCTATGGGAAATTATGAAAAACGCGGTGCAAGATTTCTCGGCTATTTCTGAAGTTAAAAATGTGATTATAGTTTTAAAATGCAGATAACAAACGGACGGAGGGAATCCATAGAAAAAAATTTAGAAAAATTACTTTTGTTTTTAAAATTTCAAAGTTTGAAGTTCAAAATTATCAAAAAATCGCATTTGTTTCTAATAAGTACTCAAAAACAAAACAATTTTAGTTTATTAATTTACATTTTTTCTATGGATTCTCTCCGTCCGTTTGTTACCTGCATTTTAAGACCATAATCACATTTTTAACTTCAGGAATAACCGAGAAATCCTGCACCGCGTTTTTCAAAATTTCCCATAGAGAATGCATGGGAGCGCGTGCAGCGCCGCCTGCCTCCTTGTCTTGCCTTAATTTAAATGTGAAATTATACTAGTCAAAAAACTCACCACTAAAGTAAAGTTGAAACTTTGCAATGGCAGTAAGTTTCTATTAGAAGTTTGGCACTTGAATGGCACAAAAAATACAGTATTCAAGATTGCTAAGTAAAAACTGGTGCTAACACCGCGCCAATTTTTGTTCTGTTGCCCAATATTTTGGGTTATTAGTTAACAAATAAAACACAAAGTTTAAAGTTGCAATTGAAACGAATGACAAAAAAAGTTTTAAAGTTTACAGCAAAGAAAGATAAGCTTGTCGAAAAAGATGAGATGTGTAGACCGCAGAAACTCTTGATTGTCGTTTGACCGCTTCTCATAGAAAAGGTGCGCTTTAAATATCTTTTCTGTCTGCTGTTCTGCTGCTCTGCTGTTTGAGTGCATCACCTCACCTCACCTCACCTCACTGCCGGTTACTCTCCATCTTCATCCAATTGCTCGTTTTCATTTGCCGGGCAATTGGCTGCTCTGAAGACTGCTGTTCAAAGCAGTCAAAAACAGCTAGTTCAGTGTTTTGGCAAAAAAAGAACGCTGGATGAAGCCTATGATGAGGAGTGAAGAAGCGCTTCTTCTCTTAGAAAAAAAACTCTTTTTTTTCTTTCTATCTCTCTCTCTCTCTCTCTCTCTCTTTCAGTTTCCGACCGATTGTGCTGCTGGATGAAAATGGCGCCAAAAGACAAAGACAAACATGCAGATGAGAGGAAAAGAAAAGGGAAACATGGAGAAAAAGTGAGAAAGAGCAAAAGGAGAAAAACTAAAAAGAATGGACAGTGAAGAGTGTGCACCAGGCAGAAGTGAGTGCATCAATGTAGAGCTCTACTGGCAGGAAGCAATGATTGGAAAGTAAGGGGGAAAAAGTGGTGCACAAGCACACAAAAACCGAACCTATGCTTAGCACACAGTGAGAGGACTCAATGGACATCAAAGTGCATTCTTCCTTTTTTTTGCTTTTGCTAAACTAGTGCTTCATTGTGGTCGGCTGACTGTACAACACACGTATATTCGGTCGAATTGAGGAGAGCAAGAAAGGAGACACACTAGGCAGGCAAACTGGCAATCAACTGTTGATGCTCAATTCAGTCAAACTGCCCAGTGCCACTGTCAATACACTCACTCACACACAGACACACACACACTAATAAGTCCACTTTGGAGTAAACTGACACCTGTGACTTGCTGTGCTCAAAGTGCAAGTGTGTGTGTGTAGTGCAATAGGAGCAATTGACAAGTGCAATTGACTTCGGCTTAGCAGTTTGCTCTGGTCTGCACGGTTTCTCTGCATCCTGTCACACTTTGGATAACCGGATGTAGGATCACAATGAAGAAGTGGCAGTGGTCAGAAGTTAACCACGTCGCAATAGAATAATAAGTAACAGAAACAAAAATTTCCGGTAAAATGCAATGAATCATGTGAAGATGACACTATGAATATTTACAAATGCAAAATAAAGCACAATTTTGCTGTTTTAGCCATTGTAAACAGGTAAACAATAAAGTGCGTAAATAATAACGCAAATTAAATAATAAAAACTAAAATAAATACTGTTCAGTTTTTTGAAAACAGATTGATTTAAGATTTTAGCTGACAAAAAAGTTAAATAACACTTAAATGATTAATTGTACAATCATTTTTAAATGTTAAAAACAAACACTATTTATTTTTTTATGTTGTGACTAATATGAATGTGAATAAAATCACTATAATGTAGTCATCACACAAAATTTTTAAATGCACAACCTAAAAACCCGGTTATCTAGCTTAAAAAATTGTATTTGTGATCAAAATGCAAATTGTGAAGATAATGGCCAGCAATTAATTGAAAGTAGTAAAAATGTTTTTTGTCATAATATATGTGACTAAATCTTTTTATTGTTATATGCAAAACATCATTTCAAAAATGTGTTTACTGTAAATGACTAGTTGGTTTTGCGGTAATAATAAAAAACAAAAAAAAACATTAAAACTCATTGACATTGATACTAGAGACAATTTTTAATGACTTTTGACAAAACTAGAGCTCACAGTCGTTGTTTTAACAAAACTTTTTTAAAAAAAATCTCGTTTTTAATCTCACTCTGTGTCTGTTTGTTTATAATTATTGTTAACGATTACAAAATTAGGAAAAATATGTTGGTAAAAAATATCATTTTTGTGACAAAAACAAGCAAATTAACAATAACTCTAATTGTTATTTTTATTATGCATTCAAATTCAGTTTTTTTAACTAATTTTTTTGTTCATAAAAGCCTATTTTTCTATTTTCTATTTTCTAATAGATTTTTCAATTGCTAGTAAATAAACTTAAATAAGGTCAAAAAATGTTTATTTTTTAAATTTTTTGTTAAGTTCTAACGTTTTTAATACCGATATACTACTTGCTGCTAAGATTTATCTAATTTGTCTAAACAATTTTGGCAAAGTTTGCAACGACTATCGTGCAAACAGGCAGTCTCATCAGCAGTCACATCACTGAAAGCACTCAAAAGACAACAGTATAAAATACACATGAGATGCATTTTAAAGGCACCAGGCAGTGCACAATGCCAAAACGCATGGCAACCCCGGCCTGACTACTCAGACAGTCACCAACAAGTGAACTGTTTTAAAGCTGATAAAGCAAATATAAAAAGTATGTAACAGTACGCAAGTGTAATGTTCTAGACGAGCGACAATTAACATTATTTTCATTTAGTTGAGACGGTTTTACTGCTATCTCAGTGGCCTAGAAAGCAAAACGGTCAACATTGATCGTGACCGACTTGGCAAGGCAACTCACGAAAAAGATGCGCAAGTTGCTTGCACTAGATGAAAACGGTTTTTTATAACTAGAAAAAAGGTTAAACCGCAGTAGCAAAACAAAAGAAGCGTTTCTAACTGTTGTAGTTTTTTATATTTAGAAAACAAACAAAAAGTTTTTATGCTAGTTTTAGTGAACATTTTTTGCCAAGCACAGTTTGTTAAGTTTATGAAATATAGTGCAGAACAATGTTTGCCAGTTGAGGTTAACTAATTGTCGGTCAACTGTTTGTCATTACCAATTGCCGGCGACGCCTAATGACCGTCTGAATAAATCATCAGCTCAGTCAAAACCGAGCAAGATAAAACTGTAAAAACAAGAACACTTTAAAAAGTAGGTTTGCTATTGTTAAAAACAAAAATAATGGGTAGAAAATGCAACAACACAATAGTTGGCGTTGTCACAATTTATTATTGTTTTGTGCAAAATGACTTTCTTTTATGTTTTTTGTTGTTTGTAGAAAACTATACATAAACTATCAATAAACAAAGTGAACAAAGAAATCAGTTAGTGAATGAGTTGTTGTAAAAAACAGATGTGTTTATAGTAAAACAAACACTATGCAAACATTTTTAACACGTGTTGATAAATTTTAGCTCCAGTTTCCAAACTCATGTTTTATGTTAATGTTAACAGTTTATCTTGCATCACATTAACAGTTGCTTATCAGTAGTGCTTTTAAACATTTTTTTCGATGTTAATCAAATCAATCTGTCAAAAGAATTTACATATTACTGACATTGTTTCTGATTTTTTTCTGAAAGTGGTGCAAACTTTAACAAAAGAAAATTTGTCTTACTGAGTCACGACGACTAGTACGAAAATGCCCGCAAATAGTGGCAATCAATGGGCATCCGCGCTATTAGCACACTATGATAATGCTGATGACTTACACACACTAACAGCAAAACACACCGGTAGACAATCTGTCAATTACTGTTACTATCTTCGGCAAAGTTGATGTTTCATTGTTTTGTTTGCTTTGTTGCATCTTCCTTACTCCGCCTTTTTAAATGGATTCATCAACAGGTAATTCAAGCAGTGGTTTCAATTGCTTTTTACTTTGCGCCTTTATTGCATTCAAATGACTCTTAATTGTGTTTATTAAAATTGAATACATTTTTCTTATTTTTAACTATTTAAAAAATTCAAATAAAACACACTACGTGTTTTATGTTCCGAAACTCATTTTTTAGCATGTGTTTAAAAAAAGCACTGGCATAAAAGATATAGTAATGTTAACGACTGGTTGAGCTACCAAAATAGATAGATAGATAGTGAAAATCAATCAATCTATGCAAGCTTGAACAGTTTTAACCACAGCTAATCTGATTGATTTGAGTTCAACGCCAGTCGTAAAGACTGTCAGTTTTTCCCTTTTGGGCCATTTCTATAAATTTTTTTGACGCAAACTTGTGTTTTTGCATAAAGAGAGATTATCATGCATCTAATTAAAAAAATTATCATCAATTGTTAGCACGCAGACGCAGTTAAAAGTAATGAGAGTAATAATAAAACTGCTGATAGTGAACAATTGAGGAAATGCAATGATGTTACTGTTGTTGCAATAAAGTGCTGACATTTTTTATTGTATAATTTACGTGTTTACTTGCCAATGTTGACCACGTAACCATTTATTGTTTTTTAACACATAAAAAGTAATCTGTGTATTTTTCATTTTAATTGAATAAAATTAAAAGTTTTAAATTTTAAAATCACATTTCAAAACCTTGTTTTAAACAAAAAAGTAACTTTTTTGTTAGCTAACAATTGAATTTGACAAAAAAAAGTTACTGATAGTTAACAGTTAATCGGTTAACATAACAGAAACAATTTAAAAAATATTTTTAATAGACACACAGAAAGTGATAGGATGAGACCTAACACAAACTCAAAGAAAAAAACGATTAGCTAGTCAACAGGCAAAAGGTTAGAAACACTGGTCACCGTTGTTCATACCAAGTTCTTTTAGCCAACAGAAGCTGAAGAAGAAAGTGGTAAAAAATAGAAGCGCTATTTATAACTGCTGAAAAAGACAGCAGTTCAACTACTACTTGCTTTTGCTTGAGCACATGCACACACACACACACGACTGACAGGTAAAAAGACAACACAGAGGATGGGATGCAATGGTCACTGTGCTCATCACATTAGAACTTTGCCTTCTTCTGCTCTTTTTCTTTTTTTCATTTTTTTTCACTTGAACAACATTAACTAACTTAATTCATCTGCATCGTTTTGTTTGGTTTGTAAAACATTTGATAAACGCTAATTTAGCATTTATTTGGTCAATTTTCAGCAAATATTTTGTCATTTATTTAAATTTAAACTAAAAAATAAATTAAAAATAAAAATGTTTTGTTTTTTAATAATAACAAAAAGTTTAACTATCTAAACTAGCATTTGATAACACAACACTTAAAAAGTATTTTATTTAAAAAATATAAAAAGTGAAAATAAAAATGATATTAGTTTAAACAAACATTTTTTGTAAAAATGGCCTGTTTAAGTTTACTTTTTTCTGTTTTTTGTTTTATTTTTTCTATTGTATTTTCAGCACAAATAAATCATTTTTCAATAACAGGAAACACATTTGACCTTACAAATCAGCATCGTCAATCAGCTGTACTTCGTTTTAGCATTAATGGGACTAACGTCACTGACGTCCATTACAGCAAAGATCATCACAATCGAGAAGATAAATCTGAAATTATTGTTAATTTTACCGATGGTTCTCAAATGTACATTGGTGAATTGAACTATGATCCAAACAACACTGAATATATGCTAGTTTGGAGCAAAAATGAACCAAACTTAGAAAAAGAGCTGTGTTTTCACTACGGTTTTAACAACGCCAGCTGGTAAATTTTATTTTTAAACATAAGTTTAAATTTTTTTATTAAAAATTTATTATATTATCTATAAGGTTTTCTACCTATGAAGAAAAAAATCAAAAATGGCCAATGGACACTCAAAAAATAATTCCGAAAGGAAAAACGTTTACAACATCTGACTTTTTACTAACTCCTGATTTTGGCTCCATTATTGAACACGTCTTTGTTAACACTGACGGGTTTGGCATTGTGCTAAATGAGTATCATCCCTGGATACTGCGTCGCGATTCAAATCACGGAGATCCTATTCTTTGTGTTTCTACTTCAAACCTAAAACCCTATCCAAATCAAACAACATACAGTAATCCACATTTCTTTGACACATACATTCATTTTCGGATTGCCAATAATATAACAATGGTTTGGAATCGTCTACATCACACGCACATCTACCCACCAAAAAGTATTCCTGATGAAAGAATGTTTCGTTATCCAATATGGTCAACATGGGCATACTTCAAAAAGGAGGTCAATCAAAGCAAAGTTCTTCAATTTGCAAATGAAATTGTCAAACACGGGTTTAAAAACAACGCACAGCTTGAAATTGATGACTTTTGGGAACATCATTATGGAGACCTGACTTTTGATACAACAAAATTTCCTGATGCAAAACATATGATTACTGAATTGAAAAAACTTGGATTTCGTGTTACAGTTTGGATGACGCCGTTTATTACAAAAGAGTCAACAACTTACAATGCAAGCATTCCCCACTTGGTGAAAAGTCACGATGGACACCCCTTGACATCAAAATGGAATTCAGCCGGCATTGTTGATTTTTCAAATGATCACGCCGCCAAGTGGTGGATTGATCGTTTAAACCATTTTAGAAATGAATCAGGAGTAGACGGCTTTAAAATGGACAATGGCGAAGTTTATTGGTATGGAGATGATTTTATTGTAAATGATCACAAAGTTCGAGAATACGCCAACTGGGTTACAACTCGATATGTGGAAACCTGTTCTAAACTGGGACCAATGACTGAGGTTAGAAGTGCTTTCAAAAATCAGCATACTACCGTTTTCTTAAGAATGATGGATAAAAACACCGTTTGGGAAGGTGAGAACGGCCTAGCATCATTGATTTCTACAGCCCTGACAATGTCTTTAGCTGGATACTCTTTCATACTGCCTGATATGATTGGCGGAAATGATGAAAAACCAGCCGAAGAACTTTTCATTCGATGGGTTCAAGCGACTACTTTTCTACCCTCAATGCAATTTTCATACCCGCCTTGGATTTACTCTGAAAAAGCTGTAAACTTAACACTTAAATATGTACAGCTACATGCTGAGCATGGCGACACTATTATTACGCTGGCCAAACGCCGAGTGACTCACTCTGAACCGGTCATTAGACCACTGTGGTATTCAGAGCCAAATGACTCGAGAACGTTCAAAATTAATGACCAGTTTATGCTTGGGCCAGATATTGTTGTGGCACCTGTACTTGAAAAAGGAAAAACTGAGCGATCAGTTTATTTGCCTTCAGGAGTTTGGGTTGATCAACATGGCAAGGAAAACACAGGGCCAGCAATAATTAAAGTTTTATCTCCAATTGAAGAACTTCCTTATTTTAAACGAAAACATTAATTTTGAGTTATTTGTAAAAGTTGGGTAACAATCTAAAGAAAAATGAAATAATTTGTTGTGACAAAAATTAATTTAGTTTTAACAAAAAAAAATGTTTATTTAAAGTGCTATTAATAATATTTGTTGTAACAAATTTTACTGAATAAAACTTGTTTGTATTTTGTAGTAAAGTTTGTTTTACTATTTTTCACCAACCTTGAAAAGCAGACACATAAAAAATTATTGTTTGCGATAAAAGTATTTGATATTACAAATCAACTAGTGCAAATCTAATCATGCAGACTTTTTTTACTTTTTGCAGAAACATTTTTATATAACTTTATGTTCAAATGATCTTATAAAAAGCACATTTTAAGAAATTTTACTCGTGTTTAAATTACTTCTGAAAAATTTTTTAATTAAATCATATTTATTTAACGAAAAATGAGTTTTACTAAATGTTTCACACTTTTGTTGTTGTGCTTTGCGTTGCACGTGTTATTCATTTTGCCACTTACAAACTGCATTTTTCCAGAATTTAAAAAAGATGAATATATTAAAATCAACTTTACCAAAAATTTAAGCATTCGTTCTACGTCATTGACACTTACCGAGTTAGAATATCGCCAGGAAACATTGCGCAACATGACCAAAGAAGCATGGAATGCCTATCGAAAGAACGCCTGGGGCGGAGAAGCGCTGGATCCAATCGATAACATCACATGCAGTGACTCATTTGGTGACGATTCAGGACGAACCATCATTGCATCATTGAGTACATTAAAAGTGATGGGTCTTGAAGAAGAGTTTAATGAAGCCAAAAAGTGGGTACACGAGCAAATGAGCTTTACAAATTTGGAGAAAGATGTCTCGGTTAAGTTGACAATCACTGATTACATTGGTGGATTACTTTCTGCTTTTGCTCTCACAGCCGATGAAACGTTTCACCAGAAAGCAAATGAAATTGGCGAAGTGGTTAAAATAGCCTTTGACCCCAAATCAGGCTTGCTGCATAACACTCTTAATCCAAAAAGAAAGCTATCACATTACAATTTTGACTTTAGACGTTGGTATTTGAACTCTATTTCAGCAATTGGTCATCAGCAACCAGAATTGCTATACCTTGCTGCTTTAAACAATGACAAAAAACTGCAAGTTCTAATAGAAAAGAAAATTCATAAAACAGTTAAAAGCTTGCCAAAGCCTGGTGGGCTCTACAAAAGTGCCGTTGATGTTCGAGACGGAACATGGATCACTGATGGCGTTTTAGTATCTTTTGATGAAAATTCAAAAGATTTTTATTATAACCATCTTCGGTCATACCTACTGTCAGGTGGCAAAAAGAGCAAAGTATTTAAAAATTTCATTTTGGCAATGAAATCGCTCATTGACACTAGAATGATAATCCCGCTAACTGACGATGGACGGCGCTACGTGACTTACATTGACTCTGAAGTTTTACTTGATGTGGGCAAAACAATGACCACTTCTACCTGCTATTTAGGAGCCATGTTGTACCTAGCAGCTGAATCAGACAAGTTACTAAAAAAAGAAAATAGCTCAATTTTGAGCAATTACCAAGCAGAAGTGTTTCGTGTGTTGGCAGAAAACATCACTGAAACATGTCACATTTTGGCAGAAAACACCAACACCAAACTGCTTCCATCGACAGTTTATTTACGTTTGACTGAAAATTATCCATTTGGAGACATGGCTTTTGGCAGTTCTGAATATTCGTAAGTTTTTAATAGTTTAAATTAAAAGCTTGACTAACTGTTTTTGATTCAATTTTAATTTAAACTAAATTACAGTCATCATTTAGCGGAAAGTTATTTCATCCTATGGCGACTCACTGGCGACTTTCGATATCAAGAGTACGCTTGGCAAATGGCCATGGCATTGCGCACGCATGCTCGCACACAAAGTGGAGGTTACGGAGTGGTCAATTATCTTGATAAAATTCCCTCAAAAATTACCCACAGGCAGCAACCGGAAACCCTGTCTGCGACGTTTAAATACCTGTATCTAACTTTCTGCAGCCAAGATGTTCTGCCGCTTGACAAATGGTTTTTCAACGCCCAAGGTCACCCTCTGCCTATCAGTGGCCAGGATAGACTGTACCCTATTAAAACGTACGATATTCGTTTGCGCAGATATGTTAGCACGCTGTTTAATTACAGTTACACTGATTTATTCACTTAATCATGTATTAACTAATGATAATAAAAGCACAAATAAAACTTCAAATTTGTTTCTACTTTTAAGTTGTTTTTTGTAATTTTGAACAGATTGTAGTGTCTAGTGACTTAGCACAGCGCACTCTAACTCTTTGAGATTAAATTTGAAGTTTTCTGGTTTTTTGAAGCCATTGTTGATCTCATAGTACGGAGCAATGACTTTCTGGTTGTCGCCACTTAGAAAAAATGGCTCCCATTCTGGTTGCTCGGCAGTTGGTTTTCTGTAAAAAAAATTACATGTGGAATTAGCTTTTTGACAGTGAACTACTAACACAGTGATTTGTTCTTACCCGTGATAAAGAAAAGACTTGATAAAGGTCATTATCTCAGTGGAAATTTCCTTCTCACGACTAGTTGATTTGTCTGGGTAACGGAAAGCCATGCCAAAGGCAGGATAAAGCTCATCACAGTGACAGGCGCCGGCCCACTGATTGCAGAGAAACTTGAGGTTTCCCAACTTGGCTGTGTAGTACCACTGGTACACCGTTGCAGTAGTGGGACTGTTTCGGAAGACCTCTTTGGAGAAGTCCAGCACCGGACAAGAGAGAATCAGGTCACCGTAGGCAATGCCCACCCGTTTTCGTAGATCATTTGAGATGTCCAAGTCTGCGTTCAGTCCACTGAAGTAGAGCTTGTTCAGAGCCGCCTGGGAAATTGACTGGCGACCGCTGGTGATAAAGGCAAGGACGCCCTGAGCTTCCGGCAGCGTAATCGGCTGCGGGTCGACCGGTTTGAACTGGGCCTGACCGGAAACCAGAGCCAAAATGAAGGAGGCCTCATCTTCGACAACGCTGGATAGCAAATTGACATTGGTTTTGTAGTTTCCTTTAGCCAGCAAATCACGCGGACTTGCAGGCAGAAACTCGCCATCAATGACCACCAGAGGAAGCATATCTACAGTTTTACAAAATGTTATTTTTTTTCATGTTTCATTTCAACCATAAATGTCAACACATACCCAGTGGACTCTTTCGGTCAACGAGATTGTAGATCTTATCCACGTCCTCAGCGGGCAGCGCTTGCAAACACCTGACTACCTCTTTGGTAATGGTGGTGTCCTTGTCAGTGGCACAGTTGACTTTCCTGATTCCCGTCAGGTAGAGCTGCTCAAACTGTTGTCCGTCAGTGTAGAAGTCATCGAGAACGGCTCCCGACATCATGATTGCACTTTGAAACCAGTTTCTCGTCACCGGAGAGAGGACATGCAGGCTGACCGACCATCCGCCGGCACTCTGTCCCATCAAGGTCACCCTCTGTGGGTCGCCGCCAAAGTAGCGAATGTGCTCCTGGACCCACTCCAAGGCGGCGGCCTGATCAAACAGGCCCTGATTGCCGCCCACCTCGGCCACCTCACTGGAGTAGAGAAACCCAAGTGTCGACACGCGATAGTTGATGGTCACCACGACGGCGTCGGCAGCCGCCGCCAGCACTTCGCCATTGTACAGATCAAAGGACGACGTGCCAATGGTAAGTGCTCCGCCGTGTATCCATATCAAAACTGTGTAAAACAAACACACAAGAAAGAAAAACAAAATGATAAACACCAAAATGTTTACGGCAAATTCAGTCTTACCTGGCTTTAGCTTTTCTTCACTGACTACCGCCACGTCAGGCGACCAGATGTTGAGGTAGAGGCAGTCTTCGGAAAAATTTCGGCTTAGAACGAGAGGTTCATTGAACGGAGCCAGAGCCAGGTTTTTATCTTGAACGCATTGGGCCGGAAAGGAAGTTGCCTCGAGTGGCTCAGTCCATTTCTCAGTAAGGGGCACTGGGCGAAGAAATCGCAATTTTTCAATTGGTGGTTTAGCATAGGGAATGCCGAGAAACTGATTGACAGGCTGTTTTTCATACGGGGACTCGACAACTTGACCATTGATAGTGCCCAGCTTAGTGACCACCTGGACCACCTGTTCTGCACCTTTTGCACATAGTGCCAAGCCAAAGGTCAGCAAAATAAAACTTATTAACTTTGAATTAATCAAGAGCATTATCGAGCAAGTGTGATTTCTTGGCGAGAATGCGAAAGCACACTCACTAATGCACTCATATAAATAATTGCCATAGCTTCTCGCACACTCTTACTAGCAACAATGTACTAGTGGGTATTATTATCTCTACTAACAAAAGTGATGCTATTGTGCTATACAATGTTTTCCTCTGTACAGCAACAAGCCTGAAGGGCATTTGTATTATCTGATTGACTTGTTATTTCCTCATTATCAAAGAAAACAAGTACTGTTAAAAATAAAAATTCAATATGCACTTCTGAGTACGTTTAAAGACTGTTTCTTTACATTGCTACATAAAATGACCTAAAGTTAAGCGTTTAATTTTAAATCAGGAAACTTTTCTTTATATTTGTTGTTTATTTTAAATACAACATTTAAACTTATTTACTTTTTGTTATTTATATTTTTTGTTGTAAACAAAAAAACTTAACTAAACAAACACAAATTTTATTTAAATGTTGCTAAGTTTGTATTATAAATTAATTGTAAATAAAATTTTTAGTTTAATTTTAATACTCATTAAAAACAATCATACAAATCAGTTTTAAGTTTTAAATTAACAATGTTATCAGTTTTTCTATCAATGTTTAACTTTGTATCACAAAATTGATTGTTAATAAATGTTACTTTTTGTCTAAATAAAAAATTATTTTTTAATTAAACTGTTTGAGTCAAAACAACTTGCTAAAAAATAAACTAAGCAGTATAATGACTAAATTAACTTTTGTAAAATTTTGTTTAATCATATGGCCTTTCTTTTATAAACTTTTTGGAGAAAAAATACCAATTTTTTCTGCTAATTTTACAATTGTAGAAGTAAACAAAACAATTAGTTTTAAATGTGATGTTGCTCAACTGGACAACTGGTCAACAAGCAATTACGAAGTACATTTTACTTTTAACTCCAACTATTTTTCTTATGCATATTATGCTATTACATGTAAGTTTGTAAAAAAATAACAAAAACATAACTATTTTAAAATGTTTTTAGATGATAATTTAAAAAATCAACAACAAGTAAGCCTCGGTCGGACAGAAGAATTTAATGGAATTACAGTTTCACTTGGTTCTCACATGCCGCCAATTTTTGAGTTTTTAGCAAAACCAAGCAATTTACATTTAAATCAACTTGAACATTTTGGTTGTCAAGTGCTTCAAAGTGATTGGATAAAATCAAATTTAATAAATGTAATCATTTTGGCCAAAGTTCCAAAGCTAACATTTTCAACAAATGTTTCTCAAATTGAAACTCAAAAACCATTTACTGTAACATGCAGAATTGACAACTTTGATTCAAATCAAAGCTATTTTGTGAAATTTTTTAACAGTCTAGATGGATTACTAGCTACGTTTGAAATAGAAAATAACAACGAGCCATTAATTACATCAGAAAGACATCAAAATGTGACTGTTAATTTTGGAAAAAACTTCAAATATCCTAATTTTGATATAGTTATAGTAGAAAACAATAATATTTTTCAGTCATACTGGTGCAATTTAGAATTGAGAAATGTTTCAAACAATATTAGTTTTAATTCTAATCATTGGCCGGCTCCACAAATAAAATTCAATTCAACAAAAACAGGTCAAGTGACAACAGGTAGATGCTCAGTGTCTAGCCTCGAAACTTTTAATAACTCGTACAAAATCAAATATTTTACCGATTTTGGGCCAGCAGCAGACAACTTACTAGCTACTTATACAATTACACCGGGAAAACCAGAAATGTTTGTAACTGAACCAAGTAATCTTTACACTAACATTACACATGGAAATCATCGATTGTTTCCTGTTTTTGAAATTAATGTCAAGTTTGCAGCAAATTCTAACAACTGGTGGTGCACACTAACAATTGGCGATAAAAATCAATCTAACTATGAAGAAATTAAATCAAATAAAATTAAAATTTAGTATCAATTTAGTTTTTAAACTGTACAAGGACTCAGTTACGCTCGCTTCGCTCGCCACTAACCATTTTACTGTTTATCAGTTTTTAAAATAAAAAAAGTTTAGTAGCTCGCTTTGCTCACTACTAACTTTTCTCAAACATTGTTGTGTTAATTT
>JAALOO010000601.1_pt1 | contig 30834 bp, 32 predicted proteins | sample 7257641 | NCBI WGS metagenome assembly JAALOO01 (sample SAMN14085613, study PRJNA598686) | mite metagenome | biome: ENVO:01001000; feature: ENVO:01001002; material: ENVO:01001226; isolation source: single female mite from University of Michigan culture on fish food culture... ...
TTGCTGCGAGATTTTTGCCGCGAGATTTTTGCCGCGAGATTTTGACCGGCGCCCTTCTGCCCGTCTCCGTGCTTAGCTGCCCGTAGATGTCCTTCTCCGAAGATGTGCCGCCCTTGCCAGAGTTCTTGATGGCCACGTGGTAGCGAACGGTAAACATGGCGGTTTCAGTATTGCAACCTGAAACAAATTGATGGTGATCAGTGATTTAGAAATCAAAACTCGTTTTCTCCGTTCACCTACTCTTTGGAAGGACCTGAATGTGCTGGTAACGGACGGCAGGCGGTTCCTCACAGCAGCGCAGCATTCTGTTGGCCACCACCTTCTCCGGATAGGTCAGGCCCACACCGCCCACCAGAGAGGCACCGGAAAGGTTGAAGGCACTCACTGGAATGGACTGAATCAAGTTGTCCTTCAGTAGGAAGACGACGCTCTTTGTGGGCGGGAAGTGAAAGACCGAGAGAATGGGCGGCGGCTGTGACTCGTCGATTGGCTTGCAGATGCCCATTGGCTGAAGAGGAGGAGGAGGAGGAGGTCAGTGAAGTTAAAATAGACACCTAATGGTATTCTTTCTAAGTACCTGAGAACGGGAGATGGTCGACGTTTGAAGGAGGACAATCAGCAAAAGGAAGTACAAAGACATGTTCAGGATGATGTGACTAATGAAAAGCAACCAAAGAAAAAACACACTGTGACTCACAACAAAGAGGCCGTTTTATTTTCCCTGCAAATTTTATTTTAGAACAAAAAATACTTTGAGTAACGCCACGTAATAGAAAATAGAACTCTTTTTTCAGAGGAGCCAGTGAGGCAGAACGGTGGTCTTGATGATGTCAACGTGGTCGACGACGGTGCCGTTCTTATCATCGGAGGTCTGCTCCAGCAGGATGCGATCACCGCCGTCCTTAAAACTTAGCCGCGTAAATCCGTAGTCGTAGTGATGTTCTGCCAAGGCCACAAAGCTTTTTAAGTTTGGATCAAAAAGTGGGTGATTCTCTCGATTGCCCGCCGAACCGGTGGTGATGTGAACAGGAGCCCGAGGATTAGTGTAAGGAGTACTAGAAAAGGCACCGCCCATCACGGTGAAGTTGTAGAGCGGAAGCATACGGGCGTAAAAGTGCTCATGGCCGGCGATGTACAGATCTAAACAAAATCGGTTAAATTGAATTCTTAAAAAAATCTTTCCACTACCAAACTCACCAACTCCGTACCGATGAAAGAGCTCCTCGAGGCCGTACTTTAGCGGAGAACTGCTACTCTCGTTGAGCATGTGCAGGCCCTGGCGAATCTTGGGCCGCTCAAATGTGGCGTGCTCACAGGAGGCGTTGTCGCCCACCTTCAGACAGTACAGTGGTCTGAAACAGAGAGAAAAAAATTTAGTTAAAAAGTAAAAACATCTGTCGATTGTTACCGGTGTCCCAACACGATGATCCACTTTCTCTGCGCTCGATTGGCATTCGCCCGCTTCAGATCTGCCTCGAGCCACTCGTACTGGAGGCGAATCTGATCCCAGCCAAAGTTGGTGTAGTAGTAGAACTCGGTGCTGAACATGACAATGTGGGCGGGGCCGATGTCCATCGAGTGAAAGTGATTGTTCAGTCGAGAGCTCAGGGCGGCGCCGTGGTGGGGGCGGGCTCGGTCGGCGATCATCGAAAAGCGAGCGTCGTAGTGGCTGAAAGTGAAAAAGTGTTTTATTAAAACACATAAAAAATTTTAGCATTTGTTTACCTAAAATTGTCATATCTCTCGTGGTTGCCCGGACAGGTCATGTAGGGCACCCGGGCGGCCACCCTCTCAATCGACCGCATAAAATCGTTGCCCTGTTCGCCGTTTCTCTCTTGCAAATCGTAGGCTTTAAAAAAATCCTGTTAGAAAATGTCCAAACATTTTTCCTCCACAGCTAACTCACCCATATCGCCAATGTGAAAGATGACATCATAGCGATCCTCCTGCTGAACCTCCTTGCTCAGGTACGGCAGCGAAACCTCATTCTGGTAGCCCAGATCACCGAAAAGTGCAAACCGGGGCAGCCAGTTGGCTCCCGATCGAAGCGTCCTAAAACTGAACACCGGCGACCAGCTGCTTCGGGGGCTGCCAACTCGGTAATCTAATTACAAAGATAAACTCCTATCAATTTAAAAGCAATTTCGAAATTATTTTACTTACAGAACTTGGTCCCTGCACTTAGGCTGTACATCACCGCTCGGTGCGTGAACAGACTGGCGTTTCCATCGCCGGTAAAGTGGCTCGTCTCCGCGCTGACTATTTTAGTCAAAAACAGAGTCTTCACACTCTCTTCAGTGTCGGCAAAGTGGACCACCGGCTGGTCCGGGAGTGGGTGGACAGTCGCCCAGGTGACCACCATTTCCCGTTCATCGGCTGCAAAAATTGAAAAAGAAAAAAAGGTACAAAAGGTTTTGTTTAGATTTTTATGATAATGATCACAACATTAGCACTCACTTCCAAGTGAAATGTGCACCTGCTCTTGTTGTACTGCTGCTGCTGCTGTACAGCGGCTGAAAAGGGCGGTACAAAATAGCAAAACTAAAAACATGTGAGCTTGAAGCTTGAAGCAGTTCATTGTGCAAATTGTGTAGTTCAGGTTTTACAACAACAAAAAATAATTTACTCAAAAAAGTGTAAAGGCATTTAATTTTTTATATACGCTCCAGCAACTCGATGAGTGAGTGAGTGATGATATTTACAAATGTAGTTTACGTTTAAATAAAAAAAATGAGGATAACCTTTGCAGTGTGTTGTTTTATCAAATGTCAAGGCAAGCGGGCAGAATCGTTGCACTTATTTTGTTTTCATAAGTTGTGGTAAAGAGAGTGCACCCCAGCTTCTTATCAGCGCAACTTGTTGTAGCATGTGGCATTTAAAATTAACAAAAAGAAAGTATAATTTTGGTACGAAAGGTACAACCTAACTGCGGTAGCAGTGCTGCTGATTACCATCCTTAAATGATAAAATGACTGATTTTTGTTTTTGATAATTTTGTGCTGTACATCCGCTTTTAAACTACCAAAAAAGTTTTTGAGTGAACAACCAAAAGCTGATTAATTTCTCAAGTAAAGGTACATTTTAAAATGCAATGTTTTTCCTTAAAAAATACTAGAGCAAAAGGAGAAAGAAAGGTTCATTAATTCACTCGGTAGCAAGAGAGAGAGAGAGAGAGAGAAAGAGTAGTTAAAAACTTTTTCCTTGCTGAATAATTAAAAAACAGCAACTGGAAGCGAAAACTTTCACACAACAATTACCTGGAAAAACAAGTGAAAACGCATTTTAAAATTAAAAAAAAGTTGCAGCAGTAAGCAAATACTAGAGGACTAAAAATACAGAGAAAGTTCTGCGTTCAAGAACTTTCTTATTCATTTTAGCAGTTCTTTCATTTCAATTTTCCAGCTTCTATTGAAGCAGAAAGCTCACCCAAATAAAAACAATTTAAATCGACAATGATCCGCAACTTCTTCTACTCTCAGGCAAACTCCGTCTTCAAGCCACCAAAGAGCACCCGTTTCAAGGTTCAGCACTGTTTTGAGTTGACCATGACCGTGGTCGCCTTCGTTCGCTTCATCAACATCCTGCTCTCCGTTTACTGGCGCCTGCCCTTCGCAGAGGACGTACTAGGCCTGGCGGTGCCTCAGGTAGCCTGGGACCCCTACTCGCAGATCATCTTCACCCACCGAGAGCACCTTGAGGTCTTCTTCCTCTCGGTGCCCGCCTTCTGGATCGCCCAGGCCATGCTGGTCAACTACGCCATCTACTTCCGGGCAGGCAGTCGGCCCATCAGTGGCGGCGGCTTTTACGAGCTCTGCGGGATCAACTTTGAAACGGTGGCTCAGGCGAGCATTTCCTCGCCAAAAGAAAGAGCTCGAGTGGTGAAAGAAAAGGCGAACCGCCTTCTTCTTCGATCAAAAGTTGTTCCCACCTTTGTCCGACGCCTTCTTCAGGACTTTCCCCCGGTTGACTGGGCCCTCACCCGGGCCACCTACTGGTGGATGTTCTACCGAGGGCAGCTGGTCGACCTGGACCGCCTGCGACGAGGGCCCAAGCTGACAATCTTCAGCACGCTGTCGCCGGCTGTTCGTCGCTGGCTCTTCGTCATCTGCCTCCTCTTTGACCTCTTCTTCTTTGGCGTCGGCTGTGTGGTCCTAGGTAAAAAAACAAAAAAACTAACTAAAATTTCATATAGTTCATAAAGTGATTTTTTTCTCTACCAGTAATCAACCTCCCGCTGATCGTCGTCCACCAAACGCGGCTGATCCTCGCCGGCACCAGCCTCGGCCATGAGGAAGCGTTTTCAAAAGCACCTTCGGCCTTCTTCCTCTTTGGCCTCGACCTGCTGCTGATCAACCTGATCACCTGGATCCTCTTCCGCGACTCGATGCTGATGATCCACTACGTCGACCTGACGGTGGAGGCCTACCGAGGGCACCTGGCGGAGGTGAACCGAGCTTTGGCCGGCCTTGCTGCTCGAGGAGGAGCTGGTAATTCAACAACAAAACAAAGTCTGGCAGCTTTCCGAGCAGGAAAAGAACTGGTTAAAAAATCTTCTGATTTTCAGCCACCTCTTCCGCTGAAGAACTGGCAACGCCGTCAGCTGGGCCAGCTTCTGGCGGATCACACTCGCGCCTCGATGCGCATCGCCGCCATCAACGGCGACTGCTCGTTCCCTTTGCGCGCGTCAACGCCGAGCTCTATCGGACGCAGAAGTTCCTGCCGCAGATTGTGCCTCGACTTGATGGTGGCAACAGTGGTGGAATTGGCTTTCGAAGTGCTGACACTATTTTAAAGCTCCGTCTGACGGAGATGTGCGACCGGCTGGGCAATGCTGAGCTGAGGAAGATTGGCTTCAGTATGGGCCCACGGCGGGTGATCACCTACAAGGTTCTCTTTGAGGTAGGAATGGTGAACTTTTGTTATGTGAAAGTAACTCGTTTTACTTTGCGTAGACCTTGCTGCTGCACATCGCCTACATGATGTACTTCTTCAACTTTCTCCAGAATAACAGCAACAATCGTTAGGAGGCTTTCCCCTCTTGCTTAAGTATTCCTTATCAAAGTCACTGTTTTGTTTCACAGTATTTTTTCCGTAGATTTTTGACATTTTGAGCACACCTACCTTCAACTTAACTTTCAGGCACCAAACAGGCCCACCAGTTTTCAATACACACACGCAAATAGAACTCTTTCTTCTCTCCTCACTCTTCTCTCTAACTAAAGGCGTACTTGACGCCGAGCAAGACCAGCATCGGCACGACCATCGTCCGCACGCCCCAGAAGTACTCCCAAAAGGTGTCGCCTCGTTTGTAGGCGAAGCCCGCCTCACCGGTGGCCTTGCACCGGGCGGCCACCGCCTCCGGGCTGGGCCGTTTCAGGTCCCAGGCGAGACCGAGCTTCGCGTAGAGGTCAATCACCAGCGTGGCCGGGTTGAAGACGTCGTAGGGGCCCAGTTCGCTGGCCGAGTAGTCCCAGGGAAAGGTGTGGTGGTAGTTGTGGAAGCCCTCGCCGAAGAGCATGTTCCGGATGGAGGCCTCCACCGGGGAGACTCGCTTATCATACGGTCGCATGCCGTACATGTGTGCCCAGCCTGAAAAAGTTTGTTGTTAAGGTTCTAGAATTGAGGATTTTGCGGTTCTTTATAGTCAACACTTACTATTGACCAGCCAGGTGAGGTTCAGCGAGATGACGTACCGGAGGATGACCACGCCCCACACCGAGTGGTACCAACTTTCGCCCCAGCAGTACACCGGCACGACCGCCGGCAGGAAGCCCCAGAAGATGAAGACCAGCGGAATGTAGAACTGCCGCTGGAAGCGGACAATCGGATCCGCCTTCAGGTCGCTGAGGTCAATCAGGCGACCTTTGCGGATTACCTCGGGGTGCTTGCGGACCATCAGCCAGCCCTAATGTGGGAAGATAGGTGTTAGAAAAATAGAATTTAACAAAAGAAAACGGAACTTTACCACGTGACTGAAAAAGAAACCTCGGTTGGCGTTGTGCGGATCGGCGTCCGTGTCGGACCACTTGTGGTGCACCCGGTGGTCGCGGCACCACTCGTAGAGGTCGTTCTGCAGGGCGGTGACGTGGAGGAGGGAGAGGACCAGGCGGAGTGACCAGTGGGCGCTGTAGGAGCGGTGCGCCCAGAGGCGGTGGGCGCCGGTCTGGACGCCCAGCGAGGCGAACATCAGCACGAAGTAGCCCCAGTACATGGTGGCCAGCTTGCAGCTGGGCAGCAGGGTGAGGGCATAGAGGCCGATGATGTGAATGAAGGCGAGGGCGATGATGTTCCGCCAGACGAGCTGTCGCCGGTACGGCTGAGCTTTTGGTTTGATAAGCTGAGAGTCTGGCGATGGTATCTCTTCAGGTTCAAGGTGGAGCGGATCCTCTTCCTTAATTGCTGGTGAAGAGGAAGAAGAAGTTGAAGTCGAAAAACTTTTGCTTGAAGTTGAAGTCTGCAAATCTCCGCCTGAAGCTGTCATTGTAGTTGTTGCTGTTGCTGTTGCTGGTCTGCTGCTCAACTAGCAAAAAACTTTGAAAAACAGAAAACCGATTTTATTTATACTGCCACTGTTTTTATTGTCGTTTTAGTATTTTTTTCCGCTAAGAAAGACGGCACAAATATAGTTCAAATATGTTCGGCAAGGAGAGAAGGAGTAATATATGTTGCAACTCTACTTGTTTAAACATTGTTTCTGCTTGCTTTTTTTGCTTATTCAAGCAGGACAAAAGATTGAGTATTAATGCCAAATAGGCTAGTTTAAAAAAGGTGCACTAGCAACGCATTTTCCTGCCTGCCTGCTCCTATTCAGCCATGTGTGTGTGGGTGACCTAAAACAGAGGAGACAATTAGCAGAGTCTCCGCAGGAGAAAAGTGCTAATGATCGCCCAGGCAGTTATCTCCTTTTCCCTTCTTTTTGTCTGAAAAAACTGTAATCCATTCATCAGTAGCAGTGTGCCCTTTCTAGTTGCACCGTTGTTGTCACTTCTACGCTGTTGTCTTTACTGACAATTATCTTTGGGCAGCATTTTTTTACTTCTCAAAAATGCCGGCACCAAAAGGTTAGGCATTTTCAATAAAACACAAAACTTACTCTAATTTAGTGCACTTGATGACGTAGTGAAGGAGCATCTCAACAGCAGTGAGTTTACAAACAGTTTTTTGCGCTGTTCAATCACGCCTCATTAGCCTGGCAGCCATCATTTTTGATCAAATCAGTAATTAAAAATCAGTAATTTTAATTATCAGTAGCAGTAGTAGTGGTCGGCCAATGTCACTCAAAAGGCAGGCTGTTGGTGGGCAGTTAGTTAGATACACAAAAAAACGGTAAAAAATTTTCTTTTTTTAGAAAAAGGGCACCATGGCAAAGCTGCCCGCTCCAAAGAGGCCACAGGAGGCGGCCACTGTCCGTTTGACCAGGAGGTACCCCGCCAGGCCCCAGTCCGCCGACCCATACGTTCCCTTGATGATCCAGTGGGTTCGACTGTAGCCGACCAGCAGGCCGGTGTGGGTGATGGGCGCCCCCGCCCTGCACCGCCGATTGTACGGCCCCCGCAGGTTCAGCCAGAAGGGCTCGTGCACGGCGCGGAAGGGCACCACCACGGGGCCGTACTTGAGGAGGAGGCGCTGGAGGAGGCGGTCACCATCGCCGGCGGGCAGAGCTGGCAGGTGGGATTTTTTGCAGAAGAGGCGAAGGCGGGCGGCCAGCAGCCCGGAAGGAAGCGGCTGGTGGCAGTTCTTTGGTCGGAGCTAACCAGAGGAAAAAGGTCGATTAGACTTAAGCTTTAGGGTTTTTAACCTAGAACACTCACCACCGGTCTTTGGATAGCCGACACCTCATAGGGCTCTCCCTTGCTCCGCTCCACCAGGCCATGCTCTGCCGCCACCCTGAAGACGTGCTCCACACGGCCTGCCTTGCAGATGCGGTCCGCCGTTGAGTAGCCTAGCGCCCCCAGACAATTGAAAAGGTCTTTCTCGCTGAAGCGAATCGAGGTGGGGGTAGATTTTGTCGTTTTATTACCTCCTTTTCCTGGCCCATGTTTCAACATGTACGCGGACTGCATTGCATCCACGGCGGCAATCAGGTAGCAGGTGGCGCAGTGGCCTTGGTCGGCCACCGGACTTATCACGCCCTTTTGCTGGCGGTAGTCGTATTCGGGTGGAATTTTCTCGTCATTTGCTCTTTCATCTTCTTCCTCCTCTTCAACGTAGCAGTCCTCCTCGTCGCTGGTCGGCAGCTCGCCGAGGATTTTCTCGCCCGGCACTCGACCTAGAGGGCCAAATTTGAACAAAGACGTTGTGCTGTTTGTTTCCGGTTGAAGGAGGTACGTTGCGGCGAACTCCTCGCTGGAGAGTGCTGAGAAGCGCGTCAGACCGAGTTTTGTTGGATCATCTTCAGACTTGAGGCATTCTATTATCACTTTGGCTAGGCTTTTTACCGTTTTGATCAGGTTCTTCAGGCGGTGGATGATTGTTGGCTGATGATGATGGCCTGTTTTTCCTTCACCACCGAATATTTCATTGTGGTGGTGTTTCTAATAAAAAAGAAAATTGAAATCTAGTTTTAAAAGCTTAATCTTACCGCAAACTTCTCAAGTACAGTGCCCAGTGGAAGGCAGAAGATGTTCACCGACTCACTGCCGACGCTTTCCTCGTAGCATCTTTTCATTCTCGCCTTTTTCCGTTTTATCAGCTCAGCTTCATGCGAAAAAAGCTGGTCGATGATGCTAAGATGTGGAACATGGTCTTTCAATTGGCGAAAGGTTTCTTTGATATGATAAAGTCTTTTGGTGAAAAAGTCATCTGTTGCTGTTGTTGATTCACTGCTATTTTGTTGATGTGAGGTATTTGCTGGAAAGAAGAGGCACACGCAGATAAGCTGAAAAATTGTGAAAGTGTTTGACTGCATTTTATTGTTAGAAAAAAAGCTAGCCAAATTAGTGTTTGAGTTTCAAGATTGCTAAACAAAAAAAAGTTTAATTTTTTGTCAAATCAATTAAAATAAATAAAAGCCAATTGACTGAAATAAATGACACGCATGACCTTGTGGCACAGTAATGAACAATAAAAAATGAAAAAAATTAAAATGCACGCCAAAACGTAAAACCATAAAAAAAAGTTGATACTCACTATCTCAAAGTCTTCAGGCCACTTTTTACCCTTCAAACCGGCTGGAAACTAAATTAAGCCCTTTTGGTGGTAATTAAAATATAAATACGGTTGCACAGTAGGAGAGAACGATATTTAGTATGCACAAATTGATGCTAGAAATTAGGAAAAATCAAAAATGAACTTAGCAATCACTTTACTGATCTTTCTATTTTCCACCACCACCACCTGTTACTGTCACCACCAAGCCTATGAACCTTCCAGCTTCGCCCGCCGCCTTCACCACCTCGCTGAAGTCCACCAGGCCATTCACGCGGTGCTGGAGAGCAAGGAGAGTCCTGGCCACAGTCCCCTGCACCCGAATGCGACCATCGTTGAGAGGATCATGTCCGCGGAGGCGGTGGCCAGCCTGCTGCGCCGAGTGAAGGCCACCGGCCGCCTGGAGGCGTGCTACAACTGCCTGCTGGGCGGCCACCGGCTGAGCGTCTTCGAGACGCCCGTCAAGACGGTGCTGCTGGAGTACCTGAAGGCCCACTTTCACCACCAGCACCACTACTGGGGGCGGCACCTGCTGAGGCCGGAGGAGCTGCGGGAGGAGCTGGGGCGGCTGAAGGCGAACCTCCGCCACCTCTTGGAGAACATCCTCGAGATGGTCCGCCTGGTGGTGGACTGCCTCACCGACGAGCGGCCGGACTTTCAGCCGACGCAGATGGGCCTGACGGAGTTTACCATTTGGGTACACACTTTATTTAGCCTTTATTTGCAAAGTTTTTAACAGTGAATTTTTTCTTCATCTAGCCCAAGGAGCAATTTTCAAAGCTGTACCTGAAGCCGATGGGCCGAAAGAGGGGCGCCCCTCTTGGTGACTACCTGATCACGGACCACCAGGGGCTGACCTATGATGAGAGCACCTTCGGCAGTCTGCCCAGTCACTATGACTACCGCCAGCAGGGGGTGATCAGCGAGACGAAAAATCAAGCTTACTGTGGTGCGATTTTAGTGTTCTAGAAGTTGTTCATACAAACTCCTGAAATCATTTTTTAATTTTAAGGAACCTGCTTCCTCTTCGGCCCGATGGCCGCCATGGAGAGTAGCTACATGCTGAAGCACAACAAACGGGGCGTCAGCTTCAGCGAGATGAACCTCTTCAACTGCATGCACAAGGACGGCGTCTACACTGATAAGAGCTGCCACAACGGCGGCGACGTGGCCGCCGTCTACCAGGCGGCCCGGGACCACGGTCTGGTGCTGACCAAAGATGACGAGCCCTACATGAGCAAGATTAGCAGAACCGATTCGAATTTCACCTTTGTGGTAGGTAGTAGTAGTGTACTAGAGGGAAAAAATCTTCGGTTTACTGTTTTTTTGGTTCTTGACTCTCTTTCCTTCTATTTCAGTTCAAACCGAAGCACTGCGACATCAAGCCGGTGGTGACGCGCCTCCAAAACTGGGGCAGCATCTCCGAGGTGAACGGCCCCCAGCGGGAGAACATCCTCAAGAGCCTGCTCCTAAAGTACGGCCCCCTGACGACTTACTTCCGCGCCGACAAGGCCTTCATGGCGCTCACCGGCGAGTGGAACCGGCCCTGCAACCAGTCGGTGGCCATCAACCACGTCATGACCGTCATTGGCTGGACTAAAAGTGAGAGTGCAGTCTTGGGAGATGATAAGCTAACTATTAAAATGTTTTCTCCTCTTCCTTCTCCTCTAGAGCACTGGATCATGAAGAACAGCTACGGCAACTACCCGAAGATAGTGCTGCCAAAGAACGAATGGGGCGAGGAGGAGGGTGAGGCACCGCAAACCTGGTTCCTGCCCTTTGGAGTGAATGGTTACCTGTACTCCAGCAAGCGCCACGCTGAAGGCTGTGGCATCTTTGGAGAGAACTCCAGCTGGGACTTTCCCGAGATGGAGTAGTTAGTGATTTTTAGAAGTTTTATAGCTTGTAGCCGTTTTTTCTTCAAATAAAGCCTTTATTTAGAGGAGTAGAAGAGCAGGTCCACCACCAGGTCCACTTAATCTTCCACTGCGGGCACGAGAAGCTGACTGACCGAGCCGAGGACGGCGCAGTTCTCCAGGTACTTGGTGTTCAGGTAGAGGTAGCCCTGAGCGAAATGGAAGAAAAATGAATAAAGTTGGCGTTTACAAGATTGAACTCACCATTATTCCCCACCGGTCGTCATCGTGTTCGTAGTTGCCGTAGGAGTTCTTGATCACCAGGTGGGTCGGTGTCCAGCCTGGGGAAATAAAGATTTTAGATTTTGAGTAACACTTTGTTATACAACTTATCCGCTTACCCGTTATGAGCATGGCGTGATCGGGCATCGGCGCCGCCGTCGTATTGCAGGCAAAGTTCATCTCGCCGGCCAGCTGCAGCCAGCGGCTGTCCATGGGCGCCCGAAAGACGGTGGTCACCGGGCCGTACTTGTAGACGATCTTCTTCAGCCGCTGCAGCGAGCCCTCGCCCTCCAGGCCGTATTCCTTGGCAAAACCGCGCATTCGGGTCGCCTCCTGGGAGGGCGTCAGGGGCAGGCATTTTTCCTTGTGGAGCTACCGATTCAGTAGGTAAACAGCAAAAAAGGTAAACAACAAAAGGCGAGTTTCTATTTCTATTTCTCTGCTTGTGTTTACCTTGGGCGGCGTCTCGTAGTCCTTCCTCGTAAAGTCGTACTGCTCAGCGTCCTTCTCGTAGACAATGCCATGCGTCTCCATGAACATCCGATAGACGGTCTCCACCTGGCCGCCCACCTGGGGGGCATCGTTGTAGCCCAGCTTCGCCAGGCAGTTGTAGGCGTCCTTCTCGCTGAAGGAAACGTTGCGGCGGCCCCTGTGGCTCAGCATGAAGGCCGACTCGACGGCGCTGAGGGCGGCGAAGAGGTAGCAGGTCTAGGAAGTGATCGATGATGATGAAACTTTTTGCTGATAAAACAGAACAAAACACTTTACCTGAGCACCGCCCTGGTTCTTCACCACGCTCACCACATCCAGGTCGCGGTAATCGAAGGAGCTGGGCAGCACACTATCAGCAATGTCGTCCACATCGAAGCTGTCGTACATGATGCTGATCTGCGGACCGCCATAGCCGCCGGAAAAGGAGGACAATGACTGTTTTCTTGGGCCTTCTTCAGATTCGGAGCCAAGAACTAGTTCGGGGTGGTCAGTTGAGGCTGGTCCACTGGTGGTGCTGGTGAGAAGATCCTCATCACCGCCAAGAGTTGAAGGTGGGGCAGCTGCTGTAGAAGAAGCGGCGGCGTCAGGAAAAGATGGCTGCTCTCCACTGTCACCACCACCAATGCTAATGTTCAGCCTGTTTTTCCATAAAACTTCTTCTGCCGAGCTGACGGGAAGCGGCTTCGGGTGACGGAGGTGGAAGAACTCGGAGAGGGACTAACAAAATAAAAAAAAGTGGAAATAAAACCGATTGAAACTGGAGCACTATTTTTGTTTACCAGCGAGGAGAAACGGTTGAGCGCCAGCTTCGTCGGCTCATAGTCAGGCTGGTCGACGTGCCGCAGGCAGTCAATCACATGGCGAGCCACGTCCTTGATGTTGGCCACCAGGTTCACCACTCGCCGCTTCAGGTGAGCGAGCCACTCGCTGCCAGAGCCCTCCTCGGTCATGGAGTAGGCTTTCTAGAAACCAAAAACCAAAAAGAAGGATCTTAGATCTTGAAGCAAAATGATCATCAACTGAAGTGCTCACCAAATACCGGTACACAATGACAGCCAGCGGCTCCGTGAAGATGTCCAACTTGACGCCGCCCTTGACGCTGGACAGGTAGCACCGCTCCATCTTCAGCACCTTCTGGCTGATCAGCTCCGCCGCCTCGGGGAAGACCGAGTGGAGGATGGTGTCATTGGGCCGGTGGCCGAGCTTCTCGAAGGTCTCCGCAATGTGGTGCTTGATGGTGCGCACGCCGCCCAGCAGCAGCCCCGCCGGGAAGCCCCTGCTCTCCACGCCGTTCTTCAGGTTCTTCAGCGAGCTGGCGATGATGGGCAGGATGAGGTAGCTGCTGCAGAGCAGGGTGGCCAGGCAGAGGACGCCTGAGAGCTGCAGAAATCGACGCAGGTTCATTCTTCTTCAAATGTTCCTCGTTTTTTATAGCCAAGTGCTTTCTTGCCTAGATATTTTCAGTCAGCAAAAAGAGCTGCTGCTGTAGCTTTCAAAATGCAACACAACAAAATGCCCACACTGAAAAAAACAATGAAAACAAGGTGCTGCAAAAAAGCAAAAATGTATTTGCAAAAGTGGTTGTTGCTGGTTTAAATTAATTTCGCCTTGATCGCTGTTGTTTTTTTAGTAGACAAAAAGAGTGATAAACAAATTACCAACTGCAATCTCTCTCTCTTTCTCTCCCTAATGTCCTCAGCTTTTTTGTGTTTGCTTTTTGTGGTTCACTTTATCATCCCCTATTCTGTGACATTTACCATGCTTTGGAGAAGTAGCTGAACCTTTTCATTAGAATGTTTTAGCTTAGGCATTTTTAATTTTAATTGAACTAATGATTTTTTCCATTTTTATCTCATTTTGCAGTTTTGCAATGCCTAGCAAGAAAATTATTATTGCCAATTGTTGAGTTTGGCTGTTTCACATTTTGACAGACTTGTGAGGAAATTTTCTCTTAAAAATAGCCTAGCAGTGGCCCAGCTAACCTTGCTGCTCTTTGAATGTCTGAATTTTTTTTTAATGTTTATGAGTGAGTAAGTTTTATTTACTTATCAATTAGCGTTAAAACACAAAAATCACCTGTCCTTCTGTTCTACGCTATGAAAACCAATGTCAAGCGTGGAAAGAAGATATGGGGCGGCTCTGGAGAGACCGGGAAAAGAAGGGGCTTTTAATTAATTTAAAAATGCCAGCAGGCTTGATTACCACTATGCTTGATTACTAATTGGTCGAATGCAGAAGAGTAAATTTTGCTTTAAAAATCACAAGTCAGCACTGCAGTCAACTTTGATCTTTTAAAATAAACAAAAAAAAAGAATTTTTAAAAAGAGATTGCAAAACACCACCACCACCAAGAAAATATCATGAGGCTACAGTTGCTGCTGCTTCTGTTGGCCACCCTCTTACTTTTGATCGAAGCTACTTCAGCTTCAAGAAGCCTGCTGAAGAACCTCGCCTCCGGCTACGACCGCCTGCAGCACCTGAAGAAGGCCATCAAGGAGAAGATTCACCAGTACGGCCATGACCCCAACTCCACCATCCTCTATTCTTTTGACCCGGCGGCAGCGGCGCTGCTGCAGAAGAAGGCCCTCCAGCTGGAGCGCTGCTACCACGACCAGGTGAAGGGCGCGGTGATGAGCATCTTCGAGCAGAAGCTCAAGGTGGTCATCCTCCACTACCTGGTAAGAAAAAAGGCTAAAAGAGTGATCTAATCTAACCGATTTACCACCTCCCGCAGACCGCCTACAACTACACCCACTACGATGGGCAGCAGTCCACCCAGCACTGGCTGGAGCACCTACTGCACCTGGTGGGCAATCTGCTGCACAAGATTCACCTCTTTGCCGGCCACATCATCGAGTGCGTCCGCCGCTCGGACGAGCCGGGCTTCCTCCCCACCAAGGTGGGCCTCAATCGCTTCTCCTCAATGGTAAGGCGCTTTATTCGGTGATTTGCCCCTCCTCCCTTTCTTTTCACCTCTTTTTCTTCTTCCTCAACCTCTCTCAGTCAGACGAAGAGTTCGACCGACGTCACGCCAATCCACTGCCCAAGGCACTGGGCCCCATGGGCAAGGTGGGACAGAGCAACGCCTACAGCAGCAGAGGGCGAAAGCCGTCGTACAGTGGTGGTAGCCACCCAAGAAAGCCACCACCACCACCACACAACAGCTACCACAGTCATCAGCAGAGCAAGCAGCCCTACCGACCGGGAGGTTACCATCATCCGCCCAAGCCGGCGGCTAAACCCGCTTATCACCCACCCAAACCTGCAGCTAAACTCGCCCACAAACCACCACCACCAGCAGCAGCAACCTCGGCGCACAGCCACCGCCGAAACACCGGCGTCTCCGCCTTCACCGAGGACTACAGTCAGTTCGAGGTGGACGACATCAAGGACGGCGACCTGCCCGCCAGCCTGGACTACCGCAAGGAGGGCGTCATCAGTCGGGTAAAGGACCAGGGCGACGCACAGGTAGGAGGATGATGATGATCTTCTAGATCTGTTTTGCTCTCATCATCATAGCTCATCATCATTTTCCTTTCTCCTCTAGACCTGCTTCCTCTTCGCCGCCGTGGACGCCATCGAGAGCAGCTACATGCTGGCAAAAAGGCGCAAGGGCGTCACCTTCAGCGTCAAGGACTTCTACGACTGTTTGCCCGCGGCCGGCGTCGCCCACCCCGAGCTGGGCGGCAACGTGGAGACGGTGATGGCGCTGGGCAAGTCGAGGGGGCTCATTGACGAGCGCAAGGGCGACACGTACCGGGAGAGCTGCAAGCCCAGCACCCTCGTTATGGTAAGTACTGGAGATGACTACCGCCCCACTAAACAAAAAAATTTTTTTTTCTTTACTTACCCTCTTGAACTGCGTCTTTTTTTTGTTGTTCAGCCGGAGCCCAAAAAGTGTCGCTCCCCGCCTAGGAGCTCCATCGTGACGCGCGTGAAGGGCTTCGCCAAGATCAGCGACCTCAGCGATGCGAAGACCCTCAAGAAGATTCTCTACAAGGTTAGTAGTAGTAGTAGTAGTAGTTGAAGAGGAGAGGAAGGTCTTTCCACCACGAGTACTCACCCCCTTCTGTTTTGTTCTTTGTTCTTTTCGCTTCAGTACGGCCCGGTCTCCACGGTCTTCCGCTCGCCGCCCAGATCCTCCGCGTCGCATGTGTCCTGGACGGGGCTGGCTAGCAAGTGGAATGAACTCTGCGTGCCTGGAAAGGGGGCGGCGGCGGCGGCAGCGGTCCCACCGAGCCACGCCATGCTGCTCATAGGTATCGGCTCTCCATCAGATCTTGCTTGCTGGGCTGGCTTGTTCCACTGATGATCATTTTCTTTCATTGCTCTTAGGCTGGGAGCCCAACTACTGGATTCTGAAGAACTCTTATGGCCACTACCAAAATGACATGTGGGGACTCAATGGGTAGGTTTTGGTGTGCTGTGATGATGATGATGAAGCTAAACCACTTTTTTTTATTTTGATCTTATTTTCCCACCACTTCTCCACACTGGTAGATACTTGTACCTCCTGATGCGCAACGCCGCCAACTGCGGAGTTCTAGGCAGCGACAGCCAGATTGTCTTTCCCAGTGTTTCGTAATTTAGAAGGAAGAAAGAGATTTTTAATATTTGATGTTAATAGTAGATTTTTAAAATGATTTAAAGTGCCGGTGATTTAAAGTGATTTTTGGTGAGGTAGTCCTTGTCTGAAATAAAAGTGTGGATCACATCAATCTAGATCATTAAAATCTAGTAAATAGTGAAAATCCTGCGTAAACAACCAAATCAAGTTGTCGTACTTACTTATCATCACTTTGGTCCAACGACCTTGTACGCAAAGTACAGATCAAGAGTGGACCTCTTCAACTTGGCACTCTCGTGCTTACACGTGGAGCGAATGTAGCTTAAAGTCGCCGTCTCCGGAAGTGGAACGTACATCCTTGAGCTGCGCTTCTTGTAGGTGATCAGATAGGGATAGGTGAAAGGAGTGGCGTCAACGTAAAGGTCTTCCTCCACTAGTGTATCGGCGCGCTCCTTCAGAAGGTACAAGGCAATGGAGCCAACCGTGGTCTCCAGTGGGCCTTCAAAGATGATAAATGAGTAGCTGCTGCGGGTTGGCTGTATCTGATCATTCTTCAGGCCGGGAATGGCTCGAATTCGAACGCCGACGCTGCTTCGGCTTAGGCTAAGCGACTTGAACATGGCGGTTGTATTTCCATTTCGTAAAAGGTTGATTTCGTTTTGCTGGTAAAACAGTTGCAACAGTTAATCACTAGTCGACCCTGTCAAAAATACAAGCCTTACCTCAGAGGATAAAAGCTCCTTTACTAGGCTGACGACCTTATCATGCGATTCATTCGCCCTGATCATCCGGTTATTCGCCTTATAAATACAGAGCGGGCACGAGCTCTTCTTCTCCAGTTTCACCACCTCATCGACACTATCCGCCGTCAGCCACTTGATGATGCACAGCCGACAGAAGCGGTGAATGGCGCTGTCTGCTAGGTGAAGAATCTGCGTCTCAGTCAGCGGCTCCCAGCAAATAGAACACTGGACCAGCTTTTCGAGAGCATCCAAGTCAAGTGGCGGCAGTGGAACGGAGGACGGACTCGGCGGCAGCAGGTGCAGTCCACGGAAGAGCAGATGCAAGGTGGCCTTCTCCACGAGCCTATCGCGAAGACTGACTGATTCAGGGACGACTGATTCCTCTGAAGCTGTTTCCGAGCTGTCTTCAGTGTCCGTTTTCTCGGGCATGGTTGGTGGGCGGTGGTCACTTTGGAAAGTGATGATGAAATTTTTGATTACTGAAAGATAATAACAAAAAAATTAAAAAAAAATTACTGTTCACAAAGGACGTACTTGCACGAAGAATCTGCCCAAAGCCGAAACTGAGTTTTCAGTTTTAGCGAGACTTTTTTTGCTGATCGAATTCCAGCGCCGAACGACTTTTCAGTGCACGAGTACTCTTTCTACCGTTTTCTTCTCATTCAACTAAAGTCCTGAAGAACCAAGGCACTATCTTCACTGTCTGCGCTGTCAAGTGTGTTTCAGCTGGCGGCTAATTTATTGCCGCCATTTCCATTCTCTCTCTTTCAAACTCGTCTTTGTGTTTACACTACTACCCTGTGTGCTTGTGAGTACAATTCCCTTTCTCCCCCACAGTAATGATGTCATTTCGCCGCCCCGTATTCAATTTCCACTTATGGAAAGAGAGAAAGTGTCTGTGGCTGCTGCAATGGCTTCAACATCAACAAACGCACAACACACAATTCGAAGCACAGTGCCACGCCGAATAAGAAGAGGCAGCTGAGCTCTCGGTGTGTCTGCAGACCGAGAGTTGAAGAAGGGGAAGAAGAATGCGCAAACAATACCATCATCGCCGCCGATGTAGGCCAATGTGGCAATTAAGTGGGCAATCTCATCTAAATGAAGCATGAAACCGCCGAGCCAGCCAGCAGCCAGCAGCCATCATCATCATATAAGAATTCTTCCTCTTCTTCACTGTTTACATTATGATCATCAAAAGTCGAAAGCATCAAGGGAATGGCCAACGTCAGTCATTCGCCCACCAACCGCTCCACACAGATGGCTTCGAAAATGACTTCGAAAATGACGCCCGCCGCCGCCGCCAGCAGCAACATCAGCCGCAGCCTTCAACAGGCGGCACAGGCCTCGGAGGCCCTGGCCGAGGCCCTGGAAGCGACGGCCAGGGCCGAGACGCTCAGTCAGATCGAGGCAATCCGCGGCACACGGCACTTTCGCGCCTACAAGATCAGCCTCTGCGTCATCGCCGTCCTCCTCGCCGTCTTCTACCTCGTCGTCATTGACTTCTTCAACTTTGTCGGCCTGCTCGAGGAGAACAGCGTAAGTGGCTTTTCCGCTGTTGCCGTTTTTTGCTTTGTTTTTTATTTCACACTAACTTTCCGTTTTTTTTGCAGAAAATTATCATTCTCATCATCCTCTCCGCGCTCTTCTCGCTGCTCAACATCGTCGGCCTCTTTGCGGTGATCGCCGAGCACCTCATCCTCATACTGATCTACGACATCGTCACCAAGGTGACGCTGATCACCCTCAACCCGGTCGTCTGCATGCAGTGCATCCTCCTCAACAGCTACATCAAAGAGCTGGATAAGATCCACAAGCTGAAGCACAAGAAGTAGATCAGCAAAGAAAAGATCATCACTCAAAAAACTAGACTCCCAGTTAGTTTTTCTCCATTTCTCCCCTCAATCTCAATGCCAACTGTATATCCGCTTTCTTCTGAATCTCACCATATGCCGCTCCTCCAGCACTTGAGAGTGGTGCAATAACCAGCGAACGTAGTGACGTCGTCGTCGTCGTCAAACTCAAATTGAACTTTGAACTCCTGCCATGTTTCACCACATCCCTTACACTTCTTCTTCTCCTCCTCTCGTTTGCCTAGCATCTCCGTCCACCAAGCAAAAAAAGTACGATATCGGGTAAGTTTTTTGTTTTTTTGCTTATCGGTAGTTTAGTGCTTAAACTTGAACTTCATCATTGATCAGCTTATCAACTGCTGCTGCTGCTGCTACTGCTCAAACAAAGTCGTCAGCAGACTTATGAGTAGTTTTTGTTGTTATCAGCCTGTTAACCAGTTTAGAAAAGTACAGATATGCAATTTATTTGTAAGTGTTGCCCTATTTATTTAATTAAGATCAACACGACTTTTCTAATTAAAATCCACTTAAGAATGTGTGTGTGTGTGTTTTCTGATCGTAGAAAACCCACTTTCAAACACTTGTTGGCACATGTTTTATATGAGCGTCTTTATTATCAGCATTACTTGATAAAAAAGCGGTGTCGTTATCTTCTTCGGTCATTGGCGCAGTGTGACGTTAATCGATTGCTTCGATTGGCAGCATAAAAAAGGAACTCCTCAGTTGACCAGCTGTTGGTGTGCTGCTGTGCTATCGTGTAATTTTGCTGAAAACTCTAAGTGACGACTTTTATTTTTCATCAAAAGATTTTTTTGTAGTTTTTAGCTTTCTAAAACATCACCAAACCAAGAAGCATGCAAGTGCCTACAGCCACTCTCATTTTGGCTGCACTTTTGGCGCTGGCCACCGGCAAAGCCAGCAACAGCCATGAGCAGGTGCACATTGCCCTGGGAAGTGAGTGCAGCTTTTAATTTGAAATAATAATTTTTTTCAGACTAACTTTTTTCAATTTTTGCTTGCAGCCGACGAAAGGGAGATGGTGGTCACCTGGGCGACGATGCACCACATCACCGACACGGGCACGGTCGAGTACGGCCTGCAGGCGGGCAACCTCAGTCAGCAGGCGGCCGCCGAGGTGAGCCACTTTGCGAAGGACGGCGCCAGCTTCTACACCTACCGAGCACTGCTCACCCACCTCAAACCGGCCACTCAGTATTGTCAGTTTAGAATGCTCTTTTTTTCAAAACTAAATCCTAATCCAAATCTACAGACTACCGCGTCGGGAGCAAGGGCAGCAGCCACTCTGCGGTGTTCACCTTTCGCACACTGCCCAGCGGAAGCAAGTGGCTGCCGCGCTTTGCCGTCTACGGCGACCTCGGCTTCCAAAACGAGGAGTCGCTGCCCTTCCTCACCAAGGACGTCATTGGTCAGCCGAACAATCACCCACTCTACGATGTCATCTTCCACGTCGGCGACATGGCCTACAACCTCTTTGAGCGAAGGGGAGAGCAGGGCAATGACTTTATGCGGTCGATTGAGAAGGTGGCCGCCCGGGTGCCCTACATGACCTGTCCGGGCAATCATGAGGAGAAGTCGAATTTTAGGTAGAAAAGGTTTTTAGTTTTTAGTAAAAACAGTTGCCTAATCCTCTTTTTTCCACTTTCACCAGCCACTACGACGCTCGCTTTTCGATGATCGCCGACCGAGCCCACCCGCACCACGGCGCCGCCCTGAGCTCTCGACTGAACAATCACTTTCACTCGATGGACATCGGCCCCGCCCACATTGTCATGTTCAGCACCGAGTTCTACTACTACACCAACTTTGGCTGGGATCAGATTCGCCTCCAGTACGAGTGGCTCGAGGCAGATCTGAAGCGGGCGAATGCCAATCGAGCGCAGAGAAAGTGGATCATCGTAATGGGTCACCGGTAACAATCAGCAGCAGGTGTTTGGGTGTTCTGTTTGATTTGCCTAAAAACTCGTTTCTCTCTGCTCTGTAGACCACTGTACTGCCTGAAGATTGGCGACGACTCGTGCAACTACGAGACGCAGGAGCGCGCCAGCATTCGCCAGGGCATTCACATGCACAACAAACAGGGCTCTCCGCGACAGTACGCCCTGGAGCCCCTTTTCTACAAGTACGGCGTCGACGTGATCCTCTCCGGGCACGAGCACTTCTACGCCCGTCTCCTCCCCCTCTTCAACTACACCGTCCACGGCGGCTCCCAGGGGACGGCGCCCTACACCAACGCCCACGCGCCGGTGCACATCACCACCGGGTCGGCGGGCAACCGCGAGAACCACCCGCCCTTCAACCCGCACCTGAAGAGCTGGGTCGCGGAACATCATTATGACTACGGTTTTACGAGACTCAGCTTCCAGGACGGCGGTGATCGCATTCTGCTGGAGCAGACCTCCGATGATAGGAACGGCACCGTCATTGATCACGTTGACATCATCAAGACCACCGTTCTGCCTCACTGGCTCCTCTGAGCAGAGGGAGAGAGCTGGCATTGCCAATGCATTGCAAATGCACTGAACTGTAGAGATATTTTAATTTAAAAACTCAAAACTCAGCTAATTGAAATTGAGGATGATGATTGAATGAATGCGCTTATAATGGGCTGCTTTACGAAACAGTCAGCTTGCTCAAAAAGAGCTCAATTTGCACATTTTTTGCAAAAAAAAGGAAAAATGTTAAGCTCTTAGCAAAGTCGCTTTTGGTGGTTGCTCAAACCTGGTAAAAAAGTCAGGCGATTTAAAAAATATTACCTTATCAAAACTCAGTCTATAAAAAGAAAACTTAAGAGTGTACGGGTTTTAAAAACTTTCTCAAATTTTAGCTGATGACACAAAACTAACCATGAGGCAGCTTCCCTTGCTGAAGTTGATTGCCTTTCTCCTGCTAATTTCAGCGCAAGTTATTAGTGCTGATAGTGGAGAAAAGAAGGAGGAGGAGGAGAAGAAAAATGCCGTGAGCAGTGAAGACCATGCTGAACACCAACAGGTCCACCTCAGTTTAGGATGTAAGGCTGAACAAATACTTTTAATAAAAAAAAATAAAAGACATTTTCAATTTCAGCCGACGAGACGGAGATGATCGTCACCTGGCAGACGATGCACAAGAGCAAGCACCACGCCTACGTCCAGTACGGCCGTGAGAAGGACAACCTGAAGCACCAGGCCAAGGCCGAGGTGGTCAAGTTCAAGGAGCACCACACCAAGTTCTACACCTACCGAGCGCTGATGAAGCACCTCAAGCCGGGGCACAGCTACTGTAAGTTTATAACATTTTCAAGATTGAATAGAACTTTACTATCTTTTTCACATTCTTACCCATCAGATTACCACGTCGGCTACGAGGGCGCCTTCTCGCACCGGTACCACTTTAGGACGCTCCACCAGGGCCACAAGTGGCTGCCATCGCTGGCCGTGTACGGCGATATGGGCATTGCCAATGACCGCTCTCTGCCCTACATTCAGCGGGATGTGGAGAAGCACGAGTACGATGCCATCTTTCACTTGTAAGTCCTTTTTGCCTTTGTTTTAAGGGGACAGAAAACTAATTACACATCACTAACCCTTTTTTTCAACCGTTCATTTTAGCGGCGATTTCGCCTACAATCTCAACAAAGTAATCGAATGCTTCAGTGCTCATTTGCTCATTTTGTTTTTTTTGAAAGCTGGAAACCCCCTTTTTTCCTTCAACATTTTAGGATGATGGCGAACGCGGCAACCGCTTCATGCGAGCACTGGAGCCAATTGCCGCTCGCGTCCCCTACATGACCTGCACTGGAAACCACGAGAGGCACGGCAACTTCAGCCACTACGACGCCCGCTTTTCGATGCTTCGCCGGCCGCAGCACCACCACGACCACGACCGCCCCCTGAGCGAGCGACTGAACAACCACTACTACAGCCTGGACATTGGCCCCGCCCATATAATCATGTTCAGCACCGAGTTTTACTACTTTCTGGAGTTTGGCTACGAGCAGATCCGCCACCAGTACGAGTGGCTGAAGGCCGACCTGGAGAGGGCCAATCGGAAGGAGAACCGAGCGAAGCGACCCTTCATCATCGTCTTCGGCCATCGGCCCTTCTACTGTCTGAAGCTGATGGACTGTCCGCCGCCGGTGCAGGAGAGGGAGGAGCTGCGAAAGGGGCTGAGGGAGTGGCCGCCGAAGAAGCACCATCACCACCACCATCATCACCACCATCATCACCATCATGATGATGATAAGCACCCTCATATTAGTGGTCAACCTCAACCTCACCCCCAAGATGAGCATGGCCATCAACACCACCACCACCATAATGATAAACATCCGCATATTAGTGGCCATATAAGTGGTGGTCAACCTCAGCATGAGCACTATGAACACCATGAGCACTACGAGTATCATGATCATGAGGAGGATCACCACGAGCACCACCACCACCACCACCACAACGTCAAACGGGAGGCTCGCCCAGAGCAGCACAGTCCACCGCTGAAGACGTTTGCCGAGGCCAGTGAAGAGGGTGACCACCATGACCGATATTACGGCCTGGAGAAGCTCTTCTACGAGACGGGCGTCGACCTGTACATCTCCGGACACGAGCACTACTACTTCCGGACGACGCCCATCTACAACTTCAAGTGGCACCACAGCGACAAGAAGAACGACTACACCGATCCACGGTACCCAATTCACATCGTCTCCGGCTCGGCGGGCTGCTTCGAGAATCACAGCCACTTCAACTCGAAGCCGGAGTGGCTTGTGAAACACAGCTTAGATTATGGGTATATGAAGATGGCATTTCTCAGCTCGCACAAGGTCGAGCTGAAGCAGTACTCCGTTGATAAGGTAAATTAGGCTGATAAGGGTTGCTTCAGTTGATAACTGCATCTAATTGTGGTCTTTATCATTTCCCACTTCAGAAACAAGTAATTGACCACATCACCATTCACAAGACGCACGACTACCCGGCCTGGTTGGGCAGCGGCCAGTCAGGGGGAAAGGATGATGATGATAAAAACACTACCTCTTCTTCATCCTCTCATTCGATTGAACCGGAAGTCCCCAGCACCGAAGCATCCTTAGACTTTGAAACAACAGCAAACAATTAGCACCAGCTGACGACGACAGCTCTGAAAGCACAGCAAAACACCCGAACGATAGCAATGTTTACAAAGAGGAGCAAAAATGAGTAGGGGGCAAAATCAGAATGTTAAAAGTGTTTAGTAATAAAATAAAAAAAGAATTAAAATCTGCTGCAGTCAATGACCACATTTTAGATCAATTTTTGTTTGACCAAAGAGGACCAATGAGTAACTCGGGGAGCTCTCTTACGTCTTTTCAAGTGCCAATGTACGCAGAAAAGTAACATGCACAGAGTTTCACCGATATAAATAGAGGGAGAAAGAGAGAGAGGTACACGCAGCACAGAGAGACAGTGTCCACAGTTGCACTGTTAGAAGCAGTCGACAACACAGCTGACTGGTGGTAGCAAAGAAGAAACACATGACACTGTCTGTCTGTTTACATTTCACAGCCGTCGCCGCCGTCACAACAAGCACTCAAATCTGTACCAGAAAAAAAGCTAGAAAATGAAGTCACAACTAGTCCGTCTGACAGTGTTTGCAGCTCGGCGCAGTTTGTCCACCACAGGAGCAACGGAAATTACCGAAAAGGGCCTCATCTTCGACATCAAGCCGGTGAAGTTCACCCCCACCGAGGGAAAGACCTACTTCTGGTGCAGCTGCGGTGAGAGTAAGAAGCAGGCAAGTGTTTTTGATCTTTTGCAAACGTTTTCATTTCTAAATCTAATCCGATTTCTTCCTCTTCTGCAGCCATTCTGCGACGGCACCCACAAGCGCCCTGACATCAAGCTGCGCCCGGTCAAGTGGGAGTGCACCGAAGTTAAGCCGTACTTCATCTGCAACTGCAAGCAGACGAACAGGGCGCCCTTCTGCGATGCGACGCACAAGAGGGCCGAGGTGCTGAAGGCCTTCGAGGAGCAGCAGCAGAAGGAGCAGAAGGATGATAAGGGTGAAAAAGCGCCCGAGACGCCGAAATGAGTTCAGCACACAAACAAAGCCTTCTTCAGTAGTGCCAAAAAGTTGTTCTAAAATTAAAAGATTCGAGTTTTTTAAACAATAAACAATAGTAGATCTGTTGAGTTATAAAATTGAGATGACGTTGCGAACTGTTTTCACTGACATCCTTTTCTCCTTCTCATTTGAAACACACGTTTGATTTTCCCAATCTAAAGCCAACATGAAACTGTATCTTCTGTCACTACTGCTTTTTGTCTTCCTATACCACCACCAGCTACTTCCGGTGCAAGCTCAGGTAAGAGATAGATAGGTAAAAGATAAAGGCTTGAAACTTACCCACAACAAACAACAAACAAAATTGTCCTCAGGACCACCGCCACCTCTGCGACAAGATCATGTCCGGCCACTTCGACCGCATCCACCTCAAGTCGATCTCCTACGACCCGAACCGCGACATGCTGGCGCTGTTCGAGGGCGACCGCCAGTACCTGGTGCCGAACGCCGGCTCACTTCCGGTGAACCACTCCTCCCTGCCGATCGGCGCCTACATGGGCTGGAAGGACGGCGAGGTGGGCCGCGCCGTGGAGACCTTCGCGCTGACCTCGCCCACGAAGGCGGTCTTCTTCCTCGAGGCGCGCCAGGGCATCTACGCCACCGATGAGTCCATTCCGCTTCGTCGAGGCCTGAACCTGGTGACCGAGGACGCCGAGTACATGGGCGTCTACCGGTGGATTCGCTTCTGGCAGTGGAAGGCGATGTGGAAGGAGGCGAAACGGGTCCACCCCGACTACACCATCGTCGCCGAGTCGAGTCGCTGGGGAACGCTCGGCTGGGTGATTCACAAGGGTAAGGAGGTGGTGGTGGTGGTGGTGATTTCAAAGTCCATTTTCGAGACTTGAAAGAACTTCTTCAACCGTTTTTCTATTTCCACCACCCCGCCGCCGCTGCAGACATCTACGACAACCAGGTGCCCTTCATCGTCTACGACCTGAACAAGCTGTCCGCAACTGAGATGACGCTGGAGGCGATCCACCGCTTCGACGCCCCCGCCTCTGCCCGCGTCCTCGCGCCCTTCTTCTACCTGGAGAAGAGCGAGTTTCCCAACGAGGTAGTGCTCGTCCACCGAGAGCACATCAACGTCCACCGGCAGGAGGACGTCAGCACCCGTCGCCCCAGCGACCGCCGCATTCGGTCGCTCTTCAGCGAGCCCCCCGTGGGCTACCGCCACCGCGGCTATGTCTACCTGATGGACGTGGCCATCGGCTGCGTCTACGTCATCAACGACTTGGGCTATCTCGGTACCGGACAAATTTTTTTTGTTTGAGCTCGCTTTTCTCCTTCCTTGTGTTCTAAATGAGCTCATTCTTTCTCCTTTCTGTTTTTTTGCAGACACCTACTTCGCCGCCCGGCCCGCCAAGGACCAGTACCGCCACCGACGGAACATCCCCTACGAGGCGTTCTTCAGCTGCGACCCGCGCCTCTACCCGGCGGCGGAGGACCTCGCCCAGCGCCAGCCAGCCAACCGCTGCCAGACGGTGTACAGCAAGTTCCCCATACCGGTCACCCTGCTGGTGGACCGGTACAGCACGCCGCTCACCTTCGCCGTGGTGGCCGCCGTCGTGTCGCTCCTCCTCATCGGCCTGGTAGTTACCTTCTACTGCAAGTACTGCAGCGGGCCGCTGCCTGGCGAAGAACTTCCGGGGAAGAAGAAGGACCTGGAGCTGCAACAGGTGAACTTCGAAAAGGCGGGCAAAGGTGTGGGCAAGAAGAAGAAGAAGAAGCGAACGCCCAAGACGCCGAGGGACAACAACAAGGAGACGCTGCTCGCCTTCCGCCAGCAGCAGCAGCATCGCCGCTCTCCAAACAAGAAGCCCAAGGACGGCCAAGTTGACGTTGACGAAGAGGAGGGCCAAGGTGAGGAGAGTGGTGAGGGAACCTCCTCCGGCACTCCATCAACATCAGAGGCCTTCACCGAGAAGAAGACTGACAACAACACTGACACCACCACCACCACCACCTCTTCAAATAAGAAGCCACAGCCGCCAGTGGTCACCGTGCCGAAGCGCACCATGTCCGAGGTGCTGTAAAGGCGTTCTCGAGGATGTACATCGAAAAGAAGAAGAAGAAGAAGGTGAGTGAGTGAATGTGTGTTTATAAAGGAAAAACAAAACATAGAGAGCTATATTTCATAGAGTGGTGGGCGGAACACCTCTGTACACTACTACACTATTATTACATGTAATACGGATGGAGGAGGGACTGTACCTGGGCACTGTCCAGGCCCATCTGCTGGGCGAAGCTGCTGCTGCTGCTGTCGTAGCTGTTGCTTTGTTGAAGCAGTTGACCTTGCTGCTGTACGGCGGCAATGTACGGCAGTTGGCCATTCGTTTGAAGGTACGTCGTCATTGTAGTAGCTGAAGACGGTGGCCCGACGATGATACTTTGCTGCTGCTGCTGCTGCTGCTGAAGTTGCTGCTCAAAAGTGCCTAGCGTCCCATTGTTTCCGTTCAGCTGAATGAGAGCTTGGTGGTTGCTGCTACACGAGCTCTGATTCGAAGGGTACAAAGCTGAAGTCTGTTGAAGATTGCTGAGATTGCTGTTGCTGCTGCTGCTGCTGGAATTGATGGAGTTGATGATACTGTTGAGGGTCGCCGAGGTACTGGCCGCAGCGGTGGAAGTGTTCGTCTTGTGGCGAAGGACGGCCGGCAAGAGAGTACTGACGTTGGAGTTGATATTGCTGGCAAAGTTTGCCTCTGTGGAGGTCATCATCATCTGCTGCTGCTGCTGCTGCTGCTGGGCGTCAAGCTGCACCAGCTCGAGCATCTGAAGCTGCTCAGGAACGGTCATCAGGTCATCAGACACGGTAGCAGCAATGTCAGCAGAAGCAGTAGATCTTATCTCATTCTCTTCCGGATCTGTCGCTGTCGAAGTGGCCGTGGCAGAAGCAGCCGCCGCCGCCGCCGCCTCCCTCGCCTTCTTCCTCTCCATCGATTTCTTAATCTCCTTGTAGGTACGCTTCCGCACATTCTCCCCCGGCTGAACGTGCAGTCCCAGGGGGCGGTACTCCCACCGCCGCTCGCGGCTGTTGTACCGCTTCGCCGCGTACCTCGGCCACTTGGGAATGTCGAAGCCGAGGGCGCGCAGGCGGCAGGCGACCACGCCCCGATTGACCAGAAAGTGCTCCGCCACCTCGCGCACCGTCGCCTGCGGGTGCTTCAGCCGATACTCCACCAGCTGGCGGTCGGTGAGGGCCGCCTCAGGGGGCGGGCCCGCCGCTGCCGGGTCCGCCCCCGGCTCCACCACCACCACCTTCTGCCAGCGGTCCACCACGTAGCGGTAGCCGATGATGGTCAGCCACTTCTTAATGGTCGTCCGGTGGAGCTGAGGAGGAGGAGGAGGAGGAGGGAAAAGGATCGGTTTTAGAACAATTTGAGGAAAAGATCCTTTGCTGTCTTGTCTTACCTGGTACCGCTCCGAGAGCTGCGTCACCGTCACGCCAGGGTTCGCCGCCATGTACCCGGCCAGCTCCTCGCCGTCGATCATCGCCGGCGCCCCCGGCCGCTTCCGGTCGTCCAGCGAGAACTCGTTGCGCCGGAAGCGGCGGTACCAGCCGCTGACGCCGCTCTTCGAGGTGAAGCCCTCGCCGTACACCGAGCAGAGGTACTTCGCCGCCTCGGCGGTGCTGTACTTCGCCTGGAAGCAGTGCAGGTAGAGCTGCCGCCGCCGCAGGTTCAGCCGCTTGTTGTCGCTCATCTTGCCGCTCAGTTTGCCCAGCAGGTCGAGGACTCCGCCGGCGGCGGTGTCGTCGAGCGGTTCCGGCCTGGCGGTTCCCTCAGCGATTGCTTTAGGAAGGAAGACCTTGGGATCGATTGGAGCTCTCTCGGTCTCTTCTGTGTCCTCGATGATCGTCGGCTTTTTCCGAATTCGAATTCGCCCCTTTGGTTTAGGAGGAGGTTTCGGCTTTGGCCTGCTAGCCTCTCGTGGCAGGGAAGGTCGTGGAACAGCAAAAGAAGCTTCTGCTTTTTTCTTTTTTCGTTCTATTTTTGGCTTTGGTTGAAGTTCTTCAGCGGTTTCAGGGTCTTCGATTTGATCTGGTTCTGGCGTTGGCGTTGGTACTGGAGCTGGAGCTAAATCTGAATCTGGCGCTAAATCTGGAGCCAACTTGGCCAACTTTGGCGGTCGTCCTCGTTTTCTCTTTTCAGCGGCCACCACCACTACTTCAGGTTCAGGTTGAAGAGGAATTAAATCTTTTTCGGGTTCTTTTCTGGCCTTTGGTGGTCGGCCTCTCTTTCTCTTGACAACCACAACTGCAAGTTCAGGCAGAGGTTCATTTGAATTGTTTTCCTCCTCTTCAGCTGATGTTGAGGCTGTGATATCAACTGGAGCAGATATTGAGTTATTGTTTACGGTAACTTCAGAGCTATCAAACATCAGCTCAACATCGTCCAAGAGAAGATCATCAGAGGAGGCGACTACGGGCGTCACCGGTACCACCATTTGCTCATCTTCAGCAGTTGATAGTGGTGGTGGAGTACTTTCCTCCTCCTCCTCCTCCGCCGTTTCTTCCACTATCTGCCCAGCAAAGTCCAGTCGACAGAGATCGTCAAAGTTGAAGCTCTGCGCCTTAAATCGACCGTACAGCGCCTCGACGGTTTCCAGCGAGACAAAGTTCTCGTCATTGTAAGTCTGGTTCAGATGACTGGCCGCTTCAAAGGCCGACTTTGAGTCTCGAAAGCAGTGGTACACTAGAAGACGCTGGTAGAGGAGCTGGTTTTCCCGCTTGGATTGCTCCATGGTTCAATTTCGAAATTGGGAGCTGCCTGCTGTTTTGAAGTGGGTAAAAGAAGTTTAGCGTCTTCTGATGACTGCTCAAGAATGCTCAAAGCTCCAAATTCTTACCTCAAATTGTGGCGCCCATTAAAGACAGTTCCACGCCAAAATCTTCTTTTTCCTCAGAATGTTTGTCAAAGTACAGCTTCCAAGGTAAGAGATAAAGATAGCGAAACGTAAACAATAGTGCCAAATCCAAAAACAAAAACAATAAATGTTTTTTCGTAGACCACTGCTGCCATCACGCGACTTTAAAGTCAGCTGCAACATTTTAAAAATTTAAAAGCGCTTATCGGGCGTCACCGGTACCACCATTTGCTCATCTTCAGCAGTTGATTGTGGTAACGTTTCCTCCTCCTCTTCCTCCTCCACTGTTTCTTCCGTTATCTGCCCAGCAAAATCCCGTCACAAGCAAGTTCCAGCAGTTTAGTGTATAAGTAAAAGTAAAACTAAAGCTTTTTCGCCAGTGCCAATAGATGGCGACAGCGGCGTCCTTCACTTTTGTTTTTAACAGCTCGGAACGCCATCTATCGGCCCTGGTGAGGAAGCTGTAGTTCCAAAAGTCACCAAGTGCAACTGAGGGCGCTAAAATCGCGTCACGTACACTGTGTGCGGCTCACCAAAATGCCGCGTTTTCTGCCAGACCGGCAAGCCTACTGTTGTTCGCGCTCAAAACAGCGTGCTTTCACTTGTCAACAAAGCGAAACAAACACTGGGCGTCTCAACGATTTCTCTCTCTCATTTCAAACTTCAAAAACTTCATCTCACCTCATCAACATCTTCACTGTGTGCGGCTCACCAAAATGCCGCGTTTTCTACCAGACTGAGAGGCCTGCAGATGCCGGAAGGCCATCTGTCGCTTGAAGATATCACCAGCACGCCCATTCCAAGCGAACACACCCCGCAGCTCTGCGGTGATCTCTGGCTGAAGATTCTGGAGTACCTGAAGCTGCGAGAGGTGGTGCTTCTGCGACGTGTCTGCAGCGGCTGGAATGAACTGATCATCAGACGCATTTTAACGG
>JAALOO010000603.1_pt1 | contig 30803 bp, 28 predicted proteins | sample 7257641 | NCBI WGS metagenome assembly JAALOO01 (sample SAMN14085613, study PRJNA598686) | mite metagenome | biome: ENVO:01001000; feature: ENVO:01001002; material: ENVO:01001226; isolation source: single female mite from University of Michigan culture on fish food culture... ...
ATTTGCTCTCTACAGGCCTGCTGGGACGAATTGATCCCACTTAGTCTTTCAAGACTAGAGTCTTTGCTTCTGAGCGACAAATACGGGCAGGGACTACTAGCGCCGTCTGTCGGACAAGTTAACACCGTTTGCTTATGAATACTAACGCATTATCTGTGACAATTATTCAAATCAGAAACTGAATTTGCTCGCTTTTTTGTTAAAAAACAAATGTTGATATGTTAAATTAAAATTCGTTCATTGCACAAACTTGCAATACAAAAAAATGTGATAACTTTGACCACATTAAAAACGGTTAACTCGTTCTGCAGATGGCGCCAGTAGTCCCTGCCCGTATTTGTCGCTCAGCAGCAAAGACTCTATTCAAGACAAACTACTCGAAGTACTTGAGATAAAATTTTAAAAAATTCAAATGATTTTTTTTCTAAATGAACTGAACATATGGTAAAAATTTCAAAAAAATTGAGCTTATGGGCCTGAAAGGGTTAACTGATTTTTCCACTTTATAAGACAATTAATTTCCTGTCAATCTTGTCACTGACTGCATGTCAATGCACCTCCTTTTCAGTATAAACAAAATTGGCTAAATTGCAAATTAAGCGTTCAAAGGCTAACCAATGATGCATTGTAAAACGTTGAGTCTCAGTCAAGAATGCGCTTGACTTGTGCAAACTTCAGGCAAAGCGAGTAAATGCAAACTTCAGCTTTCTTTTGTAACCCTATAATGCTTGGTAAAGTCGGTTATTTTTAGATCTATCAGATTTGCATCGCAACTCTGAAAGCAGCCCAGAACTGCCGGGTGGCAACCTTGGCAAGGTGGCACTACTGCCGCAACTAAGTTTTGGAGCTTCGTCTAAAGTGCATGATGCAGCAATGATGCAAATGTCTTTTTTGGAGAAAGAAGTGCAACTAGTGCTTGTTGCATCGACAAATTGAACGGCTAATGGCTGTTCTGCAAAGCATTCGGTGCCTCGCTGACACTCATCAATCAATAGACTTTGACAGTGCTAATGCAATTCTTACGTCTTCACTGCACAAACAACATCGTAGTGCAGGGTCATAAATGCGCCACAGTTCAATAAAAAATTTCCCATATTTCCATCGTGAAGTTAGTTAAAATGGCTAAAACATCATTTTTTGGTTTATACAGGCAAGAGAAGTTTGAGGGCCCACTTGCAAGCGCTGTGAGGTCAAATGAGATAAGTATAGGTGTCACCGTGTTACTACTTGCGCAGTCTTCTGAGAGAAAAATATGATTAGATCAGCAGTTTTGGAGATGAACTAGGTTACACATTTAGTTGTGGTGATAAGTGAAAAAGATGCTAATAGTAGTAGTATAATAAGATGAAGCTGTTTCACAGCTATGCCCTGTGCTTAGAGTCGATCAGTCGGATTGTGTTTCATCGTTTAGAGTTAGAAAAAGAAGAACGGCACTGGCAAATTGATAGGCCCAAGTATTTTGGTGAGCTGCAGGAATGAATGTCTCTGTGGTAAAGCAGTGATTTCTGTGCCACTTGGGAAAACAATGCAGTGAATAGTGGAACCCTTCTCAAATGGCAGCAGCTAAAAAAGACGTCGTAGTTGTTGAGATGTCTCTGGCTGATGAAGTGCCACACTGTCAATCAGGAGGAAAAGTTGAAAAGAGGAAACAGAACAGTGTCACAGTGACAGTAAGGCTGACAAGCGACAGGCACTTCTACTGAGATTGTCCTACTGACACTGTCCTTTTGTCAGTGCTTACTGATTCGGAGGACCAGTGAGGACAAATTGGAGTCAAGAATGAGTGAGCACTTGCCGCTCTGGTACAATCACTTCACAACTGTCGTCTTTATTCTTCTCCGCGAAGTAATCGTTGCATCAAGAGCGAGCGCGCGCGTCTGTGAACAAGGGACGCAGATTGCTCGTCATCTCAAGTTTCCATTACGTTACGTGTCACTGCTGTCTGGACCACGGAGTTTCAATTGACCATGGCATTTTGGAAATTTAGTCTGCAGAAACGGGACACGTGGACGAGCTGGTTAGGAGCAGTGTTTGATGGTTTAGACAGAAAGTAATCCTTGTACAGGTTTTAAATGACACTTTTAGCGACCCAACAAACGCACAACTAACAGATAGATGTCTCCAAACATGAAAATTTGTCAAGTTATTACCTATCACACTCTCAGAAGTAGAAATACTAACTTGTATCATTTACAGATGAAAAAGTGAGACGTTGTATTTATTTACATTTGATGTTAGAACAGTGGCACTAATTGGTCGAAATCAAAGGTTCTCTCAAGTGTATGTTTGTGTGTGTCTGGTGATTGCAAGTACAGTCAAGTGCACGAGCTTTGCTTCGCACTCGTCAAAACAATCCCGTTGAGTAGACCAAAATATTTACTCAATTTGACGGCCATATCGGCTGTTATATAACTGCATTTAGTTTATTATTTACTTTTCTCTCCTTGTGAGGTAATTTTGGGGCAGAACTGCCGAGATTTTTAGATCAGCAAGTGGCTGCACATTTCACTGTAACATGTGACTTTTGCTGTTTGGAGGTCTCACCAATAACATCTTTGGTGTTGAAAAGTATTGTCGATAAGCTTAAAAGAAGTATTCAGTTTCATCAAAAGTATTTTAATCTTGGAAACTTCCGTTTGTACAGTTACAATGGCTAAAGAAAGAGTTTTTATACTGATAATTAAAATATTTATCATTCAAAGAGCACTCTTCCTGCTGGTAGAAAGTGTTTGCAAACCTTCATGCCAATTGGTTGCGCCTGATAATGCTGGAAGAGGACGCAACAAATATATTATCAATCAAAAGCAACGTTTGGTTGCACCGTCAAACTATGAGAATAGTGATAGTCTAAAAAAATGGGAGCAAAGACAGAGCTCTTGATTGCCTCGTTCTCTCTTGGCTGAACGCAATGAACAGATAAAAAGAAACCCTGATACAAATATCTGCAACTAGCTAGTCAAATCACGAGCAAAACGGCCCAACATTTGAAAGACGACATCAGCGGCGGATGTACGACAGACTGATTAGAAGTTCAGCAACTGGAGACTGCAATAAACTTTATTGAAAGCAGTTTTTAGTAAGTACAAAAGTGATGGGTGTTATGGTACAAAAATGTGTTTGCATCAGTTCAGCCTCTAGTTTGGGAGCTAATAGTGCAGTGAGTAATAATAAGTTAGGTTTGCCAAATGTGACTTGACTCAAATGAATAGTCGTAGTGTGAATGAGTTGACGCTTACCAGTGGAGTGTATTGCCTGGAGGGCGATGCAACCTCCCGATTAGTCGCTACTCTTCTGCGCGACTGGCTGAGATTGTGCATGAGTGTGTGTGTGTGTGTGTGAGAAAGAGAGAGAAAGGAAAGAAAGTGAGAGAAAGTCTGTATGAGTGTGAATGGCTGTGCGTGTGTCATTAACCGGTTAAGCCAGTGCACTGCTCCTTCCACAGTCTTATCGACAACTGAGACGTCCGATAATTGAGGCACATAGGCACCGCCGGAGAAACGGCAATGGCTACTTCAAAAGCATTCACGCTTGATCAACAGATTGCTGGTGGCGGGTGAAGGCGAGGAGACCGAACACGAGACTGAGCTCGTACCGAGGGTGCTTGTGCCGAGGCGGCCACTGCCAGAAAGGTGCTCGCTGGTGGAAGAGTACTGATCAACTGCCGTACTGCCGCCGTTGCTGTTGCCACCCTCCATCATCGACCTCTGACTGAGATAGGACATTGAAGGTGGATGGCCACTGAAATCGCCGCTGTGGTGCAAACTGCTGATGATTGCCGCTGGTGTAGAGTGAGGAGCACTGGGAGAACTGTTCGGTGGTGATGCTCCCAGCGAGGAGGAGGCGTCTCCGTACGGCAGGCTGAAGCCAATGTTGCGCAGGTGGGCGCTTTGGTGGGCACTGCTGAGGTCATTGAGCATTGCTGAGGCTGCATAAGGTGTGTGCGTCTGGAGGTGGTGGTGAGAGGCACTGCTGATGCTGCCACTACCACTGCTGTTACCTCCTCCTCCTCCTCCTCCGCCACTTTGCTGATGACCATAGCTTGTGGCACTAGAGTACAGCGAGCTACCATTTGCCAGTTGAGAAGAACTGTTGGCATGTGAGTTCATCAGCTGGGCCATCTTTGGCGACAATGCTGCCTCTCCGGAGCTGCCGTATGGCGAATAGTGGTTCTTGATAAAGTGCATCGAAGTGGGGAGAGTGACAGCATATGAATTAGCACTACCATTGCTACTACCTGACTGGTGCAGCATGAAGCTTCCAGTGTTGCTCGAGCCGCCAGTGTTGGCCGATGTCCACAGTTGCGAGAAGGGCTGCGTTTGGTGGTGATGGTGGTGGTGGTGGGAGTGATCGATGAGCACCGAGTTGGCATCTAAAGTGCCGTACTGACACTGCGACAGTGCATTGGCACTGTACTCTAGACTGTTGGTCGTTCCAGTGTCCTCCGACAATGTACTGGCGTAAGTAGGGGGCAGAGCAGATGATAAAGTAGAGATGGAGGGGATGGATGAGGCCGCAGAAGAGGTGATGGCATTGGAGAGGGACAAGGATGAAGTGTGAGCAAAGGTGGAGTCTATTGAAGGCAGGGTGGTCGATGAACTAAGTGGATAGGTGGAGTACGGGGCCATCAGGCAGGAGGCCTGAGAGGCAAAGGGGTGCTCGTACGAGGCAAAGTGACCGGAGCTGGGTGTCATGCTCGACAGAGAGGTTAACTCAAATTGATCGGCCGCAGTGGAGGAGAGCGATGCAGAGTTGGTGCGATGAAGTGCCCCTTGCTGGGCAGAGTCCGCGGAGATCAGGTCGAGGTTGTTGGTGCCAATGCCGTTACCGCCGCTGCCACCGCCACCGCTTCCACCATTACCACCAGCAGCGACAACGGCACCATTCAGTTCACCACTGACGCTGCATGATTGTGAAGAAGAGTGGCCGTTATCGTTGGCCCCGCTGGTGGTGGTGGCGTAGTTGGCGAGGTGATGCTGATGCTGCTGCTGATGCGACTGACTGCCAGCGATTGCTGGGGCATTGACAGCATTTGAAGCAGCAGCACCTGCAGCGATCGAAGCAGTAGTGTTCATCACAAATGGCATCTTTCCGGTGGCCTGAGCCGCCATGCTCTGACATTTACGACGGAACCCGCGCGGTCTTCGACGGTAACTGCCTTCCTCAAACATAAACTCACTGGCAGGATCAATGGTCCAGTAGTGTCCTTTTCCTGGGCGACCAATGTTTTTGGGCAACTTGATGAAGCACTCATTCAGAGACAGATTGTGGCGCACTGAGTTTTTCCAGCCTTGATACGTGCCTAGTAAAGTGAATGACAACAAATTCGATGGGTTGAAATTATTTGGTTATCCTTTTCTGATTATTTTCTAAAAAAAAGATTAAATAGTTGACTTACCTCTGAAAAAGGGAAATTTTTGTTGCAAAAACTGATAAATCTCTGAAAGTGTCATCCGCTTAGTTTGACTTTGCTGAATAGCCATCACGATGAGCGCAATGTAGCTATAAGGCGGTTTCTCGGCTCTTCGTGCATTGGTGCCGTTCTTCTTTGTAGTGGTCACTTCTTGATCGTTGATGTCAAGCGAAGTAGTCATTGCAATCTCGGATGAACTGGTTGACATCGAGCTGCTTGGAGATAAAGAGGAAGTGGACATAATCATTTGCTTTCTTTGTCAACTTGAACGCTAGCACGTGGACAAATCACTGGAGCATTGTAAACACTTTTTAAAATAGTCAATTGCAGAAATGGAAAACAAGACGTGTGTTTAAACCGAGGCAATGTGAGTGACAAAACTTCTAACTGGCGGGGTCGGAGAATGTGTTTGAGAGTAGCACCGCAGATTAATGCAAGATCAGTGAAGTTTAGTGCCGTTATCAGCAGATCAATACACGAGTGTTCTCAGGACAATCAGTTCGAAGTGTCAACAAGACGGGCAGCTGAAGAAAGGAAAGTTTGAAGTTCCCGCAAAGGAAAAGGAGAGAGGGAGAAAGCGAGAGTGACTGCTGAGGATAAAAGATGAGGATGTGAAGACAAAACAAAACGATGTACCACTACGGAGTTGGACTCTACGACAGCTGGTAGTGGCCACTGCTTGCGATTAGCTTCGTGATCATCAGTCAGTAATCAGCGACGGCCGATAGTAAACGGCAGTAAGTGTGCAGCGACCGGTGCGTCAGAAGATTAGATGCCTGCCAGCAGCTTCTGAAGCCAGATGATGATGCTGAAGAAGAAGAAGGAGAAGAAGGAAATCAAGTGATGAAGGAGATGAAGTGAGAAGTGAAGCAGGCAGAGGAAGAAACACTACCAATGGATACTGTTTGCCGAGTAGTGAGACGCGGTGACTGTAATGTCCAGTACTGACGGTCTATTGCTCAAAGAACGATGTGATTTGCAGTGTTGCAGCAACTGGTGTGACGGCAAATGCAGTTTCACTGTGAATGACTGCTCTCTTTTTTGACGAAGCTCAAGAGGTCTTCTCGTCTTGGCTGCATCGAAGCTCATTCACTGTACTGCTATCAGTAGCTGCAACGACCAGCAGTGCACTGCTTTTTACACTGCCTGTTCACTTTGCAATGAAGGCAAAAGGAGCGCACGTCTAAAACTCAAGCAGAAGAAGTTAAGACGAAATTCAAACCAGACACTGCTGATCTCTCTCCCTGTGTGCATGCCCCACACAAAATCTTTCTCTCTCAGCACTGCCTGCACCACTTTGACAGAAACAGAGTGGTGCCTTCTACTGAGAATGAGTGAGCCCATTCTGTGAACCGCTGATGCCGCCGCGTTGCCATTCCTGCTCAAGAATATGGCCAGCCGTTGGGCGTTGCTACAGAGCTGAATGGCTACTGGTTGATGCGCCAGTCACAAAACACACACACATTCTCCAAAGTCACTTGTCGGAGGAGAAAGCTAACTGGTGCACCAAGTGCTGCTGCAGCTTCTTTCGACAGTGCTTCTCAGTCAACCGAATCCAGGCGTTCTATAGACTAGACTACAGCAGGCTGGCAGTTTCTGTTCGAGAAATAGTGTCAAATCTATGGGTAAAAACGCTTTAGTCAATTCCGGTAACGCTAGATTTTACTTTAAAACAATCAAATTGACTATAAATTAGGTTTGAAAAATTAAAAATACAAAAATGTTTGACAATATGTGTGTTATAGCATTTTTTAGTTATAACAGCTGACTTACCTGTATGAGTCCTATAGTTAAGGTGTGCTAGTGCTGCCTGATATGCTGACCACAGCCAAGAAAAAACTTTATAGGCCATACTTTGTGTTGCACTTTTAATGACTTTTAACTTTGTAATCTGATTACACTGTGAGAAGGTCCACTTTGCTAAAAAATAATTGCTAATCATTGGAAACTAAATGCTTTATGCACTTCTTGTTGTTGTACCAAACATGTTGATCACCAAATTGCCCACTTGTTGTTTCACTGTTTTTCAACAGACATATAAACTGGTACAGTTGACATTCACAGTAGCAATCTCAATTGACAAAGTGTTGAGACAATAAAGGAGTCAAATTGGATCATTATTTATGTTGTCACCAATTGAGCACTGTGTGTACGCAACATTAAAGAGGAGCGCCCAACAAAGCGATCAACAACTGCTCAGTTGGTGGCAGATAAATCTAATGGACACTGTAAACAACTGTTAACGTGATTAGACCCCAGTTCTCTAGTGATCACCCACCGCCATATCAGACAGGCGAAACAGGGACTGGTGGTGCAAACAAACACCGACAACAGTGCTCAGAAGCATTTGTTACATGGCCCTTTAGAGGAGAAGCAGCAATGCTGCCCGGTGGTCCCGGGATTCTACAGGGCCATGTGAGACAGCTAAACGCGCGCAGTTGGACTGCATTGGTGATCATCACTTGGACATTAGTCGCAGCCGCACAGTGCAGCACAGTAGCCATAAACAAAGTGCGAAAGTGCCTGTGCACTTCTCCACTGACCGCCACTGCAGTCAGACTGCTCACTAATCAGCAGGACTATAGCAATTTGTTCTCGCTGGTAATCGGTCAGATGAACGCTTAGCAGCCGTTAGCAATGATGGTGCAGCGTGTGCTACTTCAAAAGTGCTACTACTTGCCGGCCAAAGGCGAGACACGAGATCAAGATTTAGACTCGCAAAACAGAGGAAAACTGAACTTTTTGTTTAGATTACCCGGATTGGATGGTAGTGGTGATGCTGTTGCTGCTGCTTCACTGATGCCTGTCTGTTTGTTTATTGTCATTGTCGACTGCAATTGCAGCAGAAGCACCAACACACACACGCGTCGTATTCACTTTCAAGTTCAGCATTTCTGAACTTTAAATTGTCTATCGTCTTTGCATTGAACAGAGAGTACTTCCAATGTGCAGTACCAAGCAGAAGAAAAGACAGCGATAGCAACGGGTGCACTAAAAAGTGCCCATATTTGTATCTCAAATCAGATGGTCGGTATTGATTATATAAAATCAATGATTTATGTGCTTCCGTTTGATTCTGCGTTTTTAAGTTTAATTCTAATGTGTTTTTTACTGATAAACATCGCAAATTACTGTCAATTTTAATTAGTCAATTTTTATCGCAACAATAAACAATATTCCCTAAAACATGGAAAGTCCATTTAAAGATAAACTGACATTGTATATTTTTTGCAATCAACTAATTAAAAATTGATATCTAACAGATGAGCCCAAAACGTTACGTAATCAGTAAAAATAAAATTATATCATTGTGGCTAGGCATTCAATAAATGCACCCACATCCCTAATTAAATTATTTGAAAGTGGACAGAATGGCGTTCTAAGTACAAAAGCGACATTAGCGTCAACATTTCAGAGGATTTTACTCAAATGTCACCACAAGTGTACATAAGTAATCCACCCGATAATCAGAGGATTAATCTCCGACTCGTAAATTGAGTGCGGCAAATTAGTTTGAAGTGATTTCAGCATTTTTGCCAATGCCAATGAAGCTTTGCGGCTAGTTCTTTGTCAACTGGTGTAATCCCCAGAGAGCATCATTCGACATATTGCGCAGCAAAGTGCACACACTCTCTTTCCTCGCCGTCTGGACTGGCTTTCAAGGTTTGCGCAACCACCAGAAGATTCTGTGCAAATGGCAAGTGTCTGTGGACAGACGACTCCAGATGCAGACACAAGTTAAGAAGAGCAGCAGCTGAAGTGAACCAGACGCAAGTGAAAGTGACTGTCTTTAAGCGCGTCCAATCGAAGCATCTTGCCTCCCTTTTTGTAAGCTAAAATAGAAGATGAAGCGCAAACTGGCCACCAAGCATGTGCACCAAGTGTCCCGCTTTCACTTTCCTTTTTTTCTGCGCAGCGGTTATTTATTATGATCGACAATTAGACATTAGCACAAGACGTGAGTCACTGCAGCCGTTTTGCAATCGGTGTGACTGGTGGTGACAAACGACACTGCGCATTGAATTACTAAGCGGCTTTTTTCCCACTGTGTGGGAACACTGTTCACACAACGAACAACAGGAGGAACACGGCTAAAACCACACACGGCGGCTTTGCAATAAAAATCGATGGTAATCGGAGATTGGGTAAATTTTATAGCCCATTGGCATTGACTTTTTTGACAATGCTTTTGACTAGCAGCTAGCCAACGCTGAAAATGCACTACTATTAATAAATTAACACCCACATTGCACTCATTGCAGTATTGCTGTGCCATCTTCTTTATCACTATTTCTGTGATCAATTGAAAGACGATCAAGAAATAGAGCGTTTGTTGAGTCATGGCGCTAAAACATAGCAGTGTGCAGCGGAAGCCAATCAACAGCAGCATAAGCCACCACAACCACCACTATTACCACTGACATCATCCAGCTTATTCTTCTAGTGGCTCATGGTTTTCTGCATCATCGGTACCGTTCAAGTAGTAGCAATTGTGAAACCGATGGAAAAGCAACAACAACGCAAGTGATTGTTGTTTTAGCAGTTCTGCAGCAGCAACTCAATTCATCTGCCGGGTAATTTAGTGCGCTTTTCAGAATTTATTGCCGAACGGCTGCGCCCAGTGGCAGTGCTGTGCGCTGTACTGCTGCGCTGTGATCTCACTTCAGAATCTGGTTCGAAAGCGCTCCAAACAAACTACTGCGCCATTGGCAACAGAAGTCTATAAGAGTCACTTTTTTGAAAGCCGGCAAATCACAGCAAAACTGTGCGGTGCACATGAACCCAACGACAGCAGATTCTTTTACTTTTGGCGTTTCAGCATGCGTCAAGCACAGGCGGTGCAGATATTGGCGTGGAAAAAGGGAAAAAAGAAATCATTCGTAAATTAATCACTTTCAATTGCCTGCTAACTGTTGAGCGGTGTGAGTGAATGTGAGCACTGAAAATAGGCTGCCGATCAAATGGCTCAAGAAAAGGGGGATTCGGAGTGATGCTGCTCGCTTCTGCTTAAACTTTTTGGTGGCCGTCTGGCCGCTGAGATGTCTGTGTGCTCTGAGTACAGAGAACAGATCAGGTCGGAATCGACTCGGCAAGCAGGCGGGTGGCAGACAGACTGACAAACCGTCAGAAGCTGTTGAAGCAACAGGCAGCAGGCACAGCAAAGTGGGCTGGATGGAAGCAGATGTACGACATTACTCGGTGTGCTCTCACTCTTACCCACTCACTTACTTCACCATCGACTTATCATGGTGTGCAGTGTCTGCGTGCTCAATGACTCGATCAAGCCGGCACGATGCTGCCGCAGCTTCCCTAGCTTCCCTTCTCCTTTATTCCTTTCATCCGCCTCATTGGCCGATTGTCGGTTATTATTGGCATCACTTGCAATTTGCAAACTACACGACCGCGGCTTGCTTGCTAACTAAGGAGAAAGTAAGCAGAAGATGCTAGGCAATCACTGGGCTCAATCGGCGCGGCGCTGGTGCCGAGTGAGCAAAGAAATCGACTAATGGCAACGATGCGAGGCAGCAGCAGCAGTCAACGAGAGAAGTTGTTCCATTGGGAGAGAAGGTTCACTACAAGAGCTGCAAGCCTGTTGATCGATTCACTTATTTTTGGCCATCTCAAGCGTCTGTGAGCTTTTACACTGCCAGACAGCATTGGCAGCATCAGTTGCAGCAGCAGCTGCGACCAGAAGACAGGACAGGGACACAGGGGAAGCAGGCACAATTCTGTGTGTCGGTGGGTGATCAGCGCAGTGCAGACATGCAGACATGCAAGCAGGCAGGCAGGCGGGCAGGAGGAATCAGTGCTCCTCAACTGTAATGGCCATACGGCGCGCGCGGGATGGCCTTTGCCGGGTGCCGACAAGTCAGAGAAGCGACGGAACTTGTAACTTGTAGCATAGACAAATGGTAAAAATGTTCGCACAAGTTGCACTCAGTCAGTGCTCAATTTCACTCGTCACAGTGCTATTTGCACTTTGACTTGCTGCAAGAGGAGTGTGTTGTCGTTGCTTCTTAAAATGTCTTGTTAGTGAATTTAAACGCTGAAGAATAACTATAACGAAGGATCAGCGAAAAATCCGTCCGGTTGAAGGTGATGAAATAAAGCAATGTTGATAATCAATGATTTACTTTTAGATCACTTGTTGTCATTTCGGATATTTTGGCAATTTATTGTCATTTGCTGAAAGGCGTTTTATCTTTCCAAAACATTAATTCTGTTGTAAATATAAAACGAGCACGATGATGTGCCCGGGAATAGGCTTCAATTACTACATAATTTGTAGCAAGCAATTTCACTTAAAGTTGTACTTGCTTGTAGTTAATTTATTGGTGCGATTAATGTCAAGTGGTGCCACTGCCGAAGTGATGGCTGCAGTGAAGCTTGGCCCAATTGCCACAACAAGCAATTAGCGAGTGGGCAGTAGAAGTGCTTTATTTTGCCCAGTGACATTTGACTAATGTCTTGGTGATATTTGATGCCGCGTGAACTGTGGGAGCGGGCGATGTGAAGGGGCACTGTGGAACAAGGTTTGGGACACAAACAAAACAGCAAAACAACAATTGAAGCAAGTGAGCTGATAAGGGTAAAGAAGACAAGAATGTTCTTTATTTACATTGACCAATTGTTTGTTTCATGAAAGTTGAACACAGAGTTGAAGCTGTCAGAATAGACGGTAAAAAAATGATAAAAGCGAGTGATAAACATGTAAAAATGCTAGTAAAAACAGATAAATAGCTTTTAAAAACATCAACTAGTAAAACCAAATCCATCTTTTGAGGTTCTGCAGAAGACTAGCCATCGGATCGACGCAGTACTTGGCAAGATGAGGATGATAACCATGTACTTTGAAAAACTTTTCCTCGTTAAATAAGGGGTATTCAAATACTTGTGGAATGTCGTTAAATTTTACAGATTTTGTAGTGACTGGTGGTAAATTAGGGGGTCTTTCAAGTTTGGTTTTGTATTTAATGCAAGGATTCATCGGCAACTGTGAAAAAGAAAAATATTTTAAAACAAAACAAATACGCCACCTTGACGTCTCGGATGAAAGCTTTTTTACCAGAGATTGTATTGGCAGTTCATTTAAACTGACACTCAGCAGCTGACAATGTTCGTACTGTTCAGCGGCAACATGTCCTTTAGTGCTAGAAAAAATTCTAGTATCCATGATTGTGGGAAGCTTGGATAATAAAGTGCTAGTGATGTCTTATTGTAGAGGCCAGTTGAAGATGAGTATGAAATGGTTTGTAAAGTTTGTATAGAAAGCTACCACAGCCATTCAGTTCTTTTGAAGAGGTAAGTGACGGTAATGATGATGATCTTGATTGTGATCGGCTGTGGGATGAAGAGAGCAATAGTGCGACAGCAAGTAAAGTGTGTCACCAGAAACTAAATGCTAACTTTTCAACGACAAACGTTGTCACAAACGCTACCCCTGATAGCAGTTTTTCTCTTTTGGCGAGAGTGTGATTAGCGTAGCAAGTGTCAATTAAATTGGCCATTTGGCAGTGTTATTGTTTGAGTCAGAAAAGTTTAGATAACGAGAACGTCGTTTCCTGTGTTTTCATAACTAAAAAATGCCGAACATTTTGACAATATTTTTGAAATCACTGTTTATTCCTACCAGATGGAGACTCGATATCAGCGAAAATAAATTTTTGATTTTTATTTCAAGTATTTGAAAAATGTGCCAATAGACGCAAATCTTTGTAGGTGTAGGCATTAATAAAATTATTTTATTGAGTTTATATTTACAATACAACATATAAAGAGCACATATAAATTAGAAAGAGGGAGAGAGAAAAAGAGGTAAAGACAGACATGGTTGAGAAGTTGGGTTTGAAAAGAGGGAAAGAGAGGGATGCTAAAAAGATGCCGGAAAATTTAATTGTCTAGATGAAAATAACAAAAAAGAGATAGCTGAACTGATACGATGTCTCACTGCAAATTAGAATAAAATAAAAACAAAAGTAAGAAACTGAGGATTGTGGACTAGTGGCAAGAAACGATTTAGAAAAAGTTGCATCAGCTGCCATTGCCTACATGAATTGAAGATTGAAGAAAGAGAAGAAGAAAATTATGGTTGACTGAAGACAGGGCTGGACACGTACGGAGCAGGGTCCGTCATTTTCAGTGTGTTTCAAGTTCTACATTGAGCAAATTGCAATTTGTTTCTGGCATGAAAGGTATGGCCACGAGGAGAGATTTGAGTATTTGTACAGTGTAGTTGTGAAGAAAAGATAATGGAAAAAATGGAGAAAAAATGACTAGATTGAAGGATGACTAAGTACAGGGCTAAAAAGGTCATTGTGTTTACAGTGAATTTTGTTGAGATGTGTACCAGTACTCAAAGGCGAAAATATACAACAGCAATGGTCTCTGCGAGAAATTGGGAAGGGAGAGGAAGTTGGGCAAACTTAACAAAAAGTCAATCGGATTATTATCGATGCCGACGGTAACAGACTCAGCAAAACTCAACACAGCCAGCTGATGGTAAACAGTGTGTAAACCTTGCAATGGATGGCCAAGTACACAGCCATCTCACAAAGCCATCTTTCATCTTATGTACAGCAATAACTGGCAAACTGGTGGCATGCAATGGTAGTTCTTGAAGAAACGGTCTCTGAGCGAAGGGCAGGAACGCAGAGACACTGAGGTAAATCTCACTATTGAACAGGTTCGATCAGTTGGGTAGAAAAAAAGGGGTGTGTGTCAGTGTGTGGTGGCACTACTATGAAAACAGCATAGTGGCCACTTGGAAATTGAAGCAATTTTCAAGTACACGATAAAAAGAAAGAAAAAGAAAAAAAGAATTTGCATGTAGAAAGTAGTACAGAGAAAAGAGCTTTTCGCAGGGACTTTGACGATAGTTGAACGTTGAGCTCTGAACTATAAAAAAGCTGTGTTCAGGAGGCTCCAATGCAGGTGCTGAAGAAAAAGAAAAGGGGACCACGTGGATAGGACGCGACCATGACTGCCAGCACTTGAGCAGGCAGGTGGCCTGCAAAGTGGGGTCTGCATTCAAGGTTCGTCTCAAGGCGATGACGAGAAGGAGGAGAGATAAAAGGGGAAAGATAGACAAAAGAAAGTTCAATACGACGAGCTTAGAAAAAAAGTGTTCTACAGTTCATGAAGATTGACAATAGAAAAAAATTCGTTGATACATCGAGCAAACCGGCGCGGTTGCATCGGTGAGCTGAGGTCTAGTGGAGGTGAAGGTGATAGTGATGAGTAATACTAAAATTGCTAGTGATTTGGTGACATTGGCAGCTTGTGAGAATGACCGGTCGACGGCTTCCTTCCCCACCTGTCCGCTGTTCTTGCCTGTGCCCAGTGCCAGTGCGCTAGCTAGCGCATGATGGCCACTCCCTGGCGAATGGCATTCGGGTTGTTGCTCTCTCCGGCGCCCATCTCAATGACCGCCTCGCTCCGGTAGAAAGGCTGCCGGTGCACTGGCGTCAGCTGGCTGCCGCTCCCGTAGCCGGCATTGGAATTGGTCAAAGGCACTGAGTTTGCAGAGTCGTCCTCCTCGTCCAGCGTCGACTGACCGCGCAGAAGGTAGTGTGGCTGCTGCTGTTGCTGCTGTTGTTGCTGCTGACCCGGGTGGTGTATCATCTGAGCGGGCAGTCGTCCGTTGGAAGAGGGGTAGAGGTCGTTATCGGTGAGCACATCCTCGTCCATTCCCTCATCATTAAGCTCCATGGTGGACCGATGCTCAGAGTGGCCGACGACGCCCGACGCCTCCTCAGCCTCGTCGATGATGCCCTCGTCAATGTCCTCGTTGAGCAGCACGCCCGACTGGCCATTGCCCTCCAGTATCAGTCCTCTGGAGCTGGTGGCCGTCGCCGGGCGGTTGTAGTAACCACTACGCCGCAGTGTGCCCGAGTTGTACCCCGGATCACTCAAGCCTGGCTGTAGCTTCGGGTGAACGGCACAGTCCGGGTGGTGTTGCTGCTGCTGCTGTTGTTGCTGCTGCTGCTGAGACTGCTGCGACTGTGTTCCTCCCGGATGGTGCATGATCACCTGCTGACTGGTGAGCGTTATTGGCCCTGAGCCCATTCGCTGCTGCATGTGCTGAGGGTGGCGATAGGGCATCGTCTGGTGATTGTCGCCCATCATCATCATGCCCGTCTCGGGCAGTTTGCTTGCGTCCAGTGGCAATGTCCGGTACTGCTGCTGCTGCTGCTGTTGCATTCTGTTTCTAAAGTGACTCAGAGCAGGAGGCGGTGGCGGCGGCGGTATTGAGCACTCTGAGCCACTGCGCAGACTGTCTCTCTCCAGTTGACTCTGCGTGTGCGAGTAGTACTCTCCGGCGACCATTGGCGACTGTCCTCCGCCGCCCCCGTTAGGAGAGCCTAACATCATCTGCGGCGGCGTGGGCGTATCCGGTGAGTACTTTTCTGCCGAATCGAGGTGGTGTCCCGAGCAGAGAACAGTGCCTCCGTTCGGCTGGACCAGTCCCTGTTTGCCAGGCCTGCGCTCAGCGGACGGAGGGTACACGAGGTGATGGTGTGTCGGCTGGTGGTGGTGCAGCGAGGTGATCTCCATGTCCGGAACGTAGCAGCCGTTCTCCTCCGAGTCGTAGTACGCCATACCGGGGTCCATCAGTCCGTCGTCGTCGATCATTTCGGGCTTGTGACGAATGGCATTGGCAGTGACAATCTTTCGGCACCTCGAGCCTGAGGAGGAGGACGCCTGGTCCGGATGCTCTAGAACACAGCCTCCAGTGCTTCGGTCCAGTGAGGTGATGGTCATTGTCCGATCGAGGCCGGCCTCCATTGAGTTCTCCTTTGAGCGCCGCATCTTGTACTCTCGTTTCCGTTGCTTTCGCTCTTCAATTTTACTCCAACAAGAGATGGTGATAGAGGCACACATGCCAAAGACGAGAGCACAGAAGACTATGAGAATGACGACCATGTGGTGAGAGCTAAGGTTGAGCACGCCCTGGCTGTCTGTTGTGGCAAAAAACAGAAAACAGTTTAGTCGATCAATTAAAACTAACTTCACAAATTCATACTTTCTGCACATGTTTGCGACTTTTCTTCATCGTATCGGTATTTACAATTCTCCACACCGTCACACTTGAGGCTGCCATCAATGCAGGTGGAGTCTTCACAGTCAAACTCATTTGGCAAACATTTTTCTAAATCAACAAAACAGCGTTTAAGCACATGGAAACAAACAGTTGACAAATATACGATTTCCTTACCTTTGTTTTTAACTTCTCTAAAGGCAGTAAAGATGATCTCAAATCCAAATGGAGTTGTTGGTTGAGGGCCCGTTTGAAGACTTAATGCATCTCTTCTCGCAAAGTACCGTATGTTTATATTCGTACCAGCCGACTTGAATGGCTCCGCCTGTGTACCACAAAAGCGGTGTTTTCGATCTTTATCATTTAGTTTGTCCTCGTAAATGTCGATGTAATTTGCTTCGCAGTTATTGGGAATACTTAATTTGTATTTCTTAAAGTTTATGTACATCTAAAAAAGTGATACAACGAGACTGTTAGTCAGGGGTGTTTGAGACTCAGCAAAACAACTGACCTTGTATCCTGGTGCCACGGTGATGTTCCACATGCAATCCAAGGACACATTGTTTTGTATTGAGTAATTGTTATACTCGGCAGGGATATCGCTCTGGAAGATGAATCCGCTTACGCCAGTCTTATTGAACCGACATTCTAGAGTTAGAGAAAACGAAGTATATTTTATAACTTTTTGTGATACAAAAAAACACATCAACACTTACCACCCGGTGGTTCTGGTCTTTTATCTGTGTCAGAGAAAAAGGATAGTAGAAGTTAAGTTAATAAAATTGATTTTTGCTAACAAATCAAACGTACTTTGATTTTGAATAAACGAATAAACGGCTCTAAAGCCTGAGTATTGGATACTGTCATCGGAGACAAAGCGAAGAAAAAGAAATCGATCACTGGATATAATATCGCGCGGAAAATCGGGCCCACAAAGTTTGTCAATTAAGGTAGAGTATCCAAAGGCACCATCGCGAACTTCGAGAAAATCGTATTCACAATTAGTGGCATCCTCAAGGTGAAACTGATCTCGAAACTCAATCTTGATTAGGTAACCAAATGGAGCTGTGAAGAGGGATAACACATTGTTTTAGAAAATCAAGTTGTGAAAAGTTTTCAAATACCTCTAATAACTCGTTGGCAATCGGTGTTGTTTATATAAAAATTTGGGTAGTTTGGCGAGTAGAATTCTTTAATGTTGTCGTTTCCTATGGTGAAGTTGTAGCAAGGATGATCAAGGCCAACATCGACAGAAGCTTCAAATGTAGGCTCGTTGGATATTTGCGCCTGAGGAAAGGCCACCTCTCTGTAGAGATAATGCTTGGGCTTCTTTGTACTGGGACTAGAGGCCAGTGCAAGGCTGGTGGTGCCCAGTGACGAGACTGCCGATGTCTGCATCGCTGGGTCCAAACGGGCACTGGAGATGAAGGCGAATCCCGCCGGGGGCACGGCAACGGCGGTCACTGCCGCCGCCGACTCTGCGGCGGCTGCGTTGACGTAAGCAAGTTCTAATGGTAAAGAAAAAAATTAAAGTTAGTTTAGGTAAACAATTAACTAAACTAGTTTTGGCAGACAGTTTTATATTATTAAAACTGAATCGGCAATTAGCTTAAACACAATCAGTGTAGATGAACCAATTTCAAATTGTAGTTTTAACTCATACACGCTTAACACATTTACGCACAAATTTTGAAAATACACACAAAACATTAGAAGTTTTGAAAAAAAAGATGTGCTGACTGAGTGCATAGTAGAAAAACATCGATAGCCTGGATACTCTTACTGACCACAAGCCGGCTTGATAAAGTGAATGCTTTGACAATTGTCAGGGCTGACCGATTCGCGGGTAGCAGAAAGACTGAAAAAGTCAAGTGAGTCATGTGCAAACAAATAGCAAAGCAATAAATTTCAATTTACGACCAATCGTGCCGAATTATAAAAGCCATTTACTGTCCTTCAAGCGTCATTGAAGCTATTGCAACCATTACAGTAGTAGTCGCAGTTTAAACAGATCCTGTAGACTTTTGTGCACTTAAGCAGTACGAGTAGGCGTAAGAACAGTATAAGAACAGTATAAGAAAGAATTGAAATCCCAATGAGGTGCCGAGTGGAATAGCCAAAAGTGTTAGCATTCTCAAGAATTGCCATTGTAATCCCGATCACACTTTGGAAGCTTTCACTTGGAAGTCGTATTGCATAAAGAGAAAAGCAGAGTGGAAACGCATTTCAAATCCCAAAACAGAATGGCAGTGTGCAAATCGTCTCTTCAGACGAGGATGCTGCGAAACCCTGTTCTACTGCTCCTCGGCAGACTGTTTGCTAAATTAAAAAGCAAATTATCTGTCAGTATGAGAATGGGCTGGTCGATTGATCAGCAGACAGATGGGCAGCTCTTTTTTGCAGTTCATCAGAGACAGGCCTTAGTTACAGCAAAGCTATGGGTTGATACCATCTAATCCAACATTAATCGATTGGAGCTGAAAAGTGAACACGAAGCCCAGTGGTGCTCAGTGGTGTCAAGCAGATTTATGAAGCACAGACTACTTCAGAGTCTTTCTGCCAAGTCTGTTCATATACGAGTGTCACTCGATAAGGCTCTCAAGTTGCCCTGAAGAATGTGAAGTGACGACCAAGGGGAACCAGTGGCAAATAATACCCATCTAATGAGCAATAAACCGAGTGGACACATTCACACACTAAACAGCAGCAGAAACGAAACTGGACACCCAAGGATGTTTACTGGCCAGTAGCCTCCATCAGATGTAGTCACTTTTACTGTTGTTGCTGCTTCTGCATTTAATTGTTCACATAAATTAGCTTGCAAGTAAGAATCGACAATCTCGCCAGTTTCAGTTTTTCTAAATGACAAAGCAAATGACCGTGGCTAGTATAGTCAGCAGCTGTAGTAGTTTTAGTGCACTGCAAATAACTCCAGACTTAGAAAAGTGTCAGTTGAGCGAGCTGATTTATTTAGATATGAAAATTACGTTATGATTAATACAAATTAAACTCACTCACTAGGCGACTCGATTAATATAATGCAATGGGCTACAAGAAAAAGAGACAGCTACATGGTTTGCCATCTAAAGGCGCTGCTGCATCATCTCAAGCAATGACATAATATCAAAGTCTGTGCCTCGAATGGCTATACAGTCGATCAGGTTACCTAAAAGACAGAGCTGAAACTCGCAAGATAATAGCTTTGCAATTTTTAGTAAAAGCGACTCTACACAAAAAAGTTAAAGTTGCTTTCATCAAGTTGCCATTCAGTAAATGTACTGATAAGGCAGAAAACCACAGTTAGCACAGTCGCCTAAGAAAACTGGGCATAATTTGTAACAGGGACACTGGCTGAATTGAATAAATTTGTAATTGCCTGTTATTGGAGATGATTATGACTTGATATGATGGCCAAAAAAGTGTACTAGATCAAATTTACATGTTGGTTTGCCAAACTAACTGGTGGAAAATAACTGGACTATATGGTTGCGGCTAAAACTTGAGTTTGTAAGTCGTTAAAATGATGACAAGACTGACAAGCAAATATGCTTGTGCTTCTAAAATGCTTACAAGTGCTTTTAATTGACTGAAAATCTGCATTGCATAAAAGATTGTGATCATAAGCGACCACATTTTTTGCTAATGAGAAAGGCAAATGTACAACTGTCAACTGTTAGAAGCTCAGTTGAACTTAGATGAACGAGAACATTTCTACAAACTGCACCGCCATTTATTTTGTAGTGCTCAATTGTGCACGACCCATTTTCATTTTGAAACGCTGAGCAATAAAGAAAATTTGCCTAAGTGAAACTGATTTGACATCAGAAGAGAGTGTTCAAGCAGTAGAAGCTGAAAACCATCTCGAAGCTCTCTACTGTGTGCGCCCTAATGAATGGTGCCAGAAAGGAGGAGTGCATGTACAGAACTGCAAAGCAAACCCTGCCGACAAGACAAGAAAATGAGATAATTGCGATGATTAATTCGGCCCATTCAAACAAAGTGGTCTTGTAGCAATTATGCTTGTCATGTTCGGCACACGGCTCCTCGTTGAATGTCTGGCAACTGTTGGCGCTCACTACTGAGCATTGCCACTACTGTCGATTAGATCAGTTCCATGTTTGTGTCGCATGTTCCATCAGCAGTGCAAGTGTGAGAGTGTGTGAGTGTGTGTGTGGTGTAGTCATGGCCAATGGTAGCATCTCTTTCACTCTGGTTTCCTTCCACCGTCTAGCACATCGGCACTTGCTCGCCCACTTCTCCAGCAGTGGTGTCAATCGCTGAAAGGTGATTCATCATGTGCATCAGACGCAATCACCAGGCAAACTTCACTTAACCCGGGCACCGGCGACGAGTGCTACCACTGCCGACGCTGGCCGAATGATGTTGCTGCCTCGCCTTAGCCCAGCCAGTACACTTTTACTCTTAGCTAATGCCCCATCTCACTGTCTCGTTGTTCATTACCACGGCAAAAGGAAAAAGAGGCATAAGAAAAGCAAAGCGTCCACTGTCCTGCTACTGCATACGGCACCCTTCACTTCACTTAGGCTAATAAGATGCTACTTTGCGCTATCTAAACTCTGACCAAAAAAAGACTTCCTATCTAAACAAAAGAGTGAAAGAGAACGGGAATGAAGGACAATAATTCAGTGCGGGTAATTGTCAACTCTCTTCTTTCTCTGCCGTCGCGAGGATTGAATATAGAATAAGGCATCTCTTGGCTAACCCGTTTACTGGCGGTGCCACTGTCATTGCCACTGGCTTACTCTTAGTAATTTGAAATGGCACTAATTGCCACTAACAGCAGTGGACACAAAGCAATCACGCAGCCTAGAAGGCACAGAGAAGGGAGCAATCAGTGCACCACAGGCCACCACTCGTCAACTCGATACCCTCACACGCACTCACTTTTCCCACTGGTTTTAATTATCTATGCACAATCGGGTGATTAGTGGTGCCCAGTGTTTGCCGGGAAGCATGCTTCGTCATGTCGATACAGTGTCCAATGCTGCGGTTCGGTGTCAGTACTACTGCAACTCAGTTGGGGTAGCTTCTAATGTGTAGCTCTGGCGTACTTACTTGAATGATAATCGTCTTGTAGACAGAGGCACAGAACCATCATTAGAAGGTACGATGCTAAGGATTGGCGCCAAAGTGCTACAATGGCAAAAAAAGGAAAACAAGAATTAGTTACAAAAATAAAAGAGAATGAACGTAAAGGCGTTTGGATTATCAGTTAAAGACAGCTGCTCAAACTAATTGCAATTGGCGCCAATGTTATAAATTAATTCAACTAAATAACTTACAGAAAACCAATCAGATTTTACTGGCACCTGTTTAATGTTAAAGTTAAACTGTTCAATAAACTTTTTAGTGAGTCGAATCTAGGACAACACCAACTACAAAATGTTTGCATTTTTCTAACACTTTTTACTTAGTGTCTAAAAAAGGATGTTTCCTGAAAACATAAATAGAAGTTCATGTAAAGTATATAAAGTAAAATGACAGTTGATGCCAAGTTCTAATAACAGCAGTTAGCAATAGCAATGACTACTGCTGCAGGTTCTTTGCCGTCATTGTCAAAATTGTCAACTGTAGCAAAAAATGTTTCAGTGCTTATATATACCTTGGGATCTGTTTACTTTAAATTTGACTGGTCGTACTAAAACAGCATAAAATCTACAATGATGCGGTAAATTTAATTAACTGTAACTGGAGACACGCCAAAAGAATGAAGCTCATCTAGTAATGGGTTTGTTTACTGACCTTGTGTAAACCTATTCGCTGCAAGTAGAACCATTGAAGTGGTCTTTAGTGAGTCGGCCTCAACCAGCCGTCCAAATGGAGAAGAAGTAGAAATGCAGCGATAACAACATAGAGGGACAAAGGCAAAATACACGTGCTGGCGATGGCTGGTCAGTGGAAGGATACTGAAGGTATGCTGATATTATTCAAACAAAGGTTGACATGATTGAAGAGAGAAGATATGGAGAGAAGATAATTGACAGTGGGAGATAGTGGGTTGATTTGGCAGAGAGATTGTGCGCTCAGTGGAATAGACGGGTGGTTTGGTGGAAAAGATGAGTTGTCGAAAAAGATGAAGGTAGCTGCTGACGCCAAAAGACTCTTTTAACTAAAATAAACTCCGGTTCTGCAGGAAGCGTTAATTAGTGGCCCATCACTGCAACAGTGGAGTGAGTAATGCTCTCAGCATTTGCAAAACAATGAAGAACAGTGAGGAAAATGACGGCATTTCTCAGAGAGTATGCCTGCACCGGGAGTCGACTACCAGTAGCGTGTACAGCATTGCAGTCCTGAAGCATCGCTGATTCTGGCAACTTTGATGCAATGGCAACGAGTGATGCATAGGAATTCTGCATGGAAACAAAAAACATTGATGTTTTAGTAAAGTGAATAAAGAACTGTGAATGAATGTTCATTTCAATAAAATCAGAAGGGTTAATGTTAGGTTCTACAAAGATGGTCAAGTTTGCGCCAGATGGCGTCAGAGAATCTGAAATAATGAAAAAATCTGTTTTGCTGCTTTACCAAATCCATGGTTCATCGTTGGTCTTTGATTTGAACAACAAACATCATGTGCGGCTTTGGAAAATCTATTCAACATTGACGACACACACTTGAGAGACTCATCTGAACTCACGCTTAAAGACCGACACACCGGCTGGCGTGTCTTCTGGTTGAGCGAACAAGGTAAGAGTGAGAAAGAGTGGCAATGTCAACGCTTGCTCTGCATAATAAATCATAGCAATGTGACGAGTTCACTGCTCAGAATGATCCACCCGTGATGATTACGGTGATTTTGCTGGTGCTGAAAAAGGGATAAGAGTGGTACAAGTGAACACTGCTCATTGCCGGCACATTAATGGTTCACTTGTTTCGGAATCGACCTAGAGCAGACAATGGTGAGATGCTTTGAAAGTCGGCGCTTTTTGGGTCGATTCCTCACCGCACTCTCAAAGTGAGCCTCTCGTCAGAGGAGAGTGGCCCGCTACCGACACTGGCTCGGCACTTGGCGCGAGTAGATTTGTGCAGTTGTTGGCGCGTGTCGACATTGCTCGCTCTGGCTAATTGTTGTCTTCACTCGTGATCTCCCTCTTCCTCTTTCTCTCACTTTCTGTGCCACTTCTTGTGGTCTTATCTATCACTCACTATCTTCGTATCTATTATGTTTGCTCGTTATGTATTTCCCTGACGCTGCTGACAATCTCCTCTTTCACCGGCACACACAGACAGATTCGCTTGAGCATGGGTGGCTGCACTGGCTGCGCCTACGGCATCGTCGCCCTGGTATACTACTCTGGCAATATTAATTCAAATTAATTGCCCTTTTCTATTTATAGTGCATGGCTCCAGTGGCGGTGGCTTCCTTCTCGCTCCAAGTCAGTCACTTGTCATCATCCTCTCTTTTCGTCATGTTTCAGACTCTTTCTCTCGATGCATACTGCCTTACGCCTACGACGACGACAACGTATTCTATTCTCGGATGCGACCAGGGACTGCATCCGCAGCACTACTGCTCCAAGTCCGCCGCAAGTTGAGGGGCACAAAAGAAGGAACTTGAATCGTCTCTGTCATCTTGCCAAGATGTTTCAGTTGTTACACCAGTCTTTCCCTCTCTTTCTCGGACACATTCTTCGAGTGAATGAGAGCGAGAACGCCGAATAAAAGCACACTGCAAGCAAATGTGTGCATTGATAGCACTTGGCCGCTCTGCAACTGCCGTTGCACTGCATCTGGCTGTGCCTTTTAATGGTCGTCTCTTTCATCGATTCCAAATGATCATTCAGTAGTGCGAGAGAAGCAGACTTGCTCTAGTCAGCTGTAAATTGGCTCCAGGCGGACAGTCGCGTGCTAACTGTTTTATTGCCAACCACAGCTCTCTCCCAAAGGGTTGCAGTCTGCTAACGGCGATGCATTTTCTTTTTTGCTGAATTAATTCTTTGTGATTTATTTGTTCATTCGCATTGACCATCAGCAGCCATTCATTAGGGAGACTTCTCTGCATGTGTTTATCTGTCATAATCACAATGAATGAAATGTGTGTGTATACTGTTTTATTTTCTTTCAGAGGACGGCATTGAAGATGCAGTACTAGGCAAAAAACATAGAGATAAATGAGGCAAACAAATGAACAGCACTGGGAGACATTGCTGGACACGGCTGCTCACGCTACTCAGTCAGAGGGAACCACTAGCCGCACTGTCATCACTGGCACTTGTACATGAGAAGAGTCCCCTCAAATTCTGTTTTGGGGTGGTTGTTCGTCCACAGTGGGACTGATGTTCTCTTTCTCTCTCAGCTCAATTGAGCCCATTGCCGTTGAGTGATTGTTGCGTGCAGCGAGTAAACCTTCCACTTGTGCCAATCTGTGCCCATCATTCTCCTTCACTCGTTGCAGCCTCAACAGCATTCGTGTCATCGCTCAACCTCTTCTTTCAGCCTGCTGACATAAATCTCACTGCAGCAAAGCCCACTGTTTCCTCTTGTGTTCTCTTTACTACTTTCACAAACTTTGTCTATCCACTTCAACACGTTAATGACTCAATTGAGCGAACATCAATTTGGTCTTCACTTAGTCAAACGGAAGTGTAGTCAGTAGTGATACTCGTCTCTTTTAATTGCTCTAATTGCTTCTGCATTTCATTCAACTCAATTGAGAATTGCCCAAGTTTTGTGCTGCTTTTAATGAAATTTTGATTTTTTAAGCAAAAGCAAGAGACAATAGCAAAAAGCAGTCATTAAAATAAAACCAAGCAAAAACGAATATTTGTTCAAGTGACACATTGTTTGCTAGCTACTTAATTTTGATTGTGTGCCATTTGCTAGATAAGTGAAAAATAATGCAGCTGAAGGTGACATTTATTGGCAATACGACTAAATGCAAACAGCCTGGTTTTGCACTGGTTTGTCGGTGCACTATACACTGTGCTGTGTTGTTCATGTGCGTTTTTGTGCTGGTGCTTCTAATGTTGCCCAAGGATGGGCGCAGAGTCCAGCGGAGGGTAGACTGAAAGGCAAAGAGGCAGAGAGTCAGTGGCAGTGTAAGCCAAGGAACAAGTGCATTAGCATATCATAGATCATTTACGGTGACACAGACAGACAGAGAACGAGAAGGCCTGAGCCACTCACGAGCAAATGATCAGCAGGCAGTGAGCTCAGCAAATGCGTGCTTATAGCTGGTCGTATCAAAGAGGAAGCAAGCAAGCACACAACCAGAGCAATGTGATTCTTTGGACACAAGGCCAATGATTCAGAGTTTTGCTGCTGCATCTGACGATGTGGAGTGTAATGGGGCAAATGTAGCAAAGCACTGGTACACCAGTCTTTCCACAGTTTGCTTCCTTGCTCATCAGCACTAGTAGGCAGCACACTGTTAACTGATTCTGTTCCCATGCTCACTGTCTAATGTGACTGCATGTGAGAGGCATTAATCTCCTTTCACTGCCGCCTTCACTGCCGCCGCTGCCTACACAGTGGCGCACAATTGGGCCGAACGCGCCACTGGCGGCAATCTCAGGCCAAATGACATGTTCTGCAGCACATCATCGATGATGAATAAGCCATATTATCGTTATCGTTATTAGTGCCATCAAGCATTGTTCCCGCCAAACGAATAAACGCGCGCGACTTGTTCAAAATGTCAGCAAAACGGAAATGGATAAAAAAAGAAACTTGCCCACGCCGGCACTAGCATTAAGTTCAAAGTCAGGAAAAGTCACTCTTCATTTCCATCGCATTTCTACTACTTCAAATGTTCAATTCTGCAAAGCAAAGCTCTGTAGTAGACTGCACTAACCCAAGAGAGCACTGTTTTGTCAAAATTAAATGCATTTGAGCAAGCGACTAGAAGTCTCTAGTTTGTAGTGATCGCCGCTGATCGGCAGACGGTCTGAATGTGTGTGTCTGGTGTGCACTGTCCGCATTTCGATCCATCTCACTATCCATTACCGCTGTCGGCTTTCACTGCTCGTTCCAATCTCTCTATTTATCTATCCATCGCCATTTAATTAATTTCCATCAATTATTTATTTCATATTTCTTTCATTGACTCGTCATTTCATTTTTACGCAGCCATTTATTATTATGTGAGCATGCTGGAAGAAAGCTATCTCTGAGCAGCCATACATAGTGAGCCACAGCGCAAAGATTCGAAAAAAGGTTGCTTTTATGTTTTCTTGAGCTATTGCTATTTCAATAAAGATAATGGTCAACTTTTAATTTGTTTCATTGGATCTGTCCAATACAGCAGCAAGAAGAAAATAGTTTTCTGAAGCTAGGTTCACCGACTACTTCTTTCTATTCAACTAATTTGCTTTTTTTCTTTCATTCTTTCCATTCACAGATCTACCGCAACTGAAAGTGACAATCTAAGTTCAAGTTGTGCCAAAGCACTAAAAGTGGCTGTAGCAGTATAGAAGTAGGCTACTAGGAGACTGAAGACGACGAGTAGTGAATCAAATTTGCAAATTGGCCTCCAATTGGCAGTCGTTGCTATTGAGCAAATTGATTTCAATTAACGCCAGTAAGGCCGCCTCAGACTGCGGGCATGCAGCAGCACTGTCACAGCCAATGCTATTCTTCACCTCGCTTCTATTGATCGCCATAATTGGCGTTTTGTGGCGTCGTATTCAAAGTTAACTTGGCCCGACGGGTCGCATAAAAGGAATAGAGTAATAATCTGTTTACAATTGTACCGATTTGCCAACTAGAAGCCACAGCCTGTCCATTGAAGGGGTCGTCGCTGTTCACTCTTCTTCTTTCATTTCTATTTCTCTTTATTTTCGTTTTTATTCTCCCTTTTCATTTTTTTGCAATTTTTTTCATCGGCCCTGCCATTCATCATCGTCTGCTAATTTGCTCCTCGTCTCGTTTGGCCTAATTGAGTCTCAATGACATCAGCCCTTCACGCAGTTCTCGACACGCGTCTCTTTCACTCTTATCTTTGCTGCAGACCGGCCACTGCTTTTGGATTCCTCCGCCATTGACATTTACAAAGGGGCAGGGGAGGGGACCAGTGCAGGAAGACAGTGACCGTCCCATCTTCTCTTTCACTAGCTGCCTGATCGGTGTCGGTGATAAATGCACCGACAACAACTGCAGTCACTTATCTGTGTGTTTTCGCGCAATTTCACTCGATTAAGCGTTCCACTTAAGAAACTTAATGCTTTCAATCTCTCCAGTTCACTCTGCAGTTGGGTAAAGTTGGAGCGTGCCACGGGTGGACTCTTTGCACTCGAAAAAAGCCTGACATCAGGCGAGCAACTCTGGACACTGGTCATCTTCAACTGTGACAGTTTAGCAGAATTACTTGAAGCAAAGTAGTTTCTGGTCAACTGTCTGTATTAAAGAAAGTGGGCCTCCAGCAGTAGTAGCATCTGCATCAGCTTGGTCCAAATGTGGCCATCACCACAAAGTCACACTGATGGCAATCATCGTTCATCTCCTTTTCCCTTTCAATGCTCGTGTTGGTTATCATCTTGTTTTTCATCTTTTTTCAAGTAAGTTGACTGGAAACTTTGCTGCTACTGGAAACATTTACAGCTGTACATTCTCTACAACCAAAGCCACCGCAAAAATATTGCAACTGTTGAGCGCAAATTTGGGCAATAAAATACAAGACGACGGGAAACACTGAAAACAATAAATGGACATAGCTTGGTTAGGCAACAAAAATGAGAAAATTGCTAGTTTTGCTTTCACTGATCGGTTTATGCAAGGCAGCAAAGCGGCATGTGCTTCACTGCTGCTTGCTTAAACAGAAAAACTGTTTTCAAAATTGTTAGTGATGTTTGAAATAATTTTAAGGGATATAAGTTTTGCAACAAAAATGTACAAGATGATCAACGCCAATGTTTTAAAAAGTTACAGGCCATTTAAAAAATTAAGTAAAAAGTTTATACTCTAGATTTACTTTTGTTTTCGTTAATATTAGCATTTTTAGCATGTCTTTAGTATATTTTTTCAGTTACTTCTAAAATTTGAAAATTTTATTTGTATTGAGTGAAAGATTTGAGAAAATAGTTTCGATCAAAGTTTTGAGCACCAAGTTATCTTCACCAAATGCTTTCCGAAATGAAATTGGACAGAGTTAAAAAGATAATCAAGGCTATTAGCGGATGATTGGCTCTAGCTATTGCTGTTGCCTTATTTTGTGCTAGGGAGACAGTACTGGACTGTGTTGTACTGATTGAGAGCTACAAGAGAGAAAGTGAAGGCTGCACTTCAATTGAGAGCAGTGACGCTAGTTGATAGTGACGGCCAATGGCCAGTTCATGGTGGCTGCACTCGATTGATCGCTATCACTGTTTGCCAAGCAAAGACTGTCAGAGAGTAGGCCCATCTCCATTGGAATTGTCAGGCACATCACCATCGAATGCAATCATTTGCATGGTCGGTGCCACAGCAGTCTCGAGGGCCAGTGGCTGATGGCGACAGTTCAGTCGTTGGCGTTGCTGCTGTTGCTGGTGGTGGTGGTGGTGGTGGTGGCAGTGACAGTCGTTCGGTGTCAGTAGTTAATGATGTTGCAGACATTCCTGGAATGTGTCCCATACAGCACCCGGGCACGATCTCACAGCTCGCATGGCAGTCAGACAAACAGTCAGCCAGCGGACAGGCGGACAGGGAGGAGGACTGTTGAGCTAGCACGCCGGTCGATGCGACTTTTCGAGTTCTCCACCGCTGCCAGTCCATTTGATGCTCCTCCACAGCCTTCTCCTACCCTAATTGAGTCCTCTTCACTTAGGCATGGCGCGATATGCCTAGAGAGGAAGATGTGCTAATGAAACGAAGCGCCGATAATGTACCTCTTCACTTCTGACTGAGGACCATGGCAGCGACAGCGGCGGCACTCAGCCCAGCACGCACCAAAAAAGAGAACTTCAGAATGACTATCTGCAAAGGGGGCACTGTTGAGAGCGGACGCACGCGCCGGGATATAATGATTAACCGTCAGTGGCAGCCTCTGTGTGCTAGCACAACAACGGTAATAGGCAGTATTGCCCACAGACTGGGTGGACGGTAGACGGACAGCAATATTGATGGCATACATTGTGCATCTTTGCGCATTTTTAGTAATTTTGTATTTTATCACACCTTTTCATCTTAGCAGTTGACTCACTTTATCTTTTATTTTGTTTAGTTATAGATTTATTTGCAATCGAAACTGCTGATATGATAAGCCTATCAGTGGCGTGCCATTAGTTTGTGACTGCTTATGAACCGAAGTCTAAGCAGACGAGTCATTCTCTCAGGGCAAAGTGTCTCTTTTTCTTTTTCGTTCTGGTTTGTACAGTTAAGCCGATGAGCAGTGATGTAAACTTTTGCACAGGCTCTTCAATCTCGATACAGACACTACGATATATTGACTTGACGGCAGAACTGTGTGTGTGTATGTTTGCAGTTTTTGCACTTGCAGCATAATATGCATCCGGACATGAACGTCAATCGATCAAACGTATGCTGCACTCCTACCCAAACTCGTTTGCTACGTTCACTTTTACTTTAACTGCCCTTTTTCTCTTTTTTCCTTTTTACTTTTTAAATAACTTTTTTTGAAAAGCTTGGTTAGTAGTGGCTACTACTCATACTAGCCATCAACCTACAGACATGTAGCAATTCGTTCTCTCTATGAACACTGTGTTCCTCATTTTGCTTTCTCAGTACAAACACACACACACACACACACACACACACACACACCCACACACACACTGTCGTCCTTTGACTTTTCTTACTTTTTGTGCTTTTAATTCCATTTATTTACTTATTGAAATACAATTTTAAATCTTTCAAAGTGCCGCCTAGACGATCCACAAAAGTAGTTGTAGTAAAGAGAAGACCAAAAACTGACTGAGAGAGTACAGTGTAAAAAACGCAGTAATGCACTAGTTCAGCCTGTCTGGAAAACACCAAAGAATCTTAATAGCTCTGCGAAGAAAGCAGGCAAAAAGTGAAGCCGGAAAAAGCAAAAGAAAAAAGAACGAATTTCAAAGCTTAAAGCTATTTGAAATCGAAGCACACTCTGGGTTTGAAAACTCAGAAAAGACTCAAAAAGATAGAATGAGAGAAAAAGAGAATGCTCACTTGAAAATGGATATTAACTCTGTTAGTAGCAGTGCAGCATTGTCTCTTCTCGTTTAGATTTTAATACAGATAGCGTCAGATAGTAGTCTCCGTCATCGATAGCAAGTCGTACTAGACATTTTTTACAATAAAAATAAAACTAGCAGCAAAAACAACCAAGTAGTGCTCAAAATGACACGGACCAGAGAGCAGTTTTCTGATGGCTACTCTCTCTCTCTCTCTCTCTCTCTCTCTCTCTCTCTCTCTCTCTCTCTC
>JAALOO010000604.1_pt1 | contig 30795 bp, 23 predicted proteins | sample 7257641 | NCBI WGS metagenome assembly JAALOO01 (sample SAMN14085613, study PRJNA598686) | mite metagenome | biome: ENVO:01001000; feature: ENVO:01001002; material: ENVO:01001226; isolation source: single female mite from University of Michigan culture on fish food culture... ...
TTCTCTGTGACTCCCCATCATCTCCACAATAAACTACGATAGCTCATCCGCTACAATTGTGTATTTAATTAATTGAAAAAACATTGAACAGTTTTTTAAGTTTAAAAATAGCTGATACAGCATTGAAGATACCCTAAAACTGTGAATGTAATAATGTTATACTTTTGAAAAAATAAAAGTCGTAAACATTAATTTTGTTTAAAATGGTACATCTTTTTTATCATGTTAAAGCGCTTTTCTAGGTCACCAACTTAAAAAGTTATTTTTGCATTAAAATAAAGGCCAGTTCAGTAGAAAGAAAAGCTCCAAATGCTCTATTTATTCATTTTACCAGAAAAATGGGCGCCCTTGAAAAACAACAAAAAATTTATCTTTGTCACATATAACACATAAAAACTTGAAATCACAGTTTAAAAAACCAAATAAAAACTACACCCAAACACTTGAACTGGCAAAAGAAGACTGAATCAGCCAGGACAACAAGAAAAATGGCCAAGTACCTATTCGTCAGTCTTTTTGGTAATTTAGATGACAGTTTATTTATTTAAGTTTTACTAAAAAAGTTTTTTATAGCTCTAATCTTGGCGCTTGAAAATGCTGTCGCGCAAGAAAATAATCCAAAATGCACCACCATTGGCGACGCCTGCAAGCCCGACACCAGCTACCTGATGGAGTTTCCCCTCAACTACACCGACATTACTGGCGAACAGCAGGTGAAATGGCCGGCCACTGACAAGGACGTCAGCGCCTACTGCACCCACCTGGACGACCTCCAGAACTGCCTGAAGGGGCTGATCAACCAGTCGAATGGAACTTCCGCTTCAAAGTTAGGCGGTGCCAAACTCTGCAAAGATGAGCTGATTCAGGCGAAGAAGATCGCCGTCATGCTCTCCGTGTACTTCAAGTCCGTCTGCATTACCGCCAAGCGGCGCCAGGACGCCCTCCAGCGGGTGGAGTGCTACAAGAAACCGGAAGTCCACCAGAAGGTGGTGCCCATCGCCTACCGGACCTTTGTCATGGTCACCTTTGCCAATGTGAACAATGGCAGCACCGAGGATGGCAACGGCGGCGACCACCAGTCCTGGTGCTGTGCGATGCTCTACTTCCGCGACAGCACCTACCAGGTGAATCAGCAGTACTGCAGTCCGGAAACGACCGAGGAGATTCACCACCTGGTGCAGGACGTCATCGGCCCCACCTACCACCAAAGTTGCGGCAAAGCCACTACCTACAAACAGTGCTTCAGTGATCTGCCGCCGGAGAAACAGGCAGTGTTCAAGGACGTCGAGAACTTGGACATCAACTCTAGGAAGGAGAGCTTATTGAAGTTTTAAAAAGGGTTTTTTAAAGTTTTAGGTATCTTTTTGTGTTCCTAGAACTAAAAATTTAGTTTATTTTTTATTTTGTTTGTTTTAAAAAAATGTCTGCTGCTGTTTTGCTCTGCTTTGCCTGCCAAATATTATGCCGTAAATGATTGTCAATGATTCCTAGCTGCTGTTTAAATTAAATTAAAATGATTTTTAAAACAAAACAACACTTGATGATTTTTTTAGAGCCGCCCTCGCCGGATCATTTTGGCGACGTAGAAAATCAACCCCGAGTAGATGATGGCAAACTCGGCCATTGATTTCTGGCTGATCTTCGCCAGCTGGCCGACGGTGAAGCGAAATTCGGCACCGGAACTGGACCCGGCCGGACACACCTGCTCGTAAAAAGCCATCAACTTCAGCTTGGCGATGGCCATCACCGCCCGTCGGTGCAGCTGCAGCAGATGAACTCCTTTTCCCTTTTCACCCTCTTCTCCTCTTCTTTCTCCTCCTCCTTTATCACCTTCCTCCTCCCAGGTCATCCTCAGCTGCGTCCGGTAGAGCAGCCCGGCCGCCCGGGTGAAGCAGTCCGACCAGGAAATCATGGTTAGGCAGGCCACCGAAACGGTGCCCGTCTGAATGGCCACCACGATGACCATCACCACCCGCTCACTGACCCCTAATGCGCGGTTGAAAAGGAGGTTGCCGATGAGCACCACATTGAGCACCAGATTAGTGACCAGCGTGGCGAGCAGAATGCGACTGACGATGGAGTGATTGGTGGCCTGGGCGGTCAGCAGCAGCCACCGGTGCTCCTGGCGGAAGCTCTCCAGAAAGCGGTACCGAAAGACGAACAGCGTGGACTGCCTGAGGGCCCGGGCGAGGGCGGTGGCCGCCTCCGCCAGGTGGCGCCCGGTGATGAAGGCGAAGAGGAGGGCGTAGTGCAGGAGAATGAACGCCTCGCGGACGATGTTGTAGAGGGAGGCGAAGATGAAGGCGAACTCGGCGCTAGCTAAAGTAAACTGAAAAAGGGAGGTCGTAGAAGGGGTCCAATTGCTCATGATCAACGTGAAAAGCGTCGTTTCAATTAGTACTGATAGTAGAAAATAAAGAGAGAGATAGAAGGAGAGAAAGAGATCAAGTTTTGTGTGATTTAGTTAAGCAAAAAAAGACTAAACTCTGAGTGGGAAGTTTACCGAAGCTTAGATTGAGAAAGATCACCACCGACTGAAGCAAAGTCGAGTAGACGACCGCCTGAGCGCGCACCTTTGACGAAAGAGTGGGAAAGCTGGCCAAACGAGGGCAGCTGAAGTGGTGGTGGTGCTGGTTGCCGGTGGAGCCGCTCCAGGCTCTTCGGTACACTGAAGCAGTCCGTCGGAGGCGTGTCCAGGTAAGTTTACTATCACTTCCATCATCACCACCACCAGCAGAAGGGCTGTTAAGCAGCACAAAGTGCTGTCCATTGAAGACGATCAGCTGGTGGGCGCCTTGAATCAGGCGGAAGTCAATGCGGAAGAAGACCAGCCAGTCGATGGCCACCGCGTACAGGCCGAAGAGGGCAATGCAGCTGAGGGTGATGCCGTTGAAGAAGTGGTACTGCCCGTGCAGGCCGACCAGCAGCGGATTGAAGGGGCGGTGCCCTTCCAGGGCCACCCTCTGCTGTTCACTCTTTTGAAGGTGGTGATGGTGGTGATGAAGTCGCAGTACTCTGCTGCTGAAGTAGAACACTCGAGCTATCACTACGGCGCTAATGACGTACTGGACTGACTTGATCTTCACCAGTCGGCGGTAGGCGGAACTGGTGGAGGCGGAAGAAGCTGCTGAGAGGAGGCGGCAATTCCACGGTTTATAGCAATGGTTTTTAGAAGTGGCGGCAGAAGAGGCGTTGACTCGATGTTTCTGGTGCTGTTCAGCGCACTGTACCCTGTACAGGTAGGTGACCAGAGTGGAGGTGTCCAGGCAGAGGAAGGGACTGTTGAAGGAATTGAAATGTACTGGGAGCATTGTTTGTTTTTTAAACTGCACTTGTTTTTTTGTTGTTGCTGAAAAATGCTTTAGTTTTTCCAACCACAATAAAGCTACAAAACAAAGAAAAAAATGTTTGTTGCTGTGCAGTACTCTAAAAAAGTTAAAGAATTCAAAGTTTTCTTATGTGTATTGATTTTTTTTGACAAAACGTTTTTATGCCCTTTTTCTCTCTTACACTAATTAGGAAACTAATTAAGCATTCAAGTGGTAAAAAATTGCACATTTTTAAAAATGTAAATGTCTTAAAAGTAAACTAGAAACTTATATTAAAAAAATTTATTTCCAGAAAAAAATAGGCAGTAATAAGAAGCATACAAAAAACCAATATTTTTGAGCAAAAACTAAATTAGAGCCAACATTTTAAGGAGCCGTGGAAGCAGCGTCAGCAGAAGAGTCCACAGCAGAAGAGGCGGCAGCTGAAGTCAGTCCGGGAACACTGGGCACCGAGCACCGCCCCCCGGGCAGGCAGATCATGTAGTCGAGGTCAAAGGTGGTGCCCCTAGGGCAGAGGGTAAGGGTGGCCAGGGGCTGGCTGGCCGGCAGACCATTTGGATTGGTGGTCAGCGAGGAGCACTGCCAGAAGCGGTCACAGCTTTGGGCGTGGCGGTACCGGCGCAGACCGACGACGCCCACGCCGCAGTCGAGCGTCGGATTGAACACCGCCGGAAGGGCCGATGTGGTGGTGGGCACACTGGCGTTGGTGGTCGTGGTGGGCGGAGCCGGTGTTGTGGAAGTGGAAGTGGTGGTGGGGGCGGTCGTAGATGTCGTATAGTGAGGGGCGGAGGTGGTAGGGTGAAAATAGTGTCCGTAGTGGTCGTAACGGGTGGGCAGATGGGGCGGAACTGCGTAGCGAGAGTAGGAGGGAGAGTAAGAGGGGCGAACGTTGTTGTGGGAGTGGCTGGAAGCCGAGGAAGCGGCCGGAACGACGGCGTAGGGAATCAGCACCGGCTTGATGATCACCTGAGGGCGGATGTTTTGGTTGTGAGAATAGCCATTGTTGCTACTTGATCGGCTGTTGTAGCCGTTTCGAGATATCTGGTGAGGTCGGGAATAGGAGGAAGAAGAGGAGGAGGAGGACCAGTAGGAGGAAGGTTTGGAGTAAGAAGAGGATCCCCAGGATGAACCATAACTGGAACTGGAAATGCCGTTGCCGCCACCGTACGACCAACCGCCGCTGGTCGCTTCAACGACGATCAAACAGCTGGTGAGCAGAGTACTCAGGAGGAAGCGCAGCAAAAAGGAGTTCATTTTGGGATGTTTTGGTTTTTGTGGTTGAAGTTGATGTCTGTCGATGACTGAAGATGGATAGCTTTTAGAGAAGGCGAACTTCCAACGTTTATATACTCGTCTTTTGGCATTGCTAAAAATCAGTGTTTTAGTGCAAACGCTGCTGCTGCTGCTTTCCCTACCTTGGTGTGGCACTAAACGACCACCTGTTACGACCACTGAACGAGCTGCTGCTGTTTATTACCTGTCTGTCTTCACCACATTACTCAACTGTGATGATGAGCAGTGACACTGTCTTTAAAGTGACAATGTCTTCAGTGCTGTTCAGCTCACTAAACAGACAATTACACCAATGACGCAAACACACAGCTTTCAGTCAGAGCTTTTTTCAGGTGAAAACGAGCCACTTTCTTTTTCGCTGACTTTAGCGGAAAAGAAGAGAGCAAAGGTCGAGCGCTTGGTAGCAATGCAAGCAAAGTGAGTTGTATCACCTTACCTCATTACTTGTGTCACAATTTGCGGAAATCACACACATACACCAGCACTGTGAAGGGCAAAGGCAAAGATGTGTAACAAGGCAAAAGAAGTATGGTAGACCTTCTATTTTAAAACGAAAATGTGTTTTTCCATCAGCACATGACTGACTTCCTCGAAAGATGTCACACACACACACACAAGGGGCAAAGAGTAGAGAGATTGAGGAATAAAAATATGAGGATACAAAACAGTGAACAGAATGAATGAATAGCAAATATTGGAATATACACTACACGATCAGCAGCAGTGTGTTCTCTTCTTACTCGTCGCCGTTGTCCGAGTTCGACTTCGAGTTGATGTCCACCAGTTGATCACCGGACATGTCCATGTCCACCCACTTCTCCAAGGAGGCCACTTCCTCTTCGGTCACCTGGACGCCGGCGTAGACGCGCATCTGCTCTGTGCTCATGCCGCTCATCTGGTCGGCGATCGCCTTTGCGGTGTACTTCACCAGTTTGTCGATGTTCAGGTAGCTGGCGGCCTCGATCAGCGGGGCGAGCTCCGCCCAGCCACGGCCGACGCGGCCGGCGAAGAAAGCGGCGTCCCACTCCGGCAGCGGTCGCTCCCTGAAGGGACCATCATCAGCCACCTTCTCTTCGATGTCCTCGTCCTGGTGGTGCTCCAGCCACTCGAGCACCAGGGCCATGGTGTGGCCGTCCACTGTCTTGCAGGTGAAGGAGGGCTTCCTCTTCTCGGTGGTGGTGGTCGATTCAGCCTTAGAGTTGTTGTTGTTCACCTCCACGCTTTCAGCGGCGTCAGCCGGCGTGAACACCAGCAGATCCTTGAAGAGTGCCGACTGGCGGGCCGCCTGGGCGCCCACCAGGAAGAGCTGGCCGTCGTTGGACTCGATGAGGAGGTCGGCAGACATCTTTAGAGGAGTTTAAAGTTTGGAGATTTCACAGAAGAAGTTCGGTTTTGGTGATTTGTTGTTGATTGGCGTCAAGCGAGAGCGAGAGAGCGAGAGAGGAAGAAGAAACAGTGACACAAAAAAACAGTGCTGCCGCCGCTGTGGCGTTGGTTGAGCAGCAAAAGCACTGTGAAGTGGAAATAGCGGTCGGGTTGAAATGGTGGCGCCCAGTTGGGCAAAAAGAAAACAGTACAAAAGCCATGTCCGAACAAAACTTTTTAAACGGGAAAAACGCCCCCTTTTTTCTTAGAGATCGGGTCTAGCCGGCGCCCCGGGCACGTGATACGTTCCGGCAATGGCTCTCCGCTCCACGCCCAAGCGCCGCCGCCCATCGTAGACGATCTGCCCCGACTGGGCGTCAATGTGAAAGCCCGGCGGAAGGACGGCCTGCTCGACCAGCGACGGCCCGTCCTGGTAGTGCACCGGCGGCGGGCCCAGGTTCGGATTGACGAAGGGGTGGACGTTGAGGACGACGGACAGCTGCGCCTGGCCGTGGGCGAGGTACGGCAGGGGAATCCGCTGATGCTGCTGCTTACCATGCCCGAAGACCTCGATCATCGACGGCATGCTGAGCGGATACTCCGACGAGCTGTGCTGCTTCGAGTGGATCGCTCCGGCCTGCGCCCACCCGCCACCGCCCCCATAGCGCATGCGCACCTTCCACGCCTCCCGCTGGGCCCGGGACTGCGCTAGGCCCACGTACAGAGGTTTCCCCAGGGCGGACAGGCCCTCCACCGCCTTGTTGTGCAGCTCCGTCTTCGCCTTCAGCGCCTCTTCCGGTCGGCTGAAGCAGACAAAGCCGAAGCCTCGGGACACCGTCCTGGCCCCTCCTCCTCCTCCCTCGGAGTTCTTTTGGGGGATCAGCGTTTGACCTTCACGGCCTTTGACATTTGTGCCCTCCGTCCTCGGCTCGGTGGTCATCACCCGGGCGCTGGTTATCGTTCCAAAGGAGGCGAAGGCCTCTTTAAGTCGTTGATCATCGACCCCAGGGTCGAGGTTCTTCACGTACAGGTTGACGCCCTCCTTCTGCCGTTCCAGCGCTTTGGCCTGCTTTCGTTGTTCGAGCAGCTTGCGTTTTCGAGCTTCCCGCTCCGCCTTCTTCTGCAGCAGGCCCACGTAGAGGCGAACTTCCTTTCCATCCACGCCTCCCTCCTCCATCACCCGGCCATTCAGCTCGCTAATGGCCCGTTCCGCCTCCTCCGAGCTGGAGAAGGTGACAAAGCCGAAGCCTTTTGACTGCTGGGTAGCCTCGTCGAGGGCCACCGCCGCCGAGACCACCGTTCCGCATTGGCCGAAAAGTCGCTCCAGCTTCTCCCTGCTGTCCAGCTGGCCGGTGAGGTTCTTCACGTAGAGCGTCGTGTGGTACGTCTTCTGCGGACGGCCGCCACCTCTTAAAGCTTCGCGCTCCAGTTTGGGAATAAACCGTCCCGCGAAGACCTTCGAATCGTCGATGGTGGAGCCGTTCAGCGTGGCGATCGCCTTCCGGGCCGCCTCCTCCTCTTCAAACTGCACAAAGCCGTAGCACTTGGAGAGCCCCGTTTCTTCATCTTGGACCACCTTACAGGCTAGGACCTCGCCGAAGTGGGCACACACCCAGTGCAGCACCGAGCTGGTCGTTTTCGGGGCGAGGCTCTTGAAGAAGACGTTAGCCGCTGGGGGCCACTCCTTCCCCGTGGAGTTCCGCCGGCTCCACATGATCCTCAGCGGCCGCCCGGTGTCGCCCAGTGTGATGTAATTGTGGTCTTTGAGGGCCCGTTCCGCCTCATCAGCTCGCTCGAAGTTGACGTAGCCGTAGCCCAGCGGCGCCCTGGTGATCCGGTCGCGGACGAGGTGGATCGAGAGAACGGTACCGGATTTGGCGAACAGCTCCAGCAGGTCTATCTCGGTGAGGGAGGGATGGATGTCGGCGATGAAGAGCGAGTAGACGGGGGGCCCTGTTGGCTGTCGGTGAGGTCCTGGTGGCCGAGGTGACTGAGGTTGAACTTCTTGAGCTTGTTGAGCTTGTTGAGCTTGTTGAGCTTGATCTTGCCGGGGGCTATTGCTACCTAACTGCATCATCTTGACTGGGGAAAGAATCTCAGTCAAGGGATATCTTATACTGCTGCTAATCAAATCTTTATTATCTTTTGGTTAGCTTTTTCAATACAGAAAATGCTTTAGATTTATAGTCAGAGGGGACAACAATTGAAGTTCTAGAATTTAGGTTTTTCTGTACTTTTAAATTCGCTTCTCCACCTTGAGGTGAAAGGGCTCACAGACGAGCAGCTGCGCCCCCGGAGCGAAGGTCAACTTTGAAGGCGTGTCCGCCGCCAGGCTGAAGCGGAAGTCGACCACCAGGCGGGCCAGAGCGAGCTTAATCTCCTGGTAGGCAAATCGCATGCCGACACCTGTAAAGAAATAATAAAACAGATTAAATTACTCTGTTGCTTATCAAGAAAAGATCTGATCAAAATTTTTGTACAATTGCGCGGTCCATCTCCGAAGGGGAGGAAAGTGTACGGCACCAGGAGATGCTTGTTTTCCGGCAGAAAGCGCTCCGGTCTGAAGACTTCCGGTTCGGGGTAAAATTCAGGGTTGTGGTGCAGCGCAAAGGTGGGCACCTCGACGAGGGTGCCCGGGTCGAGGTGAATGCCGGCCAGGGTGGTGCCTTCCGGGGCGGAGACTCGTCGCTCCAGGCGGACGACATTCGGGTACTTTCGAAGGCATTCCTTGACCACTGCCTCCAGGTAGGGGGCGTGGCTCATCAGCGCCTCAATGTACTCCGGTTCGGTGCTGTTTCCGGTTCGGTGATTGGTGACAATGGGGGAGACCTCGGCGAAGAGTCGGTCTTGCATTTCCGGGTGGTGGGCGAGCTCAAAGAGGGCCACAGTGCCTTGGAAGGCGGAAGTTTCGAAGCCTAAAAGCAAAAAAATGTTTTAAAAAATTTAAAAATTTTAAAAATTTAACTTTACCGGCAAAGAAGAAAAGCACACACTGGCCCACAATCTCGTCCTCGTCGAGCATCCGTTTCGGAGAGCCGCTCTTTTTCAAAGGATTTAGCAAGGCAATTTTTGCTTCCGGTTTGGACTTCACCTTTTCTTCTTCCTTTTCACCATCACTTTCATGCTCAATTGAAGCTGCCAGCGATTGAAGATCAACACTCTTCAGCTCCTCATCAGTAGTCGAGCTGTCCATCATCAGCTGCACGAAATCTGCGGCCTTCTTCCCAATTTTGCTGCCATTTTGAGCACTGAGCTTCGCCTTTCGATCGTGAATAATCTTCTGCGAGAGGGCAATCATAAAGCGGAAGCTGGCCTCCGAGAAAAAGACTGTGATACCAAAAAGCCTCAACAAAAAGCGAGGAAAGGTCATCACGGCAATCGTCTTCACCGGCGGAACGCTGAAGATGGTGGTGCCGTAGTGGACAAAGTCCGACTTGTTTGAACCACTTCCGTTTCCGGAACTCTTTGAGCTGCTATTGTTGGCATCCGTCTCGGTGGCAAAGGCCGTCGAGGCGATCACGTCAATGGCAAAGCCGGAGAGGGCGTCTTTGGCGTTGATCAGCCCCGAGCTTTTGTCTTCTATTTTCGAGTTGACAAAGTTGATCAGGTTCGAGACGCACCGGTCCATCAACGGGTACATCGCCCGCAGCTTTCCCGAGCTGAAGGCGGGTGTGAGGATTGAGCGAACCCGGCGCCATTCATCTCCTTCCAAATTGGCCATATTTTTATTCCAAATGTGATTGTAGGAGTTCAACTCCCGGCGATTGGCGTAGCTGGTAAAATCGGTCACCAGAACTTGGCGAACGAGGGCCGGGTCGGCGATGGTCAGAGTGGGCAGTGTTCCAGTGTAAAGGCCGTAGATGGGGCCAAAGCGGCGGAAGTTCCCCAGTTCGTATTCATCTGGTCGAGTGTAGGCCTTGTCCAGGGTGAAGCCAAAGGGAAAGATGGGCCTAGGACCAGAAATGCCCCTAGAGGACCAGTAGCTGTACTTGTGGTTGACGTATCTAAAATGGTAGAAAAATTGTAAAAAAATTAAAAATTTTAAAAATGATGCTAAAGATTACCTGTACAGCAGAGCTAGGGCTGTGCAAATGGCCAGCAAGCAAATGGAGGCAAAAGAGAGCATTTTTTGCTTTTTTGTATTTTTGAAGTTGGGATTGTTTTCTGAAAATTGTTATTGCCAAAACATTTTCATTCTCCTCCTTTTATACTTTGAAAACAAAACCTTTTTTACTTTTAACCCTATGCATTCGTTCAGACATCTGTCTGAAAAATGAACTTATCAAAAAAGTAACTGAAACTGACTTATCAAACTGTATACACTGTCTCGTGCAAATCAATTTCACTTTGGAAGGTAGTAGTTATCATTGAAGTAACAGTAGAGTTGTAACCTTGTGATACAAAGTGACAAAAGTGGCTTTTTGCTATCAACGCTAATGTAATCGCTGATAAGATAAACTGTCGTGTTTTTACTATCATCGTTAATGTAATCGCTGATAAGATGCACTGTCGTGTTTTTACGTCTCATCACCACACAGTTTATTCACCAGACAACTGTCGGCGGTTGACAGAAATAAAGGAAAAAATGATTTGAATTTACACATTGTAACAATCTGTTTATTTGGATTTTTTATTTTATTATTTCTTTATATCGTCGTTCCAACGTCGTTCTTTTACAGAAAGAGAAAGAGTGATTTTGTGTGCCATGTACAACAACAGAAAAGTGAAAATGTGTTAAATGTGTGAGAATTGGTAGAACTCGGGAAATCGTCGCAAAAGTCGCATAAATTGTTGTTGTTTAGTTCGACCAAGTAATACTGAATGCGAGTGTGTGTTAGTGACAAAACAAAGCAAAAGAAAAAAAGTTGAAAAAAGTGTGCAAAAATGAAAATAATAAAAATAAAGTGGTAGTGGTGATCGCTGTAGTGGAATGCTTGAAAATGAAATAGTAATTTGTGTACTGTTTGTCTTGTACAGTTGTGCAGATGAACATGGCAAGTCGAAGATCATTAGCAAAAGCAGCAGAAAAATGGGGCAAAAGCAATTTATAATGATTTTGTTGGGCTAATTGCTACATTTTAATTACACAATTTTGAATATTTGCACTAATGAAAATTTTAGAAAAGAAACAAATTAATGAGTGTATCATTGTGATTTTTTGTCTCATGAAAAGATATTAATTAGCATGTCCTTTCTCTCTCTCATTTTTCATTACTGGTGCAATTTGTTCAAAATGACAACGTTTTTGAAATAAAAGATATTTGAAAAACAAGAGTTCAAAAGTGGTGCTCAAAAGTACTATGTTTAGTGAAGCTTCTGATTGCTTTTTGAAAAATAAAAAGCTAAACCAGGAAAAGCTTCTGGAAGACATTGGGCAAAGATTTTGTTGAAGTAATTTGTTGAAATTGAAAAAAAAGAAATTATAAATCTCACACTGCTTGTTTGCCAGAATGAGAAATTGTTTTTTGAAACAGAATGAAAAAAATGTTGTCATGATAAACAAAATGCATACCAAAAAAAATGACTGCTTTTGTTTTGCTGTTGAATCTTGTTGCTCACCAAGTGTTCAGCTTTTTTAAAGTCCAAAATCAATTTTGCAACTAATGAATCAATTTTGCTGTTGTATGTACAAAACAATAATTTGCTTGTCAATAAATAAATAAAAAAAGGGAATACTGAAAAAAAAACTCAGAAATAGGAATGCCGATTTGATGATGATGGTGGGGGTGGTGGTGGTGGTGGCGGGTAGATGATAATTCAAAGTGGTGTGAAGGGCTCGAGGTGTGTGATAACGTGTGATAAAGTAATTGGGGTGGGGTGGTGGTGGTGGTGGTCTTTCACTAGTAGAGATCCAAACTACTGCTTCCCGAGCCGCCATCGAGGTTGCTGGTAAAGCCTGACTCTCTCAGCTCTTCGCCGCCAGCGTCGTCATCGTCGTCGCCGTCCTCAAGGTCGAGGTCCTCGGGAGGAGAAGATGATGGTGGTGATGGTGGTGGAGGATGAAACTGAGACTTTTTGCCGTTTTTAGATTTTGTCTGCTTTTGTTTGCTATTGTTTGACGGCTGGAAGCTTTTTGGACGGTTGCTACTTTTGTTGTTGTTTGGCAAAGCTGAAGACTTGAAAGAGCTTTTTTGCTGTTTTTGCTGCTGTTGCAGTTGATATTGCCGATTCTTTACCAGTGGATACGTTTTGTCTGCAAAAAAATAAAAAAGTTTGTTATAAGTTTTTTCATCTCATTTCTTATCAGTTCTCTTATCAGCGCCGCCCTTACCACACTTGGCCGTTCGTCCTCGCACCCTCGTGCCGGCCACCTCATTGCCGTTTTTATCAGCGCACCAGCACCAGTTGGTGGCCCGATTGCACTGCACCTTCTCGTAGTGACCCGCTGCCGTACACTGGGGCATGTAGGCGCCCAAAAGTGGGCGTGCTGTGGCGGTGGTGGCCAACTCTTTCTGCAGGTGTTTCAAGTGGTAGAGACAGGGTTTGGCTACCAAGAAAGAAAAAAGAGGAGTTTAGTTTGGGAGTTTATTCGAAACCCTTTTCCTCAATTTTACCTTTCAAGCTGAAGCAGTCACACCACTCGCCGGCCCCGAGGTAGGCGTCCCCGTCCTGGTCGCAACCATTCAGATAGGGCTCCAGACAGTGCTCATTCTCGTCGTGCTCCAGGTAGTAGAGCTCCTTCAGCGAGAGACGCCCATCGGCGTCGGCGTCAAAGTGGCCGAACATGAAGCCCACCGGCGGCTCGCAGCTATGTTCAGCGGTTGAAGAGGAGAAAGATTTTTTAAAGAAGTTTGAAGTTGTGTTGTTGGATTTAGGTGAGAGGTTTGGAGATCGTCGATTTTTGCTGTTGTTGGCTGAAGATTTGCTGCTATTGCCATGCTTCAGCTCCTCCTTCATCACCACGGCAAACCAGTCGAGCAGTCGGAGGCCCATTGAGCGAAGCTGAAAATAATCGAAAAATTAAATGGGAGTTCAAAATGAAAAAAAACTGTTGAACCTTACCTGCTCCATTGAACACTCCTTAGTGGATCCGCTGCCAATTTTATCGGAAATGGTGTAGTGCATCTTTTCTAGCTCCTTTCGTTGAAGCACCTCATTGGCGGTGCCCTTCTTTGCCTTGATGCGAATTTTCTCGGCTGAAGAACTTGACGAAGAACTTCCCTTGTTGTAGATGGACTTTTTCAGCGGGCTGTACGTCGGATGAGGAACAGAATGGAATAGAGCGGCCTGACGTTGAAAGTTTTTGCGACTATTTTCTCCAATGTTTTTGGGCTTTATGAAGACCTTTTCGTAGACTCGAAGACAGGGACAAAAACCGAAGCAGGCAAAGCGAACCTCCGTTCCGTGGACGCAATTGTGAAAGTCCAGTCGACAGCTGCTCGAATAGCTGGCATTGTCCGAGCCGCAGATTACCTGATTTTGATGGTTTTGATGACTAAATTTAGAGGAATGCCCATATTCACTATTGGTCGAGGGGCAGGGCGGACACATGTGCACTTTGCTGCTGTTGAAGGATTTTGCTTTTGTCTCTGATGGAAATTGTTGCAGTGAAGAAGTTTTGTGGGAGTTTGATAAAGAGGAGGACTTTTTGCGGCTGTTGGATTTAATTTCAGCCTCATCGTCATTATCCTCGTCATCTTCATCTTCCTCCTCTTTCTCCTCTTCGTAGTCCTCATCATCGGTAATTGGTTTACCTTTAATTGACGTTGCTGAAGTTCGTCGAAGAAGAGTCCTTGAGCCCTGAAACGGAGAGGAAGAGAACTTTTTGCTGTTGTTGTTGTTCTTTTTGTTTTTCCGCTTTTCTGCCATCAACTCCGCCTCAACGTTTGCCTCATCTTCTTCATCGTCGTCGTTGTCACTATCTCCATCATCATCTTCAGTCTGATCCCCATCGTTATCTAGGGTGAAAGATGATGAAAAGTGAGAGGCCTTTTTCAACGGAAGTTTAGGGGGCGTTCTCGCGTAAATCGGCTTTTGCAAGCATTCGGCAATGCCCGGCGAGGGCACAAAGCAGTACTCATTCGGTTGGCAGCGAATGTCAGAGCACAGCTCGTTGCTGGTGAACTTCAGCTGAGCGTCAAAGAGGGGCTCTTTTTTCTGAGACTTTTTCTTCTTTTGAGGTGAGCTCTTTTTTGCTTTGGACTTTCTGCTTTTGCTGCTGGAATATCTTTCTGTTTCCTCTTCATCATTTTCATCATCATCATTATCATCGTTGTCATCGATGTCCTCGTCGTCCTCGTCATCATCATCATCGTCATCACTTTCAAATTTGCGTTTTGAAGCTCCTTTTGCCGATTTTGATGCTTTCAGACCGCTTTTTCTGTTGTTATTTTTAGCACTGCTGACGTTTGGTCTTTTGTTAGCTTTTGTGTACCTCTTTTTGGAGGTTTTACTGCTTGTCCTCTTCAGAGGACGACCATTTCTTTTTCCATAGCTGTGGTCGTCGTTTTCATCATCATCTTCGTTGTCATCATCCTCATCATCATGGTCAATTGGCTTTGCTGACCTTCTTTTGCTAGCTCGGTTGCCCCTCTTTTCTTCTATTTCACTATCATCGTCGTGGTCATCGTCGTCATCACCCTCATCATCATCATCATTGTCATCGACGACGTCCTCTTCCTCCTCTTCGTCCTCCTCTGCAAAGGACTCCTTTTCAAGCTCAGAAAGCGGCGGTGAACTTCGCTTCACCTTGGAAGTTGCTGTTGAAACTGTTGAGGAAGTAAGGGAAATTGAAGTTTTATTCTGAACAGCTAATGTGGAGTTAGTGCTCAAGGAGGAAACGGAAGTGAAGATGAGAAGCAATCCAAGAGTTAGGAAGAGGAGAAAGAGAAGGTCAATCCTCCTCAGTGAAATGGAAAGCTTCATCGTTTTCAGGCGTTGATGGAAAGTTTTGTTTGAAGAGGAGTTCAAGCAGCTACATTGGCACTACGCCGTATTTTTCGGTAGTTTTCTGGAGTTTGTTTTCAATGTCTGTAAAAAGTAGAAAAAAAGTAGAAAATTAGTTGTTAGACTTGGGATAAACAACAAAAACTGTTTTTGCGCTATTTTGGTTTGTTTATGCTGCGTTTACCAAAATTTCAAACTACTGAATCACAGTGTCTATTTTGTGCATTTAAATTACAAATTTATTTAAATTTACCGCTTCCCAACTGCGTCAACAGCCAATTGAAAGCAAAAGCCATCATTTTAAATTTTATTATTTGTTTCCTCTCTATTGTTCCCCAACGTGGCTGTGTTGTTGACTTTCAAAAGCACAAACGGCAATAAAAAATGCAAATTTTACAGCTGTTTTTGCATTTTAAAATTTTTAAAATTAACATGTTAACCCAGAGAGCACGCTGCAATTCACTAATCACCATCATCATAGTAATAATGATGGTGGTGATGATGATGATGGTGATAGGTAATTACTCATTGTGATGATTAAAAACGAGTGAGTAGTAGTGAACCTGCCACCCAGTTAAACCAATTTAAATAATTGATTAAATTAAAGTGCAAACGCATTTTAAAAACAATTTTAAAATGGGTAAAAAATAACTTAAGATGTTTAAAAATCACTTTTTTGTCTGCTAACTTTTAAACGCCATTTCAATCTCTTTTTTCTCATTTGCCACCAACTTTTACCATTATTGCATCTTCTTCTTCTTATCTCAAAAACTGCAGCAACACAATTATTATTCTGAATTCTGCATTCTTATTTTGCTGCCCCTGCTGATGCTCATTTAAATATTGTTTTGACATTTTTCTTTTTTGCAAGCTAGGCTAAGAGAGAATAAGGTCTAGGCTGCAGTGGCAATTGTTGTTGAAAATGTCAACTTTCATTACAATTAAATGCCACTGCAATGTCGTTGCCACTGATGCTAAGTGGTGGCACAAGTGTTGCAACGGCAAAGTGGAAGGCAAATTGCTCTTTGCACTTCTTTGCCCTGTCAAATGAACAGTTTTGAAAAGTTTTGCAGCTGAGCCTTTGAATCTTTGAGCCTTCAAGGCAAAACTTTAAAATGAAAAGACCCCTGCTGCCACTGACTCTCTCGCTTTCTCTCTTTTTCTCTTTCTAATTGACAATTTTAGAACTGAAAATATTTGCAAATGCCAAAAATGGTGTGCACTTGAAATGTAAATGAAAGGCACTGGAAAGCAAGCTAGCAAAGGCTCTTTAAATGTGATAGTGAGTGAAATTTTTAATTAGCTTAAAATTAAAACTTTTTTCTGATTTTAAAACACGCAGTCAGAAAGAGAGCTTGACGTGCAAGAGTGACGGCAAACAGATTTTCACTTTTACTCTTTTTTACTGCTTGTTCATTTTAAACTTTTGCTGCTGCTGTTGTTTTCAGCCTAAAATCAGACAAGTTGTCTCGACCAGTCAAAAAAGTTAATTTAATTTTAATTAAATTTAATTAGTGCAAGTGTGCTGGCTGGCTGGCTGGCTGGTTGGTTGGTTGTTATTTGCTGGTAAAGGATTCCTCTAATCAGTTTAACTAACTAAACTTACTGCACTGAATTGTTGCACAGTACTTAAATATTAAAAGTAGTAGTAGAATCCTGTTGTGGAAAAAAGCAAATCAAAGCTTTTCTAAACTAAATCTTTTTGCACTGCAAAACACTCAACATTTTGCTTGCATAAAAAAAACCAAAACTTTTTTGTAAGTTTTGCTCTAGTTGTTTTAAAGGTTTAAAAAGTTTGCATTGTTTTTCCTATTTGCCATTTCAGAGCTTATTAGTTTTTGACGTACACACACGTTAGTTTTCTTTGTTATTCAGTAGTTTCCAATTTTATTGGAATTTTATAACAAAACGTCAAAATGATAGGAGAAAGTGTGTTTTCTCAGAATTAAAAAAGAATTGCTCTCAAAATTGTTTAACCGTTGAAATTTTAGTTTGACACAATCAACTGAAAAAAATGTCAGTCGACTCTGATATATTTGTTATGCAAATAGACAAAAAATGATAAAAAAAAGTTTTTTAGTTTTCTTGAAGAAATCATTCTAAAGAATAAAAAGAAAAGAGGAAGCTTTCATTCAAAACAGCAGAAATCAGTACTATTCCTTGACGTCAAACGTACGACAAACTTTTGTGTGCCTTTGTGTAGCAAAACCTTTTTCTTTTTCTTCTTTTATTATTAAACGACCGCGACTGAAGTGGCCAATTAAAGTGAAATTTGCCAACTCTTTCACTTTTTTCATTTCAGCTTCAACAGCAAAATTATTGCAGACAAGTTTAAAGTGAAAAAAATTCACGTTGAAAAGGAAAACGAGAGTCAAAGTGAAAGTTGTGGCAAAGAAAAAGAGAGTGAAAAAACCTAAAAATTTACATAAATTTAAATATTTAAATCAGGTTTATCTCAGTCAGTTTCAATGTTTTTTTTGTGGGTGATGCCAAATGAATGAATGAATGAATGAGCGAATGAGCGAATGAATAAAGCTGTCTTGCTGAGCAGACAAGAAAAAATATTTGAAAAAAAGTGTAACAAAATTGTGAACAGAAGCAGAAAAAAACATTAAACTTTGCTTTGTTGGTGTACAATCACAGCCAACCAAGTTTTTTTTGTACAGTTGCTGTACAAAAATCAAATTAGCACTGCTTTTTGCTAGTAAATTTAACTTTGGATTTTACAGCAAAAAAAGATTTTTGAGTTGGTGCTGATTGCACTCACTGCACAGTGTCACAAATAATCATCTTTTTGTCGCCAAGATTTTTTTTATTGTCTGTCAAATCATGGTCAATAATTGGAAATTATTTTTGTCACTTTTTTTGGAACTGTCTTTCATTCATTTAGCAGCAACACTAGTTGGCTGCTTGCTTATCGACGACAGCAATTTCAAATAAAAAAAGTAATAGCTAAAAAAGATACCCTGAGACAAACTCTCTTGACAACAAAAAAGAAGAAGAAGCTGTCGTCTATGTAAAAAAATTACATTTTATCTATCGTCCAAATAGAGAGAAAATTGGCCATTTTTTCATTGAACGAGAAAGACAGAGAGTTTTCTTTGTTGTCGTTGTCTTCTTCTTTTTCCAGTGATAATAATAAATTAGAAATTAAATAAATGAAGAAGAAAACGGACAGCAACTAAATGTTTAATAGAAAAGAAGAAAAAAAACAGTCGGAGACGACGACAACAACGTCAGCAAGTTCCGGCAAATGAAAAAGAAGACGAAGAAGAAGTTGGCAGTGCTAAAAAGATGGGGCAATAAATTCAAAATTGAGGGGGCACATACAATTGGGAAAATGATGATGAGAAAAAGAAGAGGAAGGGGAAACAAATTCACTGAAAAAATAAATAATCAAAATACTAAATAAATTATAAGTGCACTTCCACGGCAGCAGACGCCGCCTAACTTTCACTTTCACTTTCATTTTTACTGAGCCTCCTTCTGATTAATTTTGCTGTTGAAAAATGTGTTTTTTTTGCCCGTTCCGGTGCTATTTTCGTCGACAGTGAGTGTTTAGCGGTGACAAAAAAAGTAAAAAAGTAGTTCACTGCTTGACTTTTGCCATATATACTTTGCTTGCAAACAGGAAAAAAACTTGCGCTTTTGCTTTTCATTAGCGGCATTATTTTTTTCCCCTCTTGCTGGCACACAATGCTAATGCATTAAATGATATAGTGAAAAGAGAGGAAAGGAAAAAGGAGACTGCACTTGATGATGGCCGCCATCTACTCGGTTTTTTATGATTAATGGCAAGAAAAAAAATGAGAAAGAAAAAAAGCTTTTCCCCTTCTTCTCTCATTTAAGCTCGTGGTAAAGCGCAAAAAACTGTCTTTTTGTGAACATAGAAACCACAACTAAAAAGGAAAAAATGATTCTTAGGCCGAGATTCAAAGCTGAAAAAGGGAAAGTGTGTGTGTGTGTGTTCAATAGGATAATGAAAAATTATCATCGATTTCCTATTCTACCAACGTAGTAGTCTACCACCACCACAAACAACCGCTGATCGATAATAAAAATAATAATAATGGGGCATTGACAGCAGCAGCAGCAGTAAAAAAGTAGTGTATTGGCGGTGGATTAGTTGTAGGAGTAGTGAATGAGAATGTACCAGAAAAAACAGAAAAAAAACCGGCATTTATTATTCTTGCCACCTAACACACACTCACACTCACACTCTCCTTCATTTGCCAGTAAAATGTCTTAGTACAAAAACTGTTAGAAAGAAGGAGAAGGAAAACAGAATATTCTGTCACATTCTGTGTGTGTGTACTTTTCGAGTGCACTTATACTACCGCCACCACAGCAGTGCTCATTTGTCAGCCACTACCACTTCAGAGAAAGAAGAAAAAAGAGGGTAAATAATTTGTACAAATGTGCAAAATGGTGAAAAATGGTTAGCAGCAGAATAGCAGTGCACTGTGGTACCGTTTTAGAGGCTCATCATTAATTGAACAAAGAGAGAAAAAGAAAAAGAGGAGATGCGGTGATGATAAAACAGAAGTGAGTGGCAAAAGTGAAAATAAAATTGCACTGGAAAAAAATATCAAAAAGAGAAAACGAAGAAATTACATGTTTCTGGTTTTACTATTAGTCAAAGAACTAGAGTTGAGGATAACTGCTCCATTACTACTGGAATAGTGCATCCAATGCTGTAATTAATCTACTTAAAGTAGCCAAAAGCTCTTTCACTTTTTTTCTTACTGTACAAAAACAGAAAAAATGTTTCATTTTTAGCCAACACTGTGTTTCAGAACAAAAAGAAGTTTGTCTAGGGAAAGCCTTAACACAGACAGACAGACAGAAAGAAGGACAAACCGACAACGAAAGCCTCAATTTCTGCCGTTTTAATGCTCTGGCACTTCTTAGCCACTTTGCTCTTAGTTTTTTTGTCTTCTTGAAACTGACAAAACTGTCAAGCAGAGAGACTGACTGGCAATTGTCTTCTCTTCCTTTTTCCCTTCTCACTTTCTACAGAATTCACTGCAGTGAAGCCCTCCGCCGACCACCAGGCTTCCTGGTGCATCAGAACTACAAATTCTGCTCTTTCTTCTGCTACTGTTGCTGTCACACTTACTTACTTCACTTGACTTTTTTTCCTTTTACGTCCACTTAAAAGTGATCTTTTCGTTATCAAAAAGGGCAACAAAGAAAGAAGAGAGAAAAAATTGAAACTGCGACAAATGTGGGTAAAAAGATGTGGCAATACGTTAAAAAGAAAAAAAGGAGAAAGTAAACAGTCAGTAAATTGACAACTAAACTTGAAGTAAAAAAAGAAGGAAAAAAGCTGTTTCAACTGTAATTGGGAGCAAAAGAAAGAAGGGTAAAAAATCGCCCTCAATTTGTCGGTCGTTCTTCTTTGCCTGTTTTCTTTCTTATCAAGATTTTTTCTCTTTCTCTCTCTGTCCCCTAGCAATTAACATGGTTCAATGATAGTGCTGCTATCTAAGTGAGCCCTGATGTTCTGATGCTGCTGCAGTTGCAGTTGCAATGGCAACGACATTTTCTCTTGAATGTGCGCATTTCCGGCTGTGTGTTGCCACTCTCACTCTCCGCCACTAATCGAATCCCATTTGCTTTGCTCTCACTTTCACTTTCTCTGCCTGCTCGTTTGCCTTCCCTAAATCTCATTTTCTCCTCGTTAGCGATCTCCTCGGAGCATCGATTGATTTACTACTGCAGCAGCAGCAGCATCAACAACAGCAGCAGTAATTGTCGTTTGTGTTTTCCTGAACCCGAAGCTGTGACTGTTGGGCAGCAGCATCAGCAGCAGCAAAAAAGAAGGACAACAGAAAAAAATGAGCTTTGCCCAGACTGCAAAAGTTTGTTCTGTTTTCCCGCCAGCCTCATTTTCAGTCGCCCTAATTGCCTACGTAGTAGTAGTCAGCTTCAGCTTCAGTTTCGGCTTTGGACTAATCGTTTTCTCGTGTGTGTGTGTGTGTGTTGCTGCCGTTTTTCCTCCATTTTGTTGTTATCTCTAGCTCTGCTGCTGCTCCCCTGTCCTGCCTTCTCCGGAAATCGTTCCAATTGGAACGATGAGAAGAGAGAGAGAAAGAGAGAGAAAATGGGAGAGTTCTAGCTTCAAAGTTATCTCGTTTGGCAGTCGTCCTCGCCGTCGTCGTCGTCGTTTTCGGCTCATTATATAATTATAATAAAAAAAGTACTGTCAAAAGGAAAAGAGGGATGAATTTCTGAGTTCCCTCCTCATTAAATGACGAGAAGCTGATCGAGACTGAGAAGATACAGGGGAAGATGCTGCTGCTGATAATGATGTTGCCATTGTTTTGCGTAGATAACGAGAAAAAAAGGAGGCTAAATCAAGATAGAAAACTGAAGGAGGAAATCTAAGTGATATTCTACCAAAGATTCCGTTCCATTGCAGAATTTATAACAGAAAAAACTGTACAATTTTTTCATGCATCGTTTACTTTCGCTTCTCATCTTGATCTGCCCTGTTCGGTTTCATTGAGATCACTGTCCAAGATTATTATTATTACTTTTTCTATTGCTTCAGTTACTGTGCTCTCATCATCACGCTAATTATGATTGCACTGACTGTTCCCAAGCAGGGAAAAAAGCGCTGGTAAAGTTGTTGTTGTCAATTTGTTGTTTAGATCGGGGTTGATTTCAGCCTAGTTTCGGGTATTAGGTTACTCGTTTTCACTGAATTTGTCTGTGTGAGCTGCTGTTTTGGGTTATTTGTATCTTTTTTCCACCCACTTGTGAGTGCAAATAAATTAAGATGCAGAAGAAGAAGAAGATGAAGATGAGATGAGATGGAGACATTTGATATTTGCTCAGCCGTTTGGCAAATGACAGAATTTTTTGGCTGTTTTTTGGAAAGAGAGGGCCATTCATCCGTGCATCATCAAGTGAAAGCGATTTTGGCATATTTAGGGTCCTTTCGATCTCCCCAAATGAGGAATACTTAGAAACGTCAATTTTTTCTCCGACACAAAGTATCTTTTTGCTAACACTTTCTGTAATCTTTCCCTTGTCGGTCATTGGCATTCACTGCCAGAATGTGTGTGGAAAAAAAAAAGAAAAAGAGTAGGAAACTTTTTTTCTTTTTTATAAATGAAAAAAAGCAGAAAATGAGTTGCTATTGTTTTTATCGTTTTTTTACTTTTTTGACCAACTTGCCGTTATGAAATGTTTGTTCCCTGCTTGTGTGTGTGATGATGACGCACACCAAATAAAAAATTTGACGTTCAAAAAAGCAAAAAATCAGCAGTAAATGATTTGAGGCTGTAGCAACAAACAACAGCCCAGTCAATGTTCTTTTTTCTTTCTTTTTTATTTTTCAAAACGATAAAATTTAATTGCAATGTTAGCAGCAGCAGCAGCAGCAGAAGTGACAGCAGTGCAATGATCGTTTTAGTTCTAGCCATTTTCTTTTTGTTCACTCTCTTTTGTTCTCTCAATAAAATCGTCCCACCCTCTTCTCTTCCCATTCTTTCACTCCATTTTTTCTGTGCTAATGCTTTTTGATGTTCAAATGTTTGAGAGTCTTGTCTGAGTGTGTGTGTAATGGCCACTATCAAAAGTGCATGAATTTTAAGTCTAACAAGAGGAGAAGGAGGAGGAGGAGGAGGAGGACAAATAAAACGAGTGGAGATGAGTTTTTAAAACGCTGAGGAATAAAAAAAGAGAAGTGAAGTGTAAGAAAAAACTTTATGATGCGACGCAAATGACGTTTTTTACATCTGAAAGTTTGGTTGTGTGTGTTAAAAATTGTCAGTTTTTTGTAAAAATAAATGTAAGTGTACTTTTTTGCAAAAATAAAAACTAACAATTTTTTCCAATGATTTTTAGCCTAGTTAGCTTCTGAAAAATGGGAAAAATTAAGTAAACTTGAAAAGAAGCTAAAAAACCATTAAACATGCCCCATTTTACACTGGCTAAAAAAACATTAAAAAACTAATTACTTTGCTCATTAACGAGTGCCCGGGCACTTTTTTAATGATTGCCGGAAAAAAACAAACGGTTTTGAAACACTTCAATTTTTTCTTTTTAAAAAATCATATTTTTTGTTTTTTAGAAGCTCCCCCATTCATTTTTTCCTTTTAGCAGTACACCTCAGCAGGAGGTCCTATCATGGCTACCACTACCAGCCCAAAAAAACCAGCCATCTATTTAATTGACCAGTTTATTTTATTTTATTCAATTTGGGTAAATGACGATGGCTGTTGGGCTGCTGCTGCTTCTGGCACCAAACGTTTACAGACACAGGGGGCGAATTAGTATTTAGGCAACCGGAAAAAAACGGAAAGCACAAATAACCAGAAAGTAGTAAAAAGAAAACAAGAAAAAGACTTGGTTTTAATTATTGATGCCCCATTCGCCAACATCATTAACCATCAGAAAGAGAAGGTTCTAAGAAGAAAGAGAGAGCATGTGTTCTACCGCTGATATCAACGCACACACATTAACACTTTAATGTACAAGAATGGTCAAACCAACCTAGAATCTACCAGAATCCAGAATTCTGTTAAGCCTTTTCTTCAGCTGTAACAATTGCATAAATTGGCAAAATTTCAGTGCAACTGAACAAAAAAAGGACACCGAGTGATAGAATAATCCCCAGTGAGTGGACACACACACTTCACACAAATGCATAAAAGAGGATAATTGCCAGCTCATTTAGAGCTGGAAAAACTAGTGACACAAAGGAAAGGATTCAGAATCGAGAAACGAGAATCCCAGAAAAGTGGATCAGCGCACCACTCAGCAGTGCACCCTCTAGAGCTCATAATTCTTTTTCTTTTTCTTTTTTTTCTTTCTTTCTTTTGTGTCTATCGACTGACTTTCTTTTGTTTTTGTACGGTTTTTTGTCTGTTGTCATTTTTCCGGCTAAATTCGTGAGTGTCCCTGGACAATGAAGGTTTTTTGTTTCAAGCAAAAAAAATGTTTTTAAATGTTTGCCAAAATGTTTGGCTGTTTTATGATCAAAAATAAAACAATAAAAAAATAAAAGCAAACGCAAGTTTAAAATTGCACAATTTAAAAATGTAAATTGAGCAGCATTTTAGCGCTAAAATAGCCCATTCTTTTTATTCCTTTTCTCCTCCTTCTCCTCCTCCTCCTCCTTTACTCCAGTGATTTTACAAATTTTACACAATCTCTCCTCTCCTCTTGCTCACTCGTTTTACTGCTCTAAACACTAGAAAAGAGGAACAGCTAAAATTCCCCAGTGAGCCATCAATTCATAACCCTCAACGACGACCGAAAAAGGGAAAACTCGACAAACTCTCAACAACTCTTCAGGAGAGAGAGAGAGAGAGAGAGAGAGAGCTGTGTGTGCTGGCGTATTATATTTTATAATATTTTAATAATTTATACATTAAAATCGAACCAAGTGAGCAAACGAGAGAAAGAAGGAGAAAGTGAAAAAAGCAGCAAAAATTTACAAATTACCATATTCCAGCTCTCTCTGCGGAATAGCAGTTTTGCTGTAGTTTGCAGAATTTTCTCCTTCTCTCCCTTGCTTAAAAATCTCAACAGCAGCAGCAACCGCAGCAGCAGAGGCGATTATTCATCACTGTCAAATTACCTCTCTCTTTCTTTCTTTTGCTGATGCTGATGGGGAATCATTAATATATTGCTTGGCTAAATTTACAAAACAAAATCTGCTGCTGCTGCTAATGTGTGTGCTCTCTGATGATCATCATCAGAAAGCACACATAATTTAATAACAGCCCCCAAAATCTCCAAGCAAAGCTAGTGAGCAAAAATCTCTAAACACACACACACAAAAACGATTAAAATATGCTTCACATTTGCCCATTAATACTGCTCAATTAATGGTCGGTGAAAAGAGAGAGAAAGAAGGAGAAAGTGAATAAAATTTGGTAAATTTGATTTGCCTCAATTCACACAAAAGTAGATGTAGAGGAAGAAGCAGGCTGTGGAATCATCAACAAAAAATTTAATTATTTAACTGATAATTATGTGGAGCAGGTTATACTGCTGTTCCTGCTGCTCCTGCCGCTTTGGCATTAATTAAATGACAGCAAACGAAGGAAAAGGAAACCCAAAGTCAAAGGGAAGAGTTGTCTGTTTGTGTGTGTGTTTATGTCTTCCATCTAATTAATTAATTGCAGCAGCAGCAACAGTGGAGAAAAAAGAGAATATTCTGTTGCTGCTGCCCTGAACATTCAAAGTGAATCTGATAATTAATTAAGTACACTCTTTTTCACTCGATGAACGACAGAATATTCCTGCTAGTTTTTTCCTTTCTTCTCTAATTTGTTCGTTTACACACAGCATGCACACAGGCACAGGCAGATACTAATAAGATATTAATTAATGTGTTTTTGTGCTTGCTTGAGTGTTTGCCCCATGAGAGCTACAAAAGATAAGGAGAAAAAACAAGAGAGTTGATTAATTAAAATTGACAAAAAAAGTAATTTTTATTCGTTGAGCAGCAACAGCAGCAGCAACCTATTGACTTTCAATTTGCTGTGTATAGGAAAATTTGTGCACTTTACTTTTATTCTTTGTCATCAGCTTTTTGTTAACAGTAAAAAACTTTAATGAGAATTTAATAAGGAGAATCTTAAAAGTGAGTGAGTGAATCAATACAGAACATTCTGCTGAAATGTTCTATCTTCTCGGCAGAAAAAAGTGTGTGGTCGTCGTGGCACTATTCCGTGATTTGAATTCATTAGTGAAGTAGTACTAAAATGAATTTGCTGTAACGAATGAGTTTGCTGAGAGCCTTAATTTAAAATATTTTATAGTTTCAACTTTAAACTTTATTATTTTATTAATAACCCCACACATTTTAAAGTGACACTCACTAATTTGAACAGGAACTTTTTTGTGCCTTGAATTGCAGAGTGTACTACAATTTAGTTGAAACAGGGCTTTAATTAGATTAAAAACGGGAGAAGGAAAAAAACTGCTAAACTGAAACTGTAAAAAGGTTTTGAAAGGGTAAGCTTCCCTTTACTTCCCCTTCCCCAATCAAGTTATTATTAATTCAACAAAAAAATGTTTAAAAATGTTTTAAATATAAACTTTTCCATGTTTTCAGTGTGGGCGTGTATGTTGTTTGCCTGTCCTGTCCTGTCAGTTCACCGTACTGTCATGTGTCATCGGAGTAATTTTAATAAAATATATAAAACTCCGCAAATCTAGCCGAGTGGAAGTGAGTGAAAATGATGTGAGGGTGAGAATAAAGGGGAAAATTTTAGCAGTTCGACATCATTGCCTCTACATTTTCACCCCTTTCGCTCCACTTAAGCGGAAATAGTAGCAGTGATGATGGTGATGCTGATAAAAAGTGATCAAAAATAGTAGCTAGTAGCTATTCCGCTAATTTTTTTGTCATGTATATGACAGACCTCACTTCTTTTTCTGCCCAAATATTTGCGAACATTACCGAAAAAAATTGTCATTGTACAGCAGCAGCGGCAGAAGAAAAAGTTTTAATATGTTTGATGAAAAGTGAAAAAAAGAATAAAAAGAGGGTTCATTCCTCCTCAACTTACTTTTTCAACGCAATTTTACCTATTTACACTAAATTTAATTTGCATTTCATATTTTTCTTCTTTTTGAGAAAAAATGTGGTGCAAGTGTTTGGTGTGCCCAGGTGAAAAGAAAGAAGAAGAAAAAAGAGTGTTGCCAAAAAGCAAAATTGGTGGCAAGTTACTTTTCTCCTTTAAAGTTGTAAATTATTAAAGCTCGCTCCCTCAGACAGCACTGCACAAGTGAAAAAGAAGAGGGAAGAGCAAGGTGTATTCAATTTAATATTATGAAGATATATTCAGACCGAGAAGAAAAAAAAGAATGAGGAAACAGAAGTTAGAGCCCAGCTGCTGTGCCAGCCACACACACACCGTTTGTATAAAGAAGAAATTAAGTTACGGTAAAAAAGAAAAAGAAGAAAACCCCAGTACAGGAGAAAAAAGTTTAGCGAGACGACTTTTTAAAAAGAAAACAGAAAACGGACCTCTAACAACAACCGTAAACAACTCTGGTAGAAAAAAAAATTCAGCAGCAGCCACGGAATATTCCATTAAACTTTATTGCCAAGCATCTTTTACTTTTCAACTTTTTTTCTTCCTCACTTTAAAAAAATGATATAATCACTAGCCAGTACAAGTAAAAACAGGAAAAGATGATGATGCAAAGAGTGACGGCATTCAACGTTTTTTTCTCTCGTTTTCTTCAGTGCACTCGCTAAGCAAAAAATGAATTGATAATTTATTGAAAATGAATGAAAGAAAGAAGCAGGGGCCGCCCGCTCTTTAGCGAGCCTCTCTCTCTTTACGCATGGAAGAATTTGATGAATGTGCAGAAGAAGAGTTTCAGAGTAGTGCAGTGATTTTTTTTTATTAATATCTCTTCCTTTTTCCAACTATCAGCAAAAAGAAGTCAGTCAAAAGAGAGGAGAACAAAAGATAACTGAGAGGCAGAATATTAACCTCGATTGGAGCCCCCTTTTTGGAGCCTTAAAAATGGATTTTGAATCTTCTTCTTGTTTGCCCACTATTAGAAAGGAAAAGAATAAGAGAGGAGAAGTCCCGAGGGAGTCCTAAAGCAGCAGCAGCAGCATCAAACTAGCTATAAATAAAGCAAAAGGTTTTACTGCTACTGTTTTGTTGTTGTCTTTTCAATCCAGCCAACTTCCAATTATTCGGATCTTGCAAATATTTGGTAGCCAGGATAATGCAACTCCTGTTTTTTTGCTACCATAAAAAGCCAGGCAGGCTTTTATCTCGACAGAAAAAAAATTCTTTTTATCTTTGAGTTTTACGGGAGCTCCTGAAAAGCTGAAAAAAAATCTACCGTTTACTACGTATTTTGCTTTGCCATTAGCCCGTAAAAATAAAAGTAATATTATTGACATCTGCTGCCGCCTCTGATTCCCGCTGCATCAATTAGAGCCGGTGAGATTTAGAACAAAAGGAAAAAAATGGAGCACTTTCACCTAGGTAGTAAAAGTGAGTGGAATGTGTGCAAACATTTTTTCTTTTACTCTCTTATAGGGTAGAATATTCTGGCGTTGCCTGGTGTCGACAGCAGCAGCAGCAGCCGGCAAAAGAATGCAGAATATTCTGTCTGAACTCGTTCCTGGAATGCAGCAGCAGCCGTCGTCGACTGATTTGCCCTATTGATTTGGCAACTGAGCAGCAGCAGCAGGAACAGCACAAACAGCTAACTATCGATTGAAATTGGCCGCCTCTTTGAATTTGGTAATTTGTAGTGGAGAAAGTGGAAGAAGTGGAAAAATAGAGGAAAAATCGACAGAAGTTTGAATCAGAATTTTCTTTCTTCTTTCTGAAAAATAAAGATAACAACAAAAACGGTTTTCCTCTATCTGTCGGTCTCCTTCTTTTTTATTGCCTATAAATAGCAGCAGCAGCAGCAAAGGCAGTTATGATGTTTTTTTCTGCTGTACAGTCAAAAATAAGAAAAAGAAAAATTGCAGTACTTTTGCTTATCTTATCGCCAGTAAACTGAACCTACAAAAAGGAGGAAGATGTAAAACGTTAGATTTTTCACTCTATTTTATTATCACTTTTGGTAGCAGCAGACAACAACAGCAGCCTCTGCTTTTTATGGCCCATTTTTAAATGCATTTGCGGGCAATGCTCAGCAGCACTTGCCAACGGGAACGAGAAACAAAATCGGTTAAGTTTTTTGCTTCAACTACTTTATCTTCCGCTTTCTCCGCTTTCCATTTGCCAAACCAAACGCAAAAAAACAGATAACCAACACCACCACCAAATGCTGATGAAATAGTTTAGAATTCAATTTACTTATTTTTTCAGTTCAATTCAGTTCAATTCAGTTCGGCATTGGCAAAAAAAGTAGAGCAGAAGAGCAGGAGAATAAAATTCAAAAGTTAGAGCCCCTTTCTTTTCCTATCTCCACGAGCAAAACTGTAAAAAAATTTAGTTTACTTTTCCTCCCTCTCTCTTTTTCTAAACTTTTACAAATCCGGAACAATCGGCAGAATTGTACAGTGTTGGTTTGCTTTGCTTTGCTTTTAGCACGGGCTTTTGCATCGGGACATCTCATTTTCTTAGGCAGATTCACCACCACCACCACCACTATTCATTCCTGATTCTCGATTCTCAATTCTCAATTCATTCACCATCTTTGCTTTTCCATTAGCCAAAACGGCGGCAACAGAACTGGCAATAGCAGCAGCAGCAGCAGTTCACTCTGTTTTCAATTTAAATAAATTGCGAATTGCAAATCTCTCTTTTTTTCTACTGGTTGTTCCCTACTTTTCTAGTTTCACTGCACTGCAGTAAATTTTTCTCCTCACTTCTTTCTTCTTTTTTCTCAGTCTAAATCTGGTGTTGTCGTAAGGAAGAAAAGAAAGAGAGAAAGTGAAAGTGTAAGTAAAAGTGCAAACTGAGACTTTGACATTTTTAAAATTTATGATATTTTTCCTCACACACACACTTCTGGTTCTGGTGGACATCGGAGCTGCTGCTGCTGCTGCTGTTGATGCTAGACATTTAATTTATCATCATCCAAGAAAGCAGCGGATGTAGAATCGCTCGCAGTGTATTTCACTCTGAACTTTTAAGCGTCAATTTGGCAGACATTGTGTTGGTGCAGACCTTTTCCTAATGCCTGTGTGTTCATTTTTCAGTTTGCAGTTGGTTTGATGGCAGTTTGATTTTGAGGAACGAACTAAAAAATAAAAGCAACAAAGGGGAAAGACACTGGGTATACACAAATGATAAATTGAGTTTTTTTATGCCCAAAAACCCCTGCTTGACAGAGGCCCAAAACCAGAAAAGAAAAAAACAATAAATAAATAAACATAGATGAAACCGAGTTAACTACTATTTTTGGCAGTAAACTGTTTTTTCAGCAGTGAAAACCTACCAAGAAAAATGTTATATTTTACGCAAAGTGGATAGCTTAAATGTCAAAGATTTTTCCTTGTTCTGTGCAAGTAAAAGTTACAATGTCTCCTTTCCGTTTCCTCCTATAAGCATTAAGGTAACAAGCACAATTTGATTACTGGCAAGCATTTTGAAGAGAGTTTCAAGAGTGTTTGCCTAGTGGTAGGCCGCCCATGTTAGTGAGCAAATTAAATAAAAAGTAAAATGTTCAGTTTTAAAGAAAAACTCTAAAAAGGATGACATATTTTCCTGCACTTCTTCTTTAAGTGGGCAAAACGACACACTAAATAAAAAGGGCCTTGTGACACTTTTACTGCTGCTGCTGTTGCTGCCACTACCAAAAGCATGCATTGAAAAGAGCAAATTTATTAGTTGTGGCTGCAGTGGTAACCAATAAAAAAATAAACTGTACACCAAAAATCGATTTTAAAATTTTTTGTTATACTTTACTCTACTGGTAAATTCCTCAAGGACATCATTTTGTGCTTCCAGTTTTTTCTTCTCTTTTTTTGATTTGATTACTCCCAAAAGAAACGAAGAAAAGGAGGCAAATTTTGAATAGCACAAAAGAATCAAATAATAATAATAACAACAAAAGTTTTGCCCAAAAAAATTCTCCCAATGTGTGTGGTGCAGAATATTCTTCTTCTTTTTCTCTCTAACAATATTACTTCTTTTTAATGTAATCAACCTAAAAGTAGTCAGAAGACGACTCTTTTTTTCACCACCACCACTATCCTCCTATCCCTAAAAAAATGATTTTTCTCTATTTCTCCTCACGCACTTTTTTGACTCTACAAATTAAGCTGTTAAAGATATTGAAATGCGGTTTTTACCAGTATAACGAGATAAATGGCATCTTTCTAATGATACCAAACTCAAGTTGATCAGATTACCGGAAGTATTTAAAATGGCGGATTATCTGTTTCCGGCAGTTTTTGAAAATGGTTTTTAAATAGAACAACTAGGTTTAGAAGAATGGGGTTTTGGATGGAATGATCAGA
>JAALOO010000605.1_pt1 | contig 30774 bp, 21 predicted proteins | sample 7257641 | NCBI WGS metagenome assembly JAALOO01 (sample SAMN14085613, study PRJNA598686) | mite metagenome | biome: ENVO:01001000; feature: ENVO:01001002; material: ENVO:01001226; isolation source: single female mite from University of Michigan culture on fish food culture... ...
GAAACTATTAGAGACGTGAAAAACTAAAAAGTTCGAGTGACGGTTGCCTTAAATGATTTTAAATCAATTTGTACGTCAAGTATACTGTTTAGGAAATGTGCACTCAACCGAAAATTAATACACACTGTCAAGGAATTTTCCTTGAGGTGATGGCCTCTGACGAGGCCATTCGAGAACGCTCCAGAGCATGGAGCTGCGGCTGGCTGAGTCATCGCCTAGCTGCTGCTCAGCGCCTCGCCTGTGAGCAATCGGATGACGTGAACGTGAGGGGAGCGTTCCCTCGCGTCGTCTCACCGCCCCACGTGCCCCCACTGTCCCAAGAAGGCATATAAGCCTGCGGCGCCCAGACTGTCAAGAGTCGTCGGGTTAGGCGTCAGTCGAGTCAGTCAGTCACTCTGTCGCTCAGCGGACCGGCTGCCAGTGCGCGCCCATCATCGCCGGCCTTTTGCCGTGCCGTGCCCGAGCCCCTTGTCGTTGGACTCCTGATCCCTGCGCCCATTCGCCCTGAGCGGCCCTCTTCACTTCTTCTTCTTCAATTTCCCTACCCTTCACCTTATTACGATTAAACATTTCAACCGTCGTACGCGCCCGTCTCTCTCTTTCTCTTTCTACACCGGACCAACACCCGCGCCCGCGCCCATCTCTCTCTCTTTCTCTCTCATCTTCACGGAAGAAATTCCGTGACACACACATATTTTTAAAAGTACAAAACAAAACAAAATAAAATATTTATTGCTTTAAATGATTAGTGCTGCAAGTCTCACACAAGAGACACCAGCAATTAAAGCAAGAAAAAGAGGTGACAGTCTGTGCATCAAAAACACTGCAGTCTCACTTTGAAGTGATACTGTTCGGGGTGGTCTGAACACTGACTGACCCCGAGAGTGAGTTATAATTGACGGAGCTGCCCCCAATTGTCTCACCGCCCTTCTTGTGAGCCACCACCAGCAGACTGACGTAGCTCAGGGTGAGACTGTTCTGCACGAAGAAGAGCTGATCAAAGAGGGCGCGCACAAAGTCGACGAAGTACATGTGAGCGTGGTCAGCATCAAGCTGGTGCACGGTGGCGCAGAGCGACTCCAGCACGTGCAGCATCTCCTCCAGTGACTTGAAGCGGTAGTTCAGCTTGTTGCGAACTATTTGATAGAGCTCCAGACGCTGCTGTTGGCCAGTAGTTGAGGGTGGCTGCTGCTCCAGCTCCTCCTCAAACTGCTTGATCCACTTGGCGCTGACCTGTTCGTTGCTCGGCGGAGACGTGGACTCGGGCAGGGCAATCTTGAAGGGAGTGCCCGTCGTTGACTCTGACTTTGCAGCTGAAGCACTGCTAGCCACAGCGGCCAACAACTTCTTCCAGCGCTCCTCCTGGTTGAGCTTCGCCATGACGGCAAAGGCGTCTGTCCAAACGAGGTCTAGCAGGTAGAGCGAGCCGTTTGGGCGAAGGAGACGCTGCACGGCGGCGATGGCCGCAGTTCGGGCCAGCGGCTCTAGTGAGGACAGCCAGTAGCTGGAGATGGCGATGCTGACGGTGCCCTCCGCCAGACTGGTCACGCTGCAGAGCTGGGCAAAGCTGCTGCCGTTCTCTCCATCACCACCACCACCACTCTTGCTGATGTCCACGCAGTAGAACTCGACGTTCCGCGCCAGCAGTGGCGCCCGGTCGATGTACGAAGGATTGGAGTCAATGCCAATCACCCTACAAAGTTGGGGCAAAAGTTGTGTGAGAATGCGAATGAAGCAAGGGGACTTCTTTTTGTTTACCTCGCTTTGGAGAATCGAGTGGCCAACTCGAGGGTAGTGTAGCCGGTGCCACAGCCAATGTCGAGAATGGTGGCCACCTGCTCACCGGGCTTCATCTCAGAGCGAATCTTCTGCGCGAGCGTTGAGGCGTCGCGAGTGCGTATCTTTGACTTGCAGGCGTAATCTTTTTCGGATACGTCAAAGAGATTCATGCTTTGCTTTGGTAGTTGCGCTGTCAAAGTTGTCGTTTGCTTGTTTTTGCTCAGGTCAACAAACTCGGGTCAACTGTTTTTCTCTCCAACGAAACGTCTCACAGTTTTTCAAGTAAACAAAAGTTTAGTACTTTCGAACTTAGAAAACTGGATTTTATTGTTGCTAAAAACGGCGGCAAGATTTGAAAAAGAGATTGTCGGTGTTGGTGACCGTCTTTTATGATCAATGTTTTGTTTTTATAAACTTGAATCAGGTGTTTTCATCACGTGTGCATTGTTTTGACCATTACCGCACGCGGTTGATTAGTTTGTTCTAGTGCTGATGCCGATCACTTCTGTGAAAGTATCTATATAAGCCAAATTGCAACCACTTTTACCGGGCAATTTGAAAGGGAGCTGAAACATTGCTGTCCTTTATAGTCATCCTCGCTACCAGGCGACAGGATGTTCACTCTTCAACGATTCACGCCCGCTTTGGCAGCGGTCCTTCTCATTCTGGGATCCTATTCTTATTCTCAAACTGCTGCTTCTTCTTCATCTTCCTCAAACAACCTCATCCCAGAGCACCATGATAGTCACACTCAGATGCCTTTTGCAGCTTACGACTTTAGCGATGAACAAGACTTGGATGAAAAGTCCACCGATTCGGTCATAAGCTATGGTAAGTGTTTTGTGTTTTGATCGTTGGTCGATCAGCTTCTAGTTCACTAACATTCTTGCCTTTCAATGTAGAGGACATTGTCAATGACATAAAGGAGGAGACGGAAAAGTTTCTCGCCGAGGTGACCCGATCACGAGGCATGGTCGTCTCGGGCGCTGGTGTGGGCCACGACGACGAGGAGGAAGGCCTTGCTCCGATGCGTCGACGAAAACGCTCGCTCGACAGCCACATGCCTGACTACGTCAAAGAGGTAATCAGGCTTTTGTTTACATTCTTTTCAGCTAATCCCTTCTTTCCCCTTCTTTCATTGCAGGGCATCTGGCCACTGTCTCAGCTGGCCAACGCCGAGCCGCTCTGCGCCGGGCCGCATCAGGTGATCGACCTGCAGGTGATCTACTTCGACAATGCCGACTACGTGCTCTGTCTGACGCGACGACTAACCCGAGCGCCGGTCTACGACCTGCACTACGGCCGGGCCTTTGGCCCCACCAAGTTCGCCACCATCACCAAGCTGGACAACGCCCTGAAGATACTGGCCTTCGTCGACCCGGACATTCAGACCAAGCTGGTGGTGATCGTGCTCAATCGGAAGACGGTGCAGGCGCAGGCGGACATGATCTGGTACCGCATCGCCGCCGAGCTGGACGGCGGCGGCGTGGAGGTGCGCGAGCGCAACGAGCACAATCAGATTGAGCCGGCCCTTTCCGTCTTCTGGCCCGGCCTGAACCGCTTTGTGCTGCACGAGCGCGAGAAAAGTCAGCTGAAGGTGATTGAGTTCAAGAACAACAACTTTGACCACCAGTCGAATCTGGACGTGACCGCCGACCTCAGTCTGGTGTACGCCTTCTCCATTGGCCACCATCCGCATCTGCTGCTCGGCTACCGGCGCTCGCTGACGATGGACGGTCGCCCGGTGGCCAAGGACGTCCGCCTGATGAGCCTGGGCGAGGACTCGAAGCTGGAGCAGCAGTCGGCGATTGCCGTGGACGAGGAGGTGATCGACGCGCAGCACTTCATCTACGGCACCAACAGCAAGGCGGAGAACTTTCTGGTGCTGGTCACGCCGCTGCACATCATCTTCTACAAGCAGCTAAGCGGCAATCCGCCGCGCTTCTTCACCTACCAGCGCCTGGCGATGGCCAACGTCCGCCGGGTGGCCACCTACGGCGACCACCAGCACCTCTTCGTGATGGCGGTCATCTTCCAGACGAATGACGTCCTCTTTCTCACCTACAACGGCTACCGCTTTCGCCCCTCCAAGGTGCAGCGGCGGCTGTACATTCGCCCCGCTAGTCCGGTGCTCTTCTACCGCTTCTGGGACGCCGACCGCAGCTGGGCGCCGCACACGACGCGCATGCTGGTCGGGCGGTCGGCGGAGCGGGGCGTCGTGGAGACCTACCGCTTCACCTTCACCCACGACGACTCGCTGCGGCACATCTGGCAGGAGTCGATGGACTGGTGTCGGGCGAAGCGGAACCTCATGATGGCCATCACCAGGCGGCAGTCGGTGGTGGAGGAGCGCTTCTCGCACTCCTACCTGAAGAACGACCCCATTGTCATTCGCGGCTCGCTCACCATTCCACTGCTGCCCGCCAATGAGTCGGTGCCGGTGGAGACGCGCGAGTACGTTCACCACCAGGCCTCGCAGGAGGAGGCGCTCCGCGTGGACGCCGCCTACTTTGAGGAGCTGTACAACATGGAGAGCACGCTGAACGCCATTGAGAAGGACGTCATCAACGCAGGGCACGCCCGCCTGGGCAATGCCCTCCAGCTGAACGCCAAGGAGCTGCAGGTGATGGGCGGAGAGGGACTGGCCTTTGGCAGTCTCAAGATTGCCCAGTACGACCTGGGCGCGTACAATGCCGCCTACCGGGCGAACTACCCGCCGGTGAATCTGGCCACCAGGACGCTGAACGGCCACTCGGTGGTCAGCCTGGCGGATGACACCATTCGCCTGCGCGACAATCGACCGCGCACCTTTCTCAAGGCGCTGCACTTTGCCCGCCTCGACGTGCCGCCCAGCGCCTCGCTGGTGGTGAACGCCTCTGCCAATGGCCTCTACAACCTGGCGGACATTGTCACAGCCAGTGGCCGGCACAGCATCACCGGGCGGAAGCGCTTTCACCAGACGCTGGTCGTCGATGAGGACATTCACGTGAAGGGGCTGGTGAACAATCACACCTTTACGCCGGGCACCGTTCTGCTGACGACGGTGCCGCAGAGCATAGCCAATCCGGTGACCATTGGAGCGAAGATTCGGGCGAATGCAGTCAAGGCGCAGCACGTCAATGGCCACCACCTGAAGACGCTCTTTGCGGATGCGGTGCGAAAGAGCGAGACGGTGCAGATTGTCTCGCCGGTGGAGTTTGCCGCCGGCGTCGACGTCTACGAGCTGACGGTCAACGGCAGCGCCCGCCTCAACGGCCAGTCAGTGGACGAGTTGATGGAGGACGTGCTCTTTCTCGACCGCGACAATCAGAGCCTCTGGGGCGAGTACCACTTTCACTCTTCGCTGGCCATTGATGGGCACCTCTACGCGGAGCGAGTCAACTACAAGAACATTCCGGAGGACTTGATTCTTGCCAATCAGCCGGCGGTCATCAAAGGTCCCAAGCGATTTGACGGGGTGCTCGTGGTTGATCGGCTCAATGTGACCAGCAGCATCAATGGACTGCAGGTGCTCAATGGTAAGTGGGAAGTTGGGCAAAAATATTCTTTATTTTTAGTAACTGTTTTTTTGTTTACTAGGCATGCCGGACATAATGCTGAAGTACCACCCGCAGAATGTCACCGGCACGAAGGTCTTCAGCAGCCTGCACGCCTACAACCACAGCACCATTGGCGGCCTGCTCAACGGCCTCAGTCTGCAGGAGCTGGCGGAGCGAAGCCGACAGCGCACACAGACGGCCCACTTTGACCGCCTTCACGTGGCCAACTTTGCCAGCTTTGAGGGCGGCCTGGTCTTTGACCGCCTGAACAGCCTCTCGCGGGGGCAGCTGGACCGCCTGATGACCCAGTCGGTGGGCATTGAGCAGTCCTGGGAGCACCTGCAGCTGGGCGACCTCTCCTTTGGCAGTCTCTTCGTGAACACGCTCAACTGCCGTCGCATCAACGGCCTCCACCTGGAGACGGACCTGCTGACGAGGAACACCAGTCAGACCATTACCGGCCCATTTGTCTTTGACCAGCTGCACCTGCAGGCGCCCGCCACTGTGCAGACGGTGAACAACTTTAGCATGTCTCACCTCGACGAGGTCTTTCGCACCTACGGCAACCAGCAGATGGAGGAGAAGATCTTCAGGGGCGACGTGGCGATGAAGTCGCTGAAGGTAGCCGGCACCGTCAACGACATTCCCACCGAGGAGATTGTCTTTATGGACCGCCTGGAGCAGCGGACGGTGAGCGGTGTGAAGCACTTTCGAGGTGAGGAGCTGACCGTTGACTACCTGACGGTGGGCGACATTGAGGTGGGCGCCATCAACGCCATTCCCGTGGGAGAGCTGCTGCACGGCACACTGCGGCACTCTGCCGCGCAGAACATTCCGCCGCACATTTCTTTTAAGCGGCTGAACGTCCGCGACGGTGAGGACTTTCGTTCGCTGTACCTCAATGGCGAAAATCTGCGAGCCCTGGCGAGTGACGCCGTCTACGACAACAGCCGCAGTCTGCAGAACATCACCGGCGCGAAGACCTTCACGGGGCAGGTCGACTTTGAGGACATCACCTTTAGCCGGCTGTTTCAGGGCATCACCGACTGGCAGATGCGCTACGACTGGATGGTCCAGGGCCTGGGCCAGAAGGTGGAGGCCAACTTTACCGTGGAGGAGATGCAGGTGCTGCGCAATGTGCACATTCACGACGGCGTCCTCAACGGCATTGACCTGCACCAGATGGACCGCTCGGTGGTGCGACTCGACCGCAAGAATGCCATTCACAGTCAGATGCTCTTCATGGGGCAGGTCGATGTGGAAGGTAAGTGGAGAGCTGCTCTTTCTTTCATTGAACCACTTACTAATGTTGTTCCTGTAGGCGACATTCTCCTGAACGGCGTCCTGAACGGCATTGACCTGCGCAAGGACGTTCTCCTCTCGAAGCACAATGGCATTCAGACGGTTCACGGGCAGGTGCGTCTGCTGGGCAACGTTCTAGTGCGCAACCACCTCGACGTTAACGGGCGCATCAACGGGGTGAAGGTGGGCCAGATGTGCACCCGCATGTACCGAGAGCCTGGCCCACAGTCTCAGACACAGTCACCTCGAGTACAGCCACCGCTGGTGATCAACGGCGACGTGACCTTTGTGGCGCCCGTTCGCCTGCAGGTCCTCAACAACATCACCTTTGAGGAGCTGCGCCAGGGGACGATTCGCCACGACCTGCCCCGGCAGAAGGTCACCGGCCGCCTGCTGGTCCACCACCTAGTGATCAACGGACCACAGGTGAGCGTGGAGCGGCGAATCAACGACGTCTACCTGCAGGAGGTCTTTGAGAACTACCTGAGCAAGACGATGGAGAACCAGCCGGTCACTGCGGAGATTATCCTCCAGGGCGACCGGGAGACGGTTTTTGGCGGGGACGTGCTGGTGCACCGCAACTTCTACGTCGAAAACGGCATCCTCAGCGGCGTCGACCTGGCGCGCATTGACCAACACGGGCTGAAGGTGAGCGGAGACCAGCACTACGCGGGTGACGTCGAGTTTGCCGACGTGGTCATTGACGCCCACCTCAATGCCCAGTGGATTGACGGCGTCGATACGGACTATCTGATGAGGAAGAGCCGCAAGGTGAACTCCTTTCTTGAGGAGACCACCTTTACGCGGACGTTGACGGTGGTGGACAATCTGAACATCATCTCGGGGAAGCGAGTGGCCGGCGTCAATATTGAGCTGATGCAGAACACGGCTGTCCAGCGGGACAGCAGCCAGCAGCCACGGCCACAGAACTTCACCGTCAGCGGCCGGAAAACCTTTGACTCGGTCATTGTGGACGTCATTCACACGGAAAAGCTGAACGACGTGGCCTTTACGAAGCGGAACCTCCTGCTGCGCACTGACCCGCAGACGGTCACTGGCAGCCTGACCTTTGCCGGCGACGTCCACCTCAACAACTCGGTCATTGAGCGGGTGAACGGCGTCAACCTGGGCGACTTTGGCCGGAAGATTGCCAAGCGCAGCGCCGTCAACGTCATTGAGACGCCGGTGGAGTTTAGCTCGCTGAATGCGACCACGGTGGAGGCGAGGGCGCTGGTGGACAATGTGAACATCTCCGTCTTTAACACCATCTCCGAGACGGTGAGCAGCCTGGAGTCGCTGGAGAAGCTGTCCACCAGTACGGTCACCAAATTTGACTCATTCAAGCGAGACCTGACCGAGCAAAAAGCGGAAAAGCAGCGTAGGGCGCTGGAGCAGACCACCACCACCACTACCACTGAGGACAGTACAGCGAATGAAGCCCTAAATTAGTTTAAATTGTTATTTCTTGAGTTTATATAATTTTCTTTTACATTTTTGTTAACATGTTGCTGTTTTATTTATTGTTACTTTACATCTTCAGCAGAAAAGGAGCACAGTACAGCTGTTCTCCAACACCAAAATAACATACAATTGCACACTAGCACTGTGGAAGAGCAGAGTCAAACAAAGGTGGTGGAAGGTAAGGTAGTGTTGATAAAGGGAAAGGGAACAAAAGGCAAATAGTGTTGATGTGCGCTAGGCGGTACAAAGGAATAGTACATTTGTTGTATCCATTTGAGTCGGGTTTGCTTTGTTTGGAAGGTGGTGTGCTGTGGTGTTGTCAAAAAGTCATGATGATATTTCATTTGATTGGAAAGAAGAAGAAGGGTGTTTGTACCAGGGAGGTGTGGAGAGACTAGAAAAGAAGCGATATAGTTTAGTGTCGTTGTTTGCTCTGTCCTTTGCGCTAAGGGGTGGCTGTGATTGTACGCGCCGCTAGATTTGGCGAACGAAACAAAAGGAAAAAAGAATAGTTCAGAAACCAAAAACTAAATGAAACAAAATGGTACAAGTTGTGTTAGTGGTGGTGATAGAAGTAGTTGTAGAAAAGAGGGAGAGAGAGACGATAAACAGTCAGAAAGTGAGTGGTTGGCAATAAATAGAAAGAGAAAGATATTTGCATTGAATATAGGCTATTCTTGGTGTCAGGTGTATAGGGGGTAGGTAAACTGGGATGATTCTATTAGGCATCGGTGTGTGTGTGTGTGTGACGTCAGTCGAAGTAGTAGTGTCCCGCTGGCGAATGACATGCACCACGAGGTGGTGGTGGTGGTGTTGATGGTGGTCGTCGTGGTGGTGGTGGTGGTATGCAGGTCAGACGCCGCCGCTATCAGCACCGGCGGTTAATGTTGATGATGGTGGTGGAGTTGCGGGTGATGGAGTTGATAATCTCCAGGTCCTGCGGCGTGTAGACGGGGATCTTCGCCTGGCGAAAGAGGTTCCCATAGGAGCCGAGGTGGTTCGAGTCGGCGGCCATCATCATGGTCGCCTGCGAGTTGAAGTTGTTGGCGGCGGCGGCGGCGGCCACGGTGGCGTTCTTCTTCCCGGCGTGAGGGTCCAGGTGCATGGAGGTGAGGAACTGCGGGTGCTGGCTGTGCGCCTGCTGCTGGTGGGCTGGGTGCTGCTGCACGAGGTGCTGCGGAGCTGCTCTGCTGTTCACCGCCGCCTGCTGCGCCGACCGGTGGACGGGCTGCGTTGAGGAGCGCTGGGGCACCACCTGCGCCAGGCGCATCTGCTGCTGGTGCTGCTGCTGCAGTCCCTGGAGGTCGAGGTGAATCTGCCCGGCGTGGTTCAGTCCTCCCGGCTGCATGCCCAGCGCGGCGACGCTGCTGGCGGCGCTGCTGCTTTGCTGAGGGGTACTAGTGGTGCGACGACGTTTGGTATTGGCAACTGCACGTTGCTCATTAGACATAGAACTAATGCGTCGTTTTATATTACGTTGTTCTCGTTGGTCAGGTGTCAGCGAGGAGACACGGCGTCTGAAAGCGTGAAAGAGAGAGGAAATGGGAAGAGGTGGGGGAGAAAAAAGAGAGAAGCGTATAGTGAAGATGTGAAGGAGTTCACCGCTGTCAAGAGTTACTTTGAGTTGCGACGTTCACGCTGCTCGGCAGTAAGCGAGCTCACGCGTCGTTTGCTGTTTATTTGCTCTCGCTTTTCAGGAGTTATGTAAGTTATACGCCGCCTAGAAAAAGGTAAAAGGTATTTAATAAGGCTCAACTAAAAGGCTTGTATTTACCTAGAGTTTCGACGTTCTCGCTGTTCATCAGTCAAGGAGGAAACTCTTCGTTTGGAATTGATTTGCTCTCGCTGCTCCGGAGACAGTCGTGGTCTTTTACGGTTCTTTGAAAGTAAACTGTTGTTGCTACTATTGCTAGAGTCATTGTGAGTGGAGATGATCTGCTCAAATCGACGGATGTAGTTGTTGTTATATGGCGAGGGGTGCATATTAAACTCCATGATTGGAAATGGCAATTAGATTGCTAACTAAATGTTTGGTTATGTAAATAGTAGTAAGGCCAATTGGTGGTGGTGATGAGGATGATGCTGCTGATCTGAAAAGAGCGTCTGTTAGTGAATGAAAAATTGGAAAATAAAAACAACCTAGTGAAAAAGTCGGCTGATGTTTGAGGTAATTAGAAGCAGTCTACTGGAAGGTGGAATGAGGCGTCAGACGCCGAACATTGTGTTTGGTGGTGAACGTAGCGGGGATACTGAAGGGTTTGTGATGGTGGTGGTGGTGGTGATGGTAGTGATGATGATGGTGGTGATGATGATTGCGCAGCCTGTCTTCTTCACAAGCAAACACACTCAAACTCACTGTTATTTTTTTCTTCAACACTCAGTCACTGCAGAGGTGCTGGTTGGCCACAGGCCTCAGGAGGTAAAGTCGGGGAAGTCGGTCGGTCGGCGAGAAAGGGCGGCGGCGGTGCCTAGGTGTGAAGTGTGTGTGTGTGTTGGTGTTGCTGCTGCTGCTGCTGGACGGCAATGGATTTCGGGTGTCTCTCTCTCTCTCTCCCTCTGTCAGTCTAGTAAATATGGCTGCTGATGCTGTCGCTCGCACAGACACCGCTTTTTGGCGTCGGCAACGAAGCACAAGATGGGACATGAGCGAGCGACGTCTGGCGGCGACGGAAAGCAAACAAGTTAGAGATTAGAACAAATCGGTTGAAAACAGGAAGTAATTTAATTTTTAGAATCAAGTTATTTTTAAACAAACAAGAATTGGTAGAATTTAAATAAAATCTGATTACAAAATTTTGATTTGGAGTTGTTTTTTGGATGTTGAGCCGCTAACTGCAGTGCCCCCGACTGGACAGCTCTGCCCATCTGGTGCCCCGATCGTCGGGGAAAACGGCGTCTCTCTGGCTGATGCTGCTGTCGCTCACTTTCACGTGCTAATGCAGCCACGCATGCGTTGCTCACACTTCTTTCGACTGCCTTTCCTTGAGGAGATTTTGGAGGGAGAACCAGAGAAAGAAGAAGGGGACGGCGACGACGACGATCATCATCATCATCAGTGGCAGAAGCAGCAGCAGCAGCAGCAGCAGTCGCCGCCGCGGCCGCCGCCGTCGCCGCAACGGCTGTGGCGGCAGAAGCACAAGCTGTGCACAGTGCACCACCACCACCACCATCATCATCAGCAGCAGCACAAACGGCGACAGCAGCAGCAGCCGCAGCCAAAGTGCAGCTCAAGCAAAAAGTCGTCGACAGCAGCACCATCATGTAAGCGGCAGCAGCAGCAGCAGCAGTCCACTGTGCTCTTGCCACTGCAGCATCTACGTTGACTCTCTCTCTCTCTTCCTAAGAGTGGAAGTTAAAAGTTGAATCCTAACCTAGCTGCTGCCGCTTACGCAGTGCTACTGCTGCTGGGCTGGTGCACAGCTTGTGCTTCGGCTACCACTGCTGCTGCTGCTGATGATGATGATGCTAAGGCTGCCGATGCTTCTGCTGCTGCTGTTGCTACGTTGACTCTCGCTCATTAATGCGTTAGGAAGGCATCACCATCATCTCTGCGTCGAACATCCAATGTCATATATTGCCGCTGCGATGATGTCCTCTTAAACGAAAATTCGCTTTCAGTTGCGAAAACTGCTGATTTTTTCTGCCAGTAAAGTCCCGTTGTGTCATTTACTTTTTTTCAAAATGTGCACACTTTTGCCACTAATAAAGCACAGTAGTACGGGCTTTTCCTCGGCGTTGAGCATCAGTGCAAAGGACAGATAGTGTTCTCTTTTATCCAAGGCAAAATCATACCTTTCTGTTCAAACTTGGCGCTGTCACGAATCTCGCTCAGTAGAGGGCAGCGTTGAAGCAAATGTAGGAAATAAAAATTGCCGACTTTTAGTGAAGCACATTTTCGTTGATGAACATTCTATTTTACTGTAAATCTCTTTGAAAGTTCTATTTTGGGCAAAATGATTAGCAAAAGGGGATTGAATGACGTAGAATTGTTAGTTAATGTGCTGCCTTCAGACCAAGTTTCTGACTCGTCGTCGTCGTGCTACATCATCCGTCACCCAGCAAATGAGCAGTGAGAGCCAGGAAAGTCCAACCATGGGAAGCAAAAAGAAGAAGCCCTCGAAGGAGTCGAGCCACAAGGATGGCACAAAAGGAGGAGGAGGAAAGGGAGGTAAAAAGACGACCAAAGAGAAGTCCAAGACAGTGATGAAGCCCGAAGAAAGTCAGCAAAACACTGGTGGTCGTCGTTCTCCACAAAATTACTACCAGTATGGAGATCGCCAGCAAAACATCCCTCTACCTCCATCACCACAACCTTCGGCAGCTTTTATGGCCCCGCCATTTGCAATGGGCATGCAACCACAGCAGAATATGCCGCCCTTTGTTGGAGGTGGTGGAGGTGGTGGTTCTCCCTACTACCCTCAGCCGCCGTACCAGGCACATCCACAAGCTGCACTCTCACTACCTCAAGGCACCGAGTACCAGATGATGCTGCATCACCTGGTGACCACACTGCAGGAGGACATTCGTCAGTTGAACTACCGCGTGAAGCGTCTGGAGGACCTGAGCATGGCGGCTGGGGCAAATCTGGGGACTTCCACTCTCGGCGGAGGTGCTCAGCAGCAGCAGCAGCAGCAACAGCCGCCGCAACAGCAACAACAGCCAGCTCAGTCCTCGACACCGGCTGACAACAACAAGGGAATGGAGGTGATTGTGAAGATGCTGCAGGAGATACGCTCCACTCAGCAGTTGTCGCCGGCGCCGGTGGCGGGTAAGACGGGAGATGCAACTCCACCGCCGCCGCCGCCGCCGCCGCCTCGGCAGCCATCACCTATCACGAATTCAAAGGAGAACATCGCCGATGGAGGAGGAGGAGAAGGTAATCAGCAGCAACAACAGCCGGCGACGGAGGCGGTGGCCAAAGCACCAGCGGGAAAGGCAAACACCGAGAACGCGAAGAAGAAGGCCCGCACTGCTGATCTGATCGTCGAGGTGGCTCGTATGATCAAAGAGGAGAAGAAGACACAGCCGCCACCACCACCACCGCCGCCTAAAGCACTTCCTCCAAAGGAGTCCAACAGCGGCAACAAGAAGGCCGCTCCTCCGGAGACGTTCGCCGCCAAAGTGGACCGGATTCGAGCTAAGAAGAAGAAGTGATCCACCAAGGACTGGAAGGGTGGAATCCTCATCTTCCATTCTTTCTTCTCTGTCAGCTTTTTTGGTCGACTATTTTCAAAACTATGTTTGCTGCAATGTTTTCTTTTTCTTCATGCTATTACAAGTTTATAAATGGTAAAAACGTTTTAATGAGTATGTTGCTCTAACTTGACCAATGTTTTTTCGAGCTAGCTGAGGAGAGAGGATATTTTTAAATTTAAGAAAAACTGCTACAGCCCGAGGTGATAAAAACGAACTGATGAGCAATGCGAAAGTGACACTGTGACAGTTGGGAAATGGCTGCTCTTATTTGCAGCAGAAAAGCTCATGCAAAACGGCAACTATGGCGCCCCCTTCACAAAACAAAAAAACAGCTGAAGAGCGAAATTCAAATCATGTCAGTAGGCAACAACGTTTTTTATTTTTTGGTTTTCTTTTCTCAAGTACAAGATCAGTAAATGGAAGACAACCAGCAAAACAATCTGACCAGAAGGTAAACCAAGGTCAAAGACACTGTAAGCTGACTTGTTGAGCTCGAAGAGGAGGTGGAGGAGGCAGATGACAATTCCCAGTGGTACCGAATAAAGTCGAGTAGTGATGAACTGGTCGCCTCTTTCTGTTGCTGCTGAAGTTCACTGTCCACTGGTGCTGAGGAATGAAGTCGCCTCAGGCCCTTCACTTGACTTTCCTCGTGATTGACGCTGCTGCTTCGACTTCGGGCAGAAACAGCTGTTGCTCTCTTCGTCTCACAGTCACCTGCTGTCATCATCATCATCATCCTCTCTTTGCTGGCCTCTTCTCGGTGCTCCTCGCACACCTTCCTCATGGGCCCCATGCAGGCGGCGTAGGCGATGCCAAAGGGAATGAAGGTCTGGTCGAGAACGCCGGTGAAGACGGCGGCACCAGCACCGGACGCGTAGACGGGCACATCTTCACCGCCGTGAGTTGCCCACCGTCTGGGCACGGCAGCTTGTTGAATGTACTCGGATTTTTCTAAACAGGAAAAGAAAAGAAAGGGATTTGATTTATTTGCTTGCCCACACAGCATTCATCACCGTAACTGACAACGACATTTTTAGGAAAAGCATTTTTCTTCCATTCTTATTCAATGGTAGCTCACCATTTGATAAATAGCACTCTTGACCTTGTTTAGTTTGGACACTGTATTTGCATAAGTTTTGGTTGCATTCGCGAAAATTTTCGCGCTTTTTTGCAAATTGAATCACTTTGCTTATTAGATTTTTTTCATTACAAACCATCTGATGTTTGAGTTTCAGGAGCACAAGTTGAACTGCCACAAACGACAAAGATAAATGTTTTGACTTGACTAATTGAACAATAGCCACTTTTCAAAAGAGACACGAATTGCATTTAAAATTGTACTGTGTGTAGCGCACATTTTTTAATTGACTTTATTATTCTTTTTTAAAAAAATCAGCATCAAAGTTTTCTTAAAACTAACACTTTTTACTTGAACTGTTTGGCAACACTTACCATTTATGCAAAACATCAACAGTCATTGAAAAAGTTCACATTTCGGTGCCGAAGTCACGGTTGAATATTCAAAGAGAGTTTTTGAGTCAGTTTTGGTCTCAGGACACCGATGAATTTGCTTATTTTTCTAATGTACACTTTGTTTGTTATCGCACAACTGTCCTACTTTATTTTTCTGTTATCACCGCCAGCAAGGTCCTTCCATTCTTTCTCTCTGACATGATGACACCTCTGGTGACAGCACTATCAGCAATGGCCGAGGCAAATGCTGGAATCAATGCTGGAACCAGGCTCTCCGAGTGCACTCAAATTCGCTTGCATCACTTTGCCATTGACTACTCCTTCCGGGGCTCTCTACGGGGACTCATTTGCCTCCCTCAAAGTTCCTTTCTTCTTCTCCTTTCAGCATTGACAGTGCACACACTCTCTGACTTCCTCTGCCGACTAAATGATGCCTGTCGAGGTTCTAAGCACCCCTTCCTTTCACCCTGGGTTGCCCAATTTGATTTGTGCGTCGTCAGTTTTTTCCCGGAATCTTGAATACTATACTTTACTTGCCCTTTTACTATCGGTGTCGAGTTTATTTGAATGAGCCGCTGGAAATATATGGCCAGAGTGAACGCACTGGCGTGTTTATTGGCTTGTTGGTTGCGGTGGTTTTGGTCGTGGTCGACACTTTACGAGCTTGCCACCCCTAATTGAAGAGCAGCAGAGACTTGCAGCAGATCACTTTTCTTTTCACTTGTACGGCACCGCATCTCGTCGTCTCTGTTGTCACTTTTTTGCGGTGACCCTTTCCGCTGAACTGTCAGTGTGTGGGCTGTGTGTGTGTGATCGCTCGATCGTTCACTTTTGCCAGCTATTTCCAAGTCAGAAAACTGGCAAACAAACTGGCTTGCTTTTAACGAGCTCATTGCCTCCTGCTTAATTGCTGTACAGTGTTGGGTTTTACTCTGAAACGGTGTCCATTTTCTGCATTTTGTACACAACTCAGAAAGACGTCAGCTATTCACTGCAGGTTGTTTTCCGATCATTCAAAGGTGTGCTTCATGTTTCCCTGACTAAAACTGGTCAGTCAGTATCTCGCCTGACTGCACACTTAATCAATTTGCCTTAATAGTTTTGATTTGCAAGTGATATTGACTGCACTGATTGACTTGTCGCCTACTACCAATCTAAAAAAGTTAAGTGTGTTTTGCCCTCTTTGGGTAATGAGAAAACATGCCCCTAATGGTAATAAGTGGACGTTTACCTGTTCCTGAGTAGTTGGTGGCGCTTCGATTGGCCGGCGTCACGTATCCGGGACCATTTGCGTACAGCAGCGTCGTGTAGGGCAGACCGTCGACGTCAGAGAGCGAAGCGTCCAGCCCCAGAATCGGATTGCCCCTCCCTGGGAAGGAGCCGCCCAGCGTCAGCACGTGCGAATGGTCTGCAGTGACCAGGAGGAGGGTGGTGCTGCGGTTGACCGCTGCCAGCACCTGCTCCACGGCCGCCTCCAGCGCCAGCGTGTCCGTCAGCGCCCGGTAGGCGTTGTTCTGGTGGTGGGCGTGGTCGATGCGGCCACTCTCGACGACGAGGAGGAAGCCGTTTGGGTTGTGCTTGAGCACCTGCACGGCGGCCAGCGTCATCTCCGCCAGCGACGGCTCGCCGTAATCTGATTTGTCGCGGTCAGCCTCGTGGGCGAGGTGGTTCGAGGAAAAGAGTCCTGGGTGAATCAATAAAACAATAAGAGAAAGTCGGTTTAGTCTTAACTAATACCCGATCAGCAGTCCTCTAAGTAGTTCTCTCCGACCTTGATCTTTTTTTCCGTAGCCTAAGCTTCTGTTCTTTCTTCCCGAATTCAACAACTAACCAACTTACCTAGTAGGTAATCTACTTTACTGCTGTTAAGCTGCAGCAGCTGCCGCCGATTGGCGACGACGCTGCCGTGGAGACCACGGCGTCGTTTGTCCTCCAGCCAGGCGGCCGTCAGGTTTCGTCCGTCGCTTCGTTTCCCCGCCAGATTGTCGGCACTGCGAGGTTCAAAGTGCCGAGACCCGCCGCCCATGATGACCTGCAAAAAAGAGGAAGAAGAAGAACAACAGTTAATCGTAGTAGGATTGCCACATTTTTATTTTGTTTTGTTTTTGCACTGACTTACATTTAAATTCCGTCCAGGTTCGTCTTCGATCAGCTGTCGGGCAATGTCTTTGCAGAGTGAGCGCGCCTCTTTGGGCACCTTGTCGTCGCTCTCCCAGTATCGATTAGCCGCGTGAGCGTAGAAGGCCGCCGGTGTGGCATGTGTTACCCGGGTCGTGGTCACAAAGCCAGTCGATTTGCCTGAAAATATTTTTTTTGCAATGGGAAGAGAAAGACATTCATTTGTTTAGTGCATTTCAATGGCACATTTGACGGGACAAAAAACGGCGGTAATCGGTTCCTGCTAAACAGTCTCTCTTCTTCGCTGCTAGTATCGATTTCCCATCATTCTCTCGTCATTGTACACTGCAGACACACTAGACCCCCACAAAGAACATCAGCAGCATTCTTGTGGGCTGGAAGATGACACCAACGCTGAAATTAAATCATCATCATCGTCATCACTACCAGAGCCAGTTACATCTGGTTTGCACTGGGTGAGCATTGCTCAGCACCCTGTACTACTATTTGCATATTCAAACACAAAAAAGCCCACAAATAACCCATTTGATTGGACAAATCAGGGACTTTTCAGCTGATGTCTCCAGGCCCATTGGTATTATTTGCTCGCCTCTTCTCTTTCTTTGAGTATATCTACTTTCTTTCATTTGCTTCATTGAGGTCGATGGCACAAATTGCAGAGGCTACAAAATACTTCTGTGTCTCGTGTCGCTGTGTTCTTTGCTGCCGCCACTGAACACATTGAAGACTAGTTTGCACTGCCTGAACTAGTTCGTTTGTTCGCCTGGTGTCAATTTCCACAAGAGTTATTTATTAATTTTTTATTATTGAATTATATTCCTTCGCTAGACTGGCTTTGGTTTTCAGTTTCTTGGTACACTTTCGGTTTCTTTCTCACTCTCTCCCTTGAACTACTCCTGCCAAACTTACTGCTGCTATTGAGCCGTCGATTTGCTCTTCATGGTTGAGCCGTCTGAGAGCGTATTGAACTAGAGCTAGTTGCTGCTGCAACTTCAATTTGGATTCAATTTTAGTCCACTCATCTATGCTGTCCTGAACTTGTGCAGCAGCACTGTCTGTCCAAAGTTTAGCTATTTGATTTATTTGAGCTATTCATTCAATATTAATATTGTGTGCGTGTGTGTTATCGACCAGTGACAAGTAGGAAATGAGATTGAGAGAGTGAGATTCTGGTGAAGAATGGCGTTGTCAGTGCCGCCCAGTGAACAGAGCACACAGGGCTCTCTTTCCTTATAACTCATCTTAGCGTGAACTTGCTCAGTAACCTCAGCCACTGGCAACATCTCCTTCCCGAGTAAAATTGTGTGTTTTGTGTGTTGGCTTGCCTGCTTACATTTTTATTATTACTACCCCGGCAAGTAATTGCAATTTTAACCTTTTAAAACTCTGTTTTTCTTTTTGTTGCTCCAAGATAAAAACTGCTCCGTTTAGCAATAATCAGATTCGCTGCAAGTACTAATGTGGCCAGTGTGGCTTTGTAAAGTGGTGAGCTTTTGGACTAAAAAGTGCAGTTTTTGCGCTTTTTGTGTCGTGGCTGCTGTTGCTCGGAAAAAACTTTAGATTAACTCTCTTTTTCTGTCGGACGATAGGAGCGGACGACTGTCCGATACACTCGATTAGCTGTAAGCGTCATTTACATCAACTTCTTTCTTGACAAAGCTAGTGTATAATTTTTTTCAGAATTTTTCATTTTTTATTTTTAATAACAAGAAGGTGATTTATGTTTAGATCATTTTGTGCCCTTTTTATACCACATTTTGCTGCTAAAGAATGCTGTTCGCTGTTTTTCTTTCTATTGAATTTAGGCAGCGTAGCAGCGGCCACGCTTGTTGGTTGCTTTCAAATAATGAAACTGCTCATGCTTTTGCAGTTGAAAGATTTTTCAAAGTAGAAAATGGTCATCATTTTCCATTAGAACTGCATGTTGTGGTTGAAGCAAGAAAGAGTGCACAAACCGTTCCGGAACTTAAGATTTGCGCTCGCCATGTTCGTTTGCATGTAATCTCGCCGTTGCGCCGCTTTTTCTTGCCGATTAGCATTTGCCGACAGAATTTCTGCTGTTGCTGTTTCAAAACTGATGATGATGATGGTTTGTGTCTGCGTCCTTGATGCCTAGTTGCAAAAGACGCAAATTCCGTCAATCTATTTTGTTTCTCTTTGTCCAGTGACGACAGTGTGTGTGTGGTGTGCCGTTTGTATCTGACATTGGCTCGGCCTTGCTGCTAAACGGCACCACTTTTCTGTCAACTTGTGCTCGAAGATCGATTGCCCTTTGTTTTGCACCAGTGGACGGGGTGCGGGCTGTTAGCAAATTATTTTTTTCAGTAATATCGTGGCCTCACTTTTGTGGTCTGCTCAAGTGGTGACAGTTGTTGGATAAACTGCTGCTGCTGCTGCCTCAAACGGCAATCCTCGCTGACTGACTGTCACCACTCGTTTCCTGATTGAATGGCCTCCTTGAACACCCAAAGTTATCAAATAGCCCAATTTGGTTTGGCAGTGGTCCGTGTTTGGTCGGTTTGCTTGTTTGTTTGCTTGCTTGCCTACGCTGCATCGTCATTATCATCATCATCGCTTGTCGTCATCTGAGGTCATTACTGGAAAATCAGATTCACTGCTTTGATTTGATTTTATTGCAAATGTTTGTCACATAGGCTGCTTTGTTTACAATTTGTGTTATTTTCGGAATGATTTTGCCAGAAAAAAGGAGACACCTCTTCTTTCTACTATTACCAGAGTCTTTCTCAAATCTTCCCCTTTGCGCCTTCTTACCCGCTCACTTTATGGGTCGCCTCGTTGATTCTATTAGCTGAGTCGTTGAGTCGGCAACAACTATTTCTTTTAATACAGCAGTCTTCATCTGCGTCTTCTTCTCACGCTAATCTAGTTATTATATTGCCAATAATCACATTTAGCGGCACTGAGCTCTCCTCAAGTGTGATCGCACCAAAGGCAACGGTCACTTGTTCGCTTGACTTGAAAACGCTCTTCTCTTTCTCGCACTGCAAAAGAGAATGAGTGCCGAAATGGTTTGTATTTCGATTAATGAAAGCAAACACTTGGAAATGCTGCTAATTCTTCTGGTGGTGGTGGTCATCTTCATCATTGGATGGTGCTAGATGTGGTGATTTATGGTGAGAAATGGCCATCTCGGGATGAGCTTCCACACTGTCCAGTAGTCGAGAAAAAGGATGGGAGAGATATATGACTTGCTGATGCAGATAATATTCGATTTCATCAGAACCTCGGTGCCACTGCATCAACAGCATCACTACCACTACTACTACTACTACTGCTTGCTCATTTGGAGACACACATAACTAAACAGGCAGAGTAATGTGAGACATTGCACAGGGCTTTGTGTCTTGGTGTTGAACACAAACAGGCACAACCGACATGAAAGCCAGAGTGCAAGCAAGCAAGCATCCCTCTGATGATTAATTGTTCAATGCATAGTCTCTGTGCATAAACCGCCACTGTGCAAAGCACATTGCTAAAGCTGCGACAGCAAAGATACTCTTCTTCTTCTTCCTCTCTTTAGTTTTAGCGCCTGCCTTACCCCCAAAACGACTGTTGTTCAAACGGAAAGATTCCTCGGCTTGAAAGCAGATGCACAAGCAGCAGCCCTCTGTTTAATTGCACAAACAATGCTGCACTCTTTCTTTCCTTCTTTTTTCTTTCAGAGCTTTTGTGCCCTCTTTTTGTACCTCTTTCTTCCATGTCGCTTCTGTTACTGCCGTAGCAGTCGATGGAGACTGATTATGTCAGATGATGCAGTGATCTTTTTTCGGTCTATTATTAAGTTAGTGCACACTGTGCGGTGTTTTGCCCTGTTTTCTTTTTCTCTGCTAGATAAACTGCCCCATTTGCGGTTGGCTGAGCAGGCGGAGTGCAGGAAAATATACTGAAGCTGATGTTTATGCAGTTGTAGCTTAAATCTAGACTGTTTTTTTTCTAAAAGTGTTTGACATTTACGCAATTCTCAACCTTTAGACTGTACATTTCACTTACCTTGCTGCTGAGCCCACTCTGCAATGCTGGACACTCGTCCTCCTTCGACAAAGGTTGAGGTGCAGTTGTTGTGCTTTGCCAGGCCGCTCAGACCAATCGTCTCAAAGTTGGCCTTTACGCCGGACATCAACGCCGTGGCACAGGCACCCGATTCACCCACTTGACTGTCGAGATTGTAGGTCTAAAAGAAGAAAGAGAGAGATAATTAAGATTGTTTGCTGGTCACTGCATAATTTAATTGATGACGCACTTTGCTGTGCACTGTTTTCCTTTACTTATCTTTCAAGCAAAAAAGTTGCTTTAGAACGCGACACCAGCTAATTAGCTCATTAGCAAACACTAGAAAAATCACTGGATTCTACAGATTTGCAGCGTCAGCAAGTAGTCTCAAGCTCGATAGTGAATAAAAATTTTGTATAAATGCATAAAATAAGAAACTGACTGACAAGAAACGTTGCTGAAATTTAAGAGGGCGTGTGAATAAGGAGATTCTTTTTGGCAGTGGTGTCGGTTCACCAGAATTTTTTCTTTTATTTTATGCCACCAAAGAAGAACCATGCACCATTGATAAATAAGCACTGTCATTAGTGGCACGGGTTTTGTTTGCACCATCTAGGTGGTCATTAATATTGCCGTACAAACACATTTTTATAACTTCAAACAAAAAATAGCCTGAAAAGAGAGCGTAAACTTGAAACCACTTTCACGCAACTTAGCACATTTTACGCTGCTAAAACAGTGGCAAATAGTACTTTTTGTTAGCATTTGTGGGTGCATTTCAGGTGCAATTTAAAAAGGATTTTTTGTTTGTTTTATATCGTCTTGTCTCGTGTCTGTCACGTGAAGTGCATCACACAAACGGACTTTTTCTGCAAATTTTTTTCGTCTCTAGACAGATCGATTTCTAAATGGTTTGGAGTGGCAAAATGGTTTATTTAATAGCTAACTCACACGACAAACTTTTTTATGGTTTTGTAAGAGTACTAATGATTATTTTACTATTTGGCGGGAAGTAATACTGTTCAGATCGATGTTGCAATTGATTTTGTTGCAATCGTCATCAGCTGATCTTTTAGAGTTGATCAGATTTTTTTCTAGTTTATCACTTTCACTATACTTTCAACAAACAAAATTACCTTGCTTAGTGCCACATGCTCAAATTTTTCAAATGACAGTTCATCCTCTTCAGCTGATTGAGTCCATTCTGGTTCTTCACTTTTAATTTCTTCTTCGTCTTGAAAGTTTTCTGAACTCTGTTGAGCTTTAAACTGACTTTTGAATATTCTTGCTGCAGTAACTGTTGTCAAGCCCATGCCGTCGCCGATGAAAAGAATCACATTTTTGGCAACTGGCTGAGCTCTGGGATTGCCCGAAAAATGGCGTGTTATATGAGCTTTAGCCAATTTCTGCCATTTGTGAGTCGCATCTGGTAAAAACAAAATTACATTTAGGTTGAAAAGCAGTAGAAATCCCGTTTAAAAACATTTAAAATCCCCCTTAGTTTATGCTCAACCTAGCACAATTTGTGTTTGAATTAGTGTACTCACCTGTGTTCTTTTTGTCTGTCCAGCTACTCGGCGATGATGGCGGTGGTGACATAGGGGCTGCTTGGAAGTGCTGTGGAAGCCACAAAAAACAGTAGAAGAAGATCAATGGAATCACTAAAAGTTGCATTGCAGACACGAGATCACGTTGATGACGACGACTACAGGAGCCGGACATGGTGAGGCTGGTGTTTTAGTTAGTTAAAGGTCTCAGCTGATGAACTGTCTATACAACACGGTCCTCATGACGGTGGTAGTATAGGTGTAGTGCAGCAGGATATTCAGAGAATTTTAATTTAATTAAAAACGTTGAGCGGTGCTGCACTTTTGGAGAATCGTGCTGTAAATACCAGAGGGTAGTCAGTTGCCGGAAAGAAAAAACCTATTTTTTAGCTTTGACGTTTTTAGCTAGACTGTTCTGGTGATGATGTAATCAGCTGACAGATGACAATGAACAGTTAATGCGGTTGCGGATGATGCTGCTGCTGCAGTTGAACAGGCCCATTAGCGTGAGCATGCATACATGATTTATGATTTATGGTGGCAGTTGTGGCTGTGGCTGGCAAATTGGCAAACAAGTGGACTTCCACTAATCGAATTAGACGCACTTAATTACTTGCAGTGCACTCACTTACTTCAGTTCTTTTGTGTGTCTGAGTCACATGGCAGTTTTTTTCTGCCGGTCAATCTGCCGGCTACTTGGTTACTCTGGTTTCACTCTGGTAAAAAACACATTTTACTGTTTCTTCATCACTTTAGGGCACAAAAAGTACTTATTAAACTTGCAACTTTTGCGGTGGCACTGTCAAAAACACTCTCACAGTGGCCTAGCAATCAAATATTCATGTGAAGCAGGTACAGATGTGGACGTATTTACGCGTAAGATAATTCAATTCAAAATATGATTAAGAAAAACAACACTGGATATAAGTGGGAGCACAATTTCAGCTGAAAACAAGAAGTGGCTCATTCCTCACAAGTTAATATTTTCAATAATTTATGCCATGTGAAGTGTGGTGTAGAGTGAGCTCGAATGAACACTGCTCGTTGTGGTCAGATCGGAGAAGATTGAAATGTCGGCTGAATCAAGAAGAGCGTGAAAGAGAAAGTGAGATTCTGCAGTGGGTTCTTCTTTGTTGCAGAAGGAGCCACCAAATAAGATACCACTGGAAAACAGAACGGTAGTAGTGTGCTGGCAGAGAACAAGGTTGTGGCCCTCTAACTGTAAACTCGGAGATCGTCTGGCCATTAGTCAGACAGAAAAAGAGAGAAGGAAATATGAAGAAATGTGTGAGGAAAAGTGGAGTGGTCATTGGCCATTAGAGAGCAGAGTCTGTGTCACGACAGAAGCAGCGGTCGGTGGCACTGGAATACTGCCACTGGCAGTTGTACGTCTCATTGGCACGGACGGCCTTCTTCCCAGGACAAAAACACTGCCCACACCGTAGCCATTATGATTTCGTTTTTTGTCACACTTTTGTGTTGTTCTTCTTCTCCAGTGCCGGTATCGAACGGTAGAGAATGTTCTCTCGCGGTGGATTCTTCACTTTTTGCTGTCAGCCAGTCGACGAGTTCACCAGCAGCAAATGACTGCCGTTGCTGCTGCTGTTGTTGCCGTTGTCTTACTGCCGAACATCAGGAGCTTCTTCTTCTTCTCCAGGCGGTGTCTTCCCCCTCCACTCTTCTTTCAGTCAGTGCAATGCCACCGACTAGTGCCTTTCTTCTTCTTCTGGTAAAGGTTGCACACCACCATCAACATCAGCAGCAGCAGCACACTTAGCGAACATTCGCTCACTCATTTTAGAAGTCTGTCTTCAGCGTCTTGGCTGCTGAGCATCTGTCTGAGTGTGTATTTGTTTGCTGCTGCTGCTGCTTTGTTGTTTCACTGACTCATTTGCGGCAAGAAAGAAGGAGATGAGCTCTCCATCTCCAGCTCAAAGGAAGAGGAGACTGTGTTTGTTGAGGAAATAGAGAGGGCTCTCAACGAAGAGTGCTCTGCTGAGATGCGATCATCAGTTCATCAGGGTGAGCGTGCACTGACTCTGGGTTCTGTGAGCGCTCATTTGAGGCTGGCAGTTCATCTTCGGCCCATGATTTACTGCAACTACTACTGGCTTTAGCTTAGCTTTATCTGGCCTCTCTCTCACACACTCAGTGGACTACTTGACGACTTTAGTCTTCAGTGTTCGACAATTGAGCACCAGCCATTGATCAGCAGAGCCCACTTTCATCTCCCCATCACCACCCATCTGGCCTGAAGAAGTGCCCCCTCCCTGCATCTTTCTTCCTCTTTTGCTTCATTCCCCTTCCTCGCCTCTCTGCCTGCATTGTTTTGTCTGCACATTGTCTCTCCCTTTCCCTTTGCTGTCTTCTTCTTCTTCTTTTACACTCATCCTCGTTTTCCTTTTCATTTCATTCCTCACGCTTCTTTGCACTCTCAGCTCTCAACTCTTAGAGTCCTCGAGCACTTGCTGTTATCGTCTATTATCAGCTGTTATAAATAGAATAATTAGTTGGCTCATTTTCGCGGCGAGTAAGTCAGTGTAAGTCCTTCATCTTCCCAGTTTTTCACTCACAACTTCTCTCTCGCTTTCTATGTTGACTGATCTCTTCAGCAGAGATCGAGAGGGATCGCATTTTCGGGGCAACCACAAGTGCTACCAGAGAGCAGCGTAACGTGCGCCGAGTGGCAAATTAACTGACACAGACGATGGGCAATTACATGGAGAATGAGAATGAGAATGGGTTTTCACTGTCACAGAATGAGCAAGTACCAGTGGACTGCGATTCTCACTAAACAGAAGACCAGTCACTTTTGTTTGTTTAGATTTGCCGCTATGCCAGTCGTCACTCACTGCGTGTGTTCCAGGCAAGCACTTTTGTGGCCAGTGGTCTGTGTGTGTATGTGTGTGTCTGTTTACCAAGATGTCCACATGTGCAGATGTGTGTTCATTTTGCATTCTTGCCAACAGAGAAAGAAGAAAAATACAACGGGTGCACCAAATAACTGCCAATAAACAACAGTATTCAAAATGCTGACCAATAAAAAAAGAGCCAATCGACAAATAAAAAGATCAGCAAAAAGACTTTTGCTATCATCACCCGTTTTGTTTTGATGCACACACACACACACTTGCACAAAAAGACACACTTTTCCTATTTTTTTTGGCCTAGGTCAATTTATATGCCAATTCCCCGGTGTCTATTAATGTATTAATATATATTGCAATAATTTATGGCGCACGTTTGTGCACGTCGTCGCCATCATCACCCTTCATTCTCTTCACAGAAAGGTCTTTTTCTTCTTCTTTCACATGCAAATTGCCCCTTGCTCTCTGCATGCTAATAAATAGCCCAAAATTGGCTCCATCCAAGCTTACCGCCAGACAGCCAGTTGAAATGGCACAACTTTTTTGTCTAGTTCTTCAGTCAGTTCTTGTGGATGTTCCCTCTCCCAACTTACACAGCACATGCAGCCGTTCCACTTGAGCCGGTTTTGTCTGGTCAGGGCAAAGACGTGTGAATAAGAGAAGAAGAATGAAAATGACATTGCAGTGGTGGCATTGTCTGCTCTTTTCGAGTTGTTTGCATTCAGAAGCAGCCAAAGATGAGAAAGAGTTGTTGGCAGCCAAGGGAATGTCTTTGAATGAGCTTAGCGTCATTTTTCTTACATTTGTCACCGGATCCGCTGAACTGAGCTGTGATGCTGCTGTTGCTGCCACTGGTTCTGGTTGTAGAAAATGGTGCTAGTGGTGGCCAATCTGCACTTACAAGTGCTAAGCCGTCAGCAGCTAGTTGCGCTCTGTTTTCAGTCTGCAGACGAGTGATGGTAGTTGTGATGATGGTAAGTGAATGAATGCTGATCTACTATTTTCAGAGTGTTCCCCTCTCTACTGAAACACATTTTGTCACCCACATCATTCGTCTGGGCTGTGCGTTTAATTGTGGCGGCCAGGCAACGCAGTTTTTGGTTTCGATTCTAATGAGGACGACCCTTGTCTTGTGATGTGAGCCTCGCCGCTGTTGCTTTGCAGTCTCAGACTCCACCAATGTCTGATGATGACTGCATTTGCATACGAATGAACAGACGAAGGGTGCCTGCTGCTGCTGTTGCTGTTGCTGTGTCGCCGAGTATTGACAACGAAGTAGGTGCAATTACTGCTGCTTCTGTTCCACTTTGGCGCCCACCAATTAGTGATCCAATTTGGCTCGCAGTGTGCGCCCTGCACCGAAGACCTCGACTTCGCTTTCCTTTTCTTTTCATCGCCGCCCAAAGTCGATGTTAATTAAAGCTTTACTCTTCAGTCTGTGGTCTACTTTCTTTGGGCACTACTTCGCCACAATTACTTCAGTATTGCCTGCTTTATGGACTGGCTTTTTGTGCATTGAGTGAGTGAGTGAGTGAGTTAGTCTGTGTGTGTTTTGGCTCTGGTCGTCATCATCGTTATCTTAAGTAATTGAGCGATGGATAGTGAAGAGTGCGAGTGAAGAAGATGAGGATGCGGATGAGTTTGGTGGCCACAAAGAAGAACTGAAAGAAAAAACATTGTACCGAAAAGTGATGGTGGCTGTAGTAGTAGTGACGGACCCTTTTGCCACACTTTTTATTGCTCAGTACTAGGGTGATAGCAGGAAGGCTTGCATGTTTTATGGTTTAGCGTTAAACAATTTGTTGTCGACGATTTGCACTCTCTTTTTCTCTTTCTCTTTCTGTTGACCAGGTTCAGTTTACAGCAGCAGTTTTTCAATGCGGACGGGCAACTTGAGCTGCAGTTTGGCGATCTGCCTCTATCGCCATGCTTTACGTGCTCTGTCTTCTTGATTGCCGCCTTCTTCAAACGGCAAGTCAAATTGCTTCCAACTTTGTTTTTGCACTAAGAAGCTAAGTAAATGGAAAGATGTGCTGGTAACGGTGATATTGCGGCAATATAAGTCAAGCTTTCTGCTCTAAAACTCTTTCTCTTTAAAAATAGCCTACTCATTTGTAGAGTTTTAAGAATCGGCATAGGCCTCAATCAGTGCTGCCGTCGATGCTATCATCGTGGTGTGAAAAAAAGTAGTATGATTGTCCTAGTTGGCTTTGATTTGATCTTTTCTCTGTCTTCTTTTTATCACTGAATACATATTTTGGAATGTGAGAAGAGTAGTGTAAAGTTTAGTGATTTGCTGACTACAAAAAGGCTAGTTGAAACTTTATATTTTTTGCTGTCCCAATTTTGCTCACACTAAAATGGCCACTTAGAAACACTGAACATTCCAGTGGTGGTGGTAGCGGTGGAAATGGTGGTCATTACTACTGATGCTTGATGCTCAGCCCTCTAATGAGAGTTCCAAGCTCAGCTAATGATGCAGCACTGAAAGTGATATTTTGCCCATATCGATTGTCTCACATTTACAGCTGACTAAAAGTTAGTCATAGAGTGAGAGAGAAAAGAAGATGTCTCCAGGCTTTGACTGCTGGAGCTGCTGCTGGTTAATCACAGTTGCGCCCTGTACAGTTTGCATTGGCTGTATGTGTGGGCCTGGTATTTTGTTTTTGTTTAGCGCCACCAAAGTGCCATCGGCTGCTCATCACTGAGCACTACTGTCGGTCATCTTTTTGCCCTGACAAAACACTCAATAAGCATCGCCATTTCAGTCGCACTCAATGTTCCTTCAATTTCCACTGTCCGTTGACTTTTATTCTTTTTCTCATTTCTTTCTTCTTCTTTTTTTGCACTATCCAGTGAACCGTCAAATTGAAGAACACTTTTTTCTTTTTTTGCGTAAACAATTCCGCCATTAGATGCCAATTTTTAGTTTGTTTGCAGGACAAATGGAAGATAAACTATTCTACACTTTGCATTGTAGAAAACAACCTAGAGTTTTACTTGCACTGAGAACACCTATTTACGTCACCATCGCATTTTACTTTTTGTGCTTTTGCTGCATTCTGAGGTTTCCATATTTATGCAACACATTATTTTAGTTTTTTTGCAACCAAACGCACACTGCTCACCTGTTCTATTTTTTATAAAAAAACAACAACAACTTTGTTCCAGGAAGCTCAAACGGAGTTTAGTTTCGCTTGAACAGAGTCAGAATGATAAAGTTTTACTAAAACGCTGGCAAAACTTTTGTGCTCTAGTTTTACTTCAGGTGAAACACCTGTCTGTTCTGATGTCATAAAGTTGACTTTTGTTTTTCAGTTTTTGTTACACTGTTTTATACTACGCTTCTCCTCTGACATTTCCTTTTGTCAAACTATTTTTTTTCTTCGTTTGTTGCTTTTATACTGTATCTTTTAATTATAATTTCAAATTATATTTTCGTTTACTATTTACTATATGCTAATGTATGCTGTTTGCACATCGTTTTCTTCTTTTTTTAGTTGAAAACACACTCGCAGTCAGTATCGGGTTTCACAAAGTGAAAAGCTGTCAAGTTTTGAAGCTGGCAAGTTTCTCTGTCGGTGAATCGCAGTTTTAATTTCCCTCACAAAAAAGGGAAGATTCCTTCTTCTTTTTTCTTTGCACCCTTTCTTTGTGCGACTTTTTCCGTTTTGGCCTGAGAGATGAATGAGCGGTGATTGATTTCAGTGCCAAAAAGTGATCAGTCAGCAATTGGGGCAGGAGTTTACTGGCTAATGTTACCCGAATAGTTCAGTTTGAGCTAAAATTGTACTCTTTCCAGCTGCTGACGTTTTAGCGTTGAGGCGACTCTGAGCGGGTTTTCTGGTGCATTTTCGTTCTGTCGTACGCGTTGACAAAACCATCAGAGTGTATTATCTTTTTTGTTTTTAGCGTTTTTTTGTTGGTTAGTAAATTTAGTTATCGTACACCCGGAAACCATTGACAAAAATTAAATTTGCGTTTTTGTCATTCTTTTGGGTTGAGTGGTGTTGTTATTTTTCAATGACCTTATGTAATGAAGATGAAAGTAGAATTTTATTCAAAAAAATTGTGATTTTATTTTTTTGTGAAAAGCTATACTTGCGTTATTAAAATTTAAAATGCTTTTGTGATTGCGCCATCAAAAATTATGATTGTGTGCTAACCAAACTTTAATTATTGATGTGATGGCTAAGTTTTTTATTGCTTACTTTTTACTTTTTTCATAAATGCTGACTTTAAAATAGCATCGAGTGCTGTTTTTGGTAAGCATAGACATTTTAAATTGCTTTCACAGTGTTCAAACTTGTTTTTGGTAGTTGTTTCTATACATACTCTCAACTACTATGGCATTGAATTTATTTTACATTTTGGACTTGAGTAGATCAGTCGATCACTACTTTCCTCTGTTTCCCAATGTAAACACAGTACAACCAGGTGTCACCTGACAGGTGCCAGACACACTGCTGATGGTAGAAAAGGTTCAAATTGGCAACACTCTTTGAGTAGTGCTGCTGTTGCTGTGTGTTTGTGTGTCAGTAGTTTGAGTAGTTCTTTTTTCACCACTCCCTCTCGTCAAATTGCATTGTTTGCCCCTTATCAGCAAACTTTTACTGCTTTTTGCAAGTTTCTCTAAATTATGTTGAAGTTTTTACTGAGGGACTATTTGTGCATAACATTGATGCACCTTTGCACTTTTTCTGGTGCTGCAATGTATTCAATATAGTTTTTCATTTTTGTTTTTTTAATCTTTACTCAAATTCAACTAGTTAACCGTTATCAGACTCAATGCTTTTTTAAAAGTCAGCTGACAATTCAAATTTTTAAATGAACTATCATTCTCCTGTTTGATCACATAAACGGCTGTGTCCAATAAAGTTTTTGGCTAAAATACGACAGTTTACAAGGCCCATAACATGGTAAAATTTAATAATTCTCTAGATCACTTTTTGTAGCTTGCTTGTTTTTGTTTTTTCTTTTTTTAGCACTTTCTCTCGGTGTTAATTACCAATTCTAATAAATATAAAGAAAATTTGTACACAGAGCCTTGACTTTATTGGCCATTTGACTGATGGGCGGAGGGAAAAAAGGTTTGTCGTTTCAAAGCTGATACTCAAATCGTATGTTGGCACTAAAGTGAGCAGTGGGCTTCACTGTAGAAGTAGTCTTCCCCTTCTGTTTACCATCGTCATCTATCGCTGGCCGCCATTGTTGTCTGGGCTGATGGTGGTGGTGGTGACGGCAATGTGACAGAGAACCTGTGTACAGTCACCGTTTGTGACCATAAATTAATATCACAGGCAGCTGGTAGAATAGTGCTGATCTGGCCGGGAATTCACCCATTGATTGAGCCCACACATGGCTGCCACTTGCTCAGGGCTGATTTCTAAAAGCAGCCACATGCTTGCTTTCTCTCTCTCTCTCTCTTTCTCTCTCTCTCTCTCTCTCTCTCTCTCTCTC